>LFFM01000138.1_pt1 | contig 45153 bp, 41 predicted proteins | sample 643131 | NCBI WGS metagenome assembly LFFM01 (sample SAMN03777445, study PRJNA286221) | soda lake metagenome | biome: soda lake; feature: Kulunda steppe; material: water; isolation source: sample Tc-Br brine of Tanatar trona crystallizer | place: Russia: Kulunda steppe | collected 2011-07 | reverse complement strand
GCCGAGACGGTCGAGTCAGCAGCCGAGACGGTCGAGTCAGCAGCCGAGACGGTCGAGTCAGCAGCCGAGACGGTCGAGTCAGCAGCCGAGACGGTCGTGGAGTCGGCGGTGACGGTCGTGGAGTCGGCGGGGGCGGTCTCCATGGCGGCCGTCGGTCCCTCCGCCGCGGCCGACGAGGCGGCCGCGTCGTGCACGGCACCGCCACCCACGGCCAGAGCGGCGGCGAGGAACGCGACGAGGAGGAGGTGAAGGGCGAAACGCCGCATGTAAAAGGTCGTCTCGGCCGCCCGGCAAAACGCTTTCCATAGATCATGGTTGACCTGGGACAAGCGGACGGGTCGAGCCGAGGGTGATCGCTTCGGACGGCGATTGCTTCGAACCATCCGTGATCGGCGGAGAGCAGCCACGACCGTCGGGGCCGTTCGTGGACGACGCACGTTGGGCAGGTTTTTTGAGAGATGGACACGGAGGGGCGGACGATGAAGGCCCTCCCCGTGATCGTCGCGTTGCTGATGGTGGTCGCGCCGATCGCCGGCGCGGTCGCTCCGGCCGGAGCGTCGATCCCCGCCGCCGAACAGCCGACGGACGGTTCGACCGTCGCCCAGACCGACGGCGGCGAAAGCGCCGGTGATGGATCCGCGTCGGCGGACGACGAGGATGACGGCGTGAACGACGGAAACGGGGACGACGGAAGCGGAGATGACGAAAACGGGGATGACGAGGGCGAAGGCGGCACGATAGAGCCGGCCGACGCGGAAGACGAGCTCACCTTCCGCGTGCTGTCAACCCCGCCGGATGCGGATCCCCGAACGGGAACCACGATGCACGGCGCGAACATCGGCACGTCGCTCGGGCTGGACGTGGCCGACGTCGACGCCGCACTGGAGACGGAGGCGGTGGTTCGGGGGATCGAGAACGCGGACACGAGTGCCGATCGCCAACGCCGCATCCTCGCCGCCGTGAACCAGGTCGAACAGGACGAAGTGAGCCTCCACAGTCGACAGCTGGCCGCGATCAACGCACACGCCGCCGGCGACCTCTCCGACCGGGAGCTACTCGACGAGCTGGTGACGATCGCGGCGGTCGCCAGCGAGTACGACGAGCGGCTCGACGTTCTCGACGAGCTGGCCGACGAGACGGATGGATTCAGCTCCCCGAGCCGGCTCGACGAGCTACAGGTCCAACTGCAGGTCTACGAGGGGCCGGTCCGTGCCGAAGCGCTCGCGGCCGTCCGCGGCGAGACGGGCGGCAGCAACATTCACATCGAGACGAGCGACGGGGCGGTCGTGCTCGCGACCGTCGACGAGGCCGAGAACCGATACGTCCGTGAGGTCGTCCGTGACGACCGCTGGGACCGCGGAGGCGGGTCGGTCTCGAGCGAGGACGCGATCAACGTGACCGCGGCCAGCTATCCGGAGACGGCCGCACTCAGGGAGGCCGACGCCTTCGGTGCGGGATCGGTCCACCGAGTCACCGTCGCTCACGACTTCGGCGAGCTTCGGACCTTCGTCAGCGGCGGCACCGACCAGGTGTTCATCGAGTACCAGCGGATCGACCTCGAGACGTTCCCCGACTTCGAGTCCGTCAGCACGACGGGGGACGGCTTCAACGTGACCGTCGACCGGAGCTACGCCGGAGGCCCGGTGGTGGTTTCCGTCACGGATGCCGAGGACGGAACCCCGATCGACGGCGTGACGGTGACGAAAAGCGTCGGTGGCGGCGACAGCGAGGCGATCGGAACGACGGACGCCGACGGGACGATCCGCACGCTCTCGCCCGCCGATAGCTATCGGATCACCGTCGTCGACGAGCCGCGCGTCGCCGTGGTCGACGGCATCACGCCGACCGAGACGCCGCGGCTCGTCGACGATCAACCGTCGGAGGAGAGCGAGACGGATTGATCCGCAGCGATCGGGTGACCCCTTTTATTCGATGCCGGCACACCCCGGCGTGTGAACGGCGACGCCTCCCGACGGAACGATCGACGAACGAAGCTGGGCGAGCGTGGGGTCGCGCCGATCGGAGTCGTGCTCCTCGTCGCCGTCGCGGTCGTGCTCGCGGCCGCCGTCGCCACCATGGCGCTAGGGATGACGACCGCGTTGCCGGACGGCTCGGCGACGACGGCCGCGGTCGACGTGACTGCGGACGGGGACCGGCTGACCCTGACGCATCGTTCCGGCGACCGCATCGACGTGCGGGAGCTCGACGTGCGGATCCGCGTCGACGGCGAGCCGCTCGCGAACCAGCCGCCCGTCCCGTTCTTTTCCGCGACGGGATTTAAACCGGGGCCGACCGGCCCGTTCAACGCCGCCAGCAACGACGACTGGACGGCCGGCGAGTCCGCGTCGCTGACCGTCGCAGCAACCAACGACCCCGCCTTCCGTCCGGGACGAACCGTCGAGGTCCGGTTGATCGTGGACGGGCGGACAGTGACGACCGCCGAAACCGTCGTGTGACCCGTCGAAACCGTCGGCTGATCCGGCTCGAAAGTGCCAGAACCGATGGCGGACGGTGCGACCGGCGACCTATATTCATGCCTTCGCTTCGGGTCGCACGTTCCGGGCCTCATGCTCCACGCCCCGCGTTCGTTCCACCGTGGCCCGGCCCCGTCGACCGCTCGGTTCCGTGGAACTCCGCCGATCACAAGCCATATTTCCGTATAGGGGTATGTAACTGTATGACACGCAACCGGACGCCCCGGCGAGCGGTCGACGGGCTCCGTTCCCGATCTCGACGGCACCTGTTGCAGGTGATGGGGGCGGGCGCCGTCGTCGGCGCTGCGGGCTGTCTCGGTGAGGAAAACGGTGGTGGCGCGGATCCTAGCGAAGCGCTCCCGGCGGTGGAACTGTACGACGAGGAGGGCGAGCACGTCTCGCTCACGCTCACCTACGATCCCGGCAGCACGAACGGCCCGGACATCGCGGCACAGATCCGTCGTGACCTCGGCCGGATCGGAATCGACGTCGATTTGTCTGAGGAGCCGAACGTACTCCAGGTGCTCGATTCGGAGCCGCTCGACGACGCGGATACGGACGCCTTCGAGTGGGGGCCTGTCGGCCGCAACGCGGGACCGCCCGAGGAAACCCGCATCGTCGGCGACTGGGATCTCCTCATCGGGATCGGCGGCAACACCTTCCCACGAACGCCGAGCAACACCGACACGTTCTGGACGCGGGACGGCCCGGCGAACGCCTTCGGCTACGTCCCCACGGAAGACCATCGAGCCCTCTACGACGAGGCGACCGTCGAGCCCGACGACGAGCGTCGTCGCGAGCTGTTCGGCCAGCTCTTTGCCAACCTCACGGTGGACGCCGCCGCGAACTTCCTTTCGCAGTCGTTCGACCACGTCGGGTTCCGCGAGGCGATCAACACCGCTCCCGCGTTCAACGAGTTCGGGGCCGAACTCTCGACGATCAACCGCTACCGCGGGGAACGGACGGTGAGCGGTGACTTCGTTTCGCTCGGAAGCACCCAGATGCAGACCTCCTACCCGCCGGAGGCGGACGACACGGCGTCCGGCGCCCGCCTCGATCTCCTCACCGACGGCAGCTACGACGTCGACCCGGATGACGAGATCGTGCCGCTCCACATGGACGTCGAGGACGTCGGTGACGGACAGATGTTCGTCTGCACTCTTCGGGACAACTTGGAGTGGGGAACCGACGCCGACGGCAACGATTACGGCGAGTTCACCGCCGAGGACTACGTCTTCCACCTGGAGTACGTCCACGGGATCGCCGAAGACGCGGAGGACTTCTGGGAGGGATCGCCGCCGAGCGCGGACGTGTCGGATTTCGGGATCGTCGAGAACGTCGAGCACACGGGTACCTACGAGTTCCAACTGGAACTCGTCGGGCCTGACCCGTCGTTCCCGCTCCGTCCGATCCTCTGGGGCGACCAGTGTCTCCCGCGGGAGCTCTACGAGACGTACGCACCCGACGCGGCGGCGCTTCGGGAATCGACCGAGATCCGCGAGTTCACCTGGACCGGCAACCTCGGCCCGTACACCTTCGAGGACCGGACCCCGGGCGTCGCCGGCGACTTCACCGTCTCGCGCAACCCCGACTACTACATGCGCGAACACGTCGAGGAGAGCAACGTGCAGATCATGGACGACGCGTGGGCGGACGCCCCATACTTCGAGCGCTACCGGATCGACATCGAAGAAGAGAGTTCCACGGTCGTCGAGCGAATGCGCGCGGGCGAGGGCGACTCGCTCACGCTACCGACGGAGAACGTCGAGGAGTTCCGGCAGGCGGTCGAGGACGTGCGGGTCGAGGAGACGCCGAGCCCGTTCATCAGCATGCTGAACTTCAACATGCGCGCGAACGGCCATCCGTTGCTCGACGAACGCGACGGGCGCCGAGCGATCTGTATGGTCGTCGATAAGGTTACCATCTCCGAGGAGATCCAGCGCGGCCTCACCGAGCCGGCGGTGACCTGGCAGCCCACGTGGTCCCGGTACTACGACGACGACGAGGCGATCGAGTACGGCCTCGACGTGACGACGGACGTCGTCCGGGAGGCACGCGAGACGCTGCATGAGCTCGACGGCTTCGACCTCGAAGACGCCGAATGAGACGCTACGTCGCCCGTCGAGTGGCCTGGGCGGCGTTCGCGAGCCTCGTGGTCCTCACGGTCACGTTCCTGCTGATGGACGTCGTCCCCGACCAGCGGCTCCTCTCGGCGGAATGGCAGGCGGCACAGGCTGGCGCCGACGTCGAGGAGGCGGTCGCCGCGGAGGAGGCACGACTCGGTGTCGACCGACCGCTTCACGAGCGCTACCTCGCCTTTCTACTCAACTTCGTTCAGGGCAACTGGGGGTGGTCACACGAGTACGAGCGCCCGGTTCTCGACACGATCATCGCGACCACACCGTACTCGATGATGTACGCGGTCCCGGCGCTCGTAATCTCGACGGTGCTCGGAACCGCCATCGGCCTCTACTCGGCCGTCAACCAGTACACGCCGAGCGACTACGCCGCGACGTTCGTCGCCTTCTTCGGCGTCAGCATCCCCAACTGGTGGTTCGCCATCGTCCTGCTCGTGGTCTTCGGCACCTTCCTCGGCTGGGTCGACGTCGGCTGGAACCACTACCTCGTCCAGTCGGAGTCGGGCGGCTTGACGCTCCTGGAGACCGCGGGCGACGACCACCCCGCGTTCCTCGGCCGGGAGTTCGAGGGCGAACGCTACGTCGGGGTGTTGAGCCCGGCGAACCTGAAACAGCTGATCCTCCCGATCTTCGTCATGACCACCGGCGCGATGGCGTCGGTGATGCGGTACGCCCGGGCGGAGGCGCTGGAGTACGTCGACGCCGAGTTCGTCAAGACCGCCCGTGCGAAGGGCGTGAGCGCGCGCGACGTCGTGACGAAACACGTGTTCCGGCCCGCATCGGTCCCGCTGATGACCATCTTCGTCGGCCGAATTCTCGGACTCTTTCTCGCCGGCTCGTACCTGATCGAGGTCGTCTTCGGCATTCCGGGGATCGGACTCGCCTCCTTCCGGGCGATCATCACCCAGGACCACGATCTCGTGATGGTGACTGTCCTCATTCCGACGTTTCTCGTGTTGATCGGCAACCTCATCGAGGACGTGACCTACGCGATCCTCGATCCGCGGATCGAGTACGGTGATCGGCGATGAGCCCTGAGGATGGCGAAACGAACACGGGCGATGACGACGGCGTCGTCGACGGCGGAACGGTTCTGGAGACGTTCGAGGGGGTCGACTGGGAATCGATCGACGCGACCGAGACGGAGCGGCGGCCGAAGGCGGTCGTCTGGACGGCGATGCTCCTCTGCTGGTCGTTCGGATTCCTCGCGAACCTCGTCGCCATCTACGCTCTCGACGCGGGGCCGATCGCGTGGCCGATCCTCGGCCCCGTCTCGCTCGTCGACTGGCTGTGGGTGCTCACGCTCGCCGTCATCGGCTACTACGTCGTCCTCCCGCTGTGGGAGCGCCCGCGGTTGGCGCGGTACTACTGGCGGTCGTTCCGGCGGAACGCCGCCGCCGTGGTGAGCGGGGCCTTCCTGCTCGTCGTCTTTCTCGTCGGCGTCGTCGGATCGAGGGTCACGCCGGAACCGGAGCCGCAGCCGGGCCTGGAGAACCAGCCGCCCGTCTGGGGGGAGGCGCCCTCGTTCGTCGTCGGCACCCAGTGTCCCGGCGGGTTCTCCGGTGAGGGCTCCGACCGGGTGTGTGAGGGTAGTTGGGCGCACCCGTTCGGTACCACGCCCTCCGGCGAGGACCTCCTTCTCGGGGTGATCCACGGGATGGAGGTGACGATGCAGGTCGGGCTCATCGCCACGCTCATGAGCGTCGTCATCGCGACGACGGTGGCGCTCACGGCGGCCCACTACGGTGGGATCGTCGACGAGGTCCTCTTCAGATACGTCGACCTGCAGATGACGTTTCCCGCCTTCTTCCTCTATCTCCTCTTGGTCTACACGATCGGCGGCAGCCTCTTCATGCTCGTCGTGATCCTCGGCGTGCTCGGCTGGGGCGGCGGCGCCCGACTCATCCGCTCGGAGGCGCTCCAGCGGCGCGAGGAGCCGTTCGTGCGGGCGGCGGCCGCGGCCGGCGCGTCGAGCCGCTACGTCATCCGGCGACACCTCCTGCCGAACGTCTCGAACACGGTGATAACCTACGCGACGCTCGCGATTCCCGGCGTGATCCTGACCGAGGCCGCCCTCTCCTTTTTGGGACTCGGCGACCCCACCGTTCCCTCCTGGGGGCGGCTGATCGCCGACGGGCGCGAGCAGCTCTCGAACGCCTGGTGGATCTCCACGATCCCCGGCGTCTTCCTGTTCACGACGGTGTTGGCGTTCAACTTCCTCGGCGACGCGCTGCGGGACGCGCTCGACCCGCGTCACGGAGGTGGCGGCGAATGACGGACCGCCCGCCCGCCGCCGATCCGGGCGACTCGACGGGCCCGCCCGCCGAGCCGCTGCTCTCCGTTTCGGACCTCCACGTCCACTTCGATACCGACGAGGGGACCGTCCGCGCGGTCGACGGCGTCTCCTTCACCGTCGACCGCGGCGAGACCGTCGCGATCGTCGGCGAGAGCGGCTCCGGGAAGACCGTGACCGCCGAAGGGATCACGCGCCTGTTCAAGAGCCCGCCCGCGCGGATCCCCACGGGATCCGTCCGCTTCGACGGCACCGAGCTGACCGATCTTCCCGAGTCGGCCCTGCGCGAGATACGTGGCGGCCGGATCAGCCACGTCTTTCAGAACCCACAAGGGGCGCTGAACCCGGTCTATACGGTCGGCTGGCAGCTCCGGGAGGCGATCCGACTCCACGGCGAGAACGGACGGGAGGCCGCGGACCGGAAAGCGATCGAGCTGCTCGAACGCGTCGGACTTCCCGAGCCCGCCGCGCGCCTCCGTGAGTACCCCCACGAGCTCTCCGGCGGGCAGACCCAGCGCGTGCTCGTCGCCATCGCGCTCGCGTGTGATCCGGACCTCCTGATCGCCGACGAGCCGACGACCGCGCTCGACGTCACCATTCAGGCACAGATCCTCGCGCTGCTCACGGAGCTCCAACGCGACCGGGAGCTGTCGATGCTCTTCATCACCCACGACCTGGGCGTCGTCGCGGAGGTCGCCGACCGCGTCGTCGTCATGTACGCCGGGAAGGTGATGGAACGCGGCCCGGTCGACCGCGTGCTCTCCGATCCGGCCCACCCGTACACCCGGGCGCTGCTCCGATGTTTGCCGGGCGGACCCGATATCCGGGGGATTCCCGGCGACCTGCCCGACCCTCGGTCCCCGCCGCCCGGCTGTCGGTTCGAGCCGCGCTGTCCGCACGCGATCGACGTCTGTTCGACCGGCGAACAGCCGGCGTTTCACGACGCGAGCGCCGGCGGCGACGCAGCTCACGTCGTCTCGTGTGTCCACTACGACCGGTCGCGGTCCCGCGGGGCGTCGTCGCCGTCGGCGGTGGATGGCGCGGAAACGGACCCCGGTGCGGGGGCGGAAACCGGAGGAGATCGTCGATGACCGAGCGCGACGGAAGCGGATCGAACGGACGCGACCCGGGGCCGGAGGCGTCGGCCGGTGCGGGCGACGATCCTCTCCTCTCCGTGCGCGACCTCAAGAAGCACTATCCGGTCACGAGCGGCGCGCTCGCGACGGAGACCGGGCGGGTCCGAGCGGTCGACGGGGTGAGCTTCGACGTCCGGCGGGGCGAGACGTTCGGGATCGTCGGCGAATCGGGCTGCGGGAAGTCCACGCTCGCGCGGACGCTGCTCCGGCTCGACGAGCCGACCGCCGGAGCGCTCCGGTTCGACGGCGAGGACCTTCTCGCGTACGACGCCGCGGCGCTACGGCGGTTCCGCCGCCGCGCACAGCTGCTCTTTCAGGACCCCGACGCCAGCTTCGACCCGCGGATGCCCGTCGGCGACGCGGTCGCGGAGCCGCTCGTCGTGCAGGGGCTGACCGACCGCGATCGTCGCGAGGCGATCGTCGCCGACCTCTTCGAGCGGGTCGGGCTCGACCCCGACGAGCGAACTCGCTACCCGCACGAGTTCTCCGGCGGGCAGAAACAGCGGCTCGGGCTCGCCCGGGCGCTCACGGTCAATCCCGACCTGCTCGTCGCCGACGAGCCGACGAGCGCGCTCGACGTCTCCGTGCAGGCGACGGTGCTCGACTTACTCACCGGCTTCCAGCGCGACCTCGGCGTGACGCTCGTGATCATCAGCCACGACATGGGCGTGATCCGGCAGGTCTGTGACCGCGTCGCTGTCATGTACCTCGGCGAGTTCGTCGAGGTCGGCGCCACCGAGGACGTGTTCGCCGACCCGAAACACCCCTACACGCGAGCGTTGCTCTCGGCGGTCCCGACCCCGGATCCGAGCGACCGCGGGCTCGGCGTCGAGCTGACCGGCACCGTTCCGGACCCGGCCGATCCGCCCGCTGGCTGTCGGTTCCACACCCGATGTCCGGAGGTCATCCCGCCCGAGGACGTCGACCTTCCGCGCGGGACCTGGCGCGCCCTGCTCACCTTCCGGACGCGCGTCGAAGCCGGGACCCTCGACCTCGATCGGATCGCCGAGGGTGGGGCTCTCCGCGAGCCGGAGCGGGTGCTCGACGGCGACGATCCCGCTTACGGCGACGGTGGCGCCGGTGGCGATCCCGAACTGGGCGACGTCGCCGCCGCCGACGTCGACGACGTCGACCTGAAACGGTGGATCCGGGAGGCACACGACCTCCCGGAGCCGGTCGGCGACCCGGCGGTCGAGGTCGCCCTCGGCGACGCGCTCGACGCGCTCGTCCGCGACGATCCCGAGGCGGCCGCGGCGACGCTCGCCGACCGGCTCTCCACGGTCTGTGCGCGCGAGGAACCCACGTTCCGCGGGTCGGACGGTCACCGGGCCGCCTGCCACCTCCTCGAGGAGGGACCCGTCCGCCCCGACGACGGCGACACGGAACCGGACGACGGCACGGATCGCGCCCGACTTACCGACCGGATCGACGTCGACGCCTTCCACGACCGGATCGACCGCACATGAGGGGCGGCGGCGACACGAATGGCGACGATGACGGGCGGGCTGACGCTCACGGTCGCCGGGATGGATCTTGCCGCCGTCCGTGAGATATCCGCCCGCGACTTCGGAGATCCCGGCCCCTCCTTTCACGACGTCGCCGTCACTTCGAAATCCTTTTGTCTCGATTCGGCTTTGGTCGAAACGCGAGCCGCCTTAGCTCAGACTGGGAGAGCACTCGACTGAAGATCGAGCTGTCCCCCGTTCAAATCGGGGAGGCGGCATGGTTTTGCGGCGTAATTCGTGTCACGTAGCCACCGTCGGAAACCGCCGATCGAGCCGTCCCCCGCTCCCGTGAGCGAAGCGAACGGGAGTCAGCGAGTCGCGAATCCGAGCGGAGCGAGGATGAGCGTCTCGCGCGATTCAAATCGGGGAGGCGGCATCATACTCACGCGTGGGAGCACGACGCGCACGGTCGATAGCTCCCGATCACTCCTCGTCCCCGAGCCGTTTCGAGAGCCGATCGAGCCGCCTCTGGGCCGCGTCCCGGCGGGCCGCTTCCGTCTCCGGTCGATGCCGTATCCCGTCGACCGAGAGGCTCACGTCGGCCTCGACGACCGCCCCCTCGTGACGGCCGGCCTCCGGCAACGAGTCAACCGGAACGTCGAGCTGTTCGACCGTCGTCCCGTCCCGCTCGAGCAGGAGGACGGCGGTCGTTCCGTCCACGATACGGTCGACGACGGCGACGTACGTTCGGGTCGTGCTCATGGCGCCGCCCCCGCGGGTGGTGGCTCCGAATGCGTCGCCACCGCGTGTGGCGACGGGCCGGCGTCGGCGCTGATCGCGTCCGCCTCGTCGTCGTCTTCCGGCTTCCGCTCCAGCAACGCGGCGGGATCGGTCGGCCCCTCCTCGGCGGTCGTGACGTCGATCGACTCGCCGTCCGTCGTCATCACGACGTCGCCGTGGACGCCGGTCCAGTAGGTCTCGATACCGCGGTCGGCAAACGACTCGAGCACCTCGTCGTGGGGATGGCCGTACTGGCTCTCGAACCCGCTCGAGATCACCCCGATCCGCGGGTCGACGACGTCCATGAACGCTGGGGTCGAGGAGGTCGAGGATCCGTGGTGGCCCGCCTGGTAGACGTCCGCCTCCAGCGCCTCGCCGCGCTCGTCGACCATCCACTCCTCGGCGGCTCGCTCCGCGTCGCCGGTCGTGAGATACGTGACGTCGCCGAAGTCGATCGTGAGCGTGACGCTGTTCTCGTGGAGGTCGCTTCCGGAGTCACCGGGTGGCGGGTTGTGGACGGTCGCGGCAACCGTCGCGTCCGCGAGCGGCAGCTCGTCGTCCGCCTCGACGACGAACAGCTCCACGTCGTAGTCCTCGACCGCGTCGAGGTAGTTGTCATAGGTCTGTGAGGTGTGGGCGACGCCGGAGTCGTAGGCGGCACCGATCCCGTCCAGTTCGGTCTCGTAGTGCTCGATGATCGCGGCGTGCCCGCCGATGTGGTCGGCGTGTCCGTGCGTCGCGACGAGGTGGTCGATCCGGTCGACGTCGTGTGCTTCCAGGTACGTGATGACGCCCGCGCCGTCCTGCCGCCAGTCGCCGGTGTCGACGAGGACCGTCTCGCCAGCCGGCGTGATCACGAGCGTGGCGTCCGCCTGGCCCACGTCGATGTGGTGGATCTCCAGCTCCCCATCGGCGTCCACGCGATCGCTCCCGTCGCCCTCGCCGTCGGCTTCGCGGTCGGTCCCATCGTCGGCTTCGATCGGCGTCCCCGCGTCATCGGCCTCGATGCCGGCGTCGACCTCATCGATGACCTCCGCACAGCCGGCGGTGAGGACGAGTCCGACGACGACGAGCGCAAGCAGCGCGTGACGCATATACCCACCCTCGTGATGGGTTGATTTGTACCTGTGGGGTGGTCCGTGCGGTGGTCACCATCGCCCCGTCGTCGGCCGTACCGATCGGGCTCATCACGCTCGGCCTCACCGCGCCTCCGCCGTCGGCTGCACCCGCTCGATCCGTCGCCACGTCCCCGTTTCGGTACGGACGGCGGTGAGCACGGCGTCCTCCATCGTGACGAACACCCGGTCGCCCTCCCGAACCGTCGGGAGCGTCGTCCGTGCCACGTCGTACTGTGCGACGACCTCGTCGCGAGCCTCGACGAGCAGTACGACGTGGTCGCCGTCGACGATCCGATCGACCGTGGCGGGGTATCGTCCCTCGTCGGCCGTGCGCGCTCCGTCCGGCGCCGCCGTCGTCCACCCGGGGCGCGTGCCGCCGTGCAGGCTCAGCGTCACGGTCGCGCCGACGGAGGCGAGAAGCGATCGGCGGCTGGTCGAGGCGAGTGGTTTCATCGAGGGGCTTGGCCGCGTCATTCGTGATAAGATCGGCGGCGATCCGGCGGGCGGGTTCGGCAGTTCATTTAAATATTTGGTCGCCTATACGTCAACGGATCTATCAGATCGAGGCTCGTGGCGGCTCGGCGGGGCTCGCGAGCGGACTTCCGACGGACGGGAGCCCGCTCGGCGCCCCTGCGGAGGCGACGCGTCCGTCGATCGGTGGTGAACACGAATGAAGCTTCGAACCGCACTCACGTTCGCATGGGCGGCGATCCGCTCCGTACAGTACCTCCTCACCGATAGGGTCCGATTCCCGCCGGATCGGCTCGGGGACGTCCTGGAACTGCCGGACGGCGACTCGTTCGTCGTCTATCGCGAGACAGTGCTCGACCGTCCCGACGAGGAGGTCTCGGACGACGGCGTGATCCTCGTCTTCGAGGTCGACGTGCCGAATCGGACGAAGGGGGCGGCGCTCCGTGAGGTGCTGTTCGACCCCTTCGCGAACGTCGCAACCCCCTTCTTTACCGGGATGCCGGGATTCAGGCGAAAGCTCTGGCTCGCCGGTGACCAGCCGGGCGAGTTCCTCGAGCTGTACGAGTGGGCGACCGCCGAGGACGCGGAGCTGTTCGCCGACGCGCTGGGATCGTTGCTCGAACCGTTCGCCTTCGCGGGGCGGGCGTCGTTCGAGGTCGTTCCGGACGACTCCATCGACGACTACGTCGCCGCCCGGGAGACGACGTGGCGCGATGCGGATTCCGACGACGACGCGGAGGCGGGCGCGGACGTCGACGCGGAGGGATCCAGCGGCGCGGGGACGTGGCGTGCGGTCGGCTTCGGCCTGCTGTTTCTGGCGCTCATCGTCGCGGTCGCGTACCTCGCGACGCGGCGTGCAAGCGGGGACGATCGATAGCGCCTCAAATCCGAAAACGCGGGTTTAAGGGATTCATCCGCGTATTTACGACCATGATTGATACTGACTGGCTCGATCGAACGGAGTGGCTGTGGACGGTCATCGGCGGGTTCTACCTGGTGGCGTACCTGTACTGGTACATCCCCGTTTTAAAGGACCTTCCCGGAAGCGTCGGCGATCCTCCCGCGCCGTATCCGTGGCATTGGCCGCTCGACTTCGCCGCGACCGGACTGGCCGGCGGCGTCCTGTTGTTTCTGGGATTCCGGCGAGCGGCGGAGCTGACGCGGGCGGCGACTCTCGAGACCGCCGGGGCCGTCGAGAGCGTCGCGAGGGGTGAGAGCGTCGAGAGCGTCGAACCCGGCGGTACCGCCGCGACCGAATGAGCCGGATCGCTCGCGTGCTGGCCCGCCTGCCCTGGACGCGTCTCCAGCACGGCTTCCAGAACCGGATCCGGCGGCGGTTCTTCCGTCTCGAGGGCGCCCATCCGTACCAGCTTCTCGACGCGGACCGCCAGCACGTCAAGGAGGTGCTCGCCCGGAACCACTTCGCGACGTGGCACGTGATCTCCTACTTTTATATCCACGACGCGTTCGGCGAGGAGGTGCTCAACATGCGGCGCATCGAGTCGCTCGACCGTGAGGGTCGCTTCTGGCAGACCCACGTGCGCGGGTTCTCGCACCCGGACGGATTCGTCGTCTGCCCGCACTTCGAGCTGTGTCCGGTCGAACAGCCCGCCAGCCACCTCGACAAGGTCGGGCTCAACGTCCCCATCGGGATGCGGAACGCGATGGGTATCTGGGAGGCGAACGGCATCGACGTCCTCGAGGAATCGGCAGCGGAGTTGCAGAAATCGGCAGCGGAGGTATCGAACGATCCGGCAGCGGGGGTATCGGATGATTCGGCAGCGGAGGGGACGGCGGGATCGACCGCGGAGGAGACGGAGAGGGAACCGGAGTCGGGAACTTAAAAGAAAGATGAACGGACGCCGTGGTGGCTTATAGCGGCGGACGAACGAGGTCGCCGTGGGCCTTCCGTGATCCATCACGGCGCGTCAGCAGCGCTCGACGCGTCGCCTTCCTCGTCGCGATCGACATGACGATCGCAACCGCGACCGGACCGCAGCCTCGCGCCTCTCCAGCCTCGCGCCTCCCCAGCCTCGTCGATCGCTCGCGCGGGAAACCGCTCCGCGCGAGCGATCGACTCCCTCGCACGCGCTCCTCGCGTCTTTATAAGGGCGCTCGGCGGCGCGCGCCGACTGCAGGCGCGCCGACCGCAGGCGCGCCGACCGCAGGCACGCCACCACAACGAGGAGCGCTCCGTGTGTCGTCGTTAACTCATGAGATACCGCTTAATCCCTCGTCCGATGTTTCTCGCGGCCATCCGAAACATCTATCACATTAGTAATTGTTGACACACGACATGACTTATGGTAACGTGATTCGTCGGGTACGGGCCTACCTCGCGGCGAAGGCGAGTTGGCTCCGTACGGTCCTCCGGCGCGTCGCCGGTCACAAGCGCGGCGACCCGCTGGACGACCTCCACGCACGCGTCACGTTCCGAGCCTGCGTGGACGCCGTGATCCCGACGACCCCGGAGCTGGAGAGCGAGCTTGGTCCCGAGTACGTTCCCGGAGGCAACGACGTCGGCGTGGCGGAGTTCCTCGCGGTCTACGTCGACGACCGCGTCCAGATCGGGCTTCCACACACCCGCCGCGACGTCGAGGTGGTGAAGCCGGTCGCGAACGTCCTCGACTCGGCGGCGCTCAAGCTTATCGCGCGCGGCCGCAACGAGGACGAGCCGAACGACGAGCGCGCCGTGGCGCTCTTTGAGGGGACCGACGTCCCCGCCGAACGGATCGCGGACGTCGCCGGTCCCTTCGCCAGGCTGTCGCCGCGCGATCGGCTCCGGGCGATCCACGTCCTCGACGAGATCGAGGCCCAGATCACGCTTCGGGATGGCCGGTTCGTCGAGTTCGACGGCGGGTTGGTCGGCCAGCTCGTCGTCGGCTTTCCGAAGCTGATCTACTACAGCGAGTGGGAGGGCTATCCCGACCACGACCGGATGCCGTTCGGTCAGGACCACCCGAACGACCCCGCGGCGGTGCAGGGCTGGCGACAGACGGGGTTCCCCGGATTCACGAACGGCTACGCGTGCCTGCGCGGCTACCTCGGAACGGCGGACGGGTCGCTCGGTTCGGGTGACGCCTGGACGACGATCGACGACCGCGGCGGGTCACCCGTGAGCCTGCTCGAATCGCCCGGCGAGTTTCGGGAGAACGAGTACGACACCGCCGACTACGTCGAACCGTATCCGGAGGGGGGCGGGTAGATGGTCGCCGACGAGTACGACGCCGTCGTCGTCGGCGCCGGCGGGGACGGTCCCGTCGCGGCGTGGAAGCTCGCGGAGGCGGGCCTGTCGGTCCTGCTATTGGAGGCCGGGCCGTTCCACGGCAACGAGCAGTGGCCGGACCCGCACGGCGACCCGGGCGCCGAGTCGTCCTCCGACGTGGAGGATCTGAGCGGCGACCTGCTCGACGAGCAGTTCACGACCCGGGAGTTCGAGATGGTGAACCGGCTCATCTTCGGCCCCGCCGACGAGGAGCGCGGCATCTGGGCGCGGAAGTTCCCCGGCGACGGCGCGATCCTCCAGTGTGCCGGCGTCGGCGGCACGACGCTGCACTACACCGGCTGTCATCCGCGGGCGTACCCCGCCGCCATCGACGAGCAGGGCCACTGGCCCATCGACTACGCGGACCTGCTCCCCTACTACGAGGAGGTCGAGGAGCTGTGTGACGTACAGCCGGCACCCGTCACCGCCAAGGAGGAGCTGTTCTTCCGGGGGGCGGCGGCCGCGGGATGGGAGTTCATCGACGAGATGAACGTCACGCGCCCCGGCTATCGCCCCCAGCCCAACGCGATCAGGGGGCCGGACGAGCGTCTCCACGTCGACGGCGACTACGACGGGTCGTTCACCCATCCGGACGTGACGGGACACACCCTCGGACTCGGCGAGATCGCCGGCAACCCGCACCCGCGAGGCGCGTCCTTCGAGGAGAAGGCCAAACGCGCGAGCAACGTCAGCTTCGTTCCCGCCGCGATGCGGACCGGAAACGTCACCGTCCGCCCGAACGCGTTCGCCGTCGACGTGACGACCGAGACGCCGCTCGGTGACGGACCGACGGCCACCGGCGTGACGTTTCGGGACACGTGGTCGGGCGCGACGACGACCGTCGACGCGGAGGTGGTCGTCCTCGCGGCCGGCGCCGTCGAGACGCCACGGCTCTGGTTGAACGCGGATCTCCCCGACGAGGAGTGGGTCGGCCGCGGTCTGACGATCCACTTCGGGGACAACGTGATGGGGCTGTGGGACGCCGACGACCTGGAGGCGACCATCGGCAAGCCGACCGTCGACCAACACGAGGGCCAGAACATCGCGGCCCGGTTCGACTATCCCGGACTCGGTATGCTCCAGACGGTCGGCACGACGCCGGGCGTCGGGGCGATCCTTGGGTTCGGCGCCAGCGCGTCCGGCTTCACCTTCCAACACGACACCGCGGACGCACCTTGGGACACGACGGGTCGGCTCGCCGGCCCGGAGCTCAAACGACTCCTCTCGGGGTACCGCCGGATGCTGCAGGTGCTCGTCGTCAGCGACGACCGGCCGCTGAAACGCAACGGGGTGACCGTCCAGAAGGGTGCGGAGGACGAACACGGGCCGATCCCCATGGTCAACTACGTCCCGAGCGAGGCCGACCGCAAACGACGGGACGAACTGGCGGAGATCGCGGCGGAGATCCTCCGGGAGGCCGGCGCGTCACACGTCCATCGGTCCGACTCGCCGCCGACGGCGCTGCACCTTCACAGCACGATGGCGATGGGGAAGGTCGTCGACGAGGCGTGTGAGGCGTACGCGGTCGATCGCCTGTTCGTCGCGGATCACAGCGCGCTCGCCAATGGCGTCGGCGGCCCAAATCCGACCAACACGGGACAGGCGCTCGCGGCACGAACCGGCGAGCGGATCGTGGAGCGGTACTTCTGACCCCGCCGAGAGGCGTTCGGTGCCGAAGGGCTTTCAGTACCCGTCGAAGGACTCGTCGACCTCCGTCGCCGCCTCGACGAGCACGTCGGCGTTCTCCTCGAACAGCTTCACGACGGCACAGGCGTCCTCCTCGCCGTATCCGCGTGCACTGGCCTCCTTGTGAAGCTCGTGGACGAGGCTCGTGACGGCCATCGGATAATCGATGTCGTCGGCGGTCCCGAGCGCCAGCCGGACGTCCTTTTTCGTCAGATCGACCGTGAACGTCGGCTCGAAGTTCCGATTCAACACGCGCGGGACGCGCTTCTCGAACTGGTTCGAGGAGCCGCTCGAGGTGGCGATGACCTCGAAGAGTCGTTCGGGGGCGACCCCCTGTGCGACGCCGAGCGCCATCGCCTCCATCGCGAGCACCCGATGGCCGGCCGTGAGGACGTTGTTCACGAGCTTCGTCGTGTGTCCCGCGCCCACGTCCCCGAGGTGGAACGCGTTCGCGGCGAGCGCCTCCACGACCGCCGTCGTCCTGTCGTCGAGCCCGCCCTCCTCGGCGCCGATCATAAGCGTCAGCGTCCCGGCACGGGCGCCGCTCGTTCCGCCGCTCACGGGCGCGTCGACGACGCGGATCCCCTCCTCGCGGCCGACCTCCGCGAGCGTTCGCGTCGTCTCGGGGGTGCTCGTGCTCGTGTCGAGGACCGTGAGTCCCTCGGCGTCGGCCGTCAAAATGCCGTCCTCGCCGGCGAAGACCGCCTCGACGACGTCCGGGTTCGGTAGGCTGGTCACGACGATGTCGGCCGCCTCGGCGACCGCCGCGGGCGACGTCGCTCCCTCGCCGCCGGCTTCCCGAAGGCGGTCGACTGCTTCGTCCCGGACGTCGCTCCCGACCACGTCGAATCCGGTCTCCAACAGCCGCTCGGCCATGCGGCTGCCCATGCGACCCAAGCCGATGACGCCGACGGTGGACGCGTCGGTCCCCGTTTCCGTGGTGGACATGTCCGTCCCTGAGTCGCCCCCCTTAAAAGTCGTTCCTGAAGGGGCGACCCGCGCCCGAAGCCGATGGATCGGAGCAGTGCCGCCCTCGGGTCGTCGCGTCGCCTGTGATCGTCGCCGTCGCCTCGGTCAGTTCAGTGTCCGCGGTCTCCCTCGACGAACTCCGCTGCGGTGCGTTCGCCGGCGGCGAACTCGGCCGCCCGGTCGTCGATCCGGTCGGCGTCGAGGACCTCGTGGTCGAGAAGCAGTCGTTCGAGCGCCTCGCCCCACTGCTCGTAGTAGATCCGTTCCACGTCGCGTCCGTCGGCGTGATCGACGGCGTCGGACGCCCCGGCGGCGGTCGAGGGAATCCCGTCGGCGACGTCCGATGGCGTCTCCTCGACGGCCGCGATCAGTCGCCGTTGGAAGGCCGACCAGTCGAAGCCGGTTCCGCCGTCGTAGAGCGCGACGGCGACGCCGAACGCGCGGGCCTGCCACGGCGCGTGGAACGTCGGCTCCGCGTCGACGCCGAGCAGGTCCGCGAACGCGCCCGTCGGGTCGGCGGTGCCGCCGTCGGCGGTCGCGGATTCACCGCCGTCACTCGCCCCCGGCGCGGTGAGACGTTCGACGCCGATCATCGCGTCGCGGGTGACGAGGTCCGCGAGCTCCGCCTCGGTGAGATCCTCGGTCCCCTCGGGGCGGCGCGGGAGCACCATGTACCGGATCTCCGAACTGGAGTCCCAGACGTCGACGGCGACGTCCTCGTCCAGATCCAGCCCGAACTCCGCGAGCACGGCTCGGGGCTCCCGGACGGTTCGTGACCGGTACTCGGGCGTCTTGTACCAGGTCGGCGGGAGCCCCAGTAAGGACCACGGATAACACGAACAGAGCGTACAGACGACGACGTTGTGGACGTCCCCGGTGTTCTCCTTCACGCGCATGTGCTGGGTACCTACCTCGAAGTCGAACTCCCCGATCGCGGCCTCCGGGTCCGCGAGCAGCCGTTGCTTGTAGTCGGGATCGGTCCACGCGCGGGCGACGACCCGTGCGCCGTTACGCGGCCCGATGTCCTCCTCGTAGGCGCGGATGGCTTCGTCGACGGAGTCGGTCGAGACGAGCCCCTCCTCGACGAGCAGCGATTGGATCGCCCGCACGCGCGGTCGTGGATCGGCGAAGGTCTCGTCGTCGTGTGGGTGGTCGTGGTTGTGATCGTGGTCGCCGTGATCGTGGTCGGCGTGGTTGTGATCGTGGTCGCCGTGATCGTGGTCGGCGTGGTTGTGATCGTGGTTGCCGTGATCGTGGTCGCCGTGATCGTCACTCATCGTCGGTACCTCCCGATTCCTCGCCGGTCCGAAGGTACGGCTCCCAGAGGTCGACGTGGATCGTGTCCGCGGGGTCCTCGGCGTCCGTCCCCCAGACGTCCCGGGCGTCGAACGCGACGGTGTACAGCGGCGCCGCCCGCTCCTCGCCGTGCGCGCTGGCGTCGGGGAGAACGTGGTTCCCGTGGACCTCCACCACCTTCCCCGCCGTCCGGCGGACGTACCGCGGACAGCGTGTATGTCCCGCCGGATGCGCGTTCCGAACCCGCACGCGGTCACCGACGGCGAAGGCGGGGTCGTCGCCCTCGCGCTCGAAGTCGGCGTCGGCCCGGAACGACGCCCGCACCCCGTCGGCCAGCTCCGGATCGTGCCGGTCGGACACGACGTCGGCCGGGTCGTCGGCCGCGAGCGCGCGCTCGTGTGCCGCCTCGATCTCCTCGACGGAGACCACGCCCGCCTCGACCAGATTGCGTTCGAGGCTCGCGAGCCAGCGCTCGAAGTAGCTCGCCGAGAGATACGCCGCCGGGTCCATCCGTTCGATCCCGTGCCGGCTCCGGTCGATGTTGTAGACGCCCTGCGGGCGGATCCCCTTCACCATCGCGAAGACGATCCGCTCCCAGTCGGCGTGAAACCGCGCGTCGTCCGCGACGGGCACGGGGCCGAACCCGTGCATCCCGCCCATGTCGTGGATCCCGTTCATACGCGGGCACCCTCGTTCGTTCGTTCCGCGCGTTGCTGGTCCGCGTCCGTGCGGTTCACGTTCATAGGTGACGATACACAAGCACGCCGAAATAGCTACCGTCCGCGGAAGCGCCGGCGTGTCAGAATCGATCCGGAGGCGTCCGAAGCGGTCCGGGTGCGTGACCGTTCGGTGCCCGTGGCAAGGTTCATGTTCCGCCCACCCCCACCTCCACGGGACCATCAACACATGCCACCGTTCGACACCATTACGCTCACCGGCTCCCCCGAGGAGCGGGGTATCGCCCACGGGGAGGCGGTCGCCGGCGGCGTCGCCGCAAACGTCGACGCCTACCTCGATCGGTTCGAACACGAGGGCGTCCCCCGAGGGACGGTTCGTGAGCAGGCCGAGGCGTTTCTGGCACTCATCGACGACGACCATCCCGAATACGCCGCGGAGATGCGCGGGGTCGCGGAGGGGAGCGGGGTCCCGCTCGTCGACGTGACCGTCCTCAACGTCCGATGGGAGGTTATCTACACGGCGTGGAAGGAGGGCGTCGAGGCGGACGATTCCGACCCCGGGGCCGACGCCTTCGACCCCGTCGCGGACTCCGGCTCCGCATCCGACGCCGATCCCCCGCCGGCGGACGGCTGTACGAGCTTCGGCGTGACGCCGCCGGCGACCGCGGACGACCGGACGTACGTCGGGCAGAACTGGGACTGGCTCGCGTCGATCGCCGACGACCTCCTCGTAACGCGGGTCGAACGCGAGCAACGGCCCGACTTCCTGACGATGACTGAGGCGGGGATCGTCGGCGGGAAGATCGGCGTCAACGAGGCGGGGATCGGGATGGCGGTGAACGGGCTCGTCTCGGCGGCCGACGGCGAGCATCCATACCGAACGCCCTACCACGTCCGATTCCGCGAGGTCATGGACGCCGAGCGGTTCGACGAGGCGCTCGATCCGCTCGTGGGGAGTCCGCGGGCGTGCTCGGCGAACGTTCTGCTCGGACACGCCGACGGGGTCGCAGTCGACCTCGAGCTCTCCCCCGAGCACGTGAACCACCTCCACCCGAGCGACGGCGTCCTCACGCACGCGAACCACTTCGAGAGCGACGCGGTCGAGACGCCGGCCGCGATGGACGGACCGAGCACGCTTTATCGGGGCCGGCGTCTCCGCGATCATCTCGTCGCTCACGCCGGCGAGATCGATCCCGACGTCGTCCAGGACGGGCTCCGGGACCACTTCTCGGCGCCCGCCAGCGTCTGCAAGCACGTCGACGAGTCGCTCCCCGAGATCGAGTACGGCCGGACGAACGCCAGCTTCGTGATCGACCTCGAGGAACGGCGGCTCTGGGGGACGCAGGGCCCACCCTGTGAAAGCGAGTATCGCGAGTACCGGCTGGAGGGGTGAGCCGGCTCGACGGCGTCCCGCGGATCGGTCACGCACCGGGAACGCACGGACCGCGTACGGGTGTGCTCCCGCCGGGCACACGCGCGGCACGATTATCTCTACTGGATGTGGATAGGTAGCATGGCTGATGAGATGTCCTGTCCGGAGTGTGGCGCCGACGTGGAGACGACCGACGACCTCGAGGAGGCCGGCACGGTCGAGGAGCTGGAGCCGAAAGCGGACGGCACCTTCGAGTTCTACGGGAACAAGCGCGATCTGTTCCGCTGTGCCGACTGTCGGAAGCCGCTGGGGGTCGGGCACTCCCGGCGGTGAGATGCGCCGTCGGCTCGCGAGCGCCGGACGCCGTCACGTCGGTACGTCGTGCCCGTCGGAAGCCGTGTCCTCGTCGAACGGGAACCGAACGCCGGTCGCTTCCGCCGAGTACGCCCAGAGTCGCCGGCCGTTCTCACGATCGTAGGACCCCTCGTTCGAGCGCATGACCGTCGGCGAGCCGCGCATGTTCAGGAAGCCGCCGGGACCGACGTAGGCGCCGCCGTCGACGTCGGCCGTGGCCGCGTATAAGAGCGGCCACGCCCCTCGCTTTGCGTCCTGTGCGAGCAGGGCGTTCCCCAACTTCGCACCGATCGCCACCAACGGGTTTCCGCTCTCGGCGGCCATTCGTCCCTGTAACCCGGTATCGGCGTACCCTGGGTGACACGCGACGCTTTTCACCCCGTCCTCGCCGGTCGCCTCCAGCCGCCGCTGAAGCTCGTAGGCGAACAGGAGGTTCGCGAGCTTGCTTCGCGCGTACGCCCGCCACTTCCCGTAGGAGCGCTCCCAGTTGAGGTCGGTGAAATCCATCTCACCCTGCTCGTGGGCGGCCGAGGAGTGCGTGACGATTCGGGCCTCACCGTCGGCGGCACGAAGCAGCGGGAACAGCCGCCCGGTCAGCGCGAAGTGTCCGAGGTGGTTGACGCCGAACTGCGTCTCGAAGCCGTCCTCGGTCTCCGAGCGCGGGATCGCCATCACGCCCGCGTTGTTACAGAGGACGTCGACCGCGTCGTAGTCGGCGGCCACCCCCTCGGCGAACGATCGGATCGACGCGAGCGACGCGAGGTCACATTCACGGACGTCCAGCGCCGCCTTCGGGACGTCGTCGCGCCCCTCCACGCGGCGGATCTCCGCGGCGGCACGCTCGCCTCGGTCGACGCTTCGGCAGGCCATGACCACGGTCGCCCCCTTCCGTGCGAGCACGCGCGTCGCCTCGTATCCGAGCCCGCCGTTCGCTCCGGTGATCACGACGGTGCATCCGTCCATCCGCGGTACGTCCGCGTCGGTCCACTCGCTCATACGATCCCCTGGGGACCCGCCGACGGAAAGCTGTCGGCCGGTCGGTGCGTCGCTGCCGCCGTCGTCGCCGTCCACCATGATTAATATCCCATACCGAAACGATCCTTCACCGTGACCGTAGGACTCTCACTCGGTGCCGCGTATCTCCTCTGGCATCTCCTTTCGGCGCTCGTCACGGCGAGCATCGGGTATTGGGCGTTCGCCCGGACGGAGGTCCCCGGCCGCCGCATCTTCGTCGCTCTGATGGCGTTCGACACGCTCTGGGCGCTCGCCGCGGCGGTGGAGATCGCCGCAAGCGGTCGGGTTACGCTCGTTGCGATGTACGGCCGCGAGCTCTTCGCGGTGACCGTCACCGTCGTCTGGTTCGGCTTCGCGACCGTCTATACCGGCCGTTCGACGTCACTTCGACGGCCCGTCAATGCGGCCGTCGTGACCGGCTACGTCCTGGTCGCTGGAGCACTCCTGACGAACCCGATTCATGGCGCCTATTGGACCGACCTCGTCCTCCGGGACGGATCCTTCACGTTCTTCGAGGCCGTCACCGGCCCGCTCGGTTGGACGGCCATGGCGTTTGCCGGCACCGCCGTCTCGATCGGACTCGTCTACCTGCTTCGTCGGTTCGTCCGATCGCGGCACCGGCCGAGCCTCGCCGTCCTCACGCTCGGGCTCGGGGCCGTCGGTGCGACCCTTCCGTTCCTACTCACGCTCCTCGGGGTCGTGCCCGTTCCCGCCTGGAACCACTCGTCGATCGGGATCCTTCCCTTCGTGCTCGGCGCCACGGTCGCCATCTTCCGGCTCGGGATCTTCGACGTCGTGCCGCTCGCCAGACACACGCTCGTCGATGAACTCGAGGACGTCGTCCTCGTGCTCGATCCGGAACACCTGATCCTCGATTACAATCGATCCGCCGCCACGCTCACGCCCGCGTTCCGGGAGCGCGACCCTTCGGGTGAGCCTCTCTCGTCGCTGCTTCCGTCGCTCGCCGACGACCTCTCGATCGCGATCGAGGAGGGCGACGGCGATGCCGCGCGCGGGGCAGCGCCAGTGGCAACGGCCACGACCCCTGAGGATCCCCTCGACCCGATCGCATTCACCGGATCGTACGGTGACGCCGGTCGCCATCATGCGGTCCGGGTCTCACCGATCGTCGAGCGTGACCGACCGGTCGGGCGGCTCGTCATCGTTCGTGACGTGACGCCGCTCGTCACCTCTCGGCGCCGGCTCGAACGGCAGAACGAGCGGTTGGAGACGTTCGCCGACACGGTCTCTCACGACCTCCGAAACCCGCTCAGTGTCGCGCAGGGTCGTCTGGACCTCGTCCGTGAGGAGTGTGACAGCGATCACCTCGATCCGATCGACGACGCACACGACCGCATGCACGCGATCATCGACGACGTGCTCGCCACCGCCAAAGGGGGACGTACCGTCCCCGATCCCGAGCCGCTCACGCTCGCCGAGACGGCACGGCAGGCCTGGGAGTCGGTCTCAACCGGAAACGGAAGGCTCGTCGTCGAGAGCGATCGGACCCTCCACGCCGACCCGTCGAGCTTCGATCGACTGCTGGCGAACCTCTTCCGGAACAGTGTGGAGCACGGCTCCACTAGCAGTCAGGAGGGACCTGACGACAGCGTGGAGCACGGCTCCACGACCCCCGAGGAGTCGACCGTGACGGTCGCTGTCGGAGCGACGCCGGACGGCTTCTACGTCGAAGACGACGGCGTCGGCATCGATCGGGCCGACCGGGCCGCCGTCCTCGAGGCGGGCTACTCCACGAACGAGGATGGAACCGGGCTCGGGCTCGACATCGTTCGACGGATCGCGACCGCACACGACTGGGAGATCCGAGTCGACGAGGCCGCAGACGGCGGCGCACGTTTCGTGTTCACGGGCGTCGACGACGGGTCGTAGCTCGATGGAGCGTTCCTCACCAACGACCTCGGTGCCGATCCACCGGCACGGCTTTCCGCCCGTCGGCCGTAACTCGGGGTGAATGGCGACCCACGATCGTGGCTCCACGTCAGTGCTCGACGACCTCCCCGCGTTCGATCCCGCAACGCTCGACGCACTCATCGGTCGCGTCGGCGTGAGCGGGCCATGTGACGTGGGGGAATCCGAAGACCCGTTGACCGTGACGGCCCCCGCCACCGACGAGCCGATCGGCTCCGTCCCCGCCTGCGACGAGAGCGACGTGGACCGGGCCGTCGAACGCGCCAGAACGGCCGCCACGGCGTGGGCTGAGACACCAGTTCGGGAGCGAGCGGCGGTGATCGACCGGTTCGGGGACCTCGTTCGCGACCGCCGGGAACCCCTGCTCGACCTGCTCCAACTGGAGACCGGCAAGTCGCGGACGACCGCCGTCGAGGAGCTGTTCGACGTCCCGATGGCCTGCGCGTACGCGGCCGACCACGGCCCCGCGGCGCTCGCCGAGGAGCGTCGCGGCCCCGCAGTCCCGCTCGTGACGACCGCGACCGTCACCTACGACCCCGTCGGCGTCGTCGGCGTCATCTCCCCGTGGAACTACCCGCTCACGCTGGCGGTCGCGGACGCCATCCCCGCGCTGCTCGCCGGCAACGCCGTCGTCGTCAAACCCGACGAGAAGACCCCCTTCGGCGCGCTCTACCTCGCCGAGCTCCTCGAGCTCGCCGGCCTCCCCGACGACGTCCTGACCGTGGTCACCGGCGAGGGGCCCGTCGTCGGCCCCGCGCTGATCGATCGGGTCGACTACGTCTCCTTTACCGGTAGCACCGAGACGGGGCGGATCGTCGCCGAGCGGGCCGGCCGAAACCTGATCGACTGCTCGCTGGAGCTCGGCGGCAACAACCCGCTGGTCGTGCTCGCGGACGCCGACGTCGAGGCGGCCTCCCGCGGCGCGGTGCAGGCCTGCTTTGCGAACGCCGGACAGCTCTGTCTCGCCGCCGAGCGGATCTACGTCGAGGAACCTGCCTTCGAGCCGTTTCGTGATGCCTTCCTCGCGGCGACCCGGGAGCTGACGCTCGGAACCGCCTTCGACTACGACGCCGACCTCGGCTCGCTCATCGACGCCGACCAGCTTGCCCGCGTGGAGGCACACGTCGAGAACGCGCGCGAGACCGGCGCGACCGTGCTGGCCGGCGGTCGCGCCCGTCCCGACGTCGCGCCGTACTGTTACGAGCCCACGGTCCTGACGGACGTCGACCCCGACTCGACGGTCGCCTGCGAGGAGACGTTCGGGCCCGTCGTCTCGGTGACGCCGGTTCCGGACGCCGCGACCGCCATCGAGCGCGCGAACGACTCGCCGTACGGGCTCAACGCCTCGGTCTGGACCGGCGACCGCGAACGGGGCGAGGCGATCGCCCGAGGGATCGACTGCGGAACCGTCTGCGTCAACGACGGCTTTCTCGCCGGCTGGGGGGCCGTCGACGCGCCGATGGGCGGGATGGCCGATTCGGGAATCGGCCGCCGACACGGCCCCGAGGGGATCCGTCGGTACGTCGAGTCGCGGACGGTCGGCGTCTCGCGCGTCGGTCCCCTGACGTTCCCCGAGCGCGTGCCACGCGAGCTCTTCGTTCGCGGGGCGTTCGCACTCTCCGGAGTCGGCCGCCGGGTCGCTCGCGGCGTTCGCGGGATCCGCCGTCGGCTCGGCCGCTGAGCGTCGGTGGTCGCCCTCGACGACCTCTCGGCCGCCGATCCGCCATGCGAACCCTTAGGTATCGACGTCGAGACCGTTCGGTATGCGAACCGGAGTCTGCTACTTTCCAGAGCACTGGCCGCGCGAGCGGTGGGCCGAGGACGTCGAGGCGATGGCCGACGCGGGCATGGAGTACGTGCGGTTGGCGGAGTTCTCCTGGAGCGTGCTCGAACCCGAACGGGGCGACCTTCGGTTCGAGTGGCTCGACGAGGCGGTCGAGCTGATCGGCGATCACGGCATGCAGGCGGTGCTCTGTACGCCGACGGCGACGCCGCCGAAGTGGCTCGTCGACGAGCGCCCCGAGATCCGCCAGGAGGATCCCGACGGCACCGTCCGGGAACACGGGAGCCGCCGTCACTACTGTTTCAACTCCCCGGCCTATCGGGAGGAGACAGAGCGGATCGTTCGAGCGGTGACCGAGCGGTACCCGGACTCGCCACACGTCGCCGGCTGGCAGACGGACAACGAGTTCGGCTGTCACCGGACGGTCCGGTGTTACTGTGACGACTGCGCCGCGGCGTTTCGGGACTGGCTCCGCGACCGACACGGCGACGTCGAGACGCTCAACGAGGCGTGGGGCAACCGCTTCTGGAGTCAGGCGTACGACTCCTTCGAGGCGGTCGATCCGCCGGGACCGACGCCGGCCGAACACCACCCCTCCCGGCTCCTCGCGTACGCGCGGTTCGCGAGCGATTCGGTCGTCGAGTACAACCGGTTCCAGGCGGATCTGATCCGCGAGGCGAACGCCGACTGGTTCCTCACGCACAACTTCATGGGGCGGTTCCCGACGCTCGACGCCTTCGACGTGAGCGTGGACCTCGATCTCGTCTCGTGGGACTCGTACCCGACCGGCTTCGTGCAGGATCGCTACGACGGGGAGGCGACGCCGGACCAGCTCCGCGCCGGCGACCCGAACCAGGTCGGCATGGATCACGACCTCTACCGAAGCGCGCTCGATCGGCCCTTCTGGGTGATGGAACAGCAGCCGGGCGACGTGAACTGGCCGCCCCACTGTCCACAGCCCGGCGAGGGCGCGATGCGGCTGTGGGCCCATCACGCGACCGCCCACGGCGCTGATGCCGTCCTCTACTTCCGCTGGCGGCGATGTCTCGAAGGACAGGAGCAGTACCACGCCGGCCTGCGGAAGGCGGACGGCTCGGCGGATCGCGGCTACCACGACGCCACCAGTGCCGCCGCCGACTTCGCCGCACTCAGCGACGTCGACCACGTCGACGCGCCCGTCGCCGTGCTGTTCGATTACGACGCGCTCTGGGCGCTCAATGCACAACCACACGCACCCGACTTCGACTACTGGGCCCTACAGGAGGCGTTCTACGGCGCCCTCCGCGGGCGGGGCGTGCAGGTCGACGTGATCCCGCCGGACGCCGACCTCGACGGCTACGCGGCGATCGTCGCGCCCGCGTTGCATCTCGTCACCGAGGCGCTCGCCGATCGGCTACACGACTACGTCGCGTCCGGTGGGAGCCTGCTCTTCGGCCCCCGAACCGGCGTGAAGGACGCACACAACAAGCTTCGCCCCGCACTCCAACCGGGTCCCCTGACCGACCTCGTCGGGGCGACCGTCGACCAACACGAGTCGCTCCCGCGGCGGCTGGAGACTCGCGTGCGGCGAGTCGACGGAGTCGGCGGCGACCAGCGCGATCCGCGCGACGGCATCGGGACGTCGCCGATCGTCGACGCCGACCGGTTCGGCTTCCGAACGTGGGCCGAGTGGCTCGACCCCGACGACGCCGTCGTTCGGTTCGTCTACGACACCGACGGCGTGGAGGCGGATCGTCCGGCGGTCGTCGAGAATGCGGTCGGCGACGGGCGCGTCGTCTACTGCGGCGTCTGGCCCGAAGCCGACCTCGCGGACGACCTCGTCGTCGACCTGCTCGCCGGGACCGACGTGCCCCACGGCGAGCGGCTCCCCGACGGCGTCGACGTCGCCGAGCGCGGCGGCTACACCTGGGTGACGAACTTCACGAGCGACGCCGTCCGGCTGCCGACCGTCGATCCGGACGCAGTCGTCGTCGCCGACCAGGAGTCGGGGTCGAACGCTGCACGACCGGTGACCGTCGGCTCGTTCGGCGCGATCGTGCTCGACGGTTGCTTGGTCGACGGGCTCGTCGTCGAGACGACGTAGCGCCCGCCAGGAACGTGTTCTCGGCCGTCAACGCTCCCGTGCCCGATAGTCGGGAAGCACGTCGTCCTGCATGACGGCGCCCCGCCCGCCGTCGACGAGCAGCGCCGTGCCGGTGACGAAGGCGGCCTCCTCGCTCCCTAAAAAGGACGTCGCCGCGGCGACGTCCGCCGGCGTCCCGATCCGTCCCGTCGGGTGTATCGATTCGACCTCCGCGAGCCGACCGTCGGGAAGCTCCTCCCGGGTCCGCTCCACCTCGACCCAGCCGGGAACGACCGTGTTCACCCGGACCCGCGGACCGAGGTCGACCGCCAGCGCCCGGGTCATCCCGTTGATCCCCGCCTTCACCGCGTTGTACGGAAAGTGGGCGGGCATCGTCGCGTACGCGTGGTTCGAGGAGACGTTGACGATGGCCCCGCGGTCCATGTGGTCGAGCGCCGCGCGCGCGGCGAGCCAGTAGGCGCGGAAGTCGGTCTCGACGACGAACGCCCAGTCGGACAGGGTCGCCTCGTCGGCGGCCGTCTCCGTCTGCACCGCCGCGTTGTTCACGAGGAGGTCGACCGATCCGTATCGCTCGGCGGCCGCCTCGGCGAGCGCCGCCACGTCGTCGGGGTCGCGCATGTCGGCGCGGACGAAGGTCGCGTCGCCGGCAGAGCGGGCTCCGTCGATGGGCGCCGCGTTCGTGAGCCGCTCCGCGATCGTCTCGCCGGGCTCGACGCTTCGACCGCTGACGACGACGTTCGCGCCCTCGGCGGCGAGCCGTTCGGCGATCCCCGCGCCGATGCCGCGGGTCGACCCCGTGACGATCGCCGTCCGCCCGGCGAACCGGTCGGGGACGGCGTGTTCACGCGGCGAGGCGTGTGGGCGTGTCATCCCGTTTCCCCGGTCATCGTCGTCGGTTTCCCGTCCATCTTCACCACTCCGCGACGCTGCCGTCGTCGTGTCGCCAGATCGGGTTGTGCCAGTCGACGCCGCCGGTCTGTTCGCGCACGTACGATTCGTCGATCTCGATGCCGAGTCCGGGCCCGTCGGGGATGTCGACGTAGCCGTCGCGGTACTCGAACACCGACGGATCGACGAGATAATCGAGCACGTCGCTCGTCTCGTTGTAGTGGATGTCGAGGCTCTGCTCCTGGATGAGCGTGTTCGGCGAGCAGGCGTCGATCTGAATGCAGGAGGCCAACGCGATCGGCCCGAGCGGACAGTGCGGCGCGAGCGAGACGTCGTACGCCTCGGCCATCGCCGCGATCTTCTTCACCTCCGTGATCCCGCCGGCGTGTGAGAGATCCGGCTGGATCACGTCGACTGCGTTCGACTCGAAGACCTGCTTGAAATCCCACCGCGAGTACATCCGCTCGCCGGTCGCGATGGGGATGGTCGTCGCCGCCCGGATGTCCGGCAGCGCGTCGTTGTGCTCCGGCAGCACGGGCTCCTCGATGAACATCGGATCGTACGGCTCGAGCGCCTTCGCGAGCCGCCGCGCCATCGGCTTCGACACGCGGCCGTGAAAGTCGACGCCGATGTCGACGGTCTCGCCGACGCTCTCTCTGACCGCCGCGATCCGGTCGACCGCGTCGCCGACGGCCCGCGGGTTATCCACCGCACGGAGCTCCGGCGTCGCGTTCATCTTCAGGGCGGTGAATCCCTCGTCGACCTTCTCTCGGGCGGCGTCACCGACGTCGCGGGGTCGGTCGCCGCCGATCCACTGGTAGACGCGAACCCGGTTCCGGGCCGTTCCGCCGAGCAGTTCGTAGACCGGCGCGTCGAACCGCTTGCCCTTGATGTCCCACAGCGCCTGGTCGACGCCGGCGATGGCGCTCATGAGGACCGGGCCGCCGCGATAGAACCCGCCGCGGTACATCGCCTGCCAGTGGTCCTCGATGCTGCTCGGGTCCTCTCCAAGCAGATAGTTGTCGAGTAGCTCCTCGACGGCCGTCCGAACCGTCTTCGCGCGCCCCTCGACGACCGGCTCGCCCCACCCCACGGTTCCGTCGCTCGTGGTGAGCTTCAAAAAGAGCCACCGCGGGGGCACCTCGAAGAGCTCGTAGTCGGTGATCCGCATCGTTACCCCGACACCTCCGGATTCGGCGCGGCCGCGAGCTCGTCCGTCTTCGTCTTCAGCGCCTCGCCGGTGTCGACGTCGAAGAGGTACAGCGCCTCCTCCTCGAAGTCGAACGCGACGTCCTCGCCCTCCTCGGGACGAATGCGCGGGTCGATGCGTGCCGTCAGTTCGTGCGTCGCCAGTTCCATGTAACAGAAGTTCTCGTTGCCCATCGGCTCCAACACCAGCATCGTCGCCGTGTTCGTCCCGCCCTCGACCAGGGTGATGTCCTCCGGGCGAACGCCGACGCGGACGCGGTCGCGGCCCGCGAGCGGCGTCGGATCCGCCAGCTCGTAGGTGAACCCGCCCGGCCCCCGGAGCGTCTCGCCGTCGACGTCGGCCGTGAGAAGGTTGATGCTCGGCGAGCCGATGAAGTCCGCGACGAACTCGTTTGTGGGGTCGCGGTAGACCTCCTCCGGCGGGCCGACCTGCTGGAGGATCCCCTCCTTCATGACGGCGATCCGGTCGCCCATCGCCATCGCCTCGGTCTGGTCGTGCGTGACGTACACCGTCGTCACGTCGAGCCGGGTCTGTAGCTCCTGCAGCTCCGTGCGCATCTCCGACCGCAGCTTCGCGTCGAGGTTCGAGAGCGGCTCGTCCATCAGGAAGACCGAGGGCTCCCTGACGATGGCTCGCCCGAGCGCGACGCGTTGTTGTTGGCCGCCCGAGAGCTCCTTCGGCTTGTCCTCCAACAGCTCCGTGATCCCGAGCATCTCGGTGACCTCCTCGACGCGCTCCTCGATCGCCGCTGACGACAGGCTCGACGAGAGCTTGAGGCCGAACCCGATGTTCTCGCGCACGCTCATGTGCGGGTACAGCGCGTAGTTCTGAAACACCATCGCGACGTCGCGCTCGCTCGCACGGTGATCGGTGACGTCCTTACCGCCGAACGAGAGCGTCCCCTCGGTGATGTCCTCGAGCCCGGCGATACAGCGAAGCGTCGTCGACTTCCCGCAGCCGGACGGTCCGACGAGGACGAGGAACTCGCCGTCGTCGACCGTCAGATCGAACTCCTCGACCGCGACGACCGACTCGCCGGGCGACCGGTACACCTTCGTCAACTCGTCGATGTCTATGCGTGCCATGTGTCTCCTATGCGTGTCGGCCGTCCGTGTGGTCGCGTTCGGTCATGTCGATCGTGCGTTCGTGGCGTGTCCGTTTCGTGTGTCATCCGGTCGATGCGGAAGTCAATTCGGCCGATCCGGAAGTCGATTCGGTCGGTCCGGAAGGCGGTTCGGTCGGCCGTCATTCCTTCAAGGACCCCGCGAGGATCCCGCTGACGAACTGTTTTTGCAGGAACAAAAACAGGATGGCGAGGGGCACCACTGCCAGCGTCGTCGCAACCATGATCTGGTCGAAGTAGATCCGCTGGGTGCCCTCCAGGCCGGCGAGCGCCACCGGGATGGTGTAGTTGGCCGACGATTCGAGGATGACCAGCGGGTACAAAAACAGATCCCACTGGAACAAGAAGAGAATGATCGCGAGGGCCGCGAGCGACGACCGCATCGCCGGCAGCGCGATCCGGTAGAATATCTGAAACTCCGTCGCGCCGTCCATCCGTGCGGACTCCAGTAACGCGTCGGGGATCGACTTCATGTTCTGACGCATGAGGAAGATCCCGATCGGGTTCGCGAGCCACGGCAGGATGATCGCCCGGAACGTGTCGGTCCACCCCACCTGTGCCATCATCAGAAACAGCGGGATGACGAGCAGCTGGATCGGGAGCACGAGGGTGGCGAGGATCAGATAGAAGATCGGCTCCTTGAACCGGAACTCGTACTTCGCGAAGGCGAACCCCGCCATCGAACAGAGGATCAGCGACAGCGCCGTGTAGACGACGGCGATGAAGACGCTGTTCCAGATCGAGAGGAGGAAGTTCATCCGTTCCTGCAGCGCCGCGAAGTTGTCGAGAAATGCGGTACCGGGATAAAACTGCGGTGTGAGGCTCAGGAACTCCTCCTGTGGCAGCGTCGCCGCGACGAGCATCCAGTAGAGCGGGACCATCATCACGAGCGTCATGACGATGATGAACGCGTAGGTGACGAACCCCCAGACGGCGTCCTTGCGGCGTTGTTCACGCATCAGTCGTCACCTCCGATCCGGATCTGGACGATCGAGATGGCGCTCACGATCGCCACGAAGACGACGGTGAGCGCGCTGGCGTAGCCGAGGTTCCAGCTCTCGAACGCCTCGCGGTAGATGTACTGCACGATGGTGATCGTCGCGTTCGACGGGCCGCCGCCGGTGATGACGTACGGCTCCGCGAAGATCTTGAACGTCCCGATCGTCGAGAGGACGACGACGAACAATAACACCGGCTTGAGCTGTGGCAACGTCACGTGCCGGAACTTCTCCCAGCGATTGGCGCCGTCGATCTCCGCCGCCTCGTACAGCTGTTGTGGGATGTTCTGGAGCCCGGCAAGCAGGATGATCATGTTGTAGCCGGTCCACCGCCACGTCACCGCGGCAACGATCGTCTTGCGTGCCCAGAAGTCGCTCCGGAACCACGCGATCGGATCGATGCCGGCGGCGTTGAGGACGGAGTTCACGAGCCCGAGCTCGTTGAACAACAGCAGGAAGATCGTCGAGTACGCGACGATGTTCGCGGAGACGGGCAACGCGATCACCGTCCGAAAGACGCCCTTGAAACGGACGAACGATGCGTTCAACGCTAGCGCGAGCGCGAGCGCGAGCCCGATCATGATGGGCACCTGGATGAGCAGGATGTACGTCGTGTTGTACATCGACTGCCAGAACAACCCGTCGCCGAGGATCCGTGCGTAGTTTCCGAGGCCGACGAACTGGAGCTCCGCGATCTGCGGAACCTCGACGAACAACGGACCGAGCTCGATCCTGAACAGCGCGTCGAAGCTCACTCCCTGATAATCGAAAAAGGAGAGATATATCGTGTAGACGATCGGGAAGAGTAGAAAGGCGCCGAACAGCGCAAAAAACGGCGAAATGAACAGGTACGGGACGGATCGCACGCGGGGAAGGCGAGCGGTCAGCCCCTGTCTGGCGAACCGCACGCGATCCCAGAGACGCTGTCGCGGCGTCCCGTGCCCCTCGGTCGCGGGTGCCACCGTCGCCAGCAGAGCGACGAGCGCGGCCAGCCGCCCGGCACGGTCGCTCGTCGGATGATGCTCGTCGTCCGGGTCTGCGTTCGACATGAACGAGGAACCTCGGCGTTATGCGAGGTCGCGGTCGGTCCGTTCGGCGACCGTTTCGGCCGCGTCCTGAACCGCCTCCTCGGGTGCTTTGTCCTCGTTGATCATCGCCTGGAACTCCGCGTTTATCGCGTTGCTAACCTCCGGCGTGTCGGCCGAGAACTGGTAGCCGGGCATCTCCTCCGCGACGTCGGCGAAGACGCGGCGGGCCTCCTGGCCGCCGAAGAAGTCGACCTCCTCGTCGAAGGTGTCGGCGTCGTAGGTCGTCTCCAGCGCCGGAAAAAGACCGTACTCGGCGTACATCAGCAGCTGCATCTCCTCGGTCGCGAGCGTGAACTCGATGTAGTCCCACGCGACGTCGCGTACGTCGGATTCGATCTGTTCGGGGATCATCAGGCTGGAGCCGCCCCAATTGGAGGCGCGAAGCCCACCCTCCTCGTGGGCGGGGATCTTGAACACGCCCCAGTCGCCGTGCGTGTCGGGAAGCTCGTCGCGGAGCGTCCCTTCCATCCACGCGGCGGAGGGTAGCGACGCGACGTCGCCATCGGCGTACGCGCTGAACCACGCGGACGACCAGCCGTCCAGGGTGGCCGCGAGGTCGCGGTCGTGAAGCTCCTTGATCGTCTCGGCGATGCGCACGGAATCGTCGTTACCGATGTTCACGGCGCCGTCCTCGGTGAACGGATCGTTACCGAGCTGGCGGAACTGGTAGCGCCAGACGCCGTCGAGGTCGTTCATCGGGAGGTTGAGCATGTCGACGTCGTCCGGGAGCTTCTCGCCCTCCTCCATGAAGTCGTCCCACGTCTCGATGTTATCCGGCTCCAACCCGTGCTCGTCGTAGACGTCACGGCGGTAGTAGACCGCCGTGGGGCCGATGTCCCACGGGAGGGCGTAGACGCCGCCGTCGGCGCTGAGCGCGTCCCAGGCCCCGTCGACGAAGTCGTCGCGCACGCCGGCCGCCTCGATCCGGTCGGAGATCTCGTGGATCGCGCCGGTGTCGATGTAGGAGGCGCCGTCGATCATCTCGAGCATCGCCAGGTCGGGCGCGCCCGAGCCGCTGGCGAGTCGCGTCTGGAGGTCCTCCTTCATCGCCTCCCGGCCGAACTCCTCGATGTCGACCGCGACGTCGCGTTCGTCCTGGTACTCCTCCGCGGTGAGTTGGAGCGAACGCGCGGCGACGTCCCATCCCCACCCGGAGATCTCGGAGACTCCGGACCCGCCGTTCCCGTCGTCCGCGCCGTCAGTTCCGTCCGTGCCGTCGTCCCCGCCGGATCCGTCCTCGTCGTCCGTCGTTCCCACGCAGCCCGCGAGCCCGACCGCGCCGAGGGCCGCGCCGCCTTTGATGATCCGCCGTCGTCCGTAGCCGTTCGGTGTGATGTCTCGTGTCATGTGTGCACGGAATATTGAGGAACAATCGTTATCAATACTTAAATCTTTCTCTAATATATAGTGAACGCGCCGATGACGGCCTTTTCAGACCGTTCTGATGTGACAAACGGCTTTATTTATATATGAATATCGCGTTTCAGCCGCCAAAATGCGGATCATATTGCCTATTATCCATAAATATCCCTGACAACGGGGCGTATATAACTCTTTGATCTCTCCAGTGTTCACCGATGGAGAACAACAGTTTTGTGTCGTGAGACCGTAACGACAGGGAGAACGATGGGAGATGACGACGGGATCTCGGTTCAGGCGACGGCGACGACGTTCGCGATCATCGAGGCGCTTCGTGACCGTGATCACGCCGGCGTCACCGAACTGGCGACCGATCTCGACGTCTCGAAGAGCGCGGTTCACAACCACCTTTCGACGCTGGTGACGCTGGGATACGTACGCCGTGACGACGGCGTCTATCGGCTTACCCACCGGTTCCTCCAGTTCGGATTGCGCATGCGCGAACGCAACCCCGTCTTTCGTGCCGCGGAGCCGGAGCTTCGTTCGCTCGCCCAGACGACCGGCGAGACGGTCAACCTCGTCGTTCCCGAGGGTGATCACGGTGTCTACCTCCATCGCGTCGGCGTCGACGAGCATCCGGTGCCCGAGGGCGGGCACGTGAGCCTGCACGCCTCCGCGGCGGGCAAGGCGATCCTCGCGTTCCGTTCACATGCGGCGGTCGACGAGTACGTTGAGACGACCGGCCTCCCCCCGATAACCGACCGCACCGTCACCGACCCGGCGACGCTGCGCGAACAGCTTCGGTCCATCCGGGACCGTCGCGTCGCGTTCGACCGCGGCGAACGGGCGCCCGACTGGAAGTGCGTCGCCAGTCCGATCGTCGTCGACGACGAACCGGTCGGAGCGCTCAGCGTCTCCGGACCCGCCGACCGGCTCCGGGGGAAGCGGCTGGAGGAGGACAGCACCGGACTGGTGTTGAGCACCGCGAAGGCCATCGAGCTCGAACTGTTACGTGCCGAGGAGTAGCGGTCGAAGGCGGGGATCCCGCCCGATCAGTCCCCGTCGGGAAACGGCACCTCGACCCGGTATCCGTCGTCGGGGACGAAACAGTCGCCGCCGAACGCCTCGCGGGCGTCCCGCAGGATCGGCGAGGCATCGGCCGCGTACCGCGAGGAGATGTGGACCAACGCCAGCCGCCTCACGTCCGCACGCTCGGCGATCGACCCGGCCTCACGACCGGTCGAGTGTGCGGTTTCGCGGGCGCGGTCGGCCATGTCGTCCGCGAACGTGGCGTCGTGGACGAGCAGATCCGCGTCGCGAGCGACCTCGACGGTTCGCTCACGCGGTCGCGTGTCGGCGGTATACACCACCTTCCGGCCCGGACGCGGCGGGCCGACCACCTGGTCGGGCTCGACGATCGTTCCGTCCTCGGCCTCGACCGGTTCACCCGAATGGAGGCGACCGAACTTCGGGCCGACGGGGACGCCGAGCGCCTCGGCCTTCGGCCGGTCGAACCGGCCGGGACGGTCGTCCTCGGCCAGCACGTAGCCCTGCGACCGGGTGCGGTGTTCCGTCTCGAACGCCCGCACCTCGTAGCCGTCGCCCGCGAACGCGACCTCGCCGGGGGCGACGACGTCGAAGGTGACCCGGAAGTCGGGGTCGTGACCGACGGCGTGAACGAGGTCGTCGAGGGCCGACCGGGTGTTCGGCGGACAGTGGATCGTGAGGGGGTCGTCGCGCTCGTTGAAATCGAGCGTCTGGATCAGCCCGGGGATCCCGAGCACGTGGTCGCCGTGGAGGTGTGAGACGAACAGCCGGTCGATCGAAAAGCCCGTGCCGAACCGCATCATCTGCCGCTGGGTGCCTTCCGCACAGTCGAAGAGCAGCCGGTCACCCTCACGGTTGATGAAGAGGGCGCTCGGCGCGCGCTCGGTCGTGGGGACGGCGCCGCCCGTCCCGAGGAAGGTGACGCGAAGGGACATACCCCCACTCCGGCCGGCGGTTGTAAACCGGTGTCGATGCGGCGGGCGAGGATCGACCGTTTAACCCGGCGGGCCACCCGACCGACACGCATGCACGACGCGATCGCCGAACTCGTGAAACGCGAGGGGTGGCGGGCGGAGGGTGCGGCCGCCCGCGTCCATTACGAGGGCGCCGGAGACCGGTTCGCGGTGGAGTACTACGCGCCGACGGACGTCGTGGTCTACTGGTCGGTGCCGGCGGCGACCGGAGACGCCGAGAACGGCCGCGATGCTGACGGCCGGGGGGATGACGCCCCATCGCCCGCGACGCCGATCCCCCGCGACGACGTCCCGAATCCGCTCCGAAAACGGATCCGTGCCGACCTGTCCGCGGCGGGCGTCGACCCCGAGACGGAGCGACGATCGATCTAACCGATCTCCACGTTCGTTCCGGATTTATAAACGGGCGCGGGTGAGTCGCCGGCTCACTCGCGTCGCATCGCGATCCCCGAGTAGCCACAGCCGTCACACGAGAGCGTCTCCCGTGTCCCGAGCGCGTACGCGGAGAGCACGGTACCACAACGCGGACAGGGATCACCCGCGGCCAGCGTCGGCGCGTACCGGACGTCGGCGACGACGATCCGGACGGCGATCTCGTCGTCGACGGTCTCGTCGACCGTCCCGCCCCAGATAACGTTCGCGTCCGACGCGATCCGCTCACGAACCGCCGCGATCGCGTCGGTCGTCGCGGTGAGGCTGGTGTGCGGGTCGACGACGACGTCGACGAGCACGGCGCTCGCAGTCGTCGGATCGATCTCGGACGGCAGGCGGTCGAACGCGGTCGCGATCGCGTCCGTGGGCGCGTCGCGCGTGGCTCTTCCCGTTCCCATCGCCGCGATGCCCGACGAGAGCACCGTCCGGGCGTCGGCGAGGTCCAGATTGGCGAAGCCAGGATCGCGAACCATCGCGAGGAACGTCCGGATCGCGCCGGCGGTTCCGGCAGCCACGTCGCCTTCGGCGGTTGACGCCGCGTTGCGCTCCGTGGTCGGCGCCGCGTTGCGCTCCGTGGTCGGCGCCGCGTTGCGCTCCGTGGTCGGCGCCGCGTCGCCTTCGGCGGTCGGCCTGGCGCGAACGCCGTCCACGAGCACCACCGCGTCGACGATCTCGGCGATCGCCGAGAGCCGGGCCGCGTCCCCATCGATCCCCTGAACGACCGCGACGGTGAACGCCGGCGTCGACGCCAGCCGTCGGAGCGCGTCGATCGGGTCGGCGGCGGTCGAGTCCGCGACGTCGGTCACGTCCACGCCGACCACGACCGCGGCAATGGACGTCGCGTCCTCATCGCGGACGCCGGGGACGGTCCGGACCGGGACGTCCGCCGGCATCGCGTCCGGGAGGGCGCCGGCGACGCTGCCGACTCCGCAGACGACGATGGAGCCGTCGAGGGCGGCCGCCGTCGTCTCGAGGTCGTCCCGTGAGGCCATCGATGACGGGTGCTACCGCCCCGGCGGACAAAACCTCTTCTCACGCGGGGCGACCGCTCGTGGGACCTCAGTTCCGAGCCGACCGATCGTAACCCACCCGATCGAGACCCGGCCGAGGTCGACTCCCGGCGATCCCGCCGGCGAGAGGAACCCCTATCCCTCTCGGTCCCCGACGAACGAACGAATGAGCGGCGTCGACTGGGAGGAGGACGATCCCTTCGAGGAGCAGCGCGAGGAGATCGAGAACCCGATGCGACGGCTCTTCGTTACCTACGGCGTGCCGAACTGGTTCTCGCTCGTCGTCGGGATCGTCGGCAGCGTCTTCGCGCGCGTCCTCGACCTGCTTCCACCGCTGCTTCTCGGCATCGCCATCGACACGGTCTTTCTCGGCGACCGGCCGTTCGCGCTCCCGCTCGTCCCCGACGCGTGGCTCCCGGCCGACTCCGACGGACAGTTCTTTCTGATCGTCGGGATCATCGCCGGCTCGTTCGTCTTCGGCGCCCTCTTCCACTGGGTTCGAAACTGGGGATTCAACGCCTTCGCCCAGGACATCCAACACGAGGTCCGGACCGACACCTACGACCGGATGCAGCGGCTGAACATGGAGTTCTTCGCGGACAAGCAGACCGGCGAGATGATGTCCATCCTCTCGAACGACGTCAACCAGCTTGAACGCTTCCTCAACGACGGGCTCAACTCCTTCTTCCGGCTCTCCGTGATGATCGTCGGCATCGCCGGCCTCCTCATCTACCTCAACCCGCAGCTCGCGCTCGTCTCGCTGTTACCCGTCCCCCTCATCGCCGGCTTCACCTACCTCTTCATCAAGGTGATCCAGCCGAAGTACGCCGCGGTTCGCTCCTCGGTGGGGACGCTCAACTCCCGGTTGGAGAACAACCTCGGCGGCATCCAGGTGATCAAGGCGTCGAACACCGAAGACTACGAGTCGGGCCGCGTCGACGACGTCTCTCGGGAGTATTTCGACGCGAACTGGGGGGCGATCGACGTCCGGATCAAGTTTTTCCCCGGCCTCCAGCTGCTCTCGGGGTTCGGCTTCGTGTTAACCTTCCTCGTCGGCGGCTACTGGGTCTCGACGGGCACCGCCCCGGGGCCGTTCACGGGCGCGCTCGGCGTCGGCACGTTCGTCACGTTCATCCTCTACACCCAGCAGTTCGTGTGGCCCATGGCGCAGTTCGGACAGATCATCAACATGTACCAGCGTGCCCGCGCCTCCTCGGCGCGCATTTTCGGGCTCATGGACGAGACGACCCGGCTCGGCGAGCAGGACGGCGCCGAAGAGCTGGTCGTGACCGACGGCGACGTGGTCTACGACGACGTTTCCTTCGGCTACGGCGCCGGGGGCGGGGATCAGGGCGACGCGGTCGAGCCCGTCATCTCCGACGTCGACTTCACGGTCGAGGGCGGCGAGACGCTCGCGCTCGTCGGTCCCACGGGTGCCGGAAAGTCGACGCTCCTCAAGCTCCTGTTACGGATGTATGACGTCGACGAGGGCGCGATCCGCATCGACGGCCACGACGTCCGGGACGTCACCCTCCGCTCGTTGCGGGCGTCGGTCGGCTACGTCGGGCAGTCCTCGTACCTCTTTTACGGGACCGTCGAGGAGAACATCGCCTACGGCGCGTTCGACGCGACCGACGAGGAGATCCGCGAGGCCGCCAAGGCCGCCGAGGCCCACGAGTTCATCGAGAACCTCCCGGACGGCTACGACACGATGGTCGGCGAGCGCGGCGTGAAGCTCTCCGGCGGCCAGCGCCAGCGGGTCACCATCGCGCGGGCGGTGTTGAAGGAGCCGGAGATCCTCGTCTTGGACGAGGCGACCTCCGACGTCGACACGGAGACGGAGATGCTGATCCAGCGCTCGCTCGACCGGCTCACGGCCGACCGGACCACCTTCGCCATCGCGCACCGACTCTCGACGATCAAGGACGCGGACACGATCCTCGTCTTGGAGGGCGGACGCGTGGTCGAGCGCGGCACCCACGAGGAGCTGATCGAGGCCGACGGCCTCTACGCGCACCTCTGGGGCGTGCAGGCGGGCGAGATCGACGAGCTTCCACAGGAGTTCATCGAGCGTGCCCAGCGTCGGACGGCTCGGATCGCCGACGAGGCGGAGACCGACGACGACTGATCGCGTCCAACCACCGAGCTCACACCGAGAGCCGGCTCCAGTCGCCCGCCGCGGGGGACAGCTCCGTCCCCTCGTCCCCGTAGGCCCCTCCGTCGGTGAGCCCGGCGATCACGGCGTCGCGGACGTCCGCCGGCTTCCGGAACGTCGTCTCCTCGACGCGTGTTAACGCCGGTTCCAGCCGATCGACTCCCTCCGGTCCCTCGAACTCGAAGCTGCCGTACATCTCGATCAGCTCCGCCGTCGTCACCGGGTACTGGTGTTCACGAAGCGCCTCCCGCAGCGCGCCGAACTCGACGGTTTCACTCGCCCTCGCCTCGCTTCCACCGGCCGTCGTCTCGCTTCCATTGACCTCTCCCTGCCCTGTGTCACTTCCACCCATACCCGGCCGTTCGACGGGCCGCGAGTTAACTTTCGGGGCTGCGTGTGCCGCTCCGGGTCTTCCCGACCGCCGGCTATACGTCCCCGGCGCGCGGAGGGCGTCGCATGCGACTCGCGGACGCGACGTGGACGGACGTCCGAGACGCCGACGTCGACGTCGCCGTCATTCCGGTCGGCAGCACCGAACAGCACGGCCCACACGCCCCCCTCAGCACCGACACGCTCAACGCGATCTCGGTCGCCGAGGCGGCCGTCGAGGCGTACGAAGGGTCGGACGGTGACGGGGCGACCGACCGAGGAGCGGCGGTCGTCACGCCGCCGATCCCCGTGGGCGTCGCCGAGGAGCACCGCGCCTTCGACGGGACGATGTGGGTGAGCCCCGACACCTTCCGGGCGTACGTCCGCGAGGCTGCGGCCTCGCTGACCGCCCACGGGATCGACCGCGTCGTCCTCGTGAACGGCCACGGCGGCAACATCGAGGCGCTCGCGGAGGTCGCCCGGCGGTTCTCGCGCGATCCCGACCACGACGGCTACGCCGTCGCCTTCACGTGGTTCGAGGCGGTCGGCGAGCACACGAGCGACATGGGCCACGCCGGCCCGCTGGAGACGGCGTTGTTGCGCGCGACCCACCCCGACCTCGTCCGCGAGGATCGGCTCGCGGAGGCCCGAGAGGGGGCGGCCGACAGGTGGGGCGAGTGGGTCGCCGGCGTCAACCTCGCACACGACTCCGAGGAGTTCACCGCCAACGGGGTCGTCGGGGACCCCACGGAGGGCGACGTCGACCGCGGCCGCGTGCTGCTCGACCTGGCGAGCGACGCGCTCGCGGAGCTGCTCGCGGCGGTCGTCGAGCCGGCGCGGTGAGATCGCGGATCCGGTTCGTCGTCGTCGGCCACGCGGGACGCTCGTTGATGCGACTCCATCCTTCCGAGAGTTCCTGCTGAATCTCGTTTCCCCAAGCAATGACTGGAACTACGTAGGTTGTGTGCTTGCATCAGCGTGAGACACTTCCCGTCGTAGCATTCGCTGCCCACGCGGAGGGCGTTGACCTCGAAGTCGAAGCCATCGACGAGACGAAAGAACTCAGCGAGGACGCTGCTGGCGGTGTCGCCGTCGATGAGACGGCGCACTGCCAGCGTATAGCGCTTGTTGCGAACCCGGGCAGTGTCGCGCATGCGCGGAAAGCAGTAGGTTCCGTCTTTCGCTTCGTTGTAGTAGAGGCCGTCCGTGTCGGCTTCGTCACCGTAGTAGGGGTGCAGGTGGAGATCGTCGTCGATCTCCACCTGCTCGGGGAGCACATCGAGCGTGTACTCTTGGAGAAGCGTGTTCCCGACGGTTTTGACCGCGTTAAGATCGAACTTCGTTCGAAGGTGACGTAGGATGTTCGTGCCGGCTGAGCTATTCCCACTCCAGTCGCAGAGTGTGGAGATCGAGATCCCGTCGGGGGTCGTGTCGACGAGGACCTCGTGGATGTATTCGGGGTCGAGATCAGCGTTCTCGTCGAAACTCATGCCGAATGCACCGGTGAGTGCGTTAACGAGAAACTTAACGAGTTGGTCCTCGTGAATTTCACCGTCTGCCTGCTGGTCGTGTTTGGTCACACATCAGCAAGCAGACCTCTCAACTAACGGGGTTTGTGAGGTACTGAAACGTGGTGAACTACTGCGGGGGTTACGGAGGCCGTTTACCGCTGGACAGTAACCGGTGGAATCAGACCCCGGTACCAGAACTATAATAGATCAACCGGAATATCGACTTTGAACCCCCCGTCGTTACTGCCCCCTAGATCCGTGGCGAACACTTCCTGTCTGTCACAATTGTCGAAGTTGGGATCTTCACCGTCATCTTCATTCCACGATTTATACGACACGAGCGAGAAGTCACTGACCTCGCACCCACCAGTAAGCGCGTCCGTATCGATCTGCGCCGTCGCGACTCCGTCCTCCACATCGAATTCAATGTTCTGGCTGAGTGCGTCGTCACTGGACACCCCGTTATCTCCATCCCCGATGTCACCACCGAAGCAGTCTTCGTACGCACCGGGATTATCTTCAAAGACATCTTCTAGCCTCGTGGACAAATCGTCAGGATCGCCCCATCCCCACTTGGCCTGCAGAAGCCGTTCCTCTCCCACGTTGTACGCATCATCCTCATCCAACCCACAGGGATCCGGCAAAATGGGGTCCTCTTTACCATCATCGTGAATCAGATCAACTTGGAAGGCATCGATGGTTTCTCGCTCCTCAACGCAGAACGTGACGTTGCTGATCGCAGCCCTTTGGCCTCCCGGGTTCGTTAAGTCTGATTCGTACGTACCCTCTACCCAATCTTTGCTGTCGCCGTCGATACTGTGGTTGTCAGTTCCACCAAACGAGCAGATTTTCGTGACCACGCTCCCTCCGTCGACTGTCTCGTACCCAATGACAACCGGTTCGCACTCCTCATCCTCCTTGGTTTCCGTCACGGTTATCGAAACGAGATCTTCTCCCTCTGAGAGGACGAATTCGCATTCATCGGAGTCAAAGTCGTACTTGGCCGATCTCGCTCCATCGGGACATTTACAGTCTTCCTGAGGGTTTCCTCCACGGTCATCACGACCTCGCCCACCGCCTCCGTTTCCATTCCCGTTGCCGTTATTCGCCACCACCGTCCCCACTCCGACGATACTAACGCCACCGAGTGTCCCGGCCCCTTTCAACACCGCTCGTCGATTCGGGTTTATTCCGTCTGGATTCTCATTCTCGTCAGAACTGCTTTGATTGGGTATCATTTTTCCGTGAGGTAAATCCGACGCAAAGTTATATAGTTAATAACAAAATACCGGACCAACAGGTTGAGAAGTCTGCAGCTTACGGGTGGCATCGCCGAGCAGGATACGAGAATACTCAGTTTTAGGCGAATGCCAAGGTTTCTCACGCTGATGCAAGCACACAACTACGGTACGTGATCCCGATCATCCGATGAGGCGAGACGATTCAGCAAGAGCTCTCGGAAGGGTGGAGTCGCATCATTCGGCATAATCTGACAGGGAAACTCGAGGTCACAGCTGGATCGTCGAGTTTCCCGTCTACATCGATTGTACGTACCTGAACGGGAAGTATGACGAGAACGGCGTGGCACGTCACGGCTACGCCGCTGACGCGCCGTTTATCGACTCACCACGCGACGCTCGATACCACTACAACAAGCGGTTCGGTATCGAGTCGAGCTATCGATCGTTTGAGCAAGCGATAGCGACGACACCTACACGAGATCCAACGATACGGCTGCTGTACGTTGTGGTGAGTCTGCTGTTACAGAACGTCTGGCGGTACCTTCACTACGAGTATGTGGCGACGCTCCGGCGGGGCGGGCGTCGCCTCTGGTGGTGGCCGTACAAGGAGTTCGTCAATATGCTCCGACGTACTGCGTGGACGGCCCTCACGGTGCATCGGGCCGCCCCGCAAATCGGCCACCGGGCGACCAATTCCACCGCCAACCACCGGCCGAACAAGCCAGCGGAGTGAGTGGCGACGCTGTCGCCTCGGCGGCTGACCGCCGCCGACAGCGACAGCCCCGTCTTCAATTAGTGTTGTTCAACTGCTATCGGCGACTCATGACGACAGAACAGGTGACTTAGGTCAGGCTAACTGGCGATGCTTTGTGAGGTACTGAATATACGAACCGCTTCGGCCCTCAACAGGTGGGTCACTCGAACTCGGTCAGTTCGGGTTCGACCTCGCGGTCGGCGTGCGTCTCCAGGTAGGCGTCGCGGTACCGCCAGATCTTTCGGAGCAGCAGGTACGCGAAAAAGCCCTGAAAGCCGATCACGAAGATGAACAGGGCGGGCACCTGCGGGATACCGCTGAGCGCCGAGATTCCGGCCACGGCGGGGCCGACGATGCTGTTGTACAGCGCGTGGATCGTCGCGGCGATGATCAGCCCCTTCACGATGATCGGGCCGCGATTCTCGGGGTTGAACTTCGCGAGCCCGAGGTAGTAGCCGGCGAACGCGGAGTAGACGACGTGGCCCGGGCCGGCGAGCGCCCGGATCGCGGCGATGCCGTCGCCGGCCCCTAACGCCCCGACGGCGAACTCCAACTCATCGATCTCGACGTTCTGGGCAATATAAATGAAGTTCTCGATGACGACGAAGCCGAGCCCGGCGATGGCGCCGTAGACCGCGCCGTCGATGACCGCGTCGAACCGGTCATCGTTGTAGGCGTACAGCCGCACGGCGAGCAGCTTCACGGTCTCCT
>LFFM01000137.1_pt1 | contig 45158 bp, 42 predicted proteins | sample 643131 | NCBI WGS metagenome assembly LFFM01 (sample SAMN03777445, study PRJNA286221) | soda lake metagenome | biome: soda lake; feature: Kulunda steppe; material: water; isolation source: sample Tc-Br brine of Tanatar trona crystallizer | place: Russia: Kulunda steppe | collected 2011-07 | reverse complement strand
GCGGACGCCGACGCCGCTATACTCGCGAACCATGGACTGGTCGTCACAGGCCCGGATCTCGAAACCGCGGTCGAGAACACGCATCACGTGGAGGACCTGTGTCGGCTCTGCCTCCAGTCCTCGGCCGTCGGCGAGCCGCACACGCTCACCGACGACCAGCTCACGGCAGTCGAGGAGCAGTTCGAGAGCTACGGACAGCAGCCGGACGGCGAGTAGCCGAGCGATATCGTATATAAACCGCCGCTAGCGACACCGCTCGTTCACTATAAACGCCAACACACACGCAGTACGCTATTCACTCCAGTCATCGATCAACGGGCCAGTCATGGTGAACGACCGTTGAAACGGCCCCTTGTCCGCGACCGCGACGGCGGAGCCGGTTTTATAAGTACCGCGGCGGCTACGATAGCGGTATGACCGCACACGAACCGACCGCCTCGGTACGTGACACCGCCGAGGCGATAGCCACGATGGAGATCCGCGGCGCGGCGACGATCGCAGGTGCGGCCGCCGAGGCGCTCGCGGCCCAAGCACAAGGGATCGACGCCGACTCGCCGGAGGCCTTCCGTACGTCGCTGCGGACCGCCGCCAGAACCCTTCACGAGACGAGACCGACAGCCGTCTCGTTGCCGAACGCCCTCCGATACGTCCTCCAGCGGATGGACGGACGAGACGTGGAGACGATTCGTCGGAACGTCGTCGACGCGGTCGAGGAGTTCGTCGACCAACTCGACCGCGCACAGGCGGATCTGGGACGGGTCGGTGCGAACCGGCTCGCCGACGGCGACACCGTGATGACCCACTGTCACTCGACGGACGCGCTGGCGTGTATCGAAGCGGCCGTCGAGCAGGGGAAATCTATCTCGGCGGTCGTCAAGGAGACCCGCCCACGCAATCAGGGGCACATCACCGCCGAACAACTCCGTGACGCGGGCGTCCCCGTCACGCTCATCGTCGACTCCGCGGCGCGGCGCTACCTCGATACGGTCGACCACGTTGTCGTCGGCGCGGACTCGATCGCGGCCGACGGCGGCGTGATCAACAAGGTCGGCACCTCCGGACTCGCCGTCAACGCTCGCGAGCGGGGCGTACCGATCATGACTGCGGCCCAGACGATCAAGCTCCATCCGGAGACGCTGACGGGTCACACCGTCGAGATCGAGATGCGCTCGGAGACGGAGGTGATAGACGAAGACGCCCGCGAGGCGATCGGCGACATCACGGTCGAGAACCCCGCGTTCGATGTGACGCCGCCGCGGTACATGGATGCGATCGTCACCGAACACGGGCAGTTCCCCCCTGAGAGCATCGTGACGCTGATGCGGGAGCTGTTCGGTGAGGGTGCTGCCGAGCCGTGGGCGGAGCCATGAGCGACGACGGCGACTCCGTCCGACCGACGACGAACCCCGACCTCCGACCGGACGACGACACCGGGTCTCCGAAGGTGATCGCCGCAGGGCACATCAACTGGGACGTGACGATCCACGTCAACGAGTTGCCCGAGCGGGACGGAGAAACGCGGATCGAGCGGCTCGAACAGTCGGGCGGGGGCAGCGCGGCGAACGTGGCGGTCGGTCTCGGCGGGCTCGGTGGGCGCTCGATAGTCTTCGGCAGCGTCGGCGGGGACGAGTCCGGCGCGCTGGTGTTGCGCGAACTCGCGAACGCCGGCGTCGACCCGGGACACGTGCTCGTCGACGCCGGGAAGGCGACCTCAGTCACCTACGTGATCGTCGATGGCCGCGGGGAGCTGTTGCTGCTCGCCAACGAGGGCGCAAACGAGTCCTTCTCGGCCGCCGACCTCGACCGGGACACCCTCGCGGCCGCCGACCACCTCCATCTGACCGGCCAGCACCCGGCGACCGCGGCCGCGCTGGCGACGAGCGCGGCCGAAGTGGGCGTGACTCGAAGTTTCGACCCCGGGCGACGCGTCGAGGACCGCGAGTACGACGCCGCGCTTCACGCCGCCGACCTCCTGTTCGTGAACGACCGAGAGGCGGCTGCGCTCGCGGCGGAGACCGACATCAATCCGCGAGCACCGACCGACCGCGTGATCGCCGTGAAACACGGGGGATCGGGAGCGACCGTCCACACCCCGAACGGCGATGTCTCTCACCCCGGCTTCGAGGTCAACGCGGTCGACACCGCGGGCGCGGGCGACGCGTTCGCGGCAGGGTTTCTCGGAGCGGCGCTCCGCGACACGGGGGCGGACGGCGAGACGTTCCCACACGACCCTCGCGAATACCAGGTGCCGCTGCTCGTGGCGAACGCCTGCGGCGCGATCGCCGCGGAAACCGTCACTGCCCGGACCGACCTCTCGTGGGAGCGAGTCCGGTCGATGATGGGTGAGTCACCCGAGTCGGAGCTCCTGATCGAAACGAGAGGGTAGCCGTATCGGGCGTCGGCCTTCCGGTTAGACGTCGACCTCGAACAGTCGGCTTCCACAGTCATTACACGTCGACGCGACGACCTGCCGCTCGCGACAACAGGAGTGGACGGTCCCCTCGTTCAACTCCACCGTGCCGTCACACGACGGACAGCGGTCGAGCCACGGGCGAAGGCCGCCGGCGACCGCCGTGCGCTCGACGAACTCCAAGCCGCTCCATCCCGGATAGCGATCCCGGAGGACCGCAGCCGATGCCGCGTCGGCGAGGTAGGCCGCACGCGACTCCCACCGGCCAATAACGGCGTCGTTCGCGACTGCCGCGTACGTTCCGGGGAGCTGTTCGAGCGTTACCGTCGCCGGGTCGACCGTCTCCGTGGCACCCGCAAGGAGCGCGTCGAGCCCGTCGTCGTCGCCCGCGTCTAACCGGGATCGCCACGCGGTCTCGAAGGAGGCAGTGAGACAGAGATCGTCACGGTCGGCACACTCCTCGATGGCGTCGGCCTCGAAAAGTACCGCCTCGACATCGACATCGCCGGTCGCTGTCCGATCCGGTTCCGGAGCCTTCCCGAAGCGTCGGAGCAGCCAGTGTGGCATGTACCGTTTCGTCAGGGTGGGCGTGCCGGGAACCAGATACCCTCGAAGATAGATGGCCGCGACGCTTCCGGCGAGGAGAACACCACCTACGCCGGCCGACAGCGGGAGGGACGTGCCGGCGATCACGAGCGCCCCGGCAATCGTGGCTGACCCGACAAGTGCGATAGCGAGGTTGACGGCGGTACACGGAAGACACCGGTTCTCGCCGACGTACTCCGGCTGTCGAACGGCGTCGAGAGAGTGTTTCAGGGACATATGTGAAAGAGCGACTCGTCCTTCGGTATCGGCCTTCGGAAGTTAAACCTACTGCGTATCGTCAATCCCTCCGGTCGCACTCTACGGATCCAATATACGTATCGCCCCGCAGCTCCGCCAACTCGCAGCTGGCGACGGTGGCGAGCACGGCCGGTCACGCAATCCCTAAGAGCGTGACGAACCCAGTCACCGTATGGACATCGCGATACTCGGCGGCACCGGCGACATCGGCGAGGGGCTCGCGCTCCGGCTCGCAGCCGACACTCGCCACGATATCCTGATCGGGTCACGTGACACCGAGAAGGCGGAGACGAAGGCAGAAGAGTACACCACGGAACTCGACAGCCGCGGCCTCGACCGCGAGGTAACGGGGTTCGAGAACGTCGCTGCCGCAGAGCGGGCCGACGTCGTCGTGCTCGCGGTCCCGCCGTACCACGTCGGCGACACCGTCGAGGCGGTGGCGGATGCCCTAGACGACGGAGACATACTCGTCTCGCCGGCGACCGGAATGAAACGGGACGACGATGGGTTCCACTATCATAAACCCGGCGCGGGGTCGGTGACGCAGATCGTGGCGGGTGCCGCCCCGGACGATGTCGCCGTCGTCGGAGCGTTCCACAACCTCGCGGCTGCTCGTCTCGCGAACCTCGACGCGGAGTTAGGGATCGACACGCTCGTCATCGGCGACGACGAGGATGCCAAGGGAATCGTGACGGATATCGCGGAGGGTATCGACGGGCTTCGCGCGCTCGACGCCGGAGGGGTCGCCAACGCACCCGAAATCGAGGCGGTCACACCGCTTTTGATCAACGTGGGGAGTAACAACGAGGGACTACACGATCTCGGGATCCGGTTCACGTGAGGGAGTTCGACTCGAAGACGGCCCGCGTTCCGTCAGGCCTTTGCGCGGGCGGACCCTCTCAGCGGTAGATGGAGTACCTGGAGCGCCGGGTCGCCTTGGTCGAAGACCGGATCGAGACGGTCATCGACGAGGTTGAGCCGGAGGAGCTGTCCGACGAACTCGGCCACGTGGTCCTCGCAGGCGGTAAGCGCGTCCGTCCGGCGGTGACGATTCTCGCCTGCGAGGCGTTCGACGGCGAGCCCGAGGACGCCGTCGACTTCGCCGCCGGGATCGAGTTCGTCCACAACGCCTCCCTCGTGATCGACGACATCATCGACCGTTCGGCGGTCCGGCGAGGGACGGCATCGGCGTGGGCCGAGTTCGGCTACGGCCCCGCGATCGTGACGAGCGACGGCCTCCTCGGCGAGGCGTTCGCGCTCTTTTCGACCGACGAACGGGCAATGCGAACTGTCGCGGAGTCGATGGTCGAGTTGGGCGAGGGCGAGGCGACAGAACTCGCGGACCGCCCGACGACGGAGGCCGAGTACATGGAGCTGGCACGGCGGAAAACCGGCGCGCTGTTCCGTGCGGCTGCGGAGCTCGGCGCGGTGGCGGGCGACGCCGACCCCGACGCGGTCGCATCGTTCGGCGAGTACGCCGAGCGCGTCGGCGTCGCGTTCCAGATGCGTGACGACGTGTTGGACGCTACCGCCGACGCCGACGACCTCGGGAAGCCGACGGGCCAAGACGCCGAGATGGATCGCCCGTCGGTCGTACAGGTGACATCGCTGTCGCCCGAAGAAATCAACGACAGAGCTCGCGAACAGTCGGAGCTCGCGCTTGAAGCGCTCGACGATGCGAACCCGCCGGAGACGGAGGCGATCGAGTACCTCCGGGATCTCGCCGAGTTCGTCGTCGTTCGGGAGCGATAGCGCGGCGCTCGCTCGTCTCGGCCTACCGGATCTGCTCGTCAGACTCGTCGTACCGGTGGCAGGCAACGGGGTGGTCGGTGGGGCCAAGCGTCGGCGTCTCCCGTTCACAGACTGTCTCGTATGACTCGGCGAGCCGGTCAGCCGCCGTGTTCCAGTCGTCGGTCGCGATCGGTTCTAGCGCCGATCGCACGGTTGTGGCGTGCGATTCAGGCAGCGGCTCGTCGATCAGCCGGTCGAGTGTCGCGTCCGCGAACGCCGCCGCGTTGTCCGCACGGTCGCTCTCGTCGGGGTCGACGCCGAGTTCATCCCACACCTCATCGACGCTGATCGACCGGCTCTCGACGAGTTCACGAACATCCATCACCCGTCGGAACGTCGCCTCGTCCAAGTCGCTCTCCTCGGGTGGGATTATCACCGGACAGCGCGTCCGGAACCGGCAGCCGCTCGGTGGGTCGCGCGGCGAGGGCACGTCGCCCCGTAGCGTCCGAACGTCGCGGTCGCGTTCCGTGGTGTCGGCACGCGGAACACTCTCTAACAGTGCCTTCGTGTACGGGTGTTTCGGCTCCTCGAAGATCTCGGCTGCCGGCCCGATCTCCGCGATCTCGCCGAGATACATCACCGCGACCCGATCACAGACGTGTCTGATAACCGATAGGTCGTGTGAGATCAACAGATAGGTGAGATCGAACTCCTCCTGTAAGTCAGCGAGGAGGTTGAGCACCTGCGCTTGAACGCTCACGTCGAGCGCACTTGTCGGCTCATCGAGCACGAGAAACTCCGGTTCGAGCGCGAGCGCCCGCGCAATTCCGACCCGCTGTCGCTGGCCGCCGGAGAACTCGTGTGGGTACCTGTCGAACTGGTCGGCCGAGAGGCCGACGCGTTCCAGCAGCGATTGGACGCGCTCGCGACGCTCCTCCGGAGTTCCAACCTCGTGAATATCGAGCGGCTGTTTCACCGTTTCACCGATCGTCATCCGAGGATCGAGACTCGAAAACGGGTCCTGGAACACGATCTGTGCCTCTCGACGGAACTGGAGGAACGACTCCCCGTCGAGGTCGTACACGTTCTCGCCGTCGAACCGGACAGCACCGTCCGTCGGTTCCTGCAGGTTGAGCAGCGTCTCGCCGAACGTCGACTTGCCACAGCCGGACTCGCCAACGAGCCCCAGCGTCTCGCCGCGGGCGATGTCGAAAGAGACGCCGTCGACGGCGCGAACCGGGGTCGGCTCCGCGCCGAGCAGACGGTCAAGCAGGGAGTCGTCTTCATAAAAGTACTTCCGGAGCCCATCGACCTCGACGAGGGAAGTGGCGGCCCGGTCGCTACTCATCGTTCACCTCCTCGGTAGCGAAGTAGTCATCGGGTAGCGGGGGGCTCTCGGCGTGGTCCGCCGACGCGAGGTAACACGCCGTTTCGTGTTCGTCGCTTCCCGACGCCGGGAACGACGGTGGTTTCTCCAAGCAGGCCTCCATCGCCTCGGGACACCGATCCGCGAAGTAACACCGGTCGGGCATCTCCGCGTCGAGGAGGCTCGGAACGCTCCCCTCGATCGGTGAGAGTCGACCGCTCGCACCCTCGACGCTCGGGAGAGAGCCGAGGAGTCCACGCGTGTACGGATGCGCAGGGTGGTCGAACACGTCGGTCAGGCTTCCGCGCTCGACAATCTCGCCGGCGTACATGACGCCGACCGTGTCACACATCCGGGCGATGACGCCGAGATTGTGCGTGATGAGGAGGATAGTCATTCCCGTCTCCTCCTGAATCCGGTCGAGCAGCTGGAGGATCTGTGCCTGGATCGTCACGTCGAGGGCCGTCGTCGGCTCGTCGGCGACGAGCACGTCCGGATCGGCCGCGAGCGCCTGAGCGATCATCGCACGCTGCAACATCCCGCCCGAGTACTGATGTGGATACTCCTCGGCGCGTTCGGCTGGATCCGGGATCCCGACGAGTTCGAGCAGTTCGACCGCCCGGTCCATGCTCGCCTCTGTGACGTACTCCCGAGAGGGAAGCACCGAGGCCGAGAGGAAGCTTGCGAGGCCGAATCCTTGGGTACGTGACCGCGTCGATCGCGGATTCGCGTCGGCGCGTCGCTGTACTTCCGCGGCCTCCGCTATCTGTTCGCCAACGGTAATAGAGGGGTTGAAACTGCTCATCGGGTCTTGGAAGATCGTCGCGAAACGGCTCCCGCGGAGCGCCCGTCGCTCGGCGTCGTTCAAACGGCGGAGATCCACCATGTCGCCGTCGACAGCCTCCGGCGTATCCGGTCGAACCCTATCCGCCGTGTCGGCGTCACGGAACCAGATCCGCCCGTCGGTGACTTGTCCGGGGGCCTCAACGAGATCGATGAGCGAGAGCGCAGTCACGGACTTCCCGGAGCCGGACTCGCCGACGATCCCGAACACGTCGCCGTCCTCGATCGTGAACGAGACGTTCTCCACCGCGTTCACCTGTCCGGACTCGGTGAAAAAGCGCGTCGAGAGGTCCTCAACACGAAGGATGTCGCTCATGCGCCACCCTCCCCCTCGATGCTCGGATCGAGGGCATCACGCATCCAGTCGCCGAGGAGGTTCACCCCGACGACCGCGAGCACGATCGCGAGCCCGGGCATCGTGGCGATCCACCACTGGGCGCGCTGGTCGCTCTGTCCGCGCGCGATGTCCTGTCCCCACGTGAGCGTCGTCCCCGAGAAGCCCAAGAAGGACAGCGCGCTCTCCAAGAGGATAATAAATGCGACCTGAATCGTCGCGAGGACGATGATCGGCGTCAGCGAGTTCGGCAACACGTGCTGGCGGATGATCCGCCAGTTACTCGCGCCGAGGCTCTTTGCGGCTTTGACGTACTCCTCCTCGCGGATGCTGATCGCTTCACCCCGTGCGACGCGTGCGAACCACACCCAGTTGACGAGCGCTACCACGAGCGTTACCGTCACGGGAATTGTCGTCGTCTCCGGCATTGTGAGAAGGTGATCCGACCGTGGGAGCACCACGTTCGGAACCAGATCGCTTTGGGCCGCGTACACGAACGGGTCCGGGATCTCCGTCGTGTGGAAGTCGGTCTCCCTGAACACCCCCACGAGCGCGATTGCCAACACGAGCGACGGAAACGCCAGCATGATGTCGCCGCCCCGCATCAGGGCGTCGTCGACGCGACCGCCGAAGTAGCCCGCTGCCAGCCCGTACGGGACGCCGATGAGCGCCGCGATCAGCGCGCCGGCGATCCCAACGGTGAGCGAGACGCGGCCACCGTAGATCACTCGGGACAGTACGTCTTGGCCTCTCGTGTTCGTCCCGAGGACGTGGTCCCACGTCGCTTCGAGTTCGACTTCCTGTTCGACAAACTCGCCGTCGTCGCCGAGTCGGGTTTCGGTTTCGGTCGAGCTAAATCCGACCGGCGGAAGGTCGGTGCGCTCTTCGGCTCCACCGGTTCCGACGCGCTGCTGTTCGGGGTCATGTGGGGCTACGAGCGGTGCGAAAAGCGACGAGATCAGGATAAGCGCCATGAGAACCATCCCAACCTGAGCGAGTCGACTGCCACGGAGTTCACGAGCAAGGTTGCGTTTAGAACGGTCAGATATCATTCGAGTTTCACCTGTGGGTCAAGCGACGCGTACAGCGCGTCGACGATGATGTTCACAATCACGAAGCCGACACCGATCAGGATGATCGCACCTTGGATGATCGTCCAGTCACGGCTCGTAATCGCATCGATTATCAGAGTGCCGAGTCCGGGCCACGCGAACACCTCCTCCGTGATCACCGCCCCGCCGATCAAGGTCCCCAGCTGGAGCCCTAACACGGTGATGATCGGAATGAGCGTGTTCCGGAGAACATGTTTATACAGGATGATCGTTTCCGGGAGCCCCTTGGCCTGACACGCCGTGTGGTACTCCTTGCCAAGCTCTTCAAGCATCCCGCTGCGGGTGAGTCGAGTGATGAGGGCGGTGAAGTACGTGCCGAGTGCGATCGCCGGTAAGATCAGTTGTGCGGCCCAGCGACCGAGCGCTTCGACCTGCCGCTCGAAGATCAGCCCGCCCCACGCGTCGGTGAACGTTACCGCCCGTCCGCCGGTCGGGAGGAAGTCAACCGAGACTGCGACGAAGATGATGAGCATGATTCCGAGCCAGAAGTTGGGCGTCGAGATGCCGACGAGCGAGAACAGCGTCGCACCGTAGTCGGCCGGCTCGTGGCGGCGGCGAGCGCTGACCACGCCGAGTGGGATCGCGATGACAACCGCAACGATTGTGGCCGCGATCGTGAGTTCGATCGTCGCCGGGAGGCGTTCAAGCAGCAGCGTCGATATCTCTCGTTGTGTCTGTAGGGAGACGCCGAGGTCACCACGGACGAGATCGGCGAGATAATTCGCGTACTGTACGTGGATCGGATCGTTGAGGCCAAACTGTTCGGCGAAGCGCTGCCGAACCTCCTCGCCGGCGTCCGGCGGCGTGAGGGTGATCGCCGGATCGCCGGGGGTGAGAAACCGGAGCCCGAACACGACGGTGACCACTCCCCAGACGACGAGCAAGCCCTGTAATGAACGTCTAAGCAGGAACCTTCCGAGACCCATAACTATTGGACTGACCGGGTATCAGTCCGCGATCTCGTTCGAACGATCGATGAGGTCGTGGAGTTCCTCGTCGTTGAAGTGCGTGTAGATGTCGTCGGTGAACCACGGCTCGAGAACGTAGTTAGCATCGAGCGTTGGGTTCCCCCATCCGAGCAAGAAGATCCCGGGCGAGGTGTCCTGATCGCCGTCGAGCGTCTCGTCGAACAGCGACGACGTCTCACGCAGGTCAGCGTCGGCGTCGACGTTGTCGAGGTCGTTGATCTGTGCGGCCAGCGACTCCGCGATGTCCGTGTCACGGAGGTATCGGCCGGAGGTCGTGTGAACCGTGATCTCCGCGCCGGCGTAGCCGCTCTCCTCGACGAGTGCCTCGGCGCGGTCAGGGTCGTGTCCGTACGGCTCCATCCGCGGGTTGTGACCGTTGTGGCCGCCCAGCGTTGGCTGACTCGTGCGGTCCCCAAACCCGTTAAGGATGTTCTCGATGATCGCGTCGACATCGACCGCGAAGTTCATCGCCTGCCGGAATTCGAGGCTGTCGAACGGCTCCTTCGCGTCGTTCATCACGAGGAAGATCGTCCGGATGCTGGGGACGCCGCCGATCGACGCGTTGTCCGCCTCCTCGACCTCGGAGATGTCCCGGGGGTTAACGTTCGTGATCAGGTCGCTCTCGCCGGAGAGCAGCCGGTCCACGCGGGTTCCCTCGTCGGCGACCACATTGAACACGACGCGGTCGGAGGCGTTGTTCTCGCCCCAGTAGTCGTCGTACCGTTCGAAGACGACCTGGCTCCCATCCGAGAACTCCTCAAGTTCGTACGCGCCCGTCCCGTTGATTTCGGTAGCGAGCTCGCCTTCCGAGCGATCCTCGGTCCACGCTTCCTCCATCACGCGACCGAACGAGGCGAAATTCCGGAAGATCGCGGGTTCGACGGCGTTGAGTTCGACGACGACATCGCCGTCCTCGGCGTACGCCTCGTCTATGTTGCCGATAACGCCCGCCTGGTCACTAACGTCCGGATTGTTGGTTCGGTTGATGCTGAACGCAACATCCTCGGCGGTGAGGTCGTTGCCCGAGTGGAACGTGACATCGTCACGGATCTCGAAGGAGATTGTGTTGTCGTCGAGCCGCTCCCAGTCGGTCGCAATAAGGCCGATCACGTCGCCGTCGAGGTTCCGATACAGAACGGGCTCGTACGCCTGATCGATGACGTTGTACGTGGGCGTGTCGTTGTGACCGACGGGGTCGAGCGTCGTCGGGAACGTTCCCTGCGTGACCGTCATCTCCTCCAGATCGGTCTCGATCTGGCGGGCGATTATATCCTCGTCCTCGCGGACTTCCCATTCGATGTCCTCGCTGAGTCCGTAGATGCTGTACTGCTGGTGGAGGAACACCCACGGGGAGAGGGTACTTGCGAGTCCGTTCGCGTGTTCAAGCAGTTCCAGTCGACTCGGGTCGTCAGCGAGTTCCTCGTCGAACTCGCGAAGCAACTCACCGTCATCGGTGCCATCATCGGAGTCGTCCCCGGTACCGTCGTCGCCTGGGTCGTCGTCGTCCGCGCAGCCGGCAAGGCCGACTGCTGCTGCCGTCCCGCCGACGTACGTGAGGTACGTGCGCCGATCCATCGTCTCGTCATCTCGTGGCATAGAAGCATCAATATCTTCCGCTAATATAAGGTCTGTGGTCAGATAGCCCTCATCACGGCGGTGGTGTCCCGGAGTTCTTGCTCACTCGAACAGTATCCGATCGCCGGGAGCAAGCGTTTAACACGACACGCCGACACCGCGGAGTATGAACAGCACGGAGCTGACCGAACGATGGAACGACGTGTTGGCCGACACCGACACGACTGCCGAGGCGTATCGCGAGCGCGGGTGGACGGCAGTCGCCCTACACCCGGGAGACGTGAACGCGGTCGTCGACGAAGCGCGACTCCACGTTCTGCTGCCGGGTTCGGAGTTCGACGAGGCGAACGAGACCGTCGATCCCGACACGCTCGACGGGGTCAAGGTGTACGGAGCCAACGAGGGCTCGACGCGGTTCCGACTCGTCGTCGCGGAGAGCGAGAGCGACGAGATCGCCCTCTGTGTGCCGACGTTCGTGCTCGGAACCGACGCAGAGGACCTCCACACCGCGGCCGAACGCGCCGGCGGGATCACGATCCGACTCCGCCCGCTCGACGACCGCGATCACGTCGAGTTCGGCATCACCGATCCGGACGTGTTCTTTGACTCAGTCGAGGAGTAGCAACGACCACCGGTCGACAGTACTCTCGCCCGCACGTCCCACCCTTTTGTGTATCAACCGCGAACGCGACTTCGATGTATTCATACTTGTGCGATCACGATCACTCGCATGAACCGCGCAGAGAAGGCGACCCTCCAGCTACGAGCAGTCGCCGTGTTGCGAAACCTCAAGCAGACCCGGACGTACGACGAACTCTCGGCGCTCACCGGGCTGCCGGCCGGTGACCTGAATCGGTACGTGAACGGACACGTGTTGCCAGGGACTGAGCGCGCTCGCGAGGTGGTTGTCGATGTCGGGCACGAGGCACTCGCCGACGAACTCGTCTCCCGAGTGACGTTCGACGACGAGGGGTACGTCGACAACTCCGATGTCGTTTTCGACCAGTCGTTTCTGAACCTCGTCGCTCCCGTGGCCGCCGAGACGTTCGAGTTCGCGACCCCCGACGTCGTCCTCACCGCCGCAACCGACGGGATCACCCTCGGTGCGGCGATGGCCTCCTTTTTCGACGCCCGACTCGCGTACGCGAAGAAGTCGAAGGAAACGGCGGTCGAGGAGTTTATCGAGTCGCGCCAGCGACTCGCCTCCGGCATCGAACTCACCTACTACCTGCCGGCGAGCGCCATCGACCCGGGCGACACCGTACTCGTCGTCGACGACCTCATTCGGTCGGGCGAGACCCAGGAGCTCCTCTTGGACATCGCGCTTCAGGCTGACGCGGACATCGGCGGCGTGTTCACCCTTATCTCTGTGGGTGAGGAAGGAATGGAGCGCGCGCGAGCGATCACGGATGCCCCCGTTGGGGCGCTCACGACGTTCGATCAGTAGGCTCGACAGCGAGCGTATATACACGCATACGCATTATTCCCGTTTGTATTCGGGCTAAAATCTAAACAAGATCCATATATTTGGATCATGTCTGATACGTATTGGCAAAGTTTATAACCCGCTCCGGAAGTAGGCGAACCTGTTCAATGGGGCTTACAGACATCTTGGCGGCGCGGTTCGACGTGACAGAACACGACTCCGACGTGCGGACGGAGCTGATCGCGGGGGTCACGACGTTCCTCGCAATGTCGTACATCATCGTCGTGAACCCGGCCATCCTGTCGCAGGCGATCGTTATCGAGGGGTACGAACAGATAGAAGTGTTCCAGATGATCGCCATCGCGACGATCCTCGCCTCGGTCGTCGCTACCGTTGTAATGGCGTTGTACGCGAACCGGCCGTTCGGGCTCGCGCCGGGCATGGGGCTCAACGCTTTCTTCGCGTTCACAGTCGTTCTCGGACTGGGGATCCCGTGGCAGACCGCGCTCGCGGCTGTCTTCGTCGAGGGGGTCCTTTTTATACTGCTCACGGCGGTTGGGGCGCGGGAGTACGTCATTAACCTGTTCCCGAAGCCGGTGAAGTACGCCGTCGGGGCCGGTATCGGTGCGTTCCTGCTGTTCATCGGTCTTCAAGAGATGCAGGTGATCGTCGGCTACGAGGGAACGCTCGTCGAACTCGGCGATGTCGTCGCAACACCCGGCGCGCTTCTCGGCGTTCTCGGCGTGCTGTTCACCCTGATACTCTGGGCACGGGGTGTCACCGGCTCCATCGTCATCGGCATCCTGACGACAGCGACCGCCGGCTGGCTGGCCGCGATCGCCGGTCTCGTCGCACCCGCCGCCGTCGTCGACGGAGATCTCTACGGCACGTTCGCGGAGCAGGGACTGATCGACGGACTACTGACGCTTATCACGTCCGTTCAATTCGATTTTACCCCGATCGCGGGGGCGTTCCTCGACGGACTCGCCGACATCGATCCGGTGACGTTCACGCTGGTCGTGTTCACCTTCTTTTTCGTGGATTTCTTCGATACGGCCGGGACGCTCATCGGCGTCTCCCAATTCGGTGACTTCCTCGACGACGAGGGCGAACTCCCCGACATGGACGAACCCCTGATGGCCGATGCGGTCGGCACCACCGTCGGTGCGATGCTCGGTACCTCGACGGTGACGACGTACATCGAGTCCTCGACCGGCATCGAGGAGGGCGGTCGCACCGGTCTCACGGCCCTCGTCGTCGCCGCGTGTTTCCTCGTTGCGATCCCGGTCGTCGCGCTCGTGCCACTCTTACCCGACTACGCCTCGTTCCTCGCGCTGGTGGTCGTCGGCGTGATGATGTTCCAGGGCGTCACCGACATCGACTGGAGTCACCCGGCGTGGACGGTGTCGGCCTCGCTCACCATCCTCGTGATGCCACTGACGTACTCAATCGCAGACGGACTCGCGGCCGGGATCATCACGTTCCCGATTATCAAGGCCGCCATGGGCGAGAGCGATGACGTCCACCCCGGTCAGTGGGTGCTCGCCGCCCTCCTCGTTGCGTACTACGCGCTCCAGACTGGCGGGTTCGTCCTGTAGCACGCACTCACCCCGCGCGCAGCGTCGTCGCGCGCTTTTTGTTAGGCCCCCGCTACTCGATCGTATGGAAGAGTGGGAGTCGGTCCGGGCGTGGAAGCTCCGTGAGCTACCAGACCCGCCAACCCTCACCCTCACACAGCTGTTCTCGAAGCTCTCGGAGAACGGCCCCAACTCGTATCGCCCGCCACAGCCCTCCTGGGAAACGAAAGCGAGCGTTCGACTACGGGACAAGTTCAAATGCGCGCTGTGCCCGGCCGGTCACGTGGAGACCGTCGACGGCGCGAGCGTCTGGCGCGCCCGCGACGGCCGAATGCGACGCCGACCGCCCGGAAAGTCGACACAGGGGACGGCCGCGCGCGTGCTCGAAGTCCACCACGTCGTCCCACGGGCCAACGGCGGGACGAACGACCTCTCGAACCTGATCACGCTGTGTCCGGACTGCCACGAAGACGTCCACGACCGCCGAGCCGACCGGATCCCGCGCGAGAAGACACGCCCCCCGCTCGGTACTCAGCCGTGAAACGCCGCGGTCGACCAGCCGAGCGGACGGCCGACCGCCGAAATAAGGCACCGGGTATATCACGTATCAATACAGACCGCGCGCTAATGCGTTCCGGGTACACCGACAGCCGTACTTCTTTACGCGTCTACGCCCTATCGAGATCCGATGACGGATCTAACACTCTACGAACTGCCGGGCTGCCCGTACTGCGCGAAGGTCAAGGACAAGCTCGCCGAGCTCGATCTCGAGTACGAGTCGATCGAGGTTCCCCGATCGCACGACCAGCGTACGGAGGTCGAGGAAATAAGCGGGCAGACTGGGGTCCCCGTGCTCGTCGACGAGCCGAATGGGATCGACGCCATGCCCGAAAGCGACGACATCGTCGCGTACCTCGAAAAGACGTACGGCAACGCGAGCTAGGGCGACCACGAATCCGCGACTCGTGAACGACCGCGGCTCGTGACGACACCGACCTGCGACGACCGCCTCACGCAACTCACGAGGCTATTTACTACTCGATGCCGTCGGTTCCGGCGTGCGACTCATTCACCGCCCGGTCGACGGCGACTCTCGTGTCCTCGCGAGCGACGTGGACGTCGCTCAGACGACGCTCGAACAGGCGCGTGGACTCATGTTTCGCCGATCGATTCCGGACGAGTACGCGCTCGTGTTCCCGTTCGACGATCCGGACACACAGTGGCTTCATATGCTGTTCGTCCCGTTCGCCATCGACGCGGTGTGGCTAGTCGACGGCGAGGTAACGACAAAAAAGCGGCTCGCGCCGTTCGTTGGGCTGGGACGCGGGCGCGCCAACACGATAGTCGAACTCCCTGCGGGCGCAGCCGACGATGTGGCAGTCGGCGACGAGGTCCGGCTCCAAACGTGAGACACGAGGTCCCAGTCGGCGCGCGCTCAGTCGGCGTTCGGGGTTCGTAAACTGAGTTCGATACGGGTTCCACCCCCCTTGCTTTCGGTGATGGCGAGTTCACCGCCCCCCGCGGTGACAACCCAGTTGACGTACCAGAGTCCGAGTCCACTGGCGTGGTCCAGCGGCTTCTCTTCACCCGTGAGGACCGCGCGCTCGGTTGCTGGAATTCCTGGACCGTCGTCGGCGACGACCAGCGAGACCCACGATTCGCTCGGGAACTCAGTCGCCGCGACGTGAACCCGCGGACGGTCCGCGTCGTTGTGGCGGATGGCGTTGTCGATGAGTTCGGCGAGGGCGTCGGACAACTGGTCGACGGCAGAGACGGTGAGATCGGGGGAGACATCCGTCTCGACGTCCGCGCGCTCGCGAATCTCCGCTGGGACCGATTCGAGCGCGTCCGACACGACGGAGGCCAGTGGGATCGGGCCGGGAGTGGGTTGGTTCGCGAGGAGCCGCTCAACCCGCCGTGACATCTCGCCGAGGTGTAACAGCCGCCCGGCGGTCTCGAGTACGCGATCGAGTTGTGCGACCGTCTCCGGGTCGTCGACATCGCGTTTAACCTGTCGCGTGAATCCCGTGACCACGTTGAGTTCGTTCCGGAAGTTGTGCCGAAGCACGCGCGTCAGTACCGCGAGCCGCTCGTCGCGGAGTGACGCCTCAGTGCGGTCTTCACCGATCCCGACGACTCCGACGGGTGACCCGTCCGAGCCGATCACGGGGCCGACCGTCACCCGGTACGGCGTCCGCTCGCCGGACCGCGTGAGCAGCGTCGCCTCGCGCTCGACGCGGTCACCCTCCGCGTACACCTCGGCGAGCGCGTCGGCGACAGTCGACCGAGTCGAATCGGAGAACAGGTCGGGCAGCGCCCGTCCGGACAGCTCTTCGGCGGTGTAGCCGGTGTCGGACGCCAACCGGTCGTTCCACCGTGTTAACGTCCCTCCGGCGTCACACTGGAACAACGATGTCGGAACCGTGGTGGAAACCGATTCGAGCGTTCGCAGGCGGTCGCGCGCGACTCGTTCGGACCGGATTCGGCCGGTTGCGTTTGAAAGGGCGACGACGAGCCAGTCACGGTCCGCGATCGACGCCGTGTGCGCGCGGACCTCAAGCCACCGTGTCTCGCCGTTTGGGGTCCGGGCCTCCCACTCGAAGGTAGTCGACCCGCCGGATCCGACGACCGAGTTGAACACCTCCTCGACGGACTCACCGTTGCCGGTCGTCGGGTCGCCGATGTCAGTGAGTCCCATCAGCGTGAGCGTCGAACGGTCCCGGCCGAGCAGCGCCGCCGCGGGGTCGTTCGCCGCGTGGATCGCGTTCGTGTCCGGGTCGACAGCGAGAGTCGGGCTCGGAACGGCGTCGACGAACGACCGCACGGCCACCACGCGCTCGTCGTCGACCTCGCTACCGAACCCGCTAGTCCGCTGGGTGTGACCGATACCGTCGGCGGTGGCGTCGTGGGGGGCAGACTCGGCGTCGACAGCGGCGTCGTGGTCGGAGGAGTCGTGGTCGGAGGAGTCGTAAGGGGTAGACTCGGCGTTGACGTTGGCGTCGCGGGCGGCCGTCCCGGGATCACGGACTCCGTTGTCGCCTAGGTGCGCGTCTCTGTCGTCCCGATCACCGTCCCCCTGATCCATTAGTTATATAATTGAACAGTTTCGAGACATATAGCTTATGCGCCTGAAATCCAGCTTGTGAAGGGGAGACAATCGTGGAGGAATCAGTCCGCCTTTGCCTGCCAGTCCCGGACCGTATCCGGACTGACGCCGTCGACATCCGTGGCCAACTCGTCCGGATCCGCCGATTTGAGCGCCTCGACGCCGTCGATACCCGCGCCCTGAAGCTTCTCCGCTGTCTTCTCGCCGATGCCCTCGACGGTCTCTAACTCTGACCCCTCTTGACGGGCCTGGAACTCCCGGTAGTTACAGATCGGACAGCCGAGTTCCCACGGCTCGTCGCCGGAGTGGACGCGAAGATGTGGGAGGTCGTGCTCCTCACAGATATCGTCCGTCACCTCGATTTCGCCGCGGCGCGGGAGCGGCAGCGAGTACTCACAGTCGGGGTACCGGGTACAGCCGACCAGCCGCGAGCCGGATCGGAGCTGTTTGATCGCCAGCTCGCCACCGCCGTCGGCGGTTTCACCGCCTCCGTTCCGCGGCGAAGCCGCGTCTTTCCCACATTCCGGACACGTCCCGATCACCTCGTCTTCGGCCTCGTCCGCCTCGTCAGCCTTACACCGCGGACAGCCGTGGACGAACGTCTTCCGACCTGCGAGCATCTTCACGTGGTGAAGGTCGTGGTCATCACACGTCTCGTCGAGTAGCAACGGCTTACCGGTGGAAGGCAACGGGAGCGTGAACTCACAGCTCGGGTAGCCGTCACAGCCGACGAAGTACGATCCGGCACGCGACTGACGAACGAGGAGGTCGGACCCGCACTCCGGACAGGGACCGAGCGTCTTGTCCGCCTTCAGCGACGTCTGGAGCTGGTCGCCGATCGCCTCACGCGACTCGGTGAGGTCGTCGAACACGCGCCCCAGCAGCTCGCGTGAGGCATCGGTCACCTCGTCGTACGCCTTCTCGCCGGCGGCGATCGCCTGCATGTCGCGTTCGAGCTGGGCAGTCATCTCCTCGCTGACGACGTGGTCGGCGAACGTTTCTGCCGCCTCGACGACCGACTCGGCGAGTCGCGTCGGCCGCGGCGGGTCGCTCTCGATGTACCCGCGGTCGTACAGCTTCTCAAGCGTCCGGTGACGGGTCGCTTTCGTGCCGACCCCACGCTTCTCCATCTCCTCGATGAGCCGCGACTGGCCGTAGCGACGGGGTGGCTGGGTCTCCTTTGCGTCCGTGCGCCGGCCGGAAAGCGAGAGCGTTTCGCCGGCCTCGACATCCGGAACGATCCGCTCGTCGCTGGAGCGGTACGGGTACACTGCGTGGTAGCCCGCCTCCAGAAGTCGCTTCCCGTTCGCTTTCAGGCGGAGGCCGCCATCGGCGACCAGCGACGGCGTGTCCTCGGCGTCGTCGGGGTCGCGGAGCGCGGGAAGCGGATCGGCCTCGGCGGCGATGCTCGTTGCCTCGCCGTTCGCCAAGGCGACCACGCGGAGCCGCTCCCACTCCGCGGGGGCCGCGCAGGTGGCGAGAAAGCGGCGAACGATCAGCTCGTACACCTCCCACTCATCCTCGGAGAGGTCCGAGGCACTCGGGAGGTCGCCCGTCGGGTGGATCGGCGGGTGGTCCGTGGTCTCCTCGTCGCCCTCGGTCGGCTCGATCTCGTCGCGGTCGAGTAGGGCGGCCGCGTCCTCCCCGAACGTACCTGCCGCCGAGAGCTCCTCCAACAGCTCACGCGGGTCGAGATCCTCCGGGTACACCGTGTTGTCCGTCCGGGGGTAGGTGACGTAACCGGCAGTGTACAGCTCCTCGGCGATAGACATCGCGCGCTGTGCGGAGTAGCCGAGCGAACCGGCCGCGCGAATGTACTGTGTCGTGTTGAACGGCGCGGGCGGCTCGTCCGTCCGCGTGCGGCGACGAACGTCGTCGACGACCGCGTCGTCGGCCGCAGCGAGCGCCGCAGTGAGCGTCTCCGCGGTCGATTCGTCCCAGACGCGCTCGGCCTCGTTGCCGACATCGTTCTCGAAGAAGTACTGTGCCTCGAACGGATCGCCGCCCGTCTTCGTCAGTTCGCCGAACAGCTCCCAGTACGCCTCGGGGTCGAACGCGCGGATTTCGCGCTCGCGGTCGACGATCAGCTTGAGCGTCGGACCCTGTACCCGACCAACAGAGATGAAATCGTCACCGAGCTGGCGGGCCGACAGCGAGAGGAAGCGAGTCAGCGCAGCGCCCCACGTCAGGTCGATCACCTGGCGCGCCTCGCCCGCCGCCGCCAGATCGAAGTCGAGATCGTCGGGGTCCGCGAACGCCTCCGTCACCTCGTTTTCGGTGATCGACGAGAACCGAACCCGATCGACGGGCACATCCTCGTTCACCTCGCGGACGATCTCGTACGCCTCCTTGCCGATCAGCTCTCCTTCGCGGTCGTAGTCGGTCGCGATGGTGACACGAGACGCGTTCCGGGCGAGTCGCCGGAGCGCGGCCACGATACCCTCCTGTGTCGGGGCTTTTCGCACCGGGGCATCGATCAACTCGACTGGCTCGACATCTCGCCAGTCGCTGTACTCCGGCGGGAAGTCGACGCCCACAACGTGGCCGGAGAGCCCGATACATCGCTTGCCGCCCCACTCGTACACGTTGGTGTCGTTCATCCGCTCGGCCGTCGCCGTGCCGCCGCTGAGGATGTCCGCGATCCGGCGCGCGGCGTTGTCTTTTTCGGTGACGATGACTTCGGGGCCGCGACTCATTGCCGCCGGCTACGCCACTGGCGCGCGTAAACCTTTCGTGACGCGGGGTCGTGTCGTGAGATCGACCGGTTGCGGTGGGATTACTCCGACCCGTCGTCCTGCTCGGTCGGGGTTCCGCTCAGGTTCCCCGCGTCGTCGAACCGCTTCGCGCGCAGGAACCGGGTCCGGTATCGGTTCGCCGGGTCCTTCGTGTCGGCCTCGCGGATCTCGTCTACCCGGCCGTCGGCGACCGCATCGATCACTGCCTCAACCTGTTCCTTCTCGCTCGGCGTCAACTCGAACTCGTAGGTGCGGGACTGCTCGCTTTCCAGACGGGTCCACTTCCGCGCCCCGCTGACGACGACGGAACACGGCTCGCGGCAGGGGAAGACGCCGTCGCCGCCGTCGACATCGAGGTCAGTCTCGTCGTCGTACTCCCACTCGCGCCGTTTGAGACACTGCGAGTCGTCACAGCAGGCCTCAGCGACCCAGTTCGCGTGCTCGTGGCCCTCGCCGCGGTCCCACGTCTTCACGACCCCGTAGATGCCGGACTGCCGCGCCATCGTCTCGCGCCAGTGAGTTACGTCGAGTTCACCCTCGCGCTCGCGGTGCCAGTTGACCACGGTCGCTGGGTACACCGTCTCGACGGTCTCGTAGGCGTCCCGTGGGGACAGCGCGGGGAACACCCACCCGGAGTCGAGCGTCGGCGCGGTTTTAAGTGGGCGGTAGCGCCCTTTTGCGTCGAGTTTCACGAGGTCGCGCGCGTCAAGCGGGTCCTCGTACGCGTCCAGCTCCGCCGCCGGAACGCCCGCGTCGTCGGCGTGACGAATGTCGTACCGGCGCTCGCCGCGGTCGGTCACCGTCGCCGTGATCCGCAGTTGGCCCCATGCCCGCTCGATACCCGCCGCGAGCGCGGCGTATCGGTCCGCGACCGTCCGGCCGTCTGCGTCCTCGATCCACCGGAGAAACGCCCGGCGTGGGCCGAACTCGCCGACGACGTGCTCGAACGTGTACCAGTCTGTCACCGCGGGAGCCCGCTCGTCGAGCGCCTCATAGAGGTCGCGCTCGCTCAATCCAGTTTGGCGGTCGCCGTACGCGATGACGTACTGATCCTCAGAGTCGCGGGCGACGCTGAACCCCTCGAATCGAAGGGGTTCACCCGGACCGAGATCCGAAACCGCGTCGAGGACCGCATCGAAGGCGTCGCTTGGGAGGTCAATCTCGGGGACCTCGTGGTCGTCGTCCGCGGCGGAGGCAGTGTCGCTCACAGTTAGTCCCCCGTTGCGACGCGAGTGGTTTCACGCACGTCGTCGAGCGCGGTCCCGAGGTCCGCGCCCGCGTCGGCGGCGCGCTCCAGTAGCACGTCTGCCATCAGCGGCTCCGTGCCCACCGCGCCCGCGTACCAGATCCGGGTGCCGTCGACCTCGGTCGGCACGTCGTACCCCTGGGTGTAATCTTCACAGAGTCCAACGTCCTCCGGAATGTCTTCCTGCGTGTGGTAGCCGTCGGCGATGAACAGCGGTACGAGGACAACGTCGTCGCTTTCGAAAAAGTCGGGGAGGTCGTCGACCTCCGGATCCTCGTCCATGTACAGCGGTTTTACCTCGTCGAAGCGGTCCCGCTCGCGGATCCGGTCGGCGTGATACTCGACCGCCTTCGCGCTGTTCTCGTTGCGCTCGGTCCCGTGGCCGACGACCGCCAGCCCGAACCCCTCACCAACGTCAGGGTCTCCGGTAACCGACTCCGCGCGACGCTCGATCACGTCGGTCATCGCCGAGTGGGTTCCGACGGGACCGCAGTAGTGGACCTCACGGTCGATGTCCTCGGCGACGAGCGTGGCCTGATCGGCGGAGAGCCCGTCCGATCCCCACTCGGAGACATCCCACCCATCCAGCCGGAGTTCGCGGGGAATTACCTGTTCGGTGAAGTAGCCTTCCGAGACGAACAGCGGGACGATGTATATTTCGTCGCCCTCGACGGTTCGAAGAACTTCCCGGAAGTGCGGTTCCTCTTTCCAAAAGCCGGTTCGCACCTCGTCGAACGCGCCGGACGCGCGTATCGTGTCGGCGTGCGCGTAGGTCGGCGCGCTCGATTCGGGATTGAGGTGTGAGCCGTGCGCGACGATGACGAGCGACTGCATACACGTGCTGGGGGCGCGCCGCTCTTAGGGACTTCGGAGCGTGTGGGCTCGCGGGAACGCGACCGAAATCGCCATCACCGCTCGCGTCACAGGGTCGGGTATGTCGCTGGCAGCCGAGACGCGAGAGGCGGTCAGAGCGCGCCCGTTCCTCTTCGACGCGCTCCGTGCGGGAGTCATGAACCACAGTGCCGCCGCCACATGGCTCGTGGACGATGCGGATCTCAACGGCGACCCCGACGCGATCGCGACCGCCCTACGTCGGTTCCGTGAGGATCTTCCGGCGTACGCAACCACCGAACGTCCGGCAAGCGTGTCGATGCGGAGCGGCGTGGGAGTGGTCGAGGAGTCGGCAAAACACGGGACGGACGCACTGCTGCGGCTCTCTGGCACCGCGGTCGTCCCCGAAGGCGACGACACCGCGATCGTTGCGACCGGCGACGTGGATGCCGCGGCGCTCGCGGAGACGCTCGATCGGCTTCGGACCGTTGGTATCACCCCCGCCGCTGCGGGGGTCGCAGGGGACGCGCTCGTCGTCGTCGTAGGGAGACGGGAGGGGGCGACGGCGGTTCGGGTCGTCGAGAACGCGCTGACCGCGTCGCCGGAGACTCAGTAGATCGGATGGAGCGAACGGGTGGGGTGGTCAGAAGGCACCAAACCAGCCAACAATATCTGTGCGCGGCGCGTCCGTCTCGACTGTGAACCACGTTCCCGACCCAGCACTGGAGGCGATCGACGCGTTTGGTGAGGGGCACCTTCGTGGCGATCCCACACCGGTTCGTGAGCGTCTCCGTTCGGACCTGCGACTGCGGATCGAACCGGATAGCGGCGATCAGACGGCGCGCTGCCGGTTCGAGACCGAACACACGCGCACCCCGAGGACACTCCGTGAGCGCGGGTCGTTTCTGACGACGTACGTCGACGGCGTCGACGAGCGGCTCGGTGAGTGGGGGATCGACCCCCCGGACGAGTACACGTACGTCGAAACCGTGGACGGGACACACCGCTACGAGGGGACGCTTCGGCTACCGTGACCCGCAACGTCGCTGCCAGCGACAGCGTCGGTGTCGTATCGGATGGACGCGGTCGACAACCAGGACCGCGACTGTTCAGTCGTCCTCGGCCGTGACGGTTGCGCCGGACCGGTCGGCAACTGGACCGGATTCAGGCTCGGTCGGCGGAACTGGATCGGCGTCAGGTGCCGGCGTCGATTCTCGCACGAGCCAGCGGATGAAACCACCCATCGCGACGAGACAGACAACAGCGAACGGCGCACCGGTAACGATCACTGACGACCGCAGCGCGGTCGCTCCACCGACCACGACGAGAACCGACGCGATCGCGCCCTGTAACACCCCCCAAAACACTCGATTTACACTCGACGGTTCGCGTTTTCCGCCGGTGGTGAGCATACCCACCGCGAGCGTCGAGGAGTCGGCAGAGGTGAGGAAAAACGTCGTCACGAGAATCAAAAACAGCAACTGCCACAGCTCACCCCCAGGGAACGAGCCGAACAGCACGTATCCTGAGACCCCATCGTCGAACGTTGCGACGGCACCGAGAATGTCGACCGCGCCGCTGTCCTGAAGCTGGATCGATGTGCCGCCGATCACGGTGAACCACAGCGCCGAGACGACGGTCATCGTCCCGAACGCGGTGCCGACGACCGACCGGATCGTTCGTCCCTTCGAGATTCGCGCGAGAAACAGGCCGACGAACGGAGCCCACGCGATCCACCACGACCAGTAAAACACGGTCCATGCCGCGCTCCAGCCGGCCCCGCCATCGGCACCGCTGCCAGTGAACAGACTCATCTCGAAGAAGGAGGTGACGTACGTTCCGATCGACGCGACGGCGGTGTTCAGTACCGTTGTGGTCGGCCCGGCAATGAGCGCGACACCGAGCAGTACACCCATGATGCCAACGTTGAACACTGATATACGGCGGATTCCGCGCCGCACACCCGCGACGAGCGACAGCGTGAACAACAGCGTGATGCCGACGATGACGGCGACCGTCTCGGCATCGGTAAAGGTCACGCCGGTCCGGTACGTGACGCCGGTGAGTAGCTGTGACGCGATGAATCCGAGTCCCGTGGCGATTCCCCCGAGTGTGGCGATAACCGCAAGCGTGTCCACCGTTCTGCCGATTACTCCGTCGAGCCGGTCAGGACCCAACACCGGGTAGAGCGCTGTTGACACGCGAAACGGGGCGTCGTGACGGTACGCGAAGTACGCGACCGGAAGGCCAATCGCCAAGTATCCGGCCCAAGCACTGATTCCGTAGTGGAACACGGTGTACGCGACCGCGGGGACCGCCGCGTCGCTCGACTCAGCCGCGACCGTGTCGGCGAACAGCGGCGGTACCGTCTGGTAGTGTAACAGCGCTTCGACCGGCCCGAAAAACACGATCCCAGCCGACAGCCCTGCTGAAAAGAACATGGCGACGTACGAGAGCGTGCCGTACTCTGGGTCACCCTCACCCAGTCGGACGCGTCCGTAGCGGCCAACGAGGAGGTAGGCGGCGGCGATCACCAACACGAACACCGACCCAAGGTAAAGCCACGCGAGCCCCTCACCGAAGGTGACAAACGCGGTGTCGATGGCCGCGGCTACTCCCTCAGTGTCGACAACCGTGTAGCCGAGAAAGGCGAACGTGACGAGTGCCCCGACGACGAACGGGACCGGATCGACCTCCTCGCGAAACGAGCGTATCGACTCAACGACGGACGTGCGATTCATAAAGGACGTACATCGATCTGATGGGCCTCAATACGGTTAAACCCTGTTTTTTACGGGTTTAACGCCGATCAGCTCTCGTTCGTCCGTGGTCTGAGCGCTTATAATAGTAGCGAGGTCAGCGATCGTCGTTACGACGTTGATACGGGGATAACGCAAACGGAGAAACCCTAGTTCGGAACCGAGTCCTTTTTCGCGGGTCGGTCGGATCCCCGCCACATGTCCCACGTTACGATCGACGACATCGAGGCCGCGCAAGCGCGGTTCGCGGACACTGATGTCGTCCAGTCGACGCCCGTCCAGCGAAGCCGGTCGCTCTCCGAGCAGTGCGGCGCAGAGGTGGTGTTGAAAATGGAACACCTCCAGCGCACCGGCTCGTTCAAACCTCGCGGCGCGTACAACGCGGTCTCACGACTCGTCGAGGCCGAGCCGTCGGTCGATCGCGTGGTCGCTGCGAGCGCAGGCAACCACGCGCAGGGGGTCGCGCTCGCGGCGACCGCCGCCGGGATCGACGCGACGATCGTGATGCCGGAGTCCGCGCCGGGCGCAAAAATCGAGGCTACCCGATCGTACGGGGCGGAGGTCGTCCTCCACGGAGCCGTCTTCGCCGAGGCGATGGCCCACGCCCGCACGCTCGTTGACGATCCCCACACACGGTTCGTCCACGCGTTCGACGACCCCGACGTGGTCGCCGGGCAGGGAACGATCGGACTGGAGGTACTCGATTCGGCCCCCGCGGTCGACACCGTCCTCGTTCCGGTCGGCGGCGGCGGGCTCGCGGGCGGCGTCGCGACCGCGATCAAGGCGCGCGCGCCGGCTGTCCGCGTGATCGGTGTCCAAACAGAGGGGGCCTCGACGCTCTCCGAGAGCCTCGCCGCCGGCGAGCTCGTGACCCGTGAGGAACCCGACACGATCGCCGACGGGATCGCCACCGGCGGGATGAGCGAGCTCACCTTCGAACTGCTCGACGCGCAGCTCGACGACGTGGTCGTCGTCAGCGACGACGACGTTGCGAGCGCAATCTTACTCCTGCTCGAACGCGCAAAACAGATGGTCGAAGGGGCGGGCGCGACCGCCGCAGCCGCGCTGCTGGACGACGCGATCGTCGACGACCTCGATCTGGCGGAAGAAACCGTCGTCCCGCTGCTTTGTGGCGGCAATATCGACGTGACGACGCTCAAGGAGGTGGTGACACACGCCCTCGTCGATCGCCAACAGCTGATCGAGCTATCCGTCAGGATCGACGACACGCCCGGAACGATGGGCGAGATCGCGACGCTGATCGGCGCGGAGCGCGCGAACATCCGCACCGTTCGTCACGAGCGGAGCCACCCAGACCTGCCAGTAGGTGACGCCGACCTCGTGTTCGAGGTGGAGACGAACGGCCCGGCCCACGTCGACCGCGTGCTAGCAGCGGTGCGTGAGGCGGGCTACGCGGTGGAGTGGACGACGCAAGAGGGGTGAGGAGCAGCGGGATCACCCTTTATAAAACGGACCGCGGTGGCGCGTGCCTCCGAACGGCCGTTTTTAAGCGGCCGTGAGGAGCGCCGCGCGAGGGAGTCGGTGGTCCGGAGCAACGCGGAGGACCACCGACGAGGCTGGGGAGGTCTGAGGCGCGGTGCTGTGCGGGGCGGGACTCAAAGGGGCAGCTGCGCTCGGCGAACCCCAGCGACGCAAGGACCACAGGGAGCGTAGCGACCGAGGACCGCAGCGAGCTGTGGGAGCTGAGCGCAGCTGGGGCTTTGGAGGTGTTCACTGCGGATTCTTTGACGACCGGTTATACCCGAGCGACTGGGCTTTGGCGGTGTCCGTCACCGACATCGACTGGATACGTCCGAGTCGACGAACCGACAGAGAACACGTCTTCGTCCTCTCGCGCGATCCGACGATTTAAAACGCTCACCCCGGCAACCACCTCGTAATGAGTCTCGTCGTTACCGACACGTTAGGAGACGAGCGCGTCGAGTTCACGGCCGACGGCGACGTCACGCTGTACGTCTGTGGACTGACGGTGTCGGACGACCCCCACCTCGGACACGCCCGCCTCTGGTTTCACGCCGACGTGCTTCACCGGTGGCTCGCGTACCTCGGCTACGACGTGCGACACGTCGAGAACGTCACCGACGTCAACGAGAAGATCACGGCCCGCGTCGGCGAGCGCGACGACTGGACCGGCGAGCGCGACGTGGCCGAAACGTTCACCGCGAGCACCTTCGACGCGATGCGTGGCCTGAACCTGCTCCGCGCGGAGGTGTACCCCCGCGTCACCGAACACGTCCCCGAGATCATCGATCTCGTCGAGACGCTGATCGAGGGGGGGTACGCCTACGAGTCGAACGGCTCCGTCTACTTCGACGTGACACAGTTCGAGGAGTACGGGAAGCTCTCGAATCAGGACGTCGACGAACTCGAGGCGCAGGGCGAGCCGGACGAGCGGTCGGAGAAGCGCAACCCGTCGGACTTCGCGCTCTGGAAGGCGGACGGCGTGAGCGAAACCGCCGCGCGCGAACACGCGAAACACGACCACGGCGAGTCGACTCCGTCGGGCGAAACCTGGGAGTCACCGTGGAGCGAGGGGCGTCCCGGCTGGCACGTCGAGTGTTCGGCGATGTCGACGACGCATCTCGGCGACACCCTCGACATCCACATGGGCGGGCGCGACCTCGTCTTCCCGCATCACGAAAACGAGATCGCACAGTCTGAGGCCGCGACCGGGGGGACGTTCGCCCGCCACTGGCTCCACGTCGGCCTGCTCGCGATGGACGGCGAGAAGATGTCCTCCTCGATCGGCAACTTCTGGACCGTGCCAGACGCCTTAGACGAACTCGGCGTCAACGTGGTTCGGACGTTTTACGCCGGCGCGGCCTACCGCTCCGAGCAGGCGCTCACCGAGGAGACGATCGCCGAGGCAGAGGAGCGCTGGGAGCGGCTCTCCCGCACCTACGACCGCGCCGTTGAGGCAGTGGACTCGACTGCGGCCCGCGCGAAAACCGCGGACGACGACCTTCGCGAAGCGGTCGAAACGACCCGCGACGAGTTCGAGCGCGCGATGAACGACGACCTCAACCTCCGGGAGGCGACCGCGGCGCTGCTGGAGCTGACCGACGCCGTGAACCGGCACGTGGACGCGGTCGAAGACGGGTCATCCGACGCGTACGACTACGCCGGGCTCCGCGAGGCGGTCGAGGCCTTCGAGACACTCGGTGGCGACGTGTTGGGGCTCCAGTTCGGCGCGGAACGCGATGGGGAGGTCGAGTTGGCCGGCGAGTTAGTCGAGCTGGTGTTGGATGTCAGGGAAGCAGAGCGCGAGGCCGGCAACTACGAGCGCGCCGACGAGCTTCGCGACGCGCTTCGGGAGGTTGGCGTCGAAATCGAGGACGGGGCGGACGGGGCGACGTACCGATTCGAATAGGACGCGTACACAAGTTTTTCCGAGGCGGCCGGTAGTTAGGTGACGAGCGTCGGTGTTCGTGCGCGGCGTTTTATTGTTAGCAGTGGCACAGCGAACACCCCCAAAGCCCCAGCCGCTTGCTTATAAATGGCTGAGAGCTGATCAGCGGAGAACACCCCCAAAGCCCCAGTCGCGAGGCGGGCGCACGCTCGCTGCGGTCCTCACTCGGTCGCTCACTCCGTTCGCTCCCTCGTTGTGGTCCTTGCTTCGCCTGTGCCCGCCTCGCAACTGCCCCTTTGAGTCCCGCCCCGCACCGCACAGCCCCGCACCTCACACCTCCCCAGCCTCGTCGGCCTCCCTCCGCTTCGCTCCGGTCGGCCGACTCCCTCGCGTGCGCGATTCGCGCCCTTCGGGCGCTCATCGGTCCGCGCCACCGCACCGCCGCGTTCATTTATGAATAGTCGCTCTTCTGTAGGAGATTGTTGATACGGAATAGTCGTCACGGTCAGAAACTGAAACCGGCACGCAGACACGTTCTCCGATCGAGTTTCAGATCAGCAGAACTCTCGTGAAGTACCTCGGGGACAAGCCCCGAGGCTTCACCGGTTTGTCCGTACCGTCCAGAAACGGACGGATGGACGCAGGTGAGTTTAATTCCCCTCGATCTTCCCTGAACAGGGTCAGTTGGAATTACCACCCGAACACTCGCTGTATTCGTGAGGGTCGGTCGCTCCACCACGACCCGACAACCTCCGTCTCACGCCCAGTGGACGGTTTTGAGAGGAATCGCAGTTCCATCAGCCAAACGACCGCTTCATATTGAGGTCTTCAACATCCTTCGCGGTCGTTAAACCACGGCACGAGACGTGGTTTCATAAATACTTCGACGGGTTTTACCTTCGGGGTCAAGTGGTTCAAGAATCGAAAATTCCCGTCATCACGGAAATCTACGATTTCCGTACGACCCCGAGGCACTCGCCCTGCCCAACCTGTAGAATCACAAGAGGCATCGCTATCAACAATGTGCTACGCATGAGCGTAAATAGTTGTCATCGTCTGAGCTGATCATTTAAATATCACATCGGCTGCGGCGGACCTCCACCTTCCGTGGCCGAGGCCTCAGTCGAGCACGTGCTCCGTGTCGTACGAGCCGAGCACCTTCACCCACCCCTTGTCGGCGATCGCCTCGACATCCGCCACCGCCTTTGCCAAGTGCTCCTCGTAGAGGCCGGCGTCGACGTCGAAGTGGAACAGGTAGTCACCGAGGCGCTCGCCGCTCGGCCGGGATTCGATCCGCGAGAGGTTGAGGTTGCGGTCGGCGAACGCCTCCAGCAGTTCGAGCAAGAGTCCGGGGTAGTTCGCGTTCGGGTAGACGATCAACGTGGTCTTCCCGCCGGCGTTCGAGCGTGCGGATTCGGGGGCAACGACGAGGAATCGGGTCGCGTTCGAGGTCCGATCTTGGATGTCCTCGGCGAGGATCGTCAGGTCGTCGCCGGCGTTGTCCGGATGGCCAATGCCGGCGATACGGGCGTCCTCGCGGGCGCGCTCGACGCCGCGCGCAGTGGAAGCGACGGCCTCTAACCCGGCTGCTGGGTAGTGCTCTTCGAGCCAGTTGCGACACTGTGCGAGCGCCTGTGAGTGGCTGGCGACGACCTCGAACTCCGACCCCTGCGCGAGGAGGGCGTGCCGGATCGGGGTGACGACCTCCCGCGTCACGGAGACGTCGTGGTCGGCCAGCGCGTCGAGACTCTCCGTGACTGAACCCTCGATGCTGTTCTCGATGGGGACGACTCCGCGTTCGAACTCGCCGGCCTCGACGGCGTCGACGATGTCGGTGACCGACTCGCGGAACGACACTTCGGCGGCGACGGCCCGCGCCGCACGGTGTGAGTACGTGCCGGCGGGACCGAGAGTGACGGCGTTCATCGCCTCGGCGTACACGGGGGGCCGCGAAAAGGGTGGCGGGGGAACCTCACGGACACGATCGACCGCCCTACGCGACGGGAGTCCGCTCCACGACGGTTCCGTTCACGGTCGGATACTGTTCGACGATCTCGCCCTCAGAGAGGTCACCGTCCTCGACCATCTCTTCTAAGAGCCACCACGCGACCTCGACGTGGTTCGATTTGACCGTGTAGAACTCCTCGGGAACGCCGAGCGCCTCGAACCGGTCTGGCGACGCGAACGCCTTTCCGTAGACGAGAGTACCGTCGTCAGTCACTTCGTCGAACTCCCGGCGGATGTTCTTCGCCATTCGCTTCAGGCGGTTTCGGTGTTGTGCGGCGTCTTTAAACACCGACGTACAGAAGTACACCTTCTCGTGGGCGGCCATCTCCTCGACGATAGCGCTGTCCTTCGACCCCTCGACGGCGGACATGTGGCCCTCCTGCAGCTCGAACCCTTCCTCCTGCATGCGGCGGTAGTTGCCGTCGCTCATCTCGAACTCGTTGATGTTACAGAACTCTGCGGCACCCTCATCGAGGAACTCTAAGAACTCCGTCTCTGCGCGGATTCCCGGAATCTCGAAGGCCGGCGTGAGTCCCTCCTCGCGGGCAATGTACAGTATCTCTTCCCACTCGGTGCCGTGCATGTCTCCCCACAGTTCCAGCGGCGGGTGGAACCGAATCTCGTCGAGGCCCGCTTCCGAGAGCCGGCGCATGTTCTCGCGGCCGCCGGTGATACCTGTATACAGGTGCGTGTGGTGGTCCTCGCCGAACTCGTCTTTGAGCAGTTCGAGGTATCGGCACGTCTTCGCCATCGCCTCCTGTGGTTCGCCGCCGGTGATCGAGGTACCGAGCGCGCTCATCCGCTTGGCTTCCGCGATCACGTCCTCGTCGGACTCCACCTTCCGCTCGTTGGCGTACACGTCGGTGACGTTCTTTCGGTTCTCCCCGAGAGGGCAGTAGAAACAGTCCCGCTGGTCACAGTAGCCGTAGACGAACAGCACCATCTTCCCGCCCTTAGCGCACTGTTCACAGCCCTTGGAGATCATCTACCGTCCGTTGGGCGTGGGGCCTCAAAAAGCGTCCGAACCACGTATTCGGGCGACAGCCATTGACACGCGGCGGCGCTCGTAACCGAACGAGCACAAAGCATGTACCCACCGAGGGGCGATACGTGGCCATGAAACCCGATCCAGACCACGGCCGACTGACCGGTGCGAAGACAACCGGTTCCGAAGGCGATCGACCGATTAAGCGAGCCTCGACTCGGCGGGGCGTGCTCGCTGCGGGCGGAGCGCTCGCAACCGCCGGGCTCGCAGGGTGTACGGCACTCGACGTACTGACGGGCGACGAGGCCGAGTTCGGAGCTGGAACGGCGACCGTCAGCGACGAGGCCCTCTCAGAGACTGGATACGAGCTCAACGACGTGCGGTCAGAATCGGTCTCACAGGAGTTCGAGGTCGCCGGGTCGACCCGAACAGTACAGGTCACGAACCGTGTCGCCGAGTACGACAAAGCCGTCGAACTGTTCGGCGAACGCTACCAAGCAGCGGTCGTCTCCGTGCTGGCGACGCCGCGCGTCGAGGTACTCGGGAGCACGTTCAACCCGGTCGGCGACCTCGACCCCAAGGAACGGGCCGAGCTGATCGTGGACCGCTACGACGATGTCGACGAACTTGAACGCGGATCAGAGTACACGACAGACGTCCTCGGCGAGACGCTCGATGTCGTCGTGTACACGGCTGAAGGACGAATCGAAGGGACCGAACTCACCGTCGATCTTGAGCTTCACGTCGGCGATGCGCTCGAAGCCGGCGACGACTTCGTCGTCCCGCTCGCCGCGTATCCGGAGGCGTTCGGCGACGGCGAAAACGTCCGTCGGATGTTCAACGGAATCGAACACGAGCCGGCGGAGTAGCGCGGTGCTGCTGCTGAGGGGCGGCCGAATTCGACTGCCGTCGAGCGGGGAGCCGAAAACATATGCCGGCCCCTCGCATACGTCCGTCCGATGCTGCTCGTCCTCTGTGTCGACCTCGACGACGACCTCGGCCGCAAGACCGGGATCCCAACTCCGGTCATCGGCGCCGACGACGTCACCGAGGCCGCGGTCGCGCTCGCGACTGCCGATCCAGAGGACTCCGATGTCAACGTGTTGTTTCAGGGCGTGACGGTTCACGACGAACTGGCTGCGGCGGGCGAGGCAGTCGAAGTCGCCGCCGTCACGGGCGTCGAAGGCTCCGATGTTCAGGCAAACCGCGCAGTCGGGTCCGAGATCGACCGGGTGCTCGCTGAGCTCTCGACCGGCGAGGAGATATCCGCCATCGTGATCACCGACGGCGCACAGGACGAGTCGGTTCTCCCCGTGATCCGCTCGCGGATGCCGATCGACGGCGTTCGTCGCGTCGTCGTCCGGCAGGCACAGGATCTCGAATCGATGTACTACACGATCAAACAAGTGCTCGCGGACCCGGAGACTCGTGGAACCATCCTCGTCCCGCTCGGCGTCCTGCTTCTCATCTATCCGTTGGTCGTGGTTGCGAACCTCTTCGATGTCGCCGGTGCTGCCGTTCTCGGCGTTATCTCCGGCGTGGTTGGGCTTTACTCACTGTTCCGAGGACTCGGGCTGGAAGAGACGGTCGACGGGGCCGCGGAGAGCGTCCGAAACGTGCTGTACGCCGGTCGGGTGACGCTTATTACCTACGTCGTCGCGCTCGCACTGATGGTCGTCGGCGTCGTTCAGGGCACCGACACCGTCGACGCGGTCCGTGGCGTCCAAGAAGGGCCGCTGGCGACCGGGGTGACGCTGGCGGCGTTCGTCCAGGGATTCGTCCAGTGGCTTGCGGTCGCCGGGGTCACCTCCAGTCTCGGCCAGATCACGGACGAGTACCTTGCCGGTCGATTCAGGTGGCGGTACCTCAACGCACCCTTTTATGTCGTCGCCATCGCCATCGTGTTGTACGCGGTGTCCGGCTTCTTCCTCCCGGCAGCGCCCGGCGTCACGCCGCTAGAGCTCGGAGACCTGGCGCTTGCGCTGGCGGCCGGAACACTCATGAGTGTGTTGAGTACCCTCGTGTTCGCAATCGCCGAGTCACAGATTCCGTCGGCGGACCCGGCGTGACATCATCTCGGAGACCCGAACAGGTGTCGGACTAGCGAGGCGTCCACTGGTCGCAGGCGTCCATGTCGTCCATCAGTTCGTCGTAGTGCCCACAGTACGGACGCATCCCGTCGTCGGTCCGGACGTAATCGAACTTCGCGCAGTTGCCACAGTACGCGTCACCGGGACCGTCGCGGGCGGCAGCATCCCCGTCCGTTCCCGCGGGTGACACGCCCGGGTCAGATGGTTCCGCCGCTGACGCGCCCGGATTGGATGGCCCCGTCGCTGACGCGTCCGGACCAGACGGCGTCGACCGGGACGGCCCGGAGGGGATCGTGTCGGGAGCCGAGGGTTCGCCGGATCCGTTCTCGTCGAGCGGAGAGGTGAGATCTTCCGTCGCCGTATCACCGCCATCGCTGACGCCGGAGGGAGTCGACCCGGTGCGGCCGCCCGAGTTCTCGGGGGTGGCCGCCGATGGTGTTGCGCCCTCCGTGGAGCGGTTCGTCTGCGTCTCAACGTTGCCGTCGGGCGTGCCGCCGAGGAGGCCGACGCCGCCGCGGCTCTGGACTCGGTCGGGATCGACCTCGATGATCTTCGTTTCGCCCTTGTGGGTCACCTCCATCGTCACCGTTCCACCGGGGTCGTTCCGTGTTTTGAAGTTGGCGACGCCGACGAACACACACCACATCGTCGTTGCGGCTCCCAAGAAGTAGATGCCAGCGGTTGGGAGCGTGAGGTCCACGAGCTCCGGGCTCGGACCGTTTACCCAGTGGTGCGGGTACGCCTGTGAGAACACCGCCACGCCGAGCGCCATGATCGCCCCGCCGACGATCGCCGCCGCACGTGTTCGACGGTCGGCCGGCAACACGGCCATCACGCCGAGCAACAACAGTGGGACGCCGAGACCGCCAAGGATCCCGCCGAGTCGACGCGCGGCACCCGAGGTGTAGCCGCTCGGAACGAGCACCTCTGCCGCAACGAGGATCCCCGCGACGAGCAACAGCGCCCCGCCGACGAACGACCCGGCACCGAGCGAGAGCCGGCGTGGGTCGACCTCGGAGCGCCCCGACCCTCCGTACGTCTCCGAGAGACTGGTCATATCCCCCTCTTCGGGTCCCTCCCTGAAAACAGTACGTCAGACGTTCCCCCGCAGGGAGTCGCGGACCGTCGACTCTGTTTAGATCAGCGCGTCGACGTCCGCGTGGGCGTCGAGCAATTCGCTCATGCGGTCGACGGTTCGGGTGTCGCGGGTACGCCCGCCACTGATGATATCCTCAACGCGGTCGAGCGCGGTGACCGTGTCCGTGTTCACCGCTATCACTGCTTTTCCGGCCTCGGCCGCCTTGCCGAGCACCGCGCCGGACGGTCGGTGCCCGCCCGTCAAGACCAAACACTTCACGCCGGAGGCCTCAAGCGCGGCCGTCTGGACATCGGCGCGGTCCCCGCCGGTGATCACGACGGCATCGCGGGCGCGACGGAAGTGACGAAGCGCCTCGTCGCCGCCCATTGCGCCAACGAGGAAGCGTTCGACGAACACGTCGGTCGGCGCGTCTGTCAGCAGATCCGCCCCGAGCTCGTCGGCCAGCTCGCCGACCGTGACGCCGGCAAGCTCTTTCTCGTGTGGGAGCGCACCGAACACGGTAATTCCACGGGACTCAAGGAAGGGAATTCCGTCCTGGTCCAGCGAGTCGAACGCGGCGTCCGACACCTTGTTGAATACGACGCCGGCGAGTCGGTCGCCGAACGCGTCGGCGGCCGCGAGCACGTCGTCGAGGTCTCCCGGCGTCTCGTAGTCAGCCACGAGGACGACGCGGGCGTCGAGCAGTTCAGCCACGTCCACGTCGGTGAGGTCGACGACCCCGCCGGTGGTCCAGTCGCCGCCCCCTTCAACGAACATGTGGTCCCGATCGGCGGCAAGCGCGTCGAACTCCTCACGAACGCGGTCGTGGAGCGCCTCGGCTTCCTCGGTGCCGCGAATGGCACCCTCGATGAACGTCGGCGAGTAGACGACGGGCTCCATCTGGTGCATCTCCGCGTCGAGTCCGAGCGTCTCGCGGGCGAGCATCGGGTCTTGGTCGAGCGTCTTGCCGACGTTCGACTGGAGGCGGGTGCCCTTCGGTTTCATGTAGCCGACGCTTCCGTTACGCTCGGCGGCGAGCCGCGCGAGCGCGATAGTGATCGCGGTCTTTCCTGCGCCTTCTCCGGTTGCGGTGACGAGTGTGGTAGTGGTGTCTGTCATTGGTCGAGTTCTTCGGGGTCGACGGTGAGTCGAACGTCGACGGCGGCGGCGTTCGCCCCGTCGGCGTCGGGCAATGCGACGAGTGGGTTGATGTCGAGTTCCATGATCGCGGGGAAGTCCGTGACGAGCTGTGAGAGCCGACCGATCGTCTCGACGACGGCGTCGATATCAACCGGGTCACGCCCCCGTGCGCCTCGCAACAGCGGTGCCGACTGTATCTCCTCGGTCATCTCCCGAGCTTCGGGTTCGGAAACGGGCGCGACACGGAAGGTCGTGTCCTCCATCACTTCCACGAAGATCCCACCGAGTCCAAACATCAGAAGCGGCCCGAACTGCGGGTCCCGATTCATCCCGACGATCGTCTCGACGCCGGCGTCGAGGTCGACCATCTCCTGGACCTGTACGCCAAGGATCGTCGCGTCCGGTTGGTAGTTCCGCGCGCGGGTGATCAGGTCCTCGTAGGTGTCGGCAACGTCCGCGTCGTCGACATCGACGGCAACACCACCGATGTCGGACTTATGTAGGATATCGGGCGAGACGATCTTCATGACGACGCCGCCATCGATCCCGGCCGCGACCTCAGCCGCGCGCGCCGGGGAGTTGACTATCTCGCCCGCGGGCGTCTCGATCCCGTAGGCGTCGAGCAGTTCCATCGCCTCCACGCCGAGCCGGTTGTCGTCGCGGTCGCGGACCGACGAGAGGATCTCGTGGGCGCGCTCGCGGTCGACATCGAACGACATCGGGTCGGCGTACTCGCGCGCCTTGATGTCGCGGTACTCCGCCAGCGTCGCGAGACTCTCGATCCCGCGAGCGGGGTCGAAATAGCACGGGATCCCCGCCTGCTGGAGCTTCCGTTTCGGCTCCCGCGTCCGGTCCCCACCCATCAGACAGGCGGCGACGGGCGCGTCCGTCGCTGCGGTCGTACCGAGGATCGCCTCGCCGAGCTCGTCGAAGTCGATCGTTGCCGTCGGCGCCGCGAGCACGAGTGCGGCGCCAACGTTCTCGTCGGAGAGGACGGTTTCGAGCGCGTCGTTGAACCGATCGACATCGGCGTCACCGATGACGTCGACCGGGTTGTGGATGTTGGCCTCCTCGGGCATCGACTCGCGGAGCGTCTCGGTGGTGTCGCCGGTGAACGACGCCAGATCGAGGCCAGCGTCGCCGACCGCGTCGGTCGCCATCACGCCCGGGCCGCCGGCGTTCGTGACGATTGCGACGCTGTCGGTGTCGGGCAGCGGCTGGCTGCCGAGGATGCCGGCGGCATCGAACAGTTCGTCGACCGACTCGGCACGGATGACCCCCGCTTGGTCGAGCCCCGCCTCGTACGCCTTCTCGGAGCCGGCGAGCGTCCCGGTGTGTGAGGAGGCGGCCTGTGCGCCCGCGCTCGTGCGTCCGGATTTTACGGCCACGATCGGCGTGTCCTGTGCGGTCTCGCGGGCGGTCTCGATGAACTCGCGACCGTTCTCGATACCCTCCAAGTAGCCGATGATCACATCCGTCTCCTCGTCGTCGCCCCAGTGGTCGACGAAGTCGGTCTCGTCGAGAACCGCCTTGTTGCCGAGCGAGACGACGTCTTTGAAGCCGACCCCGTTATCGTTGGCCCAATCGAGGACCGCGGTGACGAACGCCCCCGACTGGCTCATAAAGGAGAGCCCGCCAGGAAGCGCGTTCTCGGGGCCGAAGGTGGCGTTCATGCCAGACGGCGTCGACATGATTCCGAGGCTGTTGGGGCCGACGAGGTTCAACGCGTACTCGTCGGCTATCTCTGCGAGGCGGCGCTCGCGTGTCGCGCCGTCTTCACCCGTCTCGCCGAACCCTGCGGTGATCACCACGACGTTGCGGACGCCCGCCTCCCCGCACGCTTCGATCGAGTCCAACACGATCGAGGGGGGGACGACGATCACTGCGACATCGGCGTCCGCGTCGTCGATCCCGTCGACACACGGGAGACCGAGCACCTCGTCGTAGTTCGGGTTGACGGGAATCGTCTCGCCGTCGAAGTCCTCAAGCAGGTTCGACGTGACGGCACGGCCGACCGCACCCTCGCGAGTCGTCGCGCCGACGACAGCGACCCGATCCGGGTCGAACAGTTCGTTGAGCGTACCCATCGTTCTCCATCTACGTCAACCAGCGGTTTAATAGCGCTGAAACGCCCGTGGACGGGTGGTACAGTCATGAACGATCGATCGGATGTCGAGTCGGCTGGCAAAATCAAGAAAAGAGTGGATGGGTCTATCCCTTCCGCGCCTGAAGATACAGGAACCGCGTGCGGTCCGGTCAGGCGTCGTCGGATCGATCGATAGCGTGGTCCTCTGCCGGGACAACGAGCGTAACGACGTTTCCCGCATCGTGGGCTTCAAACGAGATGTCGCCGTCGGACCGATCAGTAACCCAGTAGGCGAGCCACAGTCCCATGCCAACGGTGTGATGAAGGTCGTCCATCTGCCACTGGTCGGCGATAATGTGGCGTTCCTCCGGCGGGATCGGCGGGCAGTTGTCCCGTATCGTGATCTCGATGTCCTCACCGACGCGAGCGACCCGGACCTCGACCTCCGGAGTTCCGTGGGCGTGTTCGACAGCGTTTTCGACCAACTCACAGATAGCGTACTCCAGTTCGGGAAGGGCAAACGCCGTAATATCCGACGGACAAGAAACTGAGAACTCACCCGCCGGATCGGTTGCCGCTGCGTCCGCGACCGACTCACGGACCATCGGCTCCAGGTCGACGGGTCGGGGTGATCCGCCGCGACTCAGGAGTTCAATAACGTCCCGCTGTTTTGTGGCGGTATCGAGGAGGTCCGCTGCGACCCGTCGGATTGTCTCGGCGGCCGTTTCGACATCCGATGCCGAGTTCATTTCTGTCGTCGGTTCGGTGAGAGGAATGCTGTTTCCCTCCCCCTTAACCGCCTCAATGATCCGCTCTGCGGTTCCGATAACGACGTTCATATCGTTGCGGATCGAGTGTCGGAGGAGGTTGTCCATCACTTCGAGTTGGCGTTTGTGGCGGTACTCGTCGGTAACGTCGCGTGCGAACCCGGCGACCGCAACGACTTCCCCCTCCTCGTAGACCGGCTCGGCCGGAACACGGACCCAGCGTATCCCCTCCGCTGTCGGCTCGATCCGGTAGTCGATGTTCGTCGATTCGCCGGCCGAGAGCCGTTCCATCTTGCGTTCGACGTGGTGGCGGTCCTCGGGATGGACTCGGTCGAGGAACAGTGTCGGGTCTCGATTCAGCGCTTCCGGATCGATCCCGAAGACACCCTCGACCGCGTCGTTGACGAACAACAGTTCCGACCACTCCGCGTCGAACATCCAGAGGACATCCGTGGACGTCGAGACGATCGTTTCGAGCCGGCGGATGGACTCCACCTCATCGGTGACATCCTGAGAGCTCAACACGTAGCCGTCGAGACCGCTCGCCTCTGGGGAGTGAACCTCGCTTCGCATCCACAGCCAGTCGCCGTCTGCGGTTTGATATCGGTACTCTAAGGTCTCCGTATCGTCTCGCTCGCCGGCGACGATCTCCTCAAAAGCGGTTCGAAGGCGTGCTTCGTCCTCGGGATGAACCAGCGCAAACGCATCTTCGCCGACGAGTTCGTCCGGATCGAATCCGAGAACCCACCTCACTGCCGCGTTGAGGTACTGAAACTGCCCCTTCTCGTCGAGGATGACAAGTTTCTCCTGCGTGAGATCGAGGAGGGCCTCGGCATCCGAGGGGCTGACCATGGTACTCAGGAGTTCCGAGGACTGGGTAATAATAGTTGCTGCGAGGATATCACGAATGAAAGCGGCTTCGGCGGAGAACGTGACGATTCAAGAACGGATCGAGAATCGAGTCGACAGAAATCCGTGGCGGGCCGCGTTGTTAGTCCGCGGAGGCCCCGGTGGCGCCGAAGCCTGCGGTCGAGCCTCCGGACTCGGCTCCGGTTTCCATCGTCAGTTGGACGCCGGTATCGGTGAGTTCGACGGTAGCGCCGGAGACGCCGCGGGAGTACTCGGACGCGTGGTCTCCCTCCGGATCGAACCGGATCCCCTCCGAGAGGAGCGGGGTGTCGTTCAATCGTTCGACCTTTCGGTACGCCGTCGAGAGGGCGATATCGCAGGCGTCCGCGAGCTCGCTCGTCGTCATCGGCTCGTCGGCAGCCGAGAGGATAGCCCGGCAATCAGGGTCCGCGAGGACATCGAGCGTGTCATCAAGCGTCTCACCTGCGTCCGTCAGGGTCGTTGTCGGTCCCCCCACGCGGGACGGATCTTGCTTCATATACGAACGGTGGGGTCGTACCCACCCGAACCTTCTCCCAATATATACGGGGTATTTTATATACCACGGGCTGCCGGCACGCGGTTCGGGACGGGAGCTGGACCACTCCGGATCGCAGGGCGTGGCGGGCCACACCGTGCCGTCAACGTTTTGTCCGGCCGCGGGTACGGTCGGACGATGGGAACCGGCATTAGGGCGGAGGTTTCGCTACCGACGTCGTCGCCGTCACCGTTCGACGGGATCGTCGACGGCTCGACGCCGATATACAGCGTCACCCGGAGTCGACTCGGTGACCGCTCGTCCGCCGGTTCTGACGACGTGGTCATAATCGAGTTCGTCGCCGACGCCGACCTCGACGTTCCAGACGGCGTCGAGACGGTGTTCGACTACGGGGCGAAGGCCGCCTACCGCTTCGACACCCCAACTACCAACGGCTCGCCGTTCACCGTGCTCGACCGCCACGGCGTGCCGCCAACGGAGACGGTGATCCGAGACGGGCGTCTGCTCGTGACGTTTCACGCCGCGGACCTACCTGCTCTCCGTGCCGTCCTCGAAGACCTACAGGACTCCTGTGCGGACATGCAGGTGTTGCGGCTGCTACAGTCGTCGTCGACGCCCGAGGAGAGCGATCTTGTCACGTTCGACCGGAGCGACCTGACCGAGCGTCAACGGGAGGTGCTTGCCGCGGCCTACGATGCCGGATACTTCGACCACCCAAAGGGGGCAAACGCCGGCGAGGTCGCGGATACGCTAGGGATAGACCGCTCGACGTTTTCGGAGCACATCGCGGCCGCACAGCGGAAACTACTCTCGGCGATGCTGGACTGATCCGGTAGTCGGATTCCAGCGCCGTGGGAACTTGATGATCGATTCATGAGTACCCGTGTCGTAGTCGCAGACATGACGCCCCGATCGACACACACCTTCGTCTGCCCGGAGTGCCGTCACTCCTTCGAGGTGGACGACGCGATGCGTGAGAGTCTCCTCGACGTGGGCTGTGTCGTCTGTGGCGCGCCCGTCGTCGACACGGATCTCACCGAGCCGACCACCGTCGAGTGAGCGCGGTGAACCACGAAGACGCTCGCCAGGTGTCAGTCGGAACCGGCCCCGAGTCCGTGCGTGACGCCCCGGACCACCTCCGATGTGAGGAGCCGGTACCCGAGGACGCCGAGCGCGAGCGCAATCCCGCCCACGAGAGTGAACAGTCCCGTGAAGAACACGCCACCGGTTCCGGACGCGTAGAGGAGCGACAGGCTGACACCACCGAACGCGAGGGTCACACTACCGAAGAAACCTAACAGTATCAACACGACATCGGAGCGGTCCACGACTGCGTTCACGAGGACCGCGAGACCGAGCAGCGCCGGAACGACCAGTTCGGGCGAGGCCGGGATCGTTCCGACAGTCGGCCACGGGGAATACGGTTGGGGAAGGTAATTAAACGCCATCGCGCCGACAAGGAGGACGCCGACCGCGAGCAGCAGTTCCATCGCGTGTCGGAGAGGCGCAACACGGTCACGTACCGAGGCTGGGCCCGTCGTTCGGGCGTTGGTCGGGGAGGGCATATGTCAATCTGTTATACTCACCCACATAATTCTTTATAACGGTGAAACTCTCGGACTGCGGTGGATCTCGCGTTGCGTGACCCTGTCTGAACCGTGGTACTTCCCACGAGCGTGGCTGCCGACCGAGTGAGGCGCGAGTCTCGTATCTTTTATATCTGCGTACGAACAGTCGTTTCGTATGACGACGAACCGCGAGGTCGAGATGGACGCGTCGGCGGTCGACGCGTTCCTCGCCCGACACGAGACCGGCGTGCTCTCGCTCGCCCGTGACGACGCTCCGTACGCGATTCCCGTTTCCTACGGCTACGACGAGGACGCCCGCGAGGCGTTCATCCGGCTGGTGTCGAGCGTCGACAGCGAAAAGCGGGCGTTCCTGGGCTCCGACCCGGCGGCTCGGCTGGTCGTGTACGAGGAAGACGGCGACGAATACACCAGCATCGTCGGGGTCGGAACGCTCCGACGGATCGACCTCGACGAACTCACCCCGGAGACTATCACCCAGTACGGCGAAACCCGGCGGCCGCTGTTCGAAATCTGGACCGACGGAAAAGCTGATCTCGACATCGACCTCTATCGGTTCGAGCCCGAACGGCTGACCGGGCGGAAAATAGTTGTTGAGCGCGACTGAGACCGGCTCGGCCCCCATATCTGCGTGGCACCGACCTACGGCTATCCTTCCTTTTCCAACTCCGTTACGAATTCGGCAATCTCCGAGACGGCGACATCGACGAGTGCCTCGCCCTTCTCGGCTGTCGCCACGGTCGGATCGCCGATATTGCCAGTTGGCGTGATCGCCGCCATGTCTTCTGCGGTCAGCGCCCATCCGACCCGATTGTCGCCGAGCGCGTCGTAGTCCGTCAACGGAAGCGATTCCGACGGCGGGTCGACTGCCGTCGCGGCGTCCATATCGACGAGTTCGGGGAACAGCGCCAGCATGATGCTCGTCTCGAACTCCGAGGCGTGAAACGAGACCTCACCCGTTCGAATTGCTTCCGCGACATCCGCGAACAGCTCAACCAGTGGGACGTGAAACGCTTCGAGATCGCTTTCCGTTCGGAGCCGGCGAACGACGACTTCCAGTTCGGGATCCTGTGCGAGGTAGTGGCCGTTCACCAAGAGGACGTTCTCGATCCCCCACTCGCTTGCGGAATCACAGATGTCGAACACGTATCGCTGGAACGTCTCCGTCGACACGGTGAACGTTCCCGGCTTAAACGTGTGGTGTGGACTGACACCGTACCAGATCGGCGGGGCACACAGCGCGGGGGCCTGTTCGGCGACACGCTCTGTGATGGCCTCCGGCATGAACGCGTCAACGCCAAGCGGGAGGTGATGGCCGTGCTGTTCGGTGCTGCCGACGGGGACCAGAAGCGTTCGTGTCCGCTCAAGGGCGGACTCGATTTCGCGCCACGTCAACTCTGTGACGCGGCTCGTTCCGGCGTCAGGAGTCGCGGTCATACGTCGGGTTCGTGGCCGCGAGACAAAACACCTCTCCGACCGGGCGCGGTCGGTCAGGGACGGGACTACTCGTCGGCTCCGGGCTCGGTGCCGCCCGTCTCCGGCGGTTCACTGTCCGTGGAGCCGTCATCCTCACCGACATCGAAATCCGCGTTGCTCGCTGCGGCCGTACAGACCGGACAGCCCGCGTCGAGGATCGTCTCCCGCATCTCCTCGTTGACCTCGATGGTCTGTGCGCAGTCCGAGCAGGTGAAGTGAACGGTAGTCAACACTGGCCTCTCTCGTGTCACGGGGAGGACGCCAGATGATATAAATGACGGGCTTCCGGCCGAGAGTGACGGCGCTCCGTCGACAGCTCAGTCCGTTCGGGGAACCGCGTACGCGCCGAGCGCGAGGAACCCAACGGCGAGAGCCGTGAGAATCGCCAGATCACCGATCCACGGAGCCGGCTCGTAGAGGATCGCTCGCGTCCCGCGCGCAAAGTACGTCAGCGGTGAGGCCGCGACAGCCGGGAGAAACCACTCTGGGAGGAGTTCCGGCGGAACGAACGTCTCTGAGAGAAAGAGCAAGGGTAACGCGACCGTGTTGCTCGCGGCGATCACGCCGTCCTGCGAGTCGGCCAGCGCGCCGAGTACCGCTCCGAACCCACAGAAGAGCGCGACCGCGACGGCGACGAAGAACGGTAGCGCGACGAGGGACGCGGAGACGACGGGTGCTGCGTCGGTCACCGCAACCACGAGCGCCAAGATCAGCAGGCTCGCCGCGCCGATGATCGCGACGTTGACCAGCGTGTGGGCGACCAGCCACTCGACCCGCGAGAGGGGGGTCGTCGCCAACTTCTCGAACCGGCCGCCGTCGCGATGGCGGGCAATCTCCGAGCCAACTCGCGACAGCGGGGTAAAGAGGACGACGACCGCGAGGTAGCCTGGGACGTAGTAGCCGGCCGGCTCCGCGAACAGTCCGCCGCCGGTGGGTTGCGTCCGGATCAGCGCCCCGAAGATGACGACGAGGATCACGGGGAAAAAGAACGTAAAGAACACCGCCGTCCGCCGCCGGAGGAACGACCGGGTTGCCGCACGCGCCTCCGTTCCAACCCGACCGAGACGACTCACAGGTCCCCCCCGTTTGCGACCGTGGACGTGTCTGGTTCTCGTTCAGTGTTGCCGGACCGCGTCGCCCCGGGATCGTGTTCGGCTGTTGTCGGATCGTCTTCGACCGCCACGACGCCGCCGTCACCGCGCGGGGAGTACTCCTCGCCGGTCAATTCGAGATAAACATCTTCCAGCGTGGGCTCAGACCACGAGAGCGACTCGAATGCGACATCAGCGGCCGCAAGCGCGTCGACAACCGCACCGATCGCCTCGGGACGGACGCCGAGCACGCGAAGTCCACTCTCGGTCGGATCGACGTCGAGCGGAGCGGCTCCCGAGCCGTTGCCAAGGCTCTCGGGTCCCGAGTCGAGCGCCTCGGCGACCGCGTCGGCTGACCCGGCCGCCGGATCGGCGAGTGTCACCGCCAACCGCGGCCGCCCACCGTGTGCGGTGATCAGGTCCTCAGGCGCGCCGGACGCGACCACGACGCCGTCGCGGAGGAGCGCGACGCGGTCGGCGAGTCGTTCGACCTCGTCCATCGCGTGGCTGGTGAGGAGAACGGTGGTGCCGGCGGCCGCGAGGCGCTCGACCAGCCGGTGGATCGACCGCCGGCCGGCCGGGTCGATCCCGGTCGTCGGCTCGTCTAAAAAGAGCAGGTCGGGGTCGTTGACGATGGCAGTTGCGACACAGGTCCGGCGCTTCTGACCCCCCGAGAGCGTCTCGTACCACGCGTCGGCGTCGTCCGCCATACCCACATCTTGGAGAACGGTCTCGGTGTCGCGCGCCGAATCGTAGAGTCCGCCGTAGTAGTCGACAAGCTCGCGGGCGGTGAGTCGCGCGGGCGGGTCGAACGACTGCGGAAGGAGGCCGACCCGCTGCGGGTCGACTTCGCGGGGTGGAACTCCAAAGACGCGGACAGCTCCGTCCACCTCGGTCGTGCCGGTGAGCGCGCGCACGAGCGTGGTCTTTCCCGCGCCGTTGGGACCGATGAGCCCGAACACCTCGCCCGCGCCGAGGGTCAGATCGACTCCGTCGAGCGCAGCGACATCGCCGTACGACTTCCGGACCGCCTCGCCGACGAGGACCGGATCGATCGCGTCCGACCGATCGGAACCGCCAGCCTGCTCGGTCCCGCTCGCCGGCACCGTCTCGTTCATATCCGTCATCGGCGAGGGTCGCGCGTAAGCGTTGCTCTTTCGCTGTCCAAGCCACCGCCGGTACGGCTTTTGGAGTCCGATATCCCTTCGCGGTCCGATATCCCTTCGCGGTCCG
>LFFM01000135.1_pt1 | contig 45404 bp, 39 predicted proteins | sample 643131 | NCBI WGS metagenome assembly LFFM01 (sample SAMN03777445, study PRJNA286221) | soda lake metagenome | biome: soda lake; feature: Kulunda steppe; material: water; isolation source: sample Tc-Br brine of Tanatar trona crystallizer | place: Russia: Kulunda steppe | collected 2011-07 | reverse complement strand
CTTTGCGAAAAATGAACTCCCAGTCACCATATTCACAAGGAGCTTGACTGCTCTATCTTCCGTGTCAATTCCTGGGAATGCCTCCAGTCGTGATACCCAGTCACTGTCAGAACCCTCTCGCGAGAGGTCAACGAATGTATCGAACCCGCGAGTAAACCCCGCGGCTTTCGATGTCCACGGATTCGGGGTGACAGCAGCGGTCGTATAGCCCTGTAGCTGTAACTTCTGTCCAAGTGTCGTGGACGACTGCATGTGTTCGTTCAGAGACTCAAGCCGCCTCTCCCAATGGGTCGCTGCAGTACGTTGTTCAAGTGTATCACTAGGACGTGCTCGGCCGGTGAACACGGATGGCATCGATGAGAAGGTTTGTGGACCGGTCGATACCGCATTTCGAAAGTTCACTCCTTCGGAAGCGAGTTTATCCATCATCGGGGTCAACCCTTGCATACTCCCGAGTGGGTCACAGTGGTCTGCACGCAGGCTATCAATCGAGACAAGAATAATGTTGGGTCGCTCACTCGTTGTTCCGTTCGCAGTACTCATTAGTGAGTATCAGTGACTGAATGGTCATTGTAAGGCACACAAAAACAGGAACAAACAACCTCTCGGAATTCGTAATCACTATACTTCTGACAACCACAGAAACTGGTATCCCAATGGAAGCCACCCACGACGCATCGTCCGTTGTCAACTGCGGTCCGTACTGTACTGAAAACGGTTTTAAATCTGTTTAGTATGGTTGAGATCCTTTCTGGCGCACTTTTTGTTACTGCTATCATCGCCAGCATGTTTATGGCCTGGACTATCGGAGCAGGCTCTGCAGGGTCCACACCGTTTGCACCAGCCGTCGGTGCGAGAGCTATTTCTGTGATGCAGGCTGGGTTCATCGTTGGTCTCTGTATCTTTTTAGGGGCTGTCTTACAGGGAGCAAATGTTTCGGAAGCAGTGGGCAGGGATTTGATTGAGGGTCAAACGCTCTCTACCACAGCAGCGGCGATGGCGCTTATCATCGCTGCTACGCTAGTAACGGTCGGGATTTTCACCGGCTATCCCATTGCAACAGCATTCACTGTGACTGGTGCAGTCATCGGTGTCGGACTAGCTATGGGTGGAGAGCCTGCGTGGGCGAAATATCTCGAGATTGGGCTTATGTGGACACTCACACCGTTTGTTGGAGCAGCATTCTCATACGGAATTGCAATATGGTTACGTGATGAAAACCATCGTGAAGACCTCGCAATCTCCGCCCTTGGTGCAATTGTCGGGCTCATTATCGCCAATATAGAGTTCGCCGTTCTTGGCCCGGCTGAGGGGAGTGCCACGCTCGCTCAAACTGGCGGTGCGTACATCCCTGGACCGACGTTTGTCGGAATTCTCAGTATCTCATTACTGTTTGCGGTCATTGCTGGTGTGTTAATCTCTAAACAGGCCAGAAACGGAGTCATACAGGCCGAACAACGGTTTGCACTTGCGATGGGTGCGATTGTCGCCTTTTCGGCCGGTGGAAGTCAGGTTGGGCTTGCAGTCGGCCCGCTATTGCCGCTGCTTGATGATATTGTGCCGCTTATTGCTATTCTTGTTGGCGGTGGTATTGGTCTGCTTATCGGTGCGTGGACTGCCGCCCCGCGGATGATAAAGGCCGTTGCGCAGGATTACGCCTCGCTTGGCCCTCGACGGGCACTTGCAGCATTGATTCCTGCATTTATACTCGCACAAGTCGCGATTTTGTTTGGTATCCCGGTTTCTTTCAACCAGATTATTGTTAGTGGCGTCACTGGAGCGGGAGCCGCTTCAGCTGCAGGGGCTGGCGTAAGTCGCTCCAAAATTGGGTGGACTATTTTTGCATGGGCGGCTTCTTTCGTCCTGGCTATCGTCGTCGGATTTGGTGGTTTTTCGGCGGTACGACTTCTTTCGTGAGCGACAAACTATTCTAATTTACCCTATTAAGGTAAGCGGCTCGTACATTTATATGTTCTTTTCGTTTAGCTATCCATGGAGAGTACTGAACAGGAATATGTTATTGTTCCGTGGAACACTGACTCGTGCGAAACTGAGGTTTGTACGCTCTCACTCCCGTCCAGAGACTGTGTGGTTCAACTGGAGGTTCCAGTCTGGATAGCCGACCAGACGCGTGAGGAGAGTGAAATCCATGATGTTTCGATGGAAGAAATCCTTGCTGAAAAGTTAGAATACAATATGGCAGAGCTTTCGGTGCTGAAAGCGCGGTATGCCAACGGTCCATCCGAAACGAAGACACACCTCACAGAAGCCCGAAACTATCTTTCAGAACTACAGGTTCTCGATACGGCAGATATCGAAAAAGAAATTACTGCCATCTGGAAGGCTGAACTGTAGTGCTATCGACTGTTATCTCTCGAAAAACGTTGTCGGACCGACTGTTATAGGCTCAGTAGCGGAACTGATGAATTCATGTTCTCGCCATTCTCCTCGGTTTCCTCGTCGCCATTCTCCTCGGTTTCCTCGTCGCCATTCTCCTCGGTTTCCTCGTCGCCATTCTCCTCGGTTTCCTCGTCGCCATTCTCCTCGATGTCGATTTTATCACGTGGGTCACCTGGAACTCCCTCGGCCTGTCCTTGGGAATCGCCACAGTTCAATTCGTCAAAGTTGAAGTTGGGATTTTCGAAGATACCAAACGGTGTGTCGATACCGATGAGTTGACCACCCGGACTACCTGGACGCTCACCCGCTTCGAGCGTCTCATCGACTTCTGTCACTTCGTTCTGTCCTGGGTTGTAGATGAGGAGCGTCACATCAGCGGGAAACTCTTCGTCAGGGCCGGTTAGCTCGACGTTTCCACAGCCGAAGAAGGTAACCGTCGATGCGGGTGGCTCAGTAACGGTGACAGGCTGTGAGCCCGAATCCTCTGCAGTGTCGACGCTCGCAGTGTACTCACCGGCATCGTCTGTTTCAGTCTCCCAGGTCAACGTAACAGTTTCTGATTCGCCAGCATCGAGCGTCACTTCAAACGTTTCGGAGACGATGACGGTATCTCCATCGAGAATAGAGAGCGTGACGTTCTGGGTGGCCTGCATGCCGCCGGTATTCTCGATGGTGGCCTCGAACATCAGCGTCTCCCCGACTTCGATTTCACCACCGTCCGTCTTCGTGATGTCTGTAATTTCGAAGAACGCTGGTTCGTCTGGCTCCTCGACGGTCACTTCCTGTGTAATACTGACCGCCCCGTCTGCGGTCCGCACGGTGATGTCACCAGTTCCCGCATCACCTTCGCCAGTCTCCCACGTCAGTGTGATTTGTGTGGATTCACCGGGACCGAGTGTCACGTCTTCCGAATCGACGACGCTCCCGTCGAAGTCGAGCAACTCGATCGTTTCAGTGCCTTCCTGTTCACCGACGTTGGTGACGTTGACCGTTACTTCGAGCGTTTCACCGGCATCGATCGGGTCGTTCTTATCGATGAATTCAAGTTCGAACGCTGCTGGATCGAGTGGCTCTTCCTCGATATCGAACTCCTGGGCGATAGTGTCGTCGTCAGTACTGACAGTGGCAGTGTAAGTCCCGGCTTCGACGTTTTCACTGTCCCACTCGAAGCTCACTGTCGCATTGTCCGTCGCGTTGAGCGTCAGTTCCTGTGATTCCGTGTGAACTTCTTCACCATCCACGTCGGTGATGGAAAGCGTGACATTCTGTGTCCCAGTAGCCTCGCCCGTGTTCGAGATATCGGCATCCACAGTCAACGTCTCACTGACGTTGATTGGGTCGTTTTTCGTGATGTCATCTATCTCAAACACCATCTCTTCGGGGTCGACTGGCACGTCATCGATAGCGAATCCCTGCTCAATGTCGCTATCATTAGTGCTCACTGTAGCCGTGTAATTGCCGGCTTCAGCGGCTGCAGTATCCCACTCGAAGTTAACTGTCTCATTCTGTGTAGGGTCGAGTGTCACTTCCTGTGATTCCGTATATATTTCTTCGCCTTCGGCATCGGTAATTGAGAGCGTCACATTCTGTGTGCCGGCTGCGTCTCCACTATTCGAGACAACTGCATCCACGGTTAACGTCTCACTGACGTTAATTGGGTCGTTTTTCGTAATATCAATTAAGTCAAAGAGCGCCTCATCAGGCTCAACATCCTCGATAGCAAATTCTTGTTCGAAATCGTCATCGTCTGTGCTCACCGTAGCCGTGTAGTTACCGGCTTCAACACCTGCAGTATCCCACTCGAAACTGACTGTTTCATTTTGTGCGGGGTCGAGCATCAGCTCTTGCGATTCCGTATGGATTTCTTCACCGTCGGCGTCCGTAATCGAGAGTGTGACATTTTGAGTGCCCGTCTCGTTGCCGTTGTTCGATATTACGGCGTCGACAGTCAGGGTTTCATTGACATTGATTGGGTCGTTTTTCGTGATATCCTCTATCCCGAAGAATGCCTCCTCAACATCCGGCTCAGTGACTGAAATCTGTTGCTTGGCCTTGTCGTCATCGCTGTACACCTTGACCCAATGGTCACCGATGTCGTCTTCGTCGGTTTCCCAGGTCAGTGTGACAGTTTCAGTTTCGTTGGGCTCAAGTGAGACTTCTTCCATGTCGATACGCTCACCGCCGATTTTGAGATTGATATTCTGAGTGGCTGACTCGTCACCCGTATTCGTAATCTCGGTAGTGACCTCAAGCGTTTCACCGGCTTCGATTGGGTCATTTTTCTCGACTATGTCGACGTCAAAGAAGGCCTCACCGACGGGCGGTTCTTTTTCGACGGTAATTTTCTGGTAGTCGTAGGCATCTTCGGTGAGGACTTTGACGACGTGATCACCGACATCTGCTGCTCCGGTGTCCCAGCGCAGTGTAAGGGTCTCGCTCTCATCCGGATCCAGCTCGACATCTTCAGCCAAATCGACATACGTTCCGCCTATTTTGAGACGGACGTCTTGCACTCCAGATTCGTCTCCGATGTTCGTCACATCGACCGTGACATTAAGCGTTTCACCGGCTTCGACTGGGTCGTTTTTCTCGACTATCTCAATATCGAAGAAGTCGTCCTCGACTGGTGGTTCGGTTACGCTAATTTGCTGCCTATCTGAGTCATCTTTCGAGTAAACTTTCACCCAATGGTCACCGACATCGGAGGCGTCAGTTTCCCAGTTCAGTGTCACAGTCTCACTTTCACCAGGCTCAAGTTCGATAGCTTCGGATGTGTCTACGCGCTCGCCACTGATTTTCAGGTACACTGGTTGAGTACCGGCCTCGTCTCCGGTGTTCGTCACATCGACGGTAACGTCGAGTGTTTCACCGGCTTCGACTGGGTCATTTTTCTCGGTTATCTCCACGTCGAAGAACGCATCATCTGTGGGTGGTTCGGTCACGCTAATTTGCTGTTTATCGCGGTCGTCTTTGCTGTAGACAACAACGGTATGCTCACCGATATCATCGGGGTCGGTATCCCAAGTGAGCGTAACGGTTTCGCTTTCTCCTGAGTCGAGTTCAACTCCACTCGCAACGTCAATACGCTCACCACCGATTTTTAGCTGGATATCCTGCACACCAGCCTCTTCGCCAGTGTTGGTAACCCCAACAGTCACTTCGAGTGTTTCACCGGCTTCGACTGGGTCATTTTTCTCCATAATCTCCACGTCGAAGAACGCGTCGTCAACTGGCTCTTCGTCTGGCTCCTCATCCGGTTCGTCGACTACTGGGCACTCCCCTTCGACGACGTAAACTGCACCCTGTGATTCGTTGTATCCTGGTGCGCCGACAAGGACATCGCTATCGTTGTTTCCGGTCACGTCACCAGGCGCGGCGACGGACGTACCTGCGCGGTCCTGTTCGAACTCTCCAACAAAAGTCGCCTGTGCATCCGTGAGAGAGACGTTCACTGGTCGCTCATCCGGTTCGACAGTGAGGTCTGACCCGTGCACGAGCGACGCAGTACCTGCCGCTTGTCCTGCATCTGGAGATTGCCAGTTAGATGGTGAACCGACCAGAACGGCCCCGTACTGTTCATCACAACTCAGGGAAGATGCGCCAGCGACGGACCACCCTGCGAGGTCATCCGGCGCATCGGCTTGTAGTATGGCATCGACATCACCAAGGCTCAGAACGCCATCCTGGTGAGATTCTGCGAAATGTACGTAGGCTGCACCAGCATTGTATCCCGTCATGTTGCTATACGGTGCCCCAACGATGATATCGTGCCGGTCGTCACCGTTGACATCACCAGCATCGGCAACGGCCCAGCCAGCCTCATCACCAGCAGTCTGACCTTCGAGTGTGAGCGCTGCGTCCGCGAGTGTGCTATCACCTTCCTCTTCTGTGATGTTATTTGTCACGTAGACCGCACCGGAGTCGTTCCCGACGGCATCATGCTGTGGTGCACCAACAGCAAGGACCGTGTCTCCGTCGTCGGTGTAATTCTCAACGGCTGCGACTGAAAAGCCGGCATTGTCACCTGTTTCCTCGCCGGTGAACGTGACTGTTGCATTTGTTGCCGTCTGTTCCGCCGTTTCTATCGCCTGAATGGAATCAAACACATACGCAGCACCGGTTTGATTGTCCACACCGGGTGCTCCAACACCGATGAAGGAATCAGTTTCATCGCTTTCGACAGTCTCATCTGTCGTTTCGTTGTTTTCTACACTCTCCGTGACCATTGACTCGTTGCCGAATGCCGTAATCGATTGGCCGAAGAAATCACCAGGGCTCTCACCCGTTATTGTCGCGGAGGCGTCCGCAAGTGAGATATTCGTGCTTTCGCCATCAGCGTGCTCCTGGAGCTCGGACCCAAAGAATACGTACAGCGAACCACTCGCCGGGCCGGTTCCCGGAGCACCGATGAGAAGCTCGTCGATTCCATCATCGGTGATGTCAGCAGAAGCGACATCGTATCCAGCCATATCATTTTCCGCTTCGCCGGTGAGTGTTAGATTTGCGTCAGCTACTTCGAGAGTCCCATCAGGCACTGGGTCGAAAAAGAGATGAACAGCCCCAGTCTCATTGACGCCCGCTTCGGGTACACCGAGCACAATGTCATTCGTTTCGTTATCCGAGACGTTCGCAACACCAGTAACACCCTGGCCAAGTGAATCAGTCGCATCTCCTAAAATTGTCGTATGTGCGTCCGAGAGGTTGAACGTCTCTTCGATGGCTGTTTCTTCAACATATTCGTCCTCTGTTACGGTCAGTTTCTCAGTTCCGTCGAGCGATGCGTCGCCAGACGAGTCTGTTGCCGATACCGCGCCAGGAACGACTCCCATCCCGATAATCGCCAGTCCGACAACGAAAAGGACGAGCCATGCTCGCCCTCTTCTTTTTGATAGATAACCTGCTCTGGTTAACTCCTTGTCTCGACTCATATCAAAAGATACCAGTAAGCCGTCGTTTTGTTATTAGCGCCCAATTTTCAGTAAGCAAATATCCATAGATGGTAACTTCGACTACACGCTCAGTAAGAACACTAGATGATATGGTAATTTAATGGTATTTGTCAAAGTGAAACGGCATCAGTACGGTGGAAACCTCACTATCCATCCCTTCAAGCGAAAAAGCTCACCGTACTTTGAAAAAAGGGTGGCTTTTGAAAGAGACCGACTGCTTTCACTGTATTTGAGCAAATATTTCATTCTAAACGCAATGTAACGCCTTCAACTTCGTTAATTCACTGATACGGTTTGTTGCAGTCTCTCGATACAATAGAATTAGCTTGCTTGTCTCACTGGTTGTTTGAAATTGCGTTCATTCCATTTGCAACCTCCGATAACCACGCCTCCTTGTTATCAGCATCAACGTATGCTGATGCCGCACCAACAGCATCAACTCCACAACGAAATGCCTCTGCAACCGCTTTACCGTCGCTGATTCCCCCACCGAGCATTACACGCGTGTCTGGTTCTTTCTCATCGACCATCGAAACAAATTGCTCGACACGTTCCGGAGCAGTCTCAGCCATCGAGGTCCCACTTGCAATATCCGCTGGTCGCTCGAATAACAACCAATCCGGTCCGAATTCGAGTACTGCACGTCCCATTTCGATGCTATTTACGCAAACAATTGATTCAATACCCCTGGTTTTAGCGGCGGCAATTTCACGCTCGATAGTCCTGATACTGCTTTCGTTTTCTGGATGATTTACCACGACGCCAGCAGCACCACTCGCTGCGACTGTTTGTATTGGGACTCGTCCATTGTGTGTTCGATTGTTGCCCGCAGTAGCCACTTGAGCGATTACAGGGATATCACTCTCTTTAGCACTCAACGAGAGGTCTGCAATCTGTGGTGCGACGACAAAAGATGCGCCAGTCCGTTGCTGAATGGTCGATATCTGTTCAAGCAGCGACAATCCATTTCTCGCTGCCGTTCCATCGTAGGCCTTGAAATTAATGAGAACGTGCGGGTCCGGTAATGCCATTGTATCTGTAATTACCGGCTGAGTCCTTTTCACGATTTTCAACTGCTGTTAATCCCTTTTGGTATGAAAAAGTGGGGGTGAGTTCGTTCAACTCTCAAGTGCTTCGGTGAGTTGTTGTTGTTGAACCAACGCCAACTTCAGGTACGGGTCTACGAGCGCAGTTTTGTCGGTTGGCATGATGAGCTGCCGTTCCATGTTATATTTGATGAACCCTTCCTCATCCAAGCGTGGAAGATGCGTATGGCTGAGACTCACCGTAACCTTCTTTCTGAACGCTCCATCGCTAGCTGAGGCGTCCGTGCGAGCCATCACATAATCAACAAGCTCTGACATCGTTACGTAATCATCAGCACAGAGCAGATATGTGAGCACGTATCGACGGCCCGGGTTGGAAATAGCATCAAATATCGAATCAATGGTTCCCTGCCTTGAGACCGATGGTGACGTAACTGTTCCCTCGACAAGCATTCTGAGTGCCATTCGCTCTCCTTCGGTCATTAGCTCTCCAACCGTGGGTTGTGGATGTTCTGTTTGGTCCGTGTTATCTGTGGTGTTCATGATGGACTGATAGACTGCTGCTGTTGTCTGGTACTCATTACCCGTTTGCGTACCTTCGTAAGCTCCCAGTTACCTGTTTGTGTCGTGCTTGCAGTCACCTGTTGTTCGTACGCAACGCAACCGTTCGGTGGTTGTGATACCATCACAGCCTATGACCTAACGGTATTTGAGCGCTATTACGGGATAGTTATTCGTAGTTTCCTATTTCATTCGTACGAGTATCCTTCTATTTGAGTACTTGCTGACAATCTAAGAGTAGGTTACTCTTACTTCGCGCCAGCTTTTTGATCAATTTTTCGAATACTATCTGCTTGTTGGTTGGATTGAGTTTCTACTCCTGGACAAGAACTGCTTACTATAACATCTAGAACTGATAGCCAGTGCTAAGCAGCGTATAGCAATGACCTTGGCTTCGGTTTTCGGTAATCGATATGCGCAACTGGTGAATGACGAACCTCGACCACAGGTTCCTTTCGATGTTAGATCTCACTCCATCAGTTGACGCAATCAATACAGCAAACCTATGAATTCCCCATTCGACCTCAGACGAATGCTTGAAGAGATGAATAACCAACTTGAGGAGACGACACAGTTGTGGACTGGCGACCAGTCACAACTTTCCGGTCGACGACTTCCGGTAGATATTCTTGACGACGAGGATGAACTTGTTGTGACGGCGGAACTGCCAGGCTTTGACCGTGATGATATCGAGATCACAATCACCGACCAGACGCTATGGCTAACAGCACACCGAGATGAAGAACATGAATCCGAGCGGGAGCGGTATCACCGGAAAGAGCGACGGTCCACGACGATGAAACGTTCGGTGCGACTCCCAGCTCCGGTACTGACTGATAAGGCATCAGCAACACTGCACAACGGCATTCTCACGCTAACCCTTCCAAAAACACATGCCGTAGAGGATTCACACCACATTGAGATTCAAACGAAGTAGCACATTTACGGCTGGCGCAGGCTATACTGCTTTTTGTAGACCTGTGCTATCTGGCGAAAAAATAGTGTTCTGCCTGCTAGTTACAGCTATACAATTTTAATCTGTGTGGTAATTAGTCCTTATTAGATTCTACACTATGCTTAAATTCGAACAAATTTTGAACGAACGTAATAGCTATACCGGAAGCTGTCGATAAACAAAATTGAATCGAACGTATCTAATTCGTCCGTACGCCGGATAAAACATCAACACAATAATAATTATGACCGAAGATTGGGATGAAATTGGCTTTGTAATCAGTTCACGGTATCGTATTCTTGCACTCAAACGGCTGGCATCTGGACCAGCAACCCCCTCACAGATTGCAACTGATGAGTCGGTCGGCATTGCGCACGTCTCTCGAGCCTTGCAAGACCTTCGGGAGCGAGACCTTGTCGACTTACTCGTTTCAGAAGACCGAAAGAAAGGTCGGGTATATGGGCTAACCGAGGAGGGAGGAACTATCTGGGAAACAATTGATACGGAGAATCTGGCCAAAAACGAGTAAAAAATGGAGTTCCGTGGTTTGCTACTCTCACTCAACGTGGGGTCAGTGTTGAGAGGATGCCAATAATATCTCCCCACTCTGGTCACAGTAGTTGATAACGTTTTTGCGGTCCAACACCGGGAGGTGTGTTCTTGCTAACTCTAGATAGACTTCTTGCAACTCATCTGTAGAAAATACTCCCGGCTGAGTACCCTCCCTACCGACCATTCCGCTTGCAACTCCTCCAGCTCGACTGTTTGCTATCACGCGGGCAAGCTGTACGGTACTCATTGCGCCGCCGTGTGTACTGAGATGGGCGAGTATGTGTCTGTGATACACCGATAACTCCCTTTCTTCCCAGGTATCCATTCCCGAACCTCTCATAATATGGCACTTATTCACACATGAACCATGTTGTACCGGCTCAGGTGACATTGTCCTATCAATTACTGGTTAGTACAATAGTTATTCCGTTGCTACCTGTGTTGAGTAATCGGTTTGAACCAGTGTGTGGTGACAAAATCATATCCTTTTTCTGATTGGTATGACGTGCTTATTAGTTGGACCATGTTATCTAGGAACAACATAGGCGCAACCGATATTCCAACAGGCGACCAATTACTATCTGTATAAGACTGATTAGTGGTACTGATGCCAGAGCACATCACTGAAACCGATATGGAACGGATTCGAGAGTTTGCTAATACCCCGACCTTCAGAAGAGAACCGGACCAGTTAGTTCCGGAGTCTGATGACTGACGCAAACGCTCACCCGTTGGCTTAGCGAGCTGATTTTCACTCAAAATAAGTATTAGCAATTCGAGGTAGTGTCTTGGTTATACTGCTGTAATATCAACTTTCAGAATTTTCTATAGCCGTCTCTCTCATCTCCGCCGTTGTAGCTCATCAGGAACAGCACGTCGACGAGAGAGCCGGACGAACGAGTGAATCATTGCGGTCACGACAAACCCCGTGACGATAATTGCTGCTGCAACAGATTCAGGCACCGCTGCGAATACTGAGACATCAAGCGTGGTCAGCCCAAGCAAAACTACACTAATTCCCGCAAGCGCGAGATACAGCTGTTGCCAGGGCAACGGCTGCTCGGTCGTTCCGAGGTACTCATCGATATTGCTCGCGTCTTCAGCCAACGCGATGTTTCCAGACTCCTTATCATATTCAATCACGCCAGCTTCTGCAAGCCGCGGTACGTGAGTTTGATACAGCGAAACGTACACACGCTTTCGCTGTTGGTCGGTAATCTCTTCAGGTGCCGTCTCGTTCTCCCAGGCGGCGACCTGTTCAGCCAGATCGGTTAATTTCACTGTTTCACCTGTCTTTCTGAGATAGAACAGGACGTATCGTCGTCGTGGACTACTGAGAATATCGAACACGACATCCTGAGATAGTTCAGTTTCCCTCGAACCCATAGTATGTGTATGTACTCACCTGTGTAACTGCCGCCCGATTCTCATGTGGTTCCAACCGACTAGCTTGGTACTGTTCCTGACAATATGTTGTTGTCCGAGTATAGTTATCCGCGTAAGATTCTCTTATTGCGTGTGCTTTCTCCTTTCCCCCTATCCTCACTTTGTTGTATTCAGATTACTGAACGGTGGGCAGTTCTTTCTTCCCTGCTCATGGATTGTGAAACATATACTGGGTTTTCCCCGTAAAACGCAGAGTCTTTCCAAATCTCTCCTCTTCTTGAAAACTTACCGGTGTCCATTCTTGCGATTTTGAAACACACTGTTCATTGCAAGGGAGAGTATAACAAAGGTAGTGTTCCCCATCTCTCCGGTGCGTGAGCCAGAACTGGCCCACTGTATATCAACGGGGAGATTATGGAACGCAGACAGCAATCAACGACACGACTGTACGGTTCGGAGGTATCGGGAGCGACACAACGACATGCATTGACAAACGGTGAAATACCAGTAGCAGTCTATGGCCTCGGAAAAATGGGGTTACCGCTGGCAGCTGTCCTGTCCGAAGTGACAACAAATGTCACGGGGGTTGATATTGACCCTGCTGTTGTCAAGGCCGTTTCTAACGGCGAGTGTCCAGTACAGGGAGAGCCTGGACTCATGACTGCCATAGAGAACGCAGTTGACGAAGGGTGGCTGACTGCAACTGACCGGTCTGTTGAAGCAGCAACTGATGCACGAGTTCACGTGGTTATTGTCCCAACGTTGCTAACAGAAAACAAAGAACCTGATTTGTCTGCGCTTTCTGCAGCAATCACGGATATTGCTGCTGGACTCTCACCGGGCGATTTGGTCTGTATCGAATCCACTGTTCCCCCAGGCACGTGCCGGGATGTCATTGAACCTGAGCTTGTAGGGGAGAGCGGACTGGACTCGGATGCGTTTGGGCTTGCGTTCTGTCCTGAACGTACGTCCAGTGGTCGAGCACTTGCCGATATTCGCGGCGAGTACCCCAAAGTCGTCGGTGGGAGTGACCCGGAGAGCACCCGTGCTGCAACTATTCTCTATGACGAGGTCACTGATAACGATGTCATACCTGTATCGGATACGACAACCGCTGAATGTGTGAAACTGTTTGAGGGGTTGTATCGCGACGTCAACATTGCGCTGGCAAACGAAATTGCCCGTCTAGGGGAGGAATTCTCCGTAGATGTCCACGAAGCAATCGACGTTGCCAGCCGAACACCTTACTGTGATATTCATTCACCAGGGCCAGGCGTCGGTGGCCACTGCATACCATATTATCCATACTTTGTTATCAAAAACACTGAGCAAAAGCTTCCGTTATTACAGGAGGCGCGGGGCGTAAACGAAGGAATGCCTGCGTATACCGTAAATATTCTCCAACAGAAGCTCTCTAACCGCGGAATCACACTCAATGATGCCTCTGTCGCGATTCTTGGAATTACCTACCGCGCAGGTGTTGATGAAACTCGTGCTGCGCCAGCCTTCCCAATTGCAGCTATCCTCAGTGATTTAGGGACTACAGTGTATGCGGCTGACCCTATCTGTACTGATACCGAGGATATCGCTGCTGAACATGTGACAATTGACCTCCTGCCTGCGCTGGACCTTGACGCTGCAGTGGTCGTCACTGCACATGAGGAGTTTCACACGATTGGCTGGGATGAGATAGACGATGATGTTTTTATCCTCGATGGACGCCAACTGTTTGATAACTGTGACCTTTCACAGGAAGTCTATCAACTCGGTGATGGCAGTCAAAACTATCCTAACATACCCCAGGAGGTACCATCACGATGAACGTAGAGCGTCAACAACCAGTTTGCTGGTTGAGCGAAACCTCACCGCAACACTCTCCTTCCGACACCGCAACAGTTACCCAGGATAGTATGGATACACCGACAGGGGACAGCTCTGATTCGTCACAAGACGATTCATCTGATTCACCGGAATCTGAACCGACAGAGGGTGATACTCACGGGTATGACTTACCACTTGACCAGATATTCGAAATCCTCAAAAATAGCCGTCGTCGCCAGACTCTTCGGTTTCTCTATGAAAACGATGGGGAAACAACCCTCAGCGAGGTTGCAGAACATATAGCGGCTCTCGAAAACGATACAACGGTACAGGCAATCTCCTCGGCTCAGCGCAAGCGCGTGTACGTTGGACTCTATCAATGTCATCTCCCAAAAATGGATGACACCGATGTTATTGACTTCGAACAAAACCGTGGAACCATTGAGTTTGGTCCGAACGTCGAACAACTCGAACGGTATCTCGATGAACCGGAGGAGCGCGAGTGGCACAAAGTCTACTTTGGTGTCGCAGTAGGTGGGTTTGCATTATTTATTGCCGCACAAGCTGGCGCGGCTTCATATGGTCTGACGTCGACAGCTGTTTTACTTGGACTACTTATCGGTATTACTGCCTGTGTTTCGGTTCAATACGCTTCGCAAGTACGCTGAGAGGATTCTCCCATCTTCTTTGGTAATATACCGGTCGCCGGAAGCTGTGACAGATTCGTCACCACCTGTCCTGCGTGAGAACTATAGTAGCCACTGAAAGTCAATGCACATCCGATCGCAGGACTGCTGTGCGATCGGCGTGTAAATCGTTTCAGTTGTTACTATATCAATCGCTCCGTTGACCGGTATACACTAGCTACTATCGCTTTGCGTCGCACTAGATATGATGGGATAGAGTCGTCGATAAACTGGCTCTGGGGTGTTCCGCGCACCGGCCCGAATGAGCCGATGACGAAGGGGCGGCGATGAATTGTCCACGATAGTCGAGAGGTCGGTCGTTGCAAGCCAGTTAAAGAAGTCACGTTCCGCTGCAGAGCGAGGCTCGACTGCTTTTGAGCGCTCTCGGATATCTTCCCACATATACCGTTCATCTTGACCGAGAACCCAGTCGCCGTTCTCGAACGATTTCCGAACCTGAACGTACTCCTTGTCTTCGAATACATAGCCGTGGTCGTTCGGATCGAGTCCAGCTAATTTCAACCCTATTGCAGTTCGATAACACTTTTCGCAGGCATTGCAGTTGGTATCTGTCTGCCTATTGCAGGTCTGTAACTCGACGGCTTTCCCTTCCGTGTTGATGAGGTTAGCGAGCAGACTGAGACGTTCTTGTCTCGTCTGGTCGTAGCAGTCATGGTGACAATTTGTTTCACCCCATCTGACGTGGTTATCTATATCCGGCCGTGAGCCCCATTCGAGGTCAATACCCTCCCAGTGAGTGGCCGCAATGTAGAGGTCCGTGATGCCCTTCGAAACTGTGAGTGGGGCACAGAGACCTAGTAACCCGAGGCCATGGCCGATAGAGCTATACCAGCCCCCATCAACAAACCGTTTGTAGTGTGCAAGCAACATTGCACTATCCAGACAAGAGAGCATGTTGGAGTCGATGAATGCAGATTCAACATCCTGCTCGTTGGCAAACGCTCTGGTTCTTTCCTTCTGGTGTTTCCATTTCGTGTCGTGTGACTGGCCCGGTCTGATGGTCCAGCCTCGAATACTTATCACTGTGGGGGACTCATCCTGGTGTCGGAAAAAGGACGTTGTCGAATCGACCCCCCCTGTGAACAATAATCCGCTTGCTGCTGTTCGTTCAGGAACATCTGTCTCAATTATCTCTCTCGCACGAATCTCACCGCCATCAAAGAAATCATACATATCACAGAGCGTCTCTCGCACTTCGTTGAGACCTTCGTAAAATTGTTTGTCGACCTGACCGACCGAGACAGCAGCACCATTTGCCCAGGCGACGGGGCAAACTTGCGCAAGCGCTGGAATTGTCAGTATTGAATCTGGTACTGATTCAACCGAGGTGTCATAGGAGACAGTAAGTGGTTCTCCGGTGAAAAACCGAGAAACTGACTGTGATGGTGACAACTCGGTTCGTATCGTATCCCCCATCCGTTGAGGGGGATGGATATGTATCGCTGACATTCGAGTCACTGTGTGCTCTCCGGTATTAGTTACACTTAGGATACATTTTGAAAGCAACTTATATCGGTCTGGTAATCAATACCTGAAGTCGTCTGCTTTGGTCTGTTGGATTCGCCGTTGGCGTCTCACAACTGTGGCAAGCAGTGCTCCAGTGCCCAACAGGAGGAGCACAAAGTTACTCGGTCCACCAACGTATGGAATTTCCCAGAGAATCGTTCCCAAGAGAAGTCCGAGGAGCAAGCCAAGCCATCGATTCGTGATATCTACCAGTGAAAGTATCCACATCCCAAGGGCTATCCGGCCATACATGAGTCCGGCCCAGGCAATCAAGAAAAAGGCAACTGTACCGACGAGGGTTATTGGGAGGCCAATAACAGTTAGCGCTGTCACTAACAGTACAGTTGGAATCCCAACCACCCCAACAAGACCAATTAATGCTGTCCGTGCAGGTTGGCCGCGAATCGTTCCCAGAACTGTATCGGAAAACCGCGGGAATAACCCAAGCAAAAAGACCCCGAACAGCAGATTCAATACGAAGATACTCACTGCAAAGAACCAGGAGACAAACGGTTGAATATCACTGAATTCGCCAATGCCAAGCGTCGTGTCCCTGGTTATGTCACCAGCTACCGCCTCTGTATTGCCTCCCAGATTCCCATTGTATACTAATGACTGTTCAAGCGATGCACTCTCTCCCAGTTCGATTGTTTCTCCAACTACCTGCGCCGTTCCTCCAACCTGACCGTTTAGTACCACTGACCCAGCGGTTGCAGTCAACTCACCACCGATGGTTGAACCTTCGTACAGATAGATGTTGCCCGATGCTGCGGAAAGGTCGCCAGAGATAGTTCCACGCACTTCGACGTTTCCAGCAGCGATATCCACGTCTCCTTCAACTATCCCGTCAATAATCACTGTACCTGCAAACCCTGAGATATCACCAGTTACTGTCCCTTGAACGTGTATTGTTCCAGCAACAGCGTCAATATCGGAGACTGTTTCATCCGGCCCAACGACAATACTCCCGCTGATTCCGGACTGAGAAGCGGTGACTGCAGGGCCGACGGATAACGCGAAAAGCAACATGACGGTGATACCAACGACGGCACCGCTGTATACACGAGTTGAACTCACACTGATTCTAGAACATCAATTCCACTTATATCGCTTTGTCATAATCGTACCAGTTACATACAGTATTTTTTGTTGGGCTTCGCTTCTGACCTCCCGTATTTGCTCTATAACAATAGCTATCGAGGCTCTTGTCATGGCAAATGTCGTTCTATAGGGCGGTGAGACGATGCCTGCGCTAACAGTTGGGACGGACTGTACGATTGCCGATACCGCGACGCTCGGTGTCGGTGACGGGGGCGGCGAGACGGTTCTTGGAGATAACGCCGTCATCCGGTCTGGAACGCTCATTTATCGCGATGTAACAATCGGTGACAGGTTCCGAACTGGGCATGATACTCTAATCAGAGAAAATAGCAGCATTGGCGACGATGTTTTAGTTGGTACGCGGTCTGTTGTTGATGGCGATGTACAGATTGGCTCAGCAGTGAGCCTCCAGACAGGAACCTACGTCCCTCCGGAGACAATCATCGGTGACAACGTCTTCTTTGGGCCGCATGCTGTCGTCACCAACGACCCATATCCGATTCGGGAAACCAGCCACATTACGGGTGCCGAGATTCAGGATAACGTATCTATCGGTGCGAACGCTACAATTCTGCCCGGATTGGCAATTGGCGAGGGTTCCTTTGTCGCCGCTGGCGCACTTGTCACGGAGGATGTTCCGCCGGAGACGCTCGCCATAGGAACGCCAGCGACACATCGCCCGCTCCCAGAGAAACTTTCCGGAAAAAATCACATCCCCTGAACTACCAACAAGAATCCAATTATGACAGAAACTCAATATCAAGACAGAATCGCGATTGCTGACCCATACATCGGGACTGAAGAGAAAACAGCTGTTGAACAGGTTCTGGACTCCGGCTCGCTTGCCTCCGGTGAGGAAGTCGAGCGGTTTGAATCAGAATTTGCCTCGTTTAGTCATACCTCCCATGGAATCGCCACGTCGAACGGAACGACTGCACTCCATGCTGCGTTACATGCAGCCGGGATTGGACCCGGTGACCGCGTAGTTACGACCCCGTTTACGTTCATTGCTACGGCAAATGCCATTCGATTCACGGGTGCCGAACCAGTATTCGCCGACATCGACCCGCAGAGTTACAACATAGACCCACAGTCAGTCGAATCTACGATTCAGGCTCATGATGGTGAGATAGATGCATTGCTTGTTGTCCATCTGTACGGCCATCCCGCTGACATGGACGCGCTCTCAGATATCGCTGCTCGATATGATATCCCGGTGATTGAAGATGCGGCTCAAGCACACGGAGCAACACACCGTGGAAAGCCGGTTGGCTCTCTCGGCGATGTTGGCTGTTTCTCATTTTACCCGACAAAGAACATGACCACTGGTGAAGGAGGAATGGTCGTCACAGATAATGACGAGATTGCCGCACGCACCCGGCAGTTTATAGACCATGGTCGGAGCGACCGGTACGAGCACGAGCGTCTCGGACACAACTTCCGGATGACAAACGTAGCCGCTGCAATTGGTCGCTCCCAGCTCCAGCGACTCCCATTATTTGTCCACGAACGCCGGCAGAATGCCATGCGTCTGTATGACGGACTACAAGATTGTTCATTCTCGCTTCCACGGGAAGCGCCCAGAACCACCCACGCGTATCATCAATTTACTATTCGCTCTGAACGTCGTGATGAACTCAAAAACCATCTCGACGAGTTTGGTATCGACACAGGAGTGTATTATCCAATACCAGTTCACGAGCAACCGGCCTACGCAGAGCACTCAGTGAGCGCACCCGCCGCGGAGAGGGCCTCAGACGAAGTTCTATCAATCCCTGTACACCCCCAACTATCCGATGACGAACTCAACGCTGTCATCACTGCACTGGAGTACTTTGATTCGTATTTGTGAGAGACTAGTCCTCCTATCCGCTGGGTATTAGTCTGCAGAAATCGTGAGTTGCAGTTGGAGGACGTGCTCTGCACTTTCGGCAGATGGTTCGTCTGGCAACTCTCCCTCGTAAATGAGGACTTGTACGCGGTGTTCTCCCTCGATATCAGGAACAGTGAACGATTGTTCTTCAATTGCCTGCTCTTCGTCTGACAGTGTCACACCGCTCGTATTCAATGTCTCCTGCGCAGTAGCCTCATCACCATCTAATTGTTGAAATACGGTACCCAGTTCGTATGTTACCTGTTCGTTCTCATGATTTTCAATGCCGACGTGAAACGTTGCTGTCTCACCGGCTGTTACCTCGTCTGGAAGGTTCGCAGCCAGTAATTCATCATCTGTTTCGGAGAGCAGATATGCCTCTGTGTACGCTTCCCCATCAGTCGGTACCGTGACTGCTGCTGCGCTCACTCCAATCAACAGTATGACTGCGAGCATGAGTGAGAGATTCTGACGAGAGTTTGTCGGGATTGTCACATCGAGCCATGATTTTATCTCACCGACGGTGATGCTTTCTCGGATACGTGGCGGCAGGGTAAGCCGTCTTATCCCCGCAATTATCAGCAATCCAACTGTTATACTGGTGGTTCCAACCAACAGCGGTCCCAATTCGATTGCGTTCCAGGGACTCAGCAGTATCGCAAGAGTTCCCAGCAACACAGGACTCAACACAATTGCGAGGGCAACTCTTGAGAGTCGCGTTGGTGACCGTTCGGCATTTACCTCTGCTGTATGCAGTTGCGGTGCTTTCTCGGGCAATATAGCTGCCATCAACGCGTATCCAGGATACAGCACAATAAACGGAACCCCAATAACCCAGACCACATAGTCTGGAAGCATCTGCGACCAGAGAAGCACTGCTGTAAGGACTGTGAGAACTCCGATGGCGATGAGGTCCACTGTCCACCCATAGCCAGTCCCTTTCATATCTCCTCACCCTCGCCAGTGGAACAGATTGTCACAGTATCACTTGTATAGAGATGGGTCCCGACATCGGAGCAGAGACTGCTTGTGAGAAACTCGTTGCTCTGTCGTGGGACAATTGGCTCGCCATGTTGATGTATTGTTGCTGGCCCCTGTAACTGATACTCCCGTGAGACGGTCGTCGGTGTATTCACTGATTGGCTATTTTCAACCTCCATATCTGGAATATCGTATCCGCCGTACCGTTCGTAGACCGTTCGGTATGGATGGTCCGTACCAATCACAGGTGCAACCGCAGGTGGCCGGTACTCAGATAACGTTTCAACCGCTCGGATTTCGGATTCGGTGTATGCAAATCGAGGGTATTCATCTTCGAAAGCAGGTGCATCGAGGGTTGCTTTCTCTGCAGTCATCATCGTCAGTGGGTAGCCCAAACAGAGAATGATGACAACAGCTAATAACACGCGCCGTGGTGCGTTCTGTGCGACGTAATAGAGCCCAAATGCGCTAATTATCGCCATTGGTGCGTGCATAAATGCCAGCCAGCGACCAGGCATGAAGGTACGTAACCCAAACAAGGAGAGTCCATACACAACCACGAACATTGCTCCAAAGAGAGCAAGGTACATTAACTTCAGCTCGGGGACCTCGAACGTTCGCAATAGCACAATCGCACCGACAACTGTCAGTGCCAAAAGCAGCCCAAAGCCGAACCATTCAATAAACGGTACTAATTCGCCCCAGAGGCCAGTTTGACCCTCGGAAGGCGCTCCTCCGGCACCACCGCCTCCGCCATTCTCACTCGCAAGGTTCAAAAATCCGGCTTGTCCGAGCACTTGTTGTTCTAGCACGTCAAGCATCCGCCAGAGGAAAATAAAGTCGCCGGAGAACGGTGTACTTGCCCATGAGACGAGTGTAATGACGGTAGTTGCCCCGAAAATTCCGGAGAGGCCGATAGCCACTCGTTTTTTCCCCGCCTGAATCGGTTCGGTTTCCAGAAATAGTACGATGATAGCTATTCCTGCAGCAAGTCCAAGCGCAAGCAAAATGACTGCTGTGGAAACCTGGTGCGTGAATACCACTGCCAATGCGAAAACAAATACCAAGCCAAACCATCGAATCTCTGGTGTATAATACAACTTGGTCAACGAATAGAGCAGTCCAAGGAAAAATACCAGTCCCATGCTCGTTGGAATGAGGTGGATGCTCCATTGAAGCACTTCGGACGAAAATGTAAACAAAATCGTAGCGAAGACGGCCCACCGGGCAGGAAGCAACAATCGAGCCGTTGCATACACGAGGAGTATACTGAGTGCCAGCACTGTCCCAACTGATAGAAACATTCCTGCACGGGGTGAATTAAAAATTATCGCCCCGATGGCTCCGTAGAGATGATATAACGGTGACATTACGTATTTATACCCTGCAATTCCAGTCACTGACCCAACATCGACGATACTGACGACAAAGTCTGGAACGTGTGTCCAGATATCCACGCCTGTGTATCCAGGTGTCCCAAATAGGGTACCAAACCGAATGACGAGTGACGCGAACAGTACTTGTACAAGCACGAGTGTTGGGTTAAGCTTCCCTTCCTCCGTCAACAGTACCTGTGCAAGCAAGAAGACGCCAACGAGACCAGTCATCAGATGGGTAAGCATTGTACGCCCGCCTGATAGATGGATAGACACAACGACTCCAGATAGACAGAGAAAGACGGCTGTCGGGAGGTAACCGACAAGCGAGCTGCGAAGGGCGACGAATTCGTATCGCTGTGCTTCTTCACGTCGTGTGACAAGGTAGAGAGCGCAGGCACTCCCTCCGGCAAGCGGTATCACCACGAGCAACACCTGTTCTGCGAGGAGCCTGAGTCCAAGCAACAATATACACGAGATGAGGCCAATTCGCGCCAGCGTAACGTCGGTATTATCACCCCCCAGTAAGCTGGATATACTTCCTTGATAACTCATCGATTCAATGCTTCCTCAGAGCCAATCGACCCAGTAGGTCGGCAGTCAGTATCGTCTCTGTCCAATCAGTCAACAAAGAGGAGCGAGATTTCCATCTATCCGCCAGTTCCAACATTTCGTTGGTCATTACATATTCGCAGAGAATGATTGTTATACTTCTCATACCACGGTGTACAAACTGCTTATTTTGGAGTGATTGTGCGTTCATAGTAGATATCGTAGGTTTCTATCGTTTCTTCCAACCGAAATTGAGAAATGACCTGGAATGATTGGTATCGAATCCTGCGTCTGGCCAAGATAGACCCAATCAGTGTTCGCTCCGAGTTCAAAGATATCCCAACGACTCTAGTTGGTCTTTGACAGCCTCGGTCTCCTCGTCAGTTTGTTGTGATGGTGCGTTTGTTCCTGTCTCAATGTGAGTCAGCATCTGGTCGAGTGCTTCGATTGCATATTCGTCTCGAGTTTGGAACCCGGTATCAGCAATGCGGTTGTCGATTCGTTCAGCCAATTCTGCGGGAAGTTGAACTACATTATCGCCGTTTTTCTTTGGTATGTCTCTTGTCATGGGTATCGTTATTTCAGTTATTGATTGAATTATGCATAGATGGCTTTCTGTCTGGAGGTGATTCCCAACTGTTCTAACTGCTCGACCGCGTATGTAGTTACATCTCGCTTATCGGAAAGCAATTGCTTACGTTGTTGTTCCCATTCTGCTGGCGCAGGAGGAGAATCAAGAAATTCTTTCACGTGTTCGAGCGCTGGCTGACCACTTGCAAACGATTTCAACAATCCATACTGTCGTTCTAACTCGACGAAGTTGCCCATGTCTCCGTCTTCGATTCGGGAACTCACTCGAACTGCAGGAGTTCCAAGGAGCGCAGCCTCCGTGGCCATTGTTCCGGAATCGCCGATATAGAGTTCAGCTGCTGCGAGCAAATCGTGTATGAGATGCGGTGGGATATCAAGCTCATATTTTGCGAGTGATGGCGGGAGTGATTGCTCGCTAGTGATATATACGTCCCCGTGCTGGGCAAGTAATGAAATCAGGTTATCTCGTGTTTTCGCGTCAAATCCGTTTAGACCAACATCGTGGTATGCTCCCCAATCAACCAAACGTACCACAAACAGGCGATTGGTTGGGTCGACACCGTGTAATTTGAGCTTGTCTGGCTCATATGTAAACCGTTCAGGGTGTAGATATGCAAGTTCATGGTAGCCATCGTATCTACGCACCTCGCCCTGGGCATTTCCGTTATACGCAACGGGCACACATGTCACGTTGAGATTAGGAGTTGTCAATCGGTATGCAAGCTTTGAGGGGGTATCCATAAACGCAAGAGAGCGCGCACCTACCATTGGTGCGATATGTGAAATCTCAATTCCGCCGATTGATGTCAGTACATCTGGCTGAAATAGCCACGCTTCTCGAAGCAGCTTTGATTCATATTTTGCCTGGGAGAGTGCTGTCCCAGCAAGTGATTCTTGAGCTTCTGCAAGAACCGTATGCTCAATATCGAAGGTGGTAAGCAGGTCCGCTGTCATCTCTTTGTTCCGGACACAGACCCTTACAAGATGACCGTTCTCTCGCAACTCTTCGATGATATACCGATAAAAGTGTGCCTGCGCAGGGTGGTGAATACTGACCAGAAACCGGCACGCATCGGAACTCACAGTGATTCAGCCTCCATGGGCTTTTCGAAGGCGAGCATTTCAATTTGAGTCGCAATCTTCAGCGCTTGGATTGCATCTGCGGCATTGACAACTGCTTCTGTCCCATTTTCGACTGCATCAATAAAGGAACTCACCTCTCCTTTGAGTGGCTCGCCGTTCTCGACAATCGGTTGTTCGACGATAGTCTCCTGGCGATACCGTACATCACCATCAGTTTCAACATACTCTGGAAGTGAATGACGGTGAATTTCGATAGATTGGTCGATAAAATCCACGTTAACGCGACAAGAACGAGCAGTCACGGAGAGCTTTCGCACCTTCTGTTGGGTTAATCGACTCGCGGTTAGTGTGGTAACTGCTTCTCCCAGCCTGAACTGTACCGTCGCATGTTGGCGGTTATGCGCAAGAGCAGTGATATCATGGGGCTCTTTATCGAGTAGCGATAGCACGATGTCGATATCGTGAATCATCAAGTCCATAATAACGCTATCATCACCACCACGGTCAACGGGTGGGCCGAGTCGCTCGATATCGATCGCAATCACATCAAGGTCAGAAATGATATCCGACAGCACCTGTGTAGCCGGATTAAACCGCTCAATGTGGCCTACCTGCAACACTAACCCATTTGCAGATGCCATGTTGCTTAACTCTTTTCCGCGTGGTATCTCATCGACGAAGGGCTTTTCAACCAGTACATGGGTCTCTGTTTCCAAGCAGCGCTTAACAACGTCATAGTGGTACTCAGTTGGGACGGCGACCGAAACCAGGTCTACGTTTTCGAGAAGTGTTTCTATGTCGTACGCTTTCGTGCCATACTCAGTCGAGACAGACCTTGCCACGTCGGCGTTTGCATCATAAACTCCTCCTAATGAGACCTTTGGCAGTTCGCTGTATATTCGCGCGTGGTTGCGACCCATGCTTCCAACGCCAATCACCCCAGCTGTTAACGGTCGTTTCTTGTGGGGAGAATCCGTCACACTTGATTGTCGCTGTATCACGACCGATACTGATGCAGAGATTCGTATTGTTATATTTTACTTGCCTCTGATAAGCTGCTCGTACTTTGGCACAAGGTCGTTCCTATAATGGAATCCGCAGGTATTCACAAACAAATGGCCCTACTACTCTCCGTGACGACTACAAGAACGATATATAGACAGATATGATGATTGCCAAAATCATTGTCTGTGGAGGCTTGCTATGAAATTAGTATATCGGAACGGTAGTGCCGTTGGAGATAGACAAGTGTACATTCTAATATAATAAAATCGGTATTTATAATATAAAAACTATTACACAAATTCGTTTTACTGGTATTCATTTTATCCAGTAGGTTTATTCCTGCTGAATTTGTTATCTGATTTAACCGCTGCTATGCTTTCTAAGTACGCACTCAATCTTGAGTATATAACAAGCCACTACCGAATAAATCTCTGTATACCAACAAAATAGAGATAATCTAATCTCTATCTGGTTCCGGTTCGTGTGTCATCTCTTTTTGATGGCCACTTTCGCTCACTTAATGTAGGTTAAATTAGTAGAATATACTAATGTAAATGATAGTATCCGCTCTACATCACACTATTTTACCACTGTGACAGTATTCGATAACAACATTAAGACTGTTACTTTTTAATACCACCTCAGTTGTTGAGCCAAGTACTATGAGTAGGTTGCTTTGATTCCGATGACCTGGGCTGCCTGTTCGACTATCTCCGGAACTTCCTCACGAAACCAGGTCCCGGTCATTCGGGTAGTCGGTCCTGAGATACTCAGACTACCAATCACTTTACCGTCCGCTGAGCAAATTGGTGCACCGACTGCTCTCATACCGATCGTTCGTTCTTCATCGTTGAACGCGTACCCCCGCTCAGCAATTTCATCTAGTTCTGACTCCAGTGTTTTCCTGTCTGTCAACGTATACGGCGTTTTGTCTCCCATCTCGAGTTCGCTAAGCAACGCATCTCGCTCGGAATCAGGAAGCTGTGACAGGTATGCTTTTCCCACTGCTGTCGCGTGAAGTGCGACTGTTGTGCCGATGTGTGAATCTGTTCTAATCGCCTGGTCCGCTGAGGATTGATAAATATACACTCCGGTGTTTCCCTCCCGGACCATCACCTGGCCACGCTCGCCCACTGCATCGACCATGTCATCGACTTCACGTTTTGCGACGTAATACAGGTCATGACGCTGTCGAGCTCTGTCCCCTAACCCCAGAAACCGTACACTCAATCCGTACTCCCCATCATTCGCGGTTACGTACCCCAGTTCGTGCAATGTCTGAAGGTGGTTGTGTACCGTACTTTTTGAATAACCAAGCTCCGTTGCCAATGTCGAAACCCCTGTTTGGCCATGCTGTGCAAGCTGTTCGAGTATAGCGAACGACTTTCTCGTCGCCCCAATTGTTCCCGATGTTTGCGTGTTATTCTTTCTCATATGCCATATTTCGGTGTCGGATATATAACTGTGACGCTCCTGTTCTTTATTACTGAACGTGTATTCTGCCTCACTGTATTAGGTGTGCTACCGTGGCACGAATTGGATGTATCTCCAGCTCAGCAAGTGCTGTCAGAGCAGGTTCAACCTGATTTGCTGGCAGTCCCTCTGCTAGTAGCCGTCGATTCCGCTTATGATACGATGACTTGGAGAGTGGCTTTCGGTAGTCCCCACGTGGATACGCACATTCCCCTGTCAGTTCTGTTCCGTCCGCCAGCTCAACCTTCACGCTTGCTCCCCAGGATTCCGGAAATGCCTTCTCAAATTGCCCGCTTGTTTCCAAACTAACTGTACCTGCTAGCGTTCTAACTGACTCATCCGTAATTTTTTCTTCTGTGAAAGAGTCAAGCGTTATCTCATCATCGAGAAGATATCGTGCGAGCACGTACGGTGTTGAGAATTTTGCCCCGGTTAATGTCTCCGGCTCCGTATGACTCATCTCAGTCGCATTTTCGAACGTTTTGACCCAAATACGTTCGATGTCAGCGACTAGCTCGGCATTCTTTCCTGTTTTTCTTTCTCCTGTTGCCATTGCATCACGCAGCGCGTCAAGAGGCGGATGAGTATACCGACACGATGGATATGGTTTCAGGTACTGTTCCGTGATTTCCCAGTGCTCTCCAAGAGTATCAAACGAGCTGGTAAACCCTCCTTCAAGCAGTTCGTCAAAGGGGTCGTACACCTGCTCTATTGCTGCCTGTGACCCCTGTAATCCAGCAAGCCCAGTGTGTGCCGCACTGACACCGGCCTGTGCCGAAAAGCCGGCTGTGAAATTTCGTGCAGGTGCCCCCTCAGCGTAGGGGTCATGCATCGACACGACTGCAAGATTCGCTGCGATTCGAAACGTTTCTTTGAGTTCAGTTGGCGTTGCCCCGCGACAGAGCGCGGTGATCAACGCTGGCCCGACAGTGGTCCAGGTAGAATGTGGGTTTCGGAGCAGCCACGGAACTGCCTCGTTGAGTTTGTCTTTCATCGCAAAGAGTGCTCGCTCTAAACGTACACAAATCTCGTATACCCGAATACAGTGGGCAACAAAAGTCTCTCCGTCAACTGCCTCTGTTTCAGCTACGGGGAGTCCGCTAGCCACAATACTGGCTCCAACGTGGCCACCTGTATTATGACCCTCTTCTATCTCCTGTGCAATCGCTGCTGCGGTATTGAGAAGGGCTGCCTGTTCTGGTTGCACCCGCCTTTTGCTTCCCAGTACTGATGCCTCCCCTCGCCCCAATTTGATCGCATCTGTGACTGATGCAATCGAGGGAATTGCCGAACCGGCTACTATTGCGGCACAGATATCAACGACCGTTTGCTGGCCGTGTGTTGTGATTTCATCCGGGACTGGTTGTTGCAGGAACTCATTGACTTGCCGTTCCCAGACTCTTGTGAACGAGTCGTCCATATTTGTACGATGTTGGCCACCCTCAAGAAATGATAGGGTGGCAAATACATCTCACTTCCTATCGCTGAGCGAGTGTACACAATACTCGCGGGGCTTCGAGCGCTCTCGCGGCCTCCCATAATGAATCTCCTCGCTCAGTCCCAATCACTGGTTCGGTTAGCCTTTTGAACTTTGATTCGATAGCTGCCTCCGAAAAGGGTCGATGTTCTCCACCACGGGCCGCGATGACAGTCTCCTCTTCTGTTCCCGACGCCGTTTTAATTGTGACGTGTGCACCTCGCTGTTCCGGTGCTTTTGCAGCCAGTGTTTCATCTACAACGACCGAAACCTGCTCGGCTAGCGCTTTCGTTTCAGGCGTGATGGCATCACCATCGAAGGCTGCTGGGCCAGTTTCTCCGGATACTAGCGCTGTTGCAACGGCAAACGGAATCGAAAACTTCGCCTGGAGCGCGTTCTCGGGTCTTTTTTCATCGAGCTGCGCTGCGGCAGGATAGGTACCAACGGTTACCGCTTCTATCTCTTCGATAGACAACTCTTCTTGGAGAGTGGCAACAGCATCGAGGACAGCGTGTGTGTAGCGACAAGCCGCATGGATTTTGAAGTACCCGCGCTCGATTTCCCAGCTTGAACCAAGATTTTCCACTAATACCTCAGCGTTAAACCCCTCACGTGTGGCTAAACTAAGATGGGATTCGATTCCGTTTGATAATCCAGTAAAGCCGGCTTCGGCCTGGTCTGCTGCGAGTAAAGAGGCGAGATTACTCATTCCTGCGTAGCCGTTCCTCACTGTTGCTCCTTCAGTTGCTGCCTCGAATCGAGTGTGCTGTGCGTAGTTCGCTGCAATAGTCATCGCACCAAGCGTTCGTTCAATGCCATAACCTCGATGGTGAGCAATTGACGCTGCACCACCGACGGCTCCCCACACACCGTGAGGATGATATCCTGATTGGAGCGGCTGCATTGCGCGAGCTACCCGTACAGCAACCTCATAGCCGGCGACGAACGACGTGAGGAAATCGGTTCCGTTCCCATATTCAGATTCTGCTTCAGCAAGCAATCCTGGCAGCACATGAATTGCTGGATGGCCTGCTGCAAACCGGTGACCTTCATCCAACTCTAGCACTGTTCCTGCTGCTCCGTTGCAAAATGCTGCGAGATGTGGGACTGTTTCAATTCCTTCAGTACCCAAGACCGTGGTTGTGCCTGTTGTTCGTTCAGCGTACAACTGAACGAGTGAGCGTACCGCTGGGTCTCTTGAACCTCCGACGATAGCACCGAGGGTATCCGCTATGACAAGTCTCCCTCTCTCAGCAACATCCGGTGGGATATCATCGAGTTCAAGCTCTGATACGAAGGATGCAAGTTCTTGTTCAGTCGTCATCGTTGGATATCTGCTTTGATGGAGATCGGGCGAGAGTTCTAGTTCGCTCACAGCCGTTATTCGGCGTAATATCGAATAAACGTTTTCCCTTTCTCCAGTTTAGTGACTACTTTTCAGAAAGTGATTCACGTGCGTGTGTTCCTGCTAATCGGCCAAGGCCAGTTGCTGTCGTCAATCCGTTACCTGAGAGATATCCATTCGCTCCATGTCCACTGATTCCGACGGCGCACCCACCACCTGCATATAACCCCGAAACAGCTGTTCCGTCAGTACGAAGCACTCGACCATTTTCGTCGACCACTAGCCCTCCTTGTGTGTGGAATAACGACCCGGTCACTTTCGCTCCATAAAATGGTCGTGATAAAACGTTCCGGCCGTCTTCTCGACACACTTCGTCAGGTTCCCCAGCTTCAACCGCCAAATTATACGATTGGACGGTTGATTCCGTTTTTACTGGGTCGCACCCCAACTCGGAAGCAAGCTCTTTCACTGTCTCAGCTTTCGTATAAGAGCCTAACTCGACGGCACGGTCAAAATCATCAAACTCTCCCTTGAGACGGTCAAAAATTCGCTTGTCGAAGATTTCGTATGCAATGCTCCCGGGTTGTCGAATGACATCCACTGCAAACTGCGAGTATCCTTTTGACTCATTTCCGAATCGTTCTCCGTTTTCATTGACCAGTATCCCTCCATTCATCACCACTGCGTATGTCGAGAGCGCTCCTGTCCCGTCGACAACGGTTGCGTGCCCCTGGTATGCATCCATACAAGCAAGTTCCCCACCAAATTGGGTTCCCCATCGGATTCCATCACCCGTATTCCCATCAGAACCATAATACAGAGCCTTTTCAATGTCATCTTCGCAGTGTGTTTTGACCATTTCTCTATTCCCAGCAAACCCATCCGTTGCTAGAACGACACGCTCCGCTGCAATTGCCTCTTGACGAACCGCTCCCGCAATAACGCCAGCAGGACTCCCATCTTCAGCAACTAATTTTGTAACAGGTGTATTTAGCAAAATCTCAGTGTTCGGTTGGGATTCGAGGCGTTCTCGCAACTCTTCTACCATATTCTCACCGTTGCGACCCGGTGGTGCGTGCATCCGATATTCGGAATGTTTCGGGTATTTAAAATCGTCGACAAGGTGCAAAGAGATGTCCCAGTCATCAATGAGCCAGTGAATCAACTCTACACTGTGTGCACACAGGTGTCTCACCATGCCCTCGTCAGCCTGATAGTCGTTTTTTTCGAGGATATCCTGTGCCATATTACCAGGTGTTTCTTCAATCCCTGCCTCCTTTTGGAGGCGTGTCCCTGCCGCAGGAATCATCCCTGTTGAAAGCGAGGTGTTTCCACCCAACCTATCACTTTTCTCAAGCAGCGTTACTGTCAAATCCTTGTTTTCACACGCTGCAAGTGCTGCGATAAGGCCGGTTCCGCCGCCTCCGACAATGAGAATATCCGTGCTTACATCGAATGTCACTTCATCGGCCGTGAGAACTTCCGAGTCTGCATCGTCTAGAGTACGCTGTTGCTGCGCTGGTGGGGCAGACATGTTCAAACCATTGTGAGGTGGGTGCCTAAATCTACCGGTCAAGCCAGCTATTGCCGTTTGTCGTTATTTTCCCTCAACAGCATTTATTACGTCATCGCGCAAAGATTTCACCATGGAAGACGCCAATCAGGCCCCAGACCCTCGTGCAACTGTAGAAGAGTTTTTCTCTCGGATGGAAGACGAACGCCGCTCAACCGTGGACGAACTGTTTGCTGATACCGTAACGATTACTGTGCCGGGTGAAACGTTTACAGGACCATCCGCAGCCACAGAATTTCTTGCATTCCTTGAACCACGCTATGAGTGGGCTGGGAAAGAGTTCGATCGTTGGCTAGTGAAAGGCGAGACGGTGAGTAGCATTGGCACACTGTATGGCGTCGATAATGACGGTGAACGATTTGAGAATGACGGTATGTCGATATTTATGAAGTTACAGACGACCTCATTACCCGACTGGATATCTACAATGACCTAGCTGCTGAGGGTGTGACAACGATATGAACTCATCCTCAGAAAAGACAGAGTTTGCGACGCAGACCTCCCACGAAGTAGGTCGCGTCGGAGTCTATTTTTCATTGCAAGATAACCTCGAACTTGTCAAACTGGCTGAGGAGCTAGGGTATGAGAGCGTCTGGGCAGCGGAAGGTCAGGGGAAGACAACCTTCGGGAAGGTTGAACGATGGGCGGCGCATACCAATTCTATTAAGCTTGCTACTGAAATTGTCAACATCTTTTCCCGAACTCCAGCGACAACTGCTCAGGCTGCCGCAACACTTGATGCCCATTCGAGTGGTCGGGCAATATTGGGTCTCGGCGTAGCTCATCCGGGAGTTGTTGAGGAGTTTCATGGAACAGACTTTGAGCAACCGCTCGCTCGCATGGACGAATATATCAAGCTCATTCGCTGTTATCTGCGGGGCGAACCTGGTGAGTTTACCGGGACATTTTATTCTCCAACACGAACCGAATTCTGGAATGCCTTCGAACCGGAGCGGGAGTCAATTCCAATTTACAACGGTGCGCTCGGTCCAGCAAATGTCCGACTCACAGGGCAGTACGCAGATGGGTGGCTTCCGAACCTATACCCCCAATCACAGTTTGAACAGGCACTGGAGTGGCTCGAGACGGGAGCAGCCCGTAGTGGTCGCGTCGCCAGCGATATCGATGTTGCAATGTATGTGTTGACGGCTGTCCATGAAGACGTTGCTGTTGCACGACGGGCTGCAAGTGAACACGTTGCCTACTATCTGCGAGAGATTCCAGGCTATTATGACCGAGTCGCAATAGAAAGTGGATTCAAAGATGACGTCACTGCCGTCCGTAAAGCCAGCAAACTCGAGTCTGGTGCAGAACAACTCAGTGATGAGTTTCTTGACCGGTTAGCCATTATTGGAACTCCCGAAACAGCACGAAAGGAACTTGATGACCTTCGAGACAGTGGCGTTGATTTACCCATTGTTCGTCCTCCTGCTCGCACTGACAGAGTGTGGGCTGAACGGACTCTCAATACCTTTGCTCGGAAGTAATGGAATGGTGAGGGTACCTCTCAGAAGAGAATAACTTCGATATCTTCTGCTTCGAGTTCTTCTTTGAATGCTGCTGAATCGGTTTCTATCGCTTCGAATGTATCATAATGCACTGGCAAGACGAGTGACGGTTCGAGAGTTCTTGCAAACTCGGCAGCCTCGTAACGGTCCATGGTATAATGCCCTCCGATTGGGGGGATAAATACGTCTGCTTGCTCACTTTTATGATGTTCGAGGAAATCGGTATCACCGGCGAAGAACACGGTATCGTTACCGATAGTTAGCAACAATCCAATTCCGTCTCCTTCTGCGTGGAATGGATTGCCTTCTTCGTCAGTATGTGGTCCATCTGGGTCATTATATGCTGGAATAGATTTGACTGTTATCTCGCCAATAGCTGTTGTCCCTTCGTGTGGAAGAGCTATCGCTTCAGCTGAAAGTTCGTCCGTATCTACCAACTGGAATGCGCCGACGACGGCATCGTTGGATGCAACCGCTGCAATCCCTTCCGGGTCGTAATGGTCTGGGTCATCGTGTGTGATGAGGATGATATCCCCATCGTGCGGTTCTGTTTCGAGTGACTCTGACCATGGGTCGATATAGCAGACTGTTCCGTCTTCGGTTTCAATGCGAACTGTTGTGTGGCCTAATCGGTCAAAATGAAGTGCGTTGTACTGCGTTGCCATAGCTGTTCTTTCGACTACCAGTGATATAACTGGTGGTGTTTCCTCTGGGGGCAACCTATCGCTCGAGGTCATCGGCTATTCGATAACTATAGAAGCACTCCATCCCGAGCTAATTTCAGTTTTGATGAGGAAGCAGATGCAACAAGCCAGGACTGAACTCTGTGCTGATGGACGGGGATGGGTACTTTGTATGGTCTCCCTTGGATGGTTTCTTTCTATGGGGGTACGTCTTATTTATCCGGTAATCCTTCCGCAACTGGTCGCAGAGTACCAAATTACGTATGGAACCGCAGGATTGTCTCTCAGTCTTCTTTGGGTATCATATGCCGCTGTCAACACACCCGCTGGAATGCTTGCAGATTATTTCGGTGAACGTCTGTTGCTCGTTGTGAGTATGGTTCTCTCTTTGCTTGGTATTATTGCCGTCATTGCTTCACAAACTTTCCTACAGTTTTTGCTCTCAACAATTGTTCTTGGAGCAGGGACTGGGCTGTTTGGCACGACTGGAACGACCGTGTTGACTGACGTCTACACTCGGCATGATACGACTGCTATTAGCCTCTCACAGATAGCAGGCTCTCTCGGAAGCATTGTACTTCCTGTGATTGCTGGATTACTTGCTGTTGCGTTAGGGTGGCGGGTTGGTCTTGCCTACGCCGCCCCAGGATTTGTGATCGTCTGTCTTGGTTTGTGGCTTTCTCTCCCGGCTCGGACTTCCCCTGTTGTCGACTCCGTCAACCAACATCCCGGTGATATCCTTCGGAATATTCAAGACACGTTTTCAAATCGTGCCCTCTTGTTGGTTGTCGGTGGACTCACTGCTGTCGGAGTCGTCTATCAGGGCATTACCGGGTTTTTACCGATGTATCTTATCGATATTAAAGGATTCACTCAACAAGAAGCGACGCTCTTTTTTGGGGTATTGTTCGTTGCGATGATCGTGGGCAAAATTGTGAGTGGACCACTCGCTAATCGATTGGGGAATCGGGCCACACTTATCGGCTATAGCGCTGTTAGTCTCCCAGGATTTGTTTTGCTTCCTGTTGTCGATTCGACGATACTAATTCTGGTATCTGTATGGTTCACTGGATTGATTCTTGGTTATACACCTGTTGCAACGACGTATGCACTCGAATTAATTCCAGGAGATGTCCAAGGCAGTGTCTTTGGTATCATTAGAACGACATTTCTGGGGACTGGAGCACTAGCACCTCCTGTCATTGGGTATCTGGCCGATGTCGGTTTGTTTGACCTTGCTTTTGCCTCGTTTGTCATCTTCGCCATTCTTGGCGTCGTGTTGAGTTACTTTCTTCCGAGCGACCGCTGAAAGCCACCATAGTTATTGAAAATATCGAGTATAATGCTACTGCTTCTCTCCCTTATGCAGCTTCTTGTGGCGTGATATCAGGTGCTCTGAGCTGGAAGAGATAGATAGCCACGGCAATTCCGAGTGCACCCAGACGAATAGCCATCTCTGGATGGGCCATCGCGACAACCCCGATAGCGACAAACACGAAGCGAATCACCCACTCAACTCGCTTATTGCTTGTCAGCTGGAAATTTACGTAATTCAACCCGTGGACAATAGCTACTGCACCTCCGATGGTGACCGCTACAGATGCCAGCGTCGAAAAGCCAAGTCCACCAACGACAATTTCCGGATTGTAAATGAAGGCAATAGGGAGAACGTATAGTGGTGCCGCAATTTTCAATGCCTCAAGACAGGTCCGCCAGAAATTGGCTCCTGCAACTCCAGAAGCAACTACAACAGCGATCGCAATTGGTGGAGTAATACCAGATAGAATGGCCGAATAAAAGACAAAGTAATGCACGGAGAGGTCAGGGAGCAAAAACGCCTGTGTGAGCGTCGGAGCGACAAGAATTGCAACGATAGTGTAAGCTGCCACCGTTGGCATTCCCAGACCCAGAATAATACAAATTAACATGGCAAGCAAAATCGTCATAAGCATAGACCCACCCGAGAGGTCAAGCAATGCCAGCGAGAGTGATGCAGGAACCCCTGTCATCTGGAACAGGTCAACGATACCATTAATTGATGCAATCACGATTGCAATTGGAGCAAGAATTTGTGCTCCGTAGACGAATCCTGAAACCGTATTTTGCAACTCTCTTCGCAATGTGCCTGCAACTGTTCCATTCTTTGTATACAGTGTTTCAATCACCGGGAACGTAATCCCAGTCACAATCATCATAAGAACCGTATACAACGCAGCAGTCATGATGGTCCACCGGAGATACCCAAGAATGAAGATGAGTAATGCAAGGGGAATGAGAAACCTGACACCCTCCCAGATGAGTTGATTTTGATTCTTCATCTCATCGATGTGCTCGCTAATATCAAGCGAGACATCATTCACTTGATTCGATGCCGTGTAATGAACTGCCACTGCCACGGCAATGAGGAAAATAATTGCTGGAAGAATACCTGCAGTCATTACTTCCCAATAGGTAATTCCGAGAATCGAAGCCATCACGAAGGCTCCTGCTCCCATAACTGGCGGTAGCAGTTGGCCACCAGAGGAGGCGACAGATTCGATTCCACCTGCTGATTCACTTTTTACCCCACTCTTTTTCATCAGCGGGATGGTAAATGAGCCAGTCATCGCTGCATTGGCTGCGGCTGAGCCGTTCACCGATCCAATAATCATACTTGCAACCACTGCAGATTGCGCAACGCCGGATTTGATGACGTTTGCCGCTCGAAAAGACACTCGTATGATGAGGTCAAACGCATCGTATCCCCGAAGCAGACCGGCATAGAGTAAAAACAGGGCAACCCAGGCCGCTACGATTTCAGTCAGGTTTCCATAGAATCCCTCAACATCAGTGACTAGAATCTGCATGAGCCTTCCTGTCGAATAGCCACTGTGTTGAAAGACACCAGGAACAAAATTACCGAATAGTCCGTACGCAACTGCAAGGACAAATACACCAGTAAAAAGGAGTCCATACGCTCTATAGGCAAGATACACAATCACAATTGTCATCGTGACCGCGACTGCATAATCTGCCGGGAGAGCGTATCCCACGCGTGTTCGAACCAGGGGAAGAAACTCGATATACAAATAAACCGTTGATATAATTGTCCCAATGGCAAATATGGATAGGAGGGCAGTTTCCCCCATTTTCCCGTTTCTGACAGTATCAATAAGCTGGTCAATGATATAGATGAGAATCATTAGACCAAGGAAAATAATCCCATACTGTGAACGAGACATCATTTGCGATGATGCCCACCACATGACTATGAGCCACGAAATGACTGTAGTCACCACTAATGTTACTTGCAATATCCTTACACGCCGTTCTTCACCTCCACCTGAAAATAAGTCAGCTAATTCAAATTGCTGTGCCGCGTTGCTGTCACCCATAAATTTGCGGACGCTATCCTGGGTAATCAATCTATGGGTGTAAAATGGGAGTAATCCGTCCACTGTAATGACAATTATATAAGTTATTTTGGTGACAAATGGGAGAATGTTTATAATCTATGGCCTTCTGGGATACATCGAAGCATGACAAGTGGAAAGCTTAGCAGAAGGAATATGTTGAAAGCGACTGGTGCTCTCGGAGTAGCTGGACTTGCGGGTTGTCTCGGTGACGATGATGCAACGACAGTCTCTGTGGGGGTCGTCAGTGGTTCAGCCGCTGCAGACCTGTTTGCTGCCCTGCGGCGCGTTGTCGATAACGAATCAGACGAGGTACAGATTGTCACTGAAGAAACGCCTGGGGTCCCTGCAAGCATCCAAATGTACGATGCAGGAGATATTGACGCACTTGGTGTCACAAATTACGGTCTCATTCAGGCGATGGAAGGTGAAGGTGCGTTTGCTGACCAACCCATCGAAGAATATGCACACCAAGGGTTTGGGCTAGCAATTTACCATTTCCATTGGGTAAAAGCGGCGGATTCGGAACTTCAGACAACTGATGATCTAGCTGGTGCCGATGTGTATGCACTTCCACCAGGGTGGAGTTTCCGGGCCATGATTGAAGAAGTTCACCGTACGGAAGGCACGTGGGACGCTATCGAACCTGGTGTCTCCAATGCAGACCCCGGTGACGTAGCCGATGCATTTGCAGAAGGTCGACTTGAGGCTGCACTTTCATACTCAACAAACCTATTGGGCATTCCAGGGTTCTACTCCGAAGTTGATGCCCGAACCGACCTTGAGTTCCTTGAAGCAACTGATGGCTGGAGACAGGCAGTTGAAGACAACGAACGAGCGACGCTTGATGAACAAGATTTACAGGACCTGTACGATCAGGATATGGGTCCTGTGAATCCGGTGTCGAATGCACAGACCAGCCTCCAACTTGCCTTTGGGGAAGAAGTTCCGGATGAGGCTGCATACGAAATCACCCGTATCAGTCACGAGCACGTCGATGACATTCGTGAAGGGAGCAGCGAATATCCTGACCACACGGACTTGAATTTCATGACTGATGCATATCTTCCTGAAGCATACCAACTTCCAGTTCATGGTGGTGTTGCTGACTTCCTCGAAGAGCACGACCACTGGGATGACAGCTGGGAACGAGCCTGAGGCTGGAAACGAATACGTGGGCTTTTTAAGTCAGAGCTCTGATATTTTCCTCGTCGTTATTAAAAAATCAGTTGACCGGCTGTGCTCGTAGTTATGCTGAGCGCTGCAAGAACTCAAGCATTTTCCCAGCAACGACCTCCGGTTTTTCTATCTGCGGATAGTGAATCGTTTCCGGAATCATTTCCAGTTGTCCGTTCGGCATAATTTCTGCGAGTTCACGTGCTGCTCCACCTGGCTCATCACCCATGATGGAGGTATCATCTTCTCCACCACCGATAACCAATGTTGGATTTTCCAATACAGACAGTCCTTCCCGACCATCCCAATCCAGCATTGCTCGCATTGCGCCCGCATATGCCTCGGGGTTGTTTTGGAGGAATGCCTCACGGTACTCATCTGCCTTGTCTGGGTTTGCTTCGCGGAACGACTCAGAGAGTACAATCCGAACGGCATCATCTGCGTGTGAATCTACTCCTCGTGTTTCAATCTTTTCAGCCCGACCATCGTAGTACTCTTTTGCCTCATCAGTCAAACATGCTGATGTCGTCACTAAGATGAGATTTTCCAGTCGGTCAGTGTATCGAAGCGCGAACTGTTGGACAACCATCCCTCCGAAGGAAAAGCCAGCAATACTGGCTTTTTCGATATCAAAGTGGTCCAGAATCGCAGCAAGGTCATCAGCGTGTGTTGATATGGATTGGTCGTTATCAGGGTCTGTTGATTTCCCATGACCTCTGAGGTCGTAGGTTAAGACGCTAAACTGTTCGGCCAGTTGGGGAACAACATATTGCCATACATCAGTGGATGTGTATCCCATTCCGTGGACTAATACCAAATTTGGGCCCGAGCCCTGCTGCTCAACATGGAAAGTCGCACCATTGACATTTACGTTCATAGAGCAAACTGAAATTTTACTGCTGCTCGTATAAAGTTTCGTGTTATCATCTCACGTATCGGTTGAGAAAGTCACTCTGGGTTATCGTATATATTTTTATACTCGTTCACAGAAATGTAGGGTATGATAACCGGAGACACATTTAACGAACAGACCATCATCGTCACAGGAACGGCACAGGGTATTGGAAAAGCATGCGCTGAGTTGTTCACCGACAGCGGGGCAACGGTCATCGGTGCCGATATACGCGACCAGTCGGAGACAGTCTCCGCCTGTTCAGCTTATTCTGGTACCTTTCAGCCAGTCACGACCGATATTACTGAACAATCTGATGTAGATGCGGTTGTGGAGCGGGCAAAGGAGGAAGGTGGCATAGATGTTGTCGTAAACGTTGCTGGGGTAGTTACGCGAAGTTCAATCGAAGCTTATGCTGATGCAGATTGGGATAATTCCCTTGCAATAAATCTCACAGGACCATTTCGACTAATCAGGGCAGCAGTAAGCGAGCTAAAAGCCACAAATGGAACCGTTGTAAATATCTCGTCTATTTATGGTCATATCGGGCGGGACGACCGTTCGAGCTATGCATCATCCAAAGCTGGTCTTGATGGTCTAACACGTGCACTCGCTGCCGAACTTGGCCCAGATGGAGTTCGAGTCAACTCTGTCTCGCCGGGATTCATTGAGACGCCAATGACAGAACCCTATATGGATGATGATTCTGTAATTGCGGATTTTCTTGAACAAACACCACTTCGTCGGCTGGGTAAGCCATCTGATGTTGCCTCCGTTGTTGGGTTTTTGGCAAGTGACGCTTCTGCGTATGTGACTGGGGAGACAATTTTAGTCGATGGGGGACGGGCAAAAAGTGAGTAATAATTAATGGATTTTCCTTTTCTCACCTAAGACTTCCATAGCTAATTTTTAGGAACAGAACTATATTGCTGCTCATCGAAAACAGGTGTGATAGCATGACCGTTCACATCTGGGAGGACCTGCTGTCCGAGCGTGACAAACAGGTCATCACAAAAGCAGGATACGATAAGGAAGGTGCATCTTCATGGGAATCTCGTGGGGCTGGAACAAACCCCCTCGTTTTGGTCATCGATATGCAACGTCTCGTGGTCGGAGATAATGTGCCGATTCTCGATGCCATTGAAGACTATCGAACCGCAATGGGTGAAGTCGCCTGGGAAGCCATCGACCATATCGAACCGTTCCTTGAGTTCGCACGTAGTAACGATATCCCCGTCGCGTATACGCGTGTAATTCCATCAAGCTACGATGACCCAGAACACGAAGACCTGCAGATTGTCGACCCTGTTGCTCCTGAAGAAGGAGAAACAGTAATCGACAAAACGTACGCGTCGGCATTTTACGGTACTGACCTTCTGTCAAGACTCGTTCGTGGCGGTCACGATTCCGTTATCATTGTCGGGAACTCAACCAGCGGTTGTGTCCGGGCAACTGCAATTGATGCCCAGCAGAACGGCTTTGACGTGCTTTTGCCACAGGAGTGTCTCTTTGACCGCATTGAGGCGTCACACAAAGTTGCCCTGCTTGACCTCTGGATGAAATATGCCGAGGTTCTCGAACGCGAGGAGGTTGAAGCATACATAGAGGAGGTGTCAGGGTAACCAATGAGCTACGACGTCGTAATCACGAACGGAACGCTCGTCTCACCGGAACTTGGAAAACTTCGTGGCGATATTGGGATTACAGGCGAGGAAATTGCAAGCATCGCAAACCCTGGTACGCTCGAAGGACAAGGGACCGAAGAGATAGACGCAACTGATAAACACGTCCTACCGGGAGCCATCGACCCACATACTCATCATGGCATTTATCGCGGCCTCGAAGCGGATGCTGAAACTGAATCACGCTCGGACCTTGTGGGTGGCGTTACCACCATTGGAAACTACTTCCGAAGAGCGGGGTCTTATGAGGAAATTCTTGATGAGTATTTTGCCGAAGCTGAACCCAACTACTACCACGATTACTTTTTCTCCCTGGGTTTACTCTCCTACGAGCATATTGAGGAAATTCCGTATATCATCGACGAACTCGGAATCACGTCGTTCAAATGGTACAAGAATTACAAGGACGTTGCCCCGGAAAAATTCGGTGTCGACTGTGAGATGCACGATGACTGGGCTGACGCGTTTATTCAGGAACTAGCCGCACAGGACGTCCCGACGACGCTTGGTCATCACTCCGAGAATATGGAGATTACGAGCGCACTTGGTGACAGCCCGTATCTTGACACTGGTCTCGACGATGACCAGGAATATCGAGACTACGATATCCTTGTTGAGCAGTTCCCGGATTACGCAGAAGCTCAAAGTATGATTGCGAGCGGGGCATTGGCTCGCCAGCACAATTACGATGATAGCTTCTATGCAGTCCACATTTCCGCTGGCAAAACAGCCGATGAACTGGCAATGCTTCAGGATGCCGGGTGGGATATCATCGGCGAAACCTGCACACATTATTTGACGCTCACGGCCGAGGAATGCGATGAGAGACACAACGTGAATCCGCCAGTTCGGTCGAAAGCAGACCAGGAAACGCTGTGGGACCGGGTTGCTGATGGAACAATTTCGTGCATTGGGACGGACCACTGTGCCAATCTGGAAGACGACAAGATTGGTGAGGATGTCGTCGACAGCCTCCCAGGATTCCCATCCTCTGCTACCATGCTCCCGCTTATCCTCTCTGAAGGGGTTACTGCCGGTCGGATTTCGCTCGAACGCGCCGTAGCGGTCACTTCGACGAATACGGCCAAGGCGTTCAATCTCTATCCGAAAAAAGGGAGCCTTCAGATTGGAACGGATGCCGACCTGACTGTTGTTGATATGGATGAGACGAAAACTGTCACGCCCGAACTGTTACAGGGTGGGGCGGATTACTCGCCATACGATGGCCGTGAGGTAACTGGTTGGCCAACACACACGCTCGTTCGCGGGACAATTGCATATGCAAACGGTGAAGTTATTGCTGAGCGCGGATTTGGAACGCATATTGACCGCCCGATTAAATACGATAACTAACAGTTAGTGACAGACATATATGAGAGAGAATTATACAACTTCTTGGATTGAATCGATTGGTTCCTCTGGCAATCAGAGTGTACCCGTCTGGATGAACATACTAAATGGAGAAGCAAATGACTAACTCCGAGAATGGGCCACTTGCCGGCCTGACAGTTATAGAAACGGGGACGATGATTTCCGCCGGGACTGTCGGTCGGTTTCTTGCTGATTTCGGCGCGGAGGTAATCAAAATCGAACATCCGGAAATGGGTGACCACCTCCGTAACTTCGGCCCGCAGAAAGATGGCGTCGGTCTCTGGTGGAAATACCTTGGTCGAAACAAAAAATCCATCACGCTCAACATCTCCACAGACGAGGGTGCGGTCGTGTTTCAAGACCTCATCAGTGAAGCAGATGTACTGATTGAAAACTTCAGACCGGGTACGCTTGAACGGTGGAACCTTGGCTGGGACCAACTTTCCGAGGAGAACCCCGAGTTAATTATGCTTCGCCTGAGTGGCTTTGGTCAAACTGGGCCCTATAGCGAACGACCGGGCTTCGGAACACTCGCTGAAGCGATGTCCGGCTTTGCCTATCTGAACGGCCGCCCAGACCGCGAGCCACTGTTGCCGCCAACGGGACTGGCTGATGGCGTGGCAGCGATGTTTTCGACGATGGCGATTATGTTTGCACTGCACCATAGAGAGGTCAATGAGGGAAGTGGCCAATATATCGACACAAGCCTGATTGAACCAATCTTCTCGCTCCTCGGGCCACAGCCGCTGCGGTACCAGCAACTCGATGAGATTGAACAGCGGACGGGTAACCGCTCCAGCTCATCGGCACCTCGCAACGTCTATCAGACGGGCGATGGTCGTGCTGTAGCTATCTCCGCCAGTGCCCAACCAATCGCAATGCGTGTTTTCGATGCGATTGAACGACCTGAGTTGAAAGATGACCCGCGGTTTGCGGACAACGAGAAACGACTTGAAAATGTCGAGGAGCTTGATGCGATTATTCAGGACTGGATGTCCGAGCATACGCGTGAGGAAATCCTCGACAGGTTTGAGGAGTTTGAGGCAACCATCGCACCAATCTACAACGTTGCAGATATCATGGAAGATGAGCATTATCAGGCACGTGATGCACTCGTTTCCGTCGAAGATGACGAACTTGGCTCAGCGATGGTCCAGAATACATTCCCACGATTCTCCGAGACTCCAGGGGACATCTCACATCTAGGTCCACAACTGGGTGCTCATAACGAAGAGGTCTACGGAGACTGGCTCGCATACGATGAGCAGACAATTTCTGAGCTTGATTCTGAGGGGGTCATCTGATGAGTCCATCAGAACTGACCACTGGGCATTCCCCACTTGAATCGGTCCCTGAAGCCGTCACTGTCGTCGAAATGCTCCCCAGAGATGGATTCCAGCGACTTGATGAGTTTATTCCAACAGAAGAGAAAATTGAACTCATCAACAAACTATCGACGACTGGTGTTGACGAGATTGAGGTAACGTCGTTCACCCATCCAAAAGCCGTTCCAACGCTTCGTGATGCTGACGAGGTCGCTAACGGAATTGACCGGCACGAGGATGTCACATACCGGGCGCTTGTTCCAAATGCAGTTGGGATGGAACGTGCCATCGATGCGAACCTCGATAAAGTAAATGCGCTTGTCACGGTCAGTGAGACCTACAGTGCCAACAATCAGAATATGGCTGTCGAGGAGATTCTGTCAGAAGTCGAAGCGGTTGTTGACCTTGCAGAAGGAACGGATATCGAAGTTGAGGCCGGCATCGGAACAAGCTTTTACTGTCCGTACGAGGGCAGAATTCCGATGGAAGACACGCTTTCGGTTGTCGACAGCGTTGTTGAAGCAGGTGTTGATGAGGTCACACTCGCCACGACAATGGGGCTTGCAAACCCCCGCGAAATCACCGAGATGTACACTGCTGTGTTCGACCGACACCCGGACATTGATATCGGGCTCCACCTACACGATACCAATGGGATGAGCCTTGCCAATACCCTCGCAGCAATGCAGTGTGGTGTTGACAGATTTGACACCTCTCATTGTGGCCTGGGGGGCGGGGTCGTACTTCCTGATGGACTGACGGGTGTCGGTAACACACCAACAGAAGACCTTGTACAAATGGTAAGTGGAATGGATATCGACATTTCTGCGGACCCATCACGTGTCGAAGCCGTTGCACATCAGGTCGCAGACCAACTCGAGTTAGGTGCAACAAGCCATGTGCTGATGGGCGGAACGGTTGAACGAGTACTCGAAACGGTAGCGGAGGATAACAAATGACAGGAAAAACACTCTCAGAAAAGTTTCTCTCGGAGAAATCCGGAACGGATGCACAGGCGGGCGAGTACGTCGAAGCGGAAGTTGACACCATGTTGACCCACGATGTGACTGGTCCCCTGACGTTTGATGTCTTCGAAGACGTTACAGCGGGTGACGGGCCGCTGGCCAAACCAGACAGGACCGTCATCACGATTGACCACCACGCTCCAGCAGATGGAGTCAAAGCCGCCAATAACCACAACCACGTCCGTGAGTTCGCCGACGAATACGGTGCAGTACAATACGAGGTTGGCGATGGCATCTGCCACCAAGTCCTGCTCGAAGATGGATTCGCAGCACCAGGAGACCTTGTTATCGGTGCTGACTCCCACTCGACGACGTTTGGTGGGGTCGGTGCATTCGGTACTGGCGTTGGTTCGACAGACCTTGGTACAGCCTTTGCAACGAGTGAATTATGGTTTCGCGTTCCGGAGACGCTTCGATTCGAAGTGCATGGTGAACTTCCGGACGGCGTTTACTCGAAAGACCTCATCCTCAAATTCATCGGTGATGTCGGCTTTGATGGCTGCACCTACATGACCGCTGAGTATGGTGGCAGTGCTATCGAATCCATGCCAGTCCATGAACGGGTGGTTCTCTCGAATATGGCTATCGAGATGGGTGGTAAAGCAGGACTTGTCGAACCTGACGAACGAGTGCTTGAGTTCCTTGAAGCACAGACTGGCAAGGCGTATACTATCCCAGACTGGCTCGAAGCAGATGATGATGCGGAGTATGCAGACGTCCATACATACCGTGCCGAAGAGCTAGAACCCCAGGTTTCAAAGCCATCAAACCCTGAAAATTCGGTTCCGGTTTCTGAGGTCGTCGGAACGGATATCGACCAGTTGTTTGTCGGAACCTGTACGAATGGCCGCTATGAGGATATCCGTATCGTAGCAGATATCATTGAGGGCGAAGAGCTTGCACCGGGCGTTCGTATGGTTGTCGTTCCAGCATCTCGAACGGTCTACAAACAGATGCTTGAGACCGGTATTATGGACACGTTCGTCGATGCGGGTGCAATCGTCCAGAGCGCGGGTTGTGGTCCGTGCTTTGGCACCCATCAGGGTGTTCTTGGTGATGGTGACGTTTCATTGGCGACTGCCAACCGTAACTTCCCCGGACGTGAGGGTTCGATGGACAGTTCAGTGTATCTCTCAAGTCCAGCTACGGTCGGTGCATCAGCCCTGTATGGTGAGATCACTGACCCACGAACGGTCGAACTCGAACGGTATGGCGATGCTGTCGTTGAGGGGGTGTCATCATGAACGACCCTGCTCAGCCCGGCACTGCGTGGGTATTTGGCGATGATATCGATACTGACCAGATTATTCCGTCACGGTTTCTGGTCTCCTCTGACCCGGCGGAGCTTGGCGAACATGCTTTCAACGACCTCCGCCCGGAATTTCCCTCGGGTGTTGAGGATGGCGACTTTGTCGTAGGTGGCCACAATTTCGGTAGCGGCTCATCTCGTGAGCACGCTCCGCTTTCGCTGGTTGGAACTGGCGTTGATGGGGTCGTTGCTCAATCGTTTGCTCGTATCTTCTTCAGAAACGCAATCAACCTTGGTCTCCCGGTGCTTATCTGTCCTGAGGCCGGTCAAATTGCGGATGGCGATGAGATTAGTCTTGACCTCGATGCCGGCACAGTCATCAATCACTCCACCAACGAATCATATGATGCCGAGTCACTTCCGGAGTTCCTGCAGACTCTCGTTGATGAGGGAGGCCTCAAAAGTTACACGAAACGGAAGATTTCTGGTGAACTCTGACCCTGATTCGATAAACATACTAAAACTATCAAATATGGATATGTGTAAGAATTATATAATAAATTCAAGAATTTGATATTACACCACGGATAAAATAATATAACATATATCCATTTTAACCCCAAAATAGGTGGAATATTAAACCAATTTTTTTGAATTTTCTTCCAAAAAACTCGAAAGCACCGTTATCTACCACGCTCGATCTACCTAAGTTCCTGGTATACTAATGAAAGCAGAATACTAGCGTATCTGTCCTTACTCGTCTTCTTGTTCTTCTTTGTCTTTGATTT
>LFFM01000134.1_pt1 | contig 45421 bp, 53 predicted proteins | sample 643131 | NCBI WGS metagenome assembly LFFM01 (sample SAMN03777445, study PRJNA286221) | soda lake metagenome | biome: soda lake; feature: Kulunda steppe; material: water; isolation source: sample Tc-Br brine of Tanatar trona crystallizer | place: Russia: Kulunda steppe | collected 2011-07 | reverse complement strand
GTTCGTCTTGCTACTCATCGTTATTACTCCTGAGAAGTGGATGCAGGGAGCAGGATTTGAACCTGCGGACCTCTACAGGACAGCGCCCTGAACGCTGCGCCGTTGGCCTGACTTGGCTATCCCTGCTCGCAGTGGTGTGTTTTCGGCCCCCACTGAAGCCCCTTTCGGTCGTCCGAGAGAGCGAACGCGCGGCGGTCCCGCCGCTCGATCCTCGATCGACCGTCGTGGATGGGGTGTGGGGAATCATTCGTGTTACAGTTGGACCGCGTCTTCGAGTTCGTCGGCACGCGCCCGAAGCGATTCGACCGCCTTCAGGACGAGTTCGTCGACGGGCATCGACCCATCGGTGTCGACGTCGAAGACGAACGCGTTCGGGACGTCCTCGACGGTGACTTCGCGTCCGGGGTATCGCTGGCTGAGGTCGTTGTCGAACGACGACGCCTCGATCAACTCGCCGTCGTCCTCGATGACGCCGCGGATGATCCGTGGCTCCGCATCCTCGAACTCGCCTTTCTCCGCGCCGGGTTCGACGCGCTGGAGGTGTCGATATCCGACCGCGACGCCGCCTTGGTGTTTGGCGTGGTCCTTGCCGCGACCCAGTTTGGCGTCGGCCTCCAGTTCGAGCCGCTGGCCCTCCTTGAGATCGATGATCGGGACGTTCTGTTCCGCCGGTTGGACCTTGCCGTCGCTGGAAACGAGATCCCCCGAATACGCCGTCGCCGGCCCCTCGACGTCGATCGCCAGCGTGACGATGTCCTCGGGCCGGTAGTCGTCCGGCGTGGTCAGCGGTATCAGACCGAGCCGGAGCGCGATCTGCTCGTCGAACATCACCGACGAGTTCTCGATCACGCGAACCGTGTCGACCGAGAGGGTCGGCACGTCGGCGATCATCGCCCGGCGGATCCCGTTCGCGAACGCGGGTGAGATCCCCCGGACGAGGAACGTCGCGCTCCGTTCGTCGCGCTCGATGAACGTTACGTCGTACTGGCCGGACATGTTAGAATCCGGCGTTCTTCGGGGCGCGAGTACCGTCGTGCGGGGTGGGTGTGACGTCCTCGATACGGCCGATCTCGAGCCCGGCTCGGGCCAGCGCGCGGATCGTCGCCTGCGCGCCGGGGCCGGGGTTCTTCTGTTGGTTGCCGCCGGGACCGCGAACGCGGACGTGGACGCCGTCGATGCCGGCGTCTTGGACGTCCTCGGCGACGACCTCGGCCATCTGCATGGCCGCGTACGGCGACGCCTCGTCGCGGTTCTGTTTCACGACCGTTCCGCCGGACGACTTGACTATCGTCTCGGCGCCGGTCACGTCCGTTACGGTGATTATCGTGTTGTTGAACGAGGCATACACGTGCGCTATGCCCCAGGTTTTGTCGTCTGCCATCGTTATTGTCCCTCCGCGCGTTCGGGATGGAGGTCGTCCGCAAGCGGGCTGGTCTCGTCGAACTCGAGGAGATCCTCGTCGGCGACGTCGACCTTCGTAGACGGGGAGCCGACGCGTGCGCCGTCGACGGTGACGTGTCCGTGGACGATGAACTGTCGGGCCTGCTTCGGCGTGTTGCCCAGCCCGTTCCGGTAGGCGACCGTCTGGAGGCGTCGTTCGAGGATGTCCGTCTCGTCGAGCGACAACACGTCGTCGAGGCTGTCGCCGTCGTCGAGGACGCCGATCCGTTTCAGACGGGCCAGAAACTCGCTTCCGGCCTCTTCGGCGGCGTCGGTGTCACCCTGGGCCTCGCCGATGAGTCGGCGGGCCTCGCGGCGGTAGTCCCGCAGTTCGGACTGTGCGCGCCACAGTTCCTCCTTGTTCGAGAGGCCGTACCGCGAGACCAGATCGCCCTCCGCGGCGATCCGCTCGCCCTGGAAGGGGTGGTTCGGTGTCTCGTAGAATTTGGTGTTGTTTCCAAGCGCCATTGTTACTCCTCAGTGGCCGCTTCCTCGGCCTGTTCTTCCTTGATCGCCTCGACGTTGACGCCGATCGTCCCTTCGGTCCGGCCGGTGGATTTGGTTCGCTGTCCGCGGACCTTCTGGCCGCGTTTGTGCCGGACGCCGCGGTAGGTGTCGACCATCTTCATCCGGTTGATATCCTGCCGGCGGCTCATGTCGAGGTCGTTGCCGACCTCGTGGGTCGTCTCGCCGGTGAAGAAGTCCCGCTGGTGGTTCGTGAGCCACTCGGGGACCTCGTCGGCGTACCCCTGAACGAGGTCGACGATCTCGTCGATCTTCTCTTCGTCGAGTGCGCCGATCACGTCACGGCGGTCGACGTCTGCCTTTTCAGCGATGATGCGAGCGACGCGACGACCGACGCCGTTCATGTCGGTCAACGCCCGCTCGACGCTTTTCGTTCCGTCGAGGTCGGTCTGTCCGATGCGGACGAAGTACTGGATGTCTTCGTCTTCCTCGTCCGCGTCTGGTTCTTCCGTGCTCATGTGTGGTTGTGTTAGCGTCGTGGCGGGGATTTGAACCCCGGAGGCTTGCGCCACAGAGTTAGCAACCCTGCGCCTTGGGCCATGCTTGGCTACCACGACTCGCGTGCGTGTATCGTCGCCCTTCCGGACTCGGGGTCGCTACCCCTGCATCTATTGCAACCGTCGATACCCGACCCCGGTACTTAAACCGCACGAAACACCGGCCACCGTGGTAGATCCACCCTCGGGCCGCCGAACCTACCCGAGGAGCACCGGCCCGAACCGGATGAGCCAAAGCGACCCCATGCCCGCGACGATGGTAAAGAGGACGTCCTCGGTGCGCCAAGCGACGATCGCGGCGACCGCGCCGGCGATGATCCGATCGCTGAAAAGCGTCCCCGTGACCGTCGGCCCCACCGTAATCACGGACGGAACGACCAACGCCGCGAGGACAGCGGCGGGGACGTACCGAAGGACGTGCCGAAGCCGCGCCGGAACCGACTCGATTCGCCCGAAGAGATATATAAACGAGAACCGGATCGCGAACGTACAGATCCCGATGACCACGATCGCGGCCCAGATGGCGGCGTGTGACCACTCAGTCATCGTCCCTCCAGGCGTCGACGGCCAACCCAGCGAAGACGCCGACGACCGCGGCGATGGGTAAATCGAGGTTGAGCGGGACGCCGACCGTCGCAACGACGAGGGCGACGCCACCGGAGACGATCCCGGCAGTCGTCGTTCCGGCGTCTTTCATCGCCGGGACCAACAGCGCGAGAAACACCAACGGGAGGGCAAAGTCCAGCCCGAGCACCTCCGGGACGCGCGCACCGAGAACCGCACCGACCACCGTGCCGACCTGCCAGATGACCCAAAGCGTCAGGGCGATCCCGAGGTAGTATCTGATCCGATCCCGCCGGTCGTCCGTCTCGTATTCGGCGATCGACACCGCGTACGCCTGATCGGTCAGCACGTAGGCCGCCAGCCCACGGACCCGGAGCGTGTACGTCTGCAGATACGGCGCGATCGACGCCGAGTACATCACCATACGGACGTTGATGACGACCGCAGTCGCGACGACGACAGCGAACGGAGCGTTCGAACCGATGAGGTCGATCGCGGCAAGTTGCGATGCGCCCGCGAACACGACGAGCGACATCCCGACTATCTCCCCGACCGTCAGGCCGGCACCGGCGGCGGTGATGCCGGTGATCAGCGCGAACGGAACGATGCCGACGACGATCGGTCCCGCCGCACGGATACCGGCGACGAGATCGGGATGAAGCCGCTCGGAGAACACCATACGCCGTCTGGTTCGGAGAGCGGCAAGTCGTTACCGATCGACGTCGGACCACACAGCGCCGCGCCGGTCACCCGATCGCCCCCGTCGTCGCTCAGTTTCGGTCGACGACCTGCCGACGACGGACGATCCCCTGCATGTCTGCCGTCTTTTTCGTGAACGCCCGGAACGCTTCGGCGGTCTCGTTGTCGTCCCCCAGAACGATCGGCCGACCGGTGTCACCGCCCTCGCGGACGGCCGGGTCCAGCGGGAGTGTGCCCAGAAACGGCATGTCGACGTCTTCGGCGAACTCCTCGCCGCCGCCGCTGCCGAAGATATCGTGGGTGCCGCCACAATCCGGGCAGACGAACCCGGACATGTTCTCGACGATGCCCAACACGGGCGTGTCGTGTTCGCCAAACATCCGGAGGCCCTTCCGGGCGTCGTCGAGGGCAACGTCCTGTGGGGTCGTGACGATGACCGCACCCGAGACGGGAACCGACTGAAGCAGCGTGAGCTGTGTGTCGCCGGTTCCCGGCGGAAGATCCACGATCATATAATCGAGGGCCCCCCACTCGACGTCCTCCCACAGCTGGGTCAACACTTTATGAACCATCGGCCCCCGCCAGATGACCGGGTCGTCCTCGCCGACGAGAAAGTCCATGCTCATGAGCTTCATTCCGTACTTTTCCGGCGGGACGATCGTCTCCTGGCGGGTCGCTTTGGGCTGGGCGTCGGATTCGACCATCCGCGGGACGTTCGGGCCGTACACGTCGGCGTCGAACAGACCGACGCGGGCGCCCAGATCCGAGAGCCCGGCGGCGAGGTTCACGGCGACCGTCGACTTCCCGACGCCGCCTTTTCCGGACGCGACCGCAATGATGTTCCCGACGTCGGGGAGGATCTGCTCACTACTCGAGAGGCCGCTGTCGATGCTCGCCGAGAGCTCGACATCGTAGCCGGTGTCGGAGAACGCATCGCGGACCCGCCCGGCGAGCGCCGTCTCACTGGGGGAGTACGGCGCACCGAGCGCCAGATCGACCGCGATCGTGCTCGTCCCCTGGTCGACGCGTACCTCGTTGACCAGCCCGAGCGAGACGATGTCCTCGCCGAGTGCGGGGTCCTCCATCTCCGAGAGGCGATCGAGAACGTCGTTTTTATCCATACCTCCGGTAGGTCCGCAAGCGCCGATAAGGATTATGACCGGACGTCGGCCAACGGGCGTAATCAAAATGGGTTTCATCCACCCCAACTGTGGCGTCGATTTTAAGCACCCGTACGAAAAGGACGCAGTATGCTCGAGGACGGATTCGGCCGCGAGACGACCGGTGTCAGGATCTCGCTCACCGACCGGTGTAACTTCGACTGTGTCTACTGCCACAACGAGGGGCTCGGTGACACCCGCGGCCCGATGGAACCGGCCGACGACGAGATGTCGACCGACGACGTCGTCCGGTTTCTGGAGGTCGCAGCCGAGTTCGAGATCGGGAAGGCGAAGTTCACCGGCGGGGAGCCGATGTTGCGCGACGATCTCGAGGAGATCATCCGCCGAACGCCGGAGGGTATCGACACTTCGCTGACGACCAACGGGACCTTTCTGCCGGAGCGCGCGGAGGCGCTCGTCGACGCGGGCCTCGAACGGGTCAACGTCTCACAGGACGCGCTCTCGCCGGAAGCCTTCCAGGAAGTCACGAAGAGCACCGCCTACGACGAGGTGATGGCGGGTATCGACGCCGCCCTCGAAGCCGGGCTCGATCCGGTCAAGCTCAACATGGTCGTCTTCGAACACACCGCCGGGTACGTCCCGGAGATGGTCGACCACGTCGCCGAAAACGAAGGGTTGCAGCTTCAGCTCATCGAGTACATGCCCGAGCTCGCGGGGCGCCCGGAGTGGGCCGTCGAGATCGACCGCGTTCACGGCTGGCTGGAGGAACAGGCCGACCGCATCGAGCGCCGCGAGATGCACGGCCGCCGTCGGTACTTCGTCGGCGAGGACGATCCGGACCTCCCCGGAGGGATGGTCGAGATCGTCGATCCGGTCGGCAACGCGGACTTCTGTGCGAACTGCCACCGGGTCCGGGTTACGCACGAGGGCTATCTCAAAGGCTGTCTCAACCGCAACGACGACCTCAAGAGCATGGGCGAGATGTCGAAACCCGAGATACGGGAGGCGTTCCGCGAAACCGTCGACGAACGCGTGCCGTACTACGGCGAGTACATGATCAAAGACGAGAACGGCGAGTGGATTTTCAACGAGAAGTACATGGACGAACTCGTCGAAGCGTGAGCCGACGCGCCGGTCTCGCTACTCGTACGTCAGCGTGAACCCACCGTCCCACAGCATGTCGCCCCCGTTGAGGTGCGCGCCGTGGCTCGAAAGGCCGAACACGAAGAGGTTCGCGACCTCGGCGGGCGTCATCATCTCCTTCGTTCTCGCCTGTCCGAGCATGACGTCCTCGATGACCTCGCGTTCGCTGATCCCGCGCTCTGCGGCGGTGTCCTCGATCTGGTTCAGCATGAGCGGCGTCAGCACGTAGCCGGCGCTGATCGAAAAGCCCCGGAGGGTCCCCTCACCCTCGGCGGCGATCGCCCGTGTCAATCCTGTGAGCCCGTGTTTCGCGGTGATGTACGCGGCTTTATCCTGCGTCGCGTAGCGGCCGTGGATCGAGGACATGTTCGCGATCGCCCCGACGCCGTCGTCGGTGTTCCGGATGTGTGACATGGCGTGTTTGGCCGTCATGAACGGGGCTCGAAGCATCACGTCCAACAGAAGGTCGTACTTTTCCGGCGGGAACTCGGGGATCGACGCGATGTGTTGCATCCCGGCGATGTTGGCGACGTACCGGAGGTCGCCGAGATTCGCGGCGGTCTCGACCATCGATTCGATGTCGCTGTCGTCGAGGAGGTCCGTCGGTGTGGGGCGGATCTCCCCGTCGACACCGAGGTCGTCCGCGATTTCGACCGTCCCGTCGAGCCCCGCCTCGTCGACGTCGGCCCCGACGACGGTGAGCCCGTTCGCCGCGAGCGCGACCGCCGTCGCCCGGCCGATTCCCGAGGCAGCCCCGGTCACGACGGCAACGGTATCCGGCCCGAATCGCGGGTCCTCGAGCACGAGGAGGTCGTCTGCCGTTAGTTCCGGCGCGGTCAACTCGAAATCGTCCGTGGACGCATCCATACGTCTACTGGGGGAGGGACCCTACAAACCGTGTTTGATTCCCGATCCCGATCGCGGGCGGCGGATGGCCACGAGGGCCGCATCCCGCCCGTACCGTTCCGCCTCAGTCGTCGGCTGAGACGGCCGAGGATTCGGCGTCGAGGTCCTCCATCGCCCACCTGACGACTCTCGCTTCAACGAGGTCGCGTTCCTCGATCATCCGATCCCCGTCCTCGTATCGTTCGAGAGTCTCGGCGGCCTCGGTCAGAAGCGTTCGCTCGAGCGGCCGTTGGTCCGGCTCCGCCCGGTTCGCGTTCAAAAGCGCCTCGAAGTCCTCCCGAAGGACGAAAGAGGCCCGTCCGGCGTTACACCGCGACAGCGGGCTCATCGCCGTCTCGAGGACGAGTTCGCGGACGGTTTCCCAATCGTCAGCACAGAAGTACAGCGAGACCTCGCCTTCGATGTCGCGCCAGGCGATGGGCCCGGCGTGTTTCAGAAGCTGGATCGCCCGCGGCGGGATGTCGATCCGGTGGGCCGTCTCCGGGTTCCCACAGAGACAGCAGGGTTTCTCCGTCCGTCCGGTGTACATGCTCCGGCGTAGGGGCGGAAGCGGCTTGGGTGTGTTGTCTCCGGCGGTCTCTACGGATATCCGGGCGGCTCACAGGATGATATTTATTTCAGCGGGGCGTACGCCGGGTATGTCGAACGCCCGAGAACAGGTCGATTCACCGTGTCCGGTCGTCGCGTCGATGGAGCAGATCGGATCGAAGTGGCGGTTGCTGGTGTTGCACGACCTCCAGGACGGCGAAAAGCGGTTCAACGAACTCAAGCGCTCGACGGACGCGAACTCCCGGACGCTCTCGCGGGTGCTCGATGACCTCCAGGAGACGGGGCTCGTCGAGCGCCGCCTCGAGGAGGACGCTCCGGTTGCGACGTACTACTCACTCACCGAGAAGGGACGGTCGCTGTGCCCGGTGTTCGACGAGATCGAGGCGTGGGCCGACGACTGGCTCGAGGGGTTTTGAGCCGGCCGATTGGCCGCGTACCGTCGGATTCAACCGGCGTATCGGAGCCGAAGACAGATACGGTTGCCACCCATCTCGCTGCCTTCGAACAGCAGTTGTCCCCCGGACCGGTCGACGATCCACTTGATCAGCCACAGCCCGAGCCCCTGCCCGTGACAGGTCTGGGTGATCTCGGCCGCCCCGGTGATCACTTCCCGTTCGGCCGCCGGAATCACGGGACCGTCGTCAGCGATGAGCACGTCGATCCAGTCCGGTTCCGGTCCCGGGCGCGTGCCGATCAGAACCCGGGGTGTCGCCGAGGGGTTGTGAACGATGGCGTTCTCGACGAGGGCCTCGATCGCGGCGCGAAACTCGCTCGACACGACGACGGAAAGCGGCTCCGGAAGCTCCGTCTCGATCGCCGCCGAGGGGTTTCGACTGCCGAACTGCTCGGCCACGTCGCGTACGATCGGAGTGATATCGACTGCCCTCACCCGTTCGGTCCGTGAACCCAGGACCCGGTTGATCTGTGTCGCTTCCTCGCTCAGCTTCCGGAGTTGCCCGGCTGCTTCGCCCGCGGCCGTCGCCGCATCCACCACGTCCGGACTGTCCGAGCCGACGCCCCGCTCGATTATGTCGACGTTCCCGCTGATGATGGCCGCCTTGTTACGGAGGTTGTGCCGGAGGAGCCGGTTCAACACCTTCAGTTGCCGCTCCCGACGGGTCGTCTCGGTCAGATCGGTGTATACGGCGTAGCCGTCGATCGAGCCTTCCGGGTCGTCGTATGGGACGCCGCGATAGAGGAACTCCCGGAGTCCGACCGCCGTCTGCCGTTCGACGTGTCGATAGTTGATATCGCCGCTTTCGGTCCGTCGGTCGAGTTCGGCCGCCTCCGTCCGGAGCCACGGCGGGACGAGCAGTTCGTTCAGATCGCACCCGAGAACCTCGTCGGCCGGATAGCCGAACAGATCGACGAACGCCTTGTTGACGCCTCTGATCACGGGCTCGCCCTCGACTAACTCGAAGGCGACGACCGCGTCCTGAATGTGTTCGATCAGGTGTTGTAACCCATCAGCGGCCGACGTGTCCGGCAACATCCTCAGGGAGCCGCTGGCATCACCGCGATGGGTGCCCGAGCCGGGTAGAAAGTTGACACGCGTTCAATCGGGGCGCCGATATCGACATCACCAAGCATTGTTCCCCACAGATGGATTATACCCGAATAACTCTTTCGTGTTTCGCAAAAACCGCAAGCGTCGAGACGATCGTTATCCAAGGTGTCACCCCGTATGGCACTCGGGTCGACACGCTCCGTCGACGCTACCCGTGGGTTTCGGGGTACGCGGACTCGAGCAGTTCCGACTCCGTCGAGAGCCGTTCTCTGACGGGATCGATCACGTCGGCGATGGCGGCCGCCGCCGCCGGTTTCAGATCGGCGGGGTGTAGTTCGCCGGAGACGAAATCGGACTCGAGGGCGTCGTAGGCGTCGTATTCGAGGTCGCCGCCGTACTCCTTCGGACGCTCGACGACGAACGTCCGTCCGCGCTCCTCGAACACCGGAAACACGAGGAATCGGAGATACTCGAGGACGCCGTTGCCCTCGGTCTCGCCCGCGGGGCAGTATGCGCCGTTTATTTTCTCGGCGACGGCCCCGTCGTCGTCCGTGAGGTTGATTTTCGACCCGGTGTCCGAGGCCGACATCTTTCCGCCCGACAGGCCCGACAGAAGCGGCGCGAACACGCAGGCCGGTTTGCGGTAGCCGTGGTCCGGGAGTTGCTCGCGCGCGAGCATGTAGATGCCGCGCTGGTCGATCCCGCCGTAGGCGATGTCGGCGTCGAGTGCGGCGACGTCGAGCGCCTGCATGAGCGTGTAAACCAGCCCGCCGAGTTTCGGGTTCTCGGACTGTCTAACGACTTCACTACCGGCGCGTTGGGCCCGCGAAAGCGTCGTTTCGGCAAGCATTCGGTAGAGGTTCATCGTGTAGGGTTCCTCGAGTTGGAACTCGGTTCCCCGGACGAAGGAGATAGCGTCGGGGTCGGCCCCGGCCGACGCGATCATCGCCTCGATGGCCGTCTCGTAATACTCCGATCTGGCCTCCAGCAGTTCGAAGGGGCTTTTGGCGTCGTCGAGGTGGGCGTGCAGATCGGCGACGAGCACCGTCACGTCGACGCCGGCATCGATGAAGTCGGCGAGTTTTCGCATCGTCGTGAAATGTCCGATGTGCATCTCGCCGGTCGGAGCGTAGCCGATGTAGGCAGTCGGATTCTCCTCCCCCTCGAACAGCGACTCGATCTCGGCGTCCTCGATTACTTCCTCGGTAAACCGCGTTACCAGTTCGGTTCGCTCGGCCGTGTCCATGGACGTGGTTCCGCGAGACGGCCGATAAATCGTTCGGGTGGCCCGGTCCGTGTTTCGTGGTGCCACGGAGCAGCAGGCACAGCGTTGTCACGTCGAGGGCCCTCGTGGTCGCGGGGGCGATGTGACCCTGCACGCTCAACGTCGGGTTATAAGCGGTTCGGTCACCGTAACCCCCCGTTATGAGGTGGGAGTCGCCGTGAACGAACGGATACCTATATTAGGAATGACGGTAGTAATTACATTATGACTTATACGTGTAAGAGTTGCAAGCGGACGTTCACCAACAAACTCCAGTACGAGCTCCACCGCGACACCTGTTCCTCGGAAAGCCTTATCTGTGAACAGTGTGGCGATCGATTCTCCGAGCGGGAGTCGACGCGGGACGGCTGGCACTACGCCTGCCCGAACGAGGACTGTGAGGGAGCGGGGCTCGGGGATGACCTCCACTCCGTACGTGATTTCAGCGTCGCACGGCGGGCCAACTGAGGGCGGACGGTCGCCGACCGGCGCGGATCCGAACTCGTCGGTCGGAGCCGTGCGTGATCGGCCTGACCGCCACATCTATGCGTAGACGCTTCTAAGCCCCGGAAACAGTGGCACCACACGATACGATCGGAGGGCGAGATGGCTGCTGAGGCGTCTCGATCGAGTCCCGACGTCGCCGAAATCGTCTTTTTTGCACTCACAGTGGTGCTCGCCGGGATCCATCTGTATCTCGGCCTCATCGATCCGGCGTCCGCCGGGGGGCGGGAAACGCAGTTTCTCCTCGTCGGCATCGCCTTTCTCGCCGGGATCGTCCTCCGAGTAACGCCGTTTTGGCGTCCGATTCTTTATATACTCGGCGCCGGATTCGCCCTCTACCTCGGCGTCATCTGGTTTCTGGCCGGTGGGGACCAGTTCGTCGCCGGCATCGCGACCGGCGTCGTTTCGGTCGCGTTCATGACACTCGCCGTCTACCTGTTCGTCCGCACGGAACTGAGCAGTGCCGGGCGATGAGGCTCGGGGTACGGAAGGTCAAGGCGAAATTCCTCGAGTTCACTCGTGGGTGGACGTCAAGCTTCGAGCAGTCGCTTCGTCGTCCGGTGGCGGCCGCGAAACATCGGTTCGAGCCCGATCCGCCCGAACGGCGACGCCGCCCGTCCGAGCGTGCCGCCCGGGAGCCGGTAGGCGACGTGGTCGACGAGCCGGGTCCCGCTGCCGTCGGCGAAGAACCGATGTGTGTGCTCCCACTCGGCGAACGGGCCCGACTCCATGACGTCGCGGAACATGCCGGCACCATCGTCGAGCGTTCGCTCGGTTATGACTGACACCATCCGCTGTCTCGGCCCGACGCCGAAAGGCCGGATCGACAGCTCGATGCTCGAACCGGCCACGAGTTCGTCGGGATCGGCCTCGCCGTCGGGTCCCGTCACCGATTCGACGACGAGGTTCATGAAATCGGGTGTCAACGCCTCGAGGCCGTCGGTCGTCGAGTGAAACGCCCAGACGTCTTCGAACGGTGCATCGACGTGCGTTTCGCGTCGGTACGTAGCCATACGGACGATAGACAGCGAGGAGACAAAACCGCGGTGGTGTCGGCGGACCGAGGACGCTATTTGAGTCGTTCCTGGAGAAAGGAGGGGTGGGCGGCTTCGACGCCGTCGATCGAGAGGATATCCTCGCGGATGATCTCCCCGACCTCGTCGCCGTCGGCGGCCCGGACTTCCGCCATGAGCATGTGGTCGCCGCTGGATGTGTACAGCGAGTCGACGGCCTCGAGCCGTTTCAGTTTATCAGTGACCTCGACGTAGCGTTCACTCGCCACGTCCACGCCGACGATCGCGATGGACTTTCCCGAGAGCTTCTTGGGGTCGATGTCGGCCGAGTAGCCGACGATCACCCCCTCCGACTCGAGTTTCTCGATGTATTTCCGGACAGTCGGTTTCGACACGTCGGCTCTATCCGCGATCTCGGTGTAGGAGGCTTGGGCATCGTCCTCGAGGACTGCCAGTATTCTGTCCTCCGTTTCGGCGCTCATGAGATGATCTTTTACGTCCGTGAAAAAATATCTTCCGAAGATGAAAATCCGGTTCCGAGAGGTCGAGCGACGGGATAGCGACCGGCAGACCGGTTAACACAAACCCGTCTTTTGGATATATATCCTAACATCGGTAATCACATGGAGTACGCTTAAGACGAAGCGAGCGCCAGACACGCCCGTATGACGCTTGACACCATCGACCGCGTCGCGGTCCTCGGTGCGGGGAACATGGGCCACGGCATCACCGAGGTCGTCGCGATCGCCGGGTACGACGTGACTATGCGGGACGTCGAGACCGAGTTCGTCGAGAGCGGGTACGAGGATATCTCGTGGTCGCTGGATAAACTCGCCGAGAGCGGCCGCCTCGACGAATCACCTGAAGACGTGCTGGCGCGGATCGAGACGACGACCGATCTGGAGGCGGCGGTCGGCGACGCCGACCTCGTCATCGAGGCCGCACCCGAGGAACTGGATCTCAAACACGAGATCTTCTCGGATCTCGACGAACACACTCACGAGGACGCGATCCTGGCCTCGAACACGTCGTCGCTGCCGATCACCGACATCGCAGCCGTGACGGACCGACCGGGATCGGTCGTCGGGACGCACTTTTTCAACCCGCCGGTGAAAATGGATCTCGTCGAGGTCATCTACGGGGAGGAGACGACCGACGAGACGGCAGAAACCGCCTACGAGTTCGTCGAATCGATCGACAAGACGCCGATCTACGTCCGCAAGGACGTTCGCGGGTTCGTCGTCAACAGCGTCTTGGGCCCGTTCGGCGACGAGGCGGGGTGGATCGTCAGCGAGGGTGGCGCTACCATCCGTGAGGCGGACGCGACGATGGTCCACGAGCGTGGCTACCCGATGGGGCCGTTCGAACTCGGTGACCTGACCGGGATCGACATCGGCTATCAGGTCAGAAAGGAGGCGGGTCGCCCGATACCGCCGGTCGTCGAACAACAGGTGGAGGCCGGCGACCTAGGTCGCAAGACGGGAACGGGATACTACGAGTATGAAAACGGCGACGGCGCGGATTACGGTCCCGAGGACGTCTCCGAGTCCTTCGATTGGCTTCGGATCGAGGCCCGCATCATCAACGAGGCCGCGAAACTGATCGGGAACGACGTCGCGACGGCCGACGCGATCGATACCGGCCTCCGCCTCGGAGCCGGCTTCCCCGAGGGGCCATGTCGGCGGGCCGACAAACTCGGCCTCGACACCGTCCTCGAAAAGCTCGAGTCGCTGTACGAACAGTACGGCGAGAACCGCTATGAGCCGTCGACACATCTCCGCGAACTCGTCGAATCCGGACGGACGGGCGAGGACGCCGGGGCCGGGTTTCACGACTACGGATCGGACGGCGACCGGACGTACACGACGATCAACGCCGGGTTGAGCGACGAGGGGCTCTTGACGATCGAACTCGACAGGCCGGAGCGGCTGAACGCGTTGAGCCGTGATCTGATGGACGAGGTGGTTCACGCCCTCGAATCGACCGACACCGACGAGGTTCGGGCGGTCACCTTCGAAGGGGCTGGCGATCGGGCGTTTTCGGCCGGCGCGGACATCACCGGCTTCTCCGGGCTCGAACCCCACGAGGTAGAGATCACGCCGATGTTTCAGGCGGTCGCGGAGTACCCTCGGCCGACGCTCGCGAAGATCGACGGCTTCTGTCTCGGCGGCGGCCACGAACTCGCCTTGGCGTGTGACCTCAGAATCGCCACGGAGGGATCGGAGTTCGGCTTCCCGGAGATCGATCTCGGGTTGATACCCGGCGGCGGCGGCACCCAGCGCGCGATCCGGATGCTCCCGGAGGCGCGCGCGAAGGAACTCGTTTTCCGCGGCAACCGGATCGACGCCGAAACCGCCGAGGAGTGGGGTCTTATAAACCGCGCCGTCCCGGACGAGGAGTTCGAACCGACAGTCGGGGCGTTCGTAGACGACCTCCTCTCGGGCCCGCCCGTCGCGCTTCGGAAGGCAAAGCGTGTCATGGACGAGGGACGCGACGGCGACCTCGAGGCCGGTCTCGAGCTCGAGTCCCAGGCGTTCGGACTCCTGCTCACGACGGATGACATGGCCGAGGGCGCGGCGGCGTTCACGGAGGACCGGGAACCGGAGTTCGAGGGGCGATGACGGAGCCCCCCGAGTCGGTCGACGGGTGGGCGGACGCGATCGAACGTGGCCTCCACGAGCACGGCCTCTTCGAGTGGCTCGATCTGCGGATCGAAACGATCGAACCCGGGCGCGTCGTGTTCGAACTCCCTTTCGACGGGAAGTTCGCGAACCCGGGGTCCGGATCGATCCACGGCGGCGTGACCGCGACGGCCATCGACACGGCCTCGGGGTTCGCGTTGCGGTCGACGTTCGACGATCCGATGGCGGCACAACTGACGACGACGGATCTGAACGTTCGGTACGTCCGCCCAGCGCGGGGGGACCTCAGGGTTGAGGCAACCGTCACGCGCGCAGGCGGATCGATGGGGTACACGGAAAGCGAGGTCACGACCGTCCACGGCGGCGACCGAAAGACCGTTGCGACAGGGGGAACGAGCTACAGGCTGTTCAGGGACTACGATGACTGACGAACGGACGCGCACGGAGACGGACGGTGGAACGGACGACACGGACGGCGTTTTCCACCGGATCGAGGAGGGGGACACGACCGTCACAGGCGGCCGGACTATCACGGAGGCCGACGTACGTAACTTCGCGGGCGTCTCCGGGGACTTCAACCACATCCACCTCGACGAGGAGCGGATGAAAGAGTCGATGTTCGGCGAACCGATCGCCCACGGGATGTTGATCATGAGCGCTGCCACGGGGCTCATCTGGCAACACCGGACCGTCGAGGAACGCGACGCGGTGGTCGCCTTCTACGGGATCGACGACCTCCGCTTCGAGAAGCCGGTGTACACCGGCGACACGATCCGCGTCGAGATGGAGGTCGTCGAGACCCACGCCCGCTCGGGTGGGCCGGGCAACGGGACCGTCACCTACGCGCTCGACATCGTCAACCAGAACGAAGAGACGGTCATCTCGTGTGAGATGACGTCGCTGCTCGAGTAGGAGCCCGACAGCGGGCGTCCGTCAGTATTCCTCGTAGGCCAGCGTCATGACCCACTGGGAGAACGCGTCTCCTTGGGGGTCGATCTCCTCGTCACCGACGAACGGCGAGAGTTGGTCGCCGGCCATGAGAAGCGAGAACTCCAGATCGCGTGGATCGAGGATCGGCTCGATGAGGTAGGTGTTGTGGCCGTCGTAGACGGTTTCGGTCCGCTCGACGAGCTCCATCTCCTCGAGTTTGTCGACGATGCGGCTGCCCTTCCGCGAATCGACGTCGAGTTCCTTCCAGAAATCGCTCTGGTGGATGCCACCGGTGGTCCGTATCAGTTCCAGCCCTGCGCGCTCTACCTCGGAGAGGTCGGCTTCGGCGGCGGTGCTCATCGTATCGTAAGTGGCCAGCGAGCGTTTTAAATCATTGCTTTGTCGGGCGATCAATGCGAGTACGACGCTGTCGCGGGCCGCGCTCGCGACCCTACAGATACGCCTCGACCGTCCGGAACGGCGTTTCGCACGGCGGGCCGTCAGCGTACTCGAAGACGCGTTCGTCACCGAGGCGGATCAGCGACGACGAGCGCGTCCCGAAGCCGTCGCCGTGGAGACAGACGCCGTACTCGTGGTCACCGAGGACCGATCCGGCCCGTGCGGTCCACTCGGCTGCGGTCTCCGCCCCGCGCGGACGGAGTTCGGCGCGGACCGCGTCCGCGTTGTCCGCCTGCCGGCGGCCCGCTTCGGTGCGGGCCTCGGGAGAGAACCACTCGCCGTCGAAGCCGACGTTGACGACGACGTGGACGCCGGGGGAGAGCCGGCTGACGGCGTGGGATCCGCCGTGGTCGTGGGTCACGAGCGCACAGTCCTCGGCGTCGGCGGCGAGCACGTGACAGGAGGCGTACTCGCGGGCGCGGAGTTCGGCCTCGAGGGTATCTATCGCGTCCGCGGCCGTTCGAGCGGCGAGGGCGTCGTCGACCAACAGCCCCCGCGAGCGTGTCCCCTCGCCGTGCGTCCAGCGGTTCGTGATGGCGACGAGCACGCCGTCGGCGTTGTATCCGATCCACGTCCCGCCGGCGCGCTCGTCGCGGGGGGCGACCACTGGCGGGTCGCCACTACTGACCTGCGGCGGTGTCGAAGGGCGGTCTACCGCCTCGTCGCGGTTCGCGGCGACACAGACGGGGGCTTCATCGAAGACGCGCCAGGCGACGATGAGCGTACACACAGGTCGGTATGCGTGAGGGAGGTCTAAAACAACCGCGGTCGGGGGTTACTCGGGACTGTCACGGAGCAGGGCCGCGACCGCCGCCCGATCGACGGTCCCGGACGCCGTCCGCGGGATGGTGTCGGCGACCCCGATCGTCCGCGGGAGCTTAAACCCCGCCAACCGAGCCCGACAGTGTGTTTCGAGGTCGTCTCTCGAGGGGGCGACTCCGTCGGCCGGGACGACGAGCGCGGCGACGCGTTCGCCCCACTCGTCGTCGTCGATCCCGACGACGGCGCAGTCCTCGACCTCGGGGTGGTCCCGAAGCACCGCCGCCACCTCGTTCGGATCGACGTTCTCCCCGCCGGTCACGATCGTCTCGTCGGCGCGCCCGATGACGTACACCCGGCCGTTTTCATCACGGTAGCCCCGGTCGCCGGTCCGCAGACCGCCGTTTATAAACCGTTCGCTCGTCACCGTCCCGTCGAGATACCCGGGCGTAACCATCGGGCCCGAAACGACGAGTTCCCCCGGTTCTCCGGGGTCACACGGGGTACCGGCGCTGTCGACCACCGAGAGTTCGGCGAACATGACGGGATAGCCGACGGACTCGGGCGCGGTTCGGGCCTCCTCGGGCCGGGCAGTCGCGACCTGTGATGCGGTCTCCGTCATCCCGTACGTCGGCGCGACCGGGACGTCCCGCTCCTGTGCGCGCGCCAGGAGTTCGGACGGGCAGGGCGCGCCGCCGAGCAGGACGAACCGTAACTCCGGGATCGAGCCGGCATCGAGCAGGCGCTCGAGCATCGTCGGCACGAGCGAGACGGCAGTCGCGTCGGCCGCACGCAGACGTTCGAGCGTCCGTTCCGCGTCGAATCCCCGCTGGATCGACAGGGCCGTTCCGTAGAGGACGGATCGATAGACGGGCGCGAGCCCACCCATGTGTGACATCGAGAGCGGGATATGCCAGCAGTCGTCGCCGCGCAGTCCGAGCCTGAACGCCGAGGCCGTCGCGCTCGCGAGGACGTTCCCCAGGGTCAACACGACCGCCTTCGGGTCGCCGGTCGTCCCCGACGTAAAGAGGACGGCGAGCGGATCCGCGAGCTCCCACTCGGGAAGGTCGAACGGCTTCGGATCGGTTTCGGCGAGCGCTGTCGCCCCCGCGTCGGGATCGTCGAACGACAGGACGGTTCCGGTCGCCGCTTCCCGGACGGCGGCTTCAGTCTCACGCTCACACACGACGGCCGCAGGGGAGATCCGTTCGAGTTGTCGTTCGATCTCCGGGGCGGTTTGTTTGGCGTGTATGGGTACGAGAACCGCCCCGAGGCGCTGGACCGCGTGAACGGCGACGACGAACTCCGGGCCCGTCTCCGCACAGATCACGACGGAGTCGTCGACGCAGGCGCCGACGGTGGCGAGTCGGCCGGCAAGCGTTTCGGCTCGGGCGTCGAGTTCCGCATAGCACAGATCGCCGTCGAGTCCCTCCGAGCGCAACGCCGCCGCTTGCGGTGTCGCGTGCGCCCGGACGGCCAGCCAATCCCGCATCGTTCCGTCCGGGATTTCACCGGGGTGGGATATTTCCTTTTCCCTGTGGGACGGTTGCGGCGCCGTCGGCGACGGGGGCGACCCCCGACCGGAGATCCGATTCGAGCAACCCGCCGGTGGCGAGCCCACAGGACACGACATCGGGGATCGACGCCCCGAGGTGGACGGCGGCCGCACGCGCCACCGCGCCGTCGATCGTCGTCGTCACGAAGGCGTCGATCCCCGCGGTGCGCGCCGAGCGGACGACGTTTCTCGCGACGTCGATCCCGCCGAGCGCCATCGGCTTACAGACGAGGTAATCGGCGACGCCTGCCCCGAGGGCGGCTTCGGAGCCGTGTTCGACGAGGCCCTCGTCCAGTGCGATGTCGACACCGCGGCCTCGGAGTCGACCGTGAGCCTCGAGTGACGCCGCGGGAAGGGGCTGTTCGAGGATCGAGACGCCGAGACCGGCAAAAGTCGGGAGGAGCCGATCGGCGGTTGTCTCGTCGTAGGCCCCGTTCGCGTCCAACCTGATCTCCACGTCCGGACACGCCGATCGGACGGCCCGCAGACGGTCGAGGTCCTCGTCCGACGGCCGTGCGCCCACTTTCAGTTTGACTGCCGGATACCCCTCCAGGACCGCCCGCTCGGCGGCCGCTGCCGTCTCTTCGGGCGTGCCGTCGCCGACGGTCGCGTTGACCGGGACGGAGCCGACGCGCTCGGCCCCACCGAGAAACCGATACAGCGGTCGATCGGCCGCCCGGGACTGGGCGTCGAGGACGGCAAGGGAGACGCCGTGGCGGGCGGCCGGGGTGTCGAGCAAGTGACCGTCCTGTACGGCGGCGATCGGATCCTCGACGCGTTCGAGCGCGTCCTCGCAGGCATCGATGGACTCCGTCCAGCCCGGGAGCGGTGTCGCCTCGCCGAGACCCGGTTCGCCGGCGACTGTCACCCGGACGAGGAACCCCCGACGCGTGTCGATCACACCGGCCGCGGTCCCGAGTGGTTCGGAGAGCCGCAGGGAGAACGGCTCGAACTCCACGGTCACAGCACCACCGGGGCGGCGAGGCCGGCGGCGAAAAGCGCCGAGTGCGCGAACAGTAGCTTTCCGGTCCGTTCGAGCGCCGAGTTGAGCGCCTCGCCGTCGGTCCGCGTCCAGACAGTCGTCCCGAGTCGGACCGCAAGCGGGGCGCTGAGAAGCGGCAGCAGGACAGCGCCACCGAAGCCGTCCAACCAAAAGACGATCGGAATCGCGTATGCGAGACCGACCAGGGCGCTCCACTCGATCCGGCTGGCGCGGTAGCCGAGCATGACCGCAAGCGTCCGTTTGTCGGCGGCCGCGTCGGTCTCGCGGTCGCGGATGTTGTTGACGACGAGAATCGCCGTCGAGAGCCCGGCGGCCGGCAAGCCGGCGACGACCGCCGCCGCCGGAACGGTGCCCTCCGGGATCCAAACCGGGAACGGCCCGGTGACCCCGCCCACTGCCTGGACGTAATAGGTCCCGGCGACGGCGACGAGACCGAAGAAGACGAACACGAAGAGGTCACCGAGCCCCCGGTAGCCGTAGGGGAGCGGACCGCCGGTGTAGGTGATGCCGGCGACGACGCTTGCGAGCCCGATTATCAGGATCGGAACGCCGCCGACGTAGACGAGATAGGCGCCGACGAGGATGGCCAAAGCGAACGTGGCATACATCGCGTGTTTGACCGCCGCAGGCGATATCAGGCCGCCGGCGGTTACCCGGGTAAACCCCTCCCGGTCGTCGGTGTCGGCCCCCCGAATCGCGTCGTAGTAATCGTTGGCGAAGTTCGTTCCGATCTGTAACAGAAGCGCGCCGACGAGTGCACATCCGGCCGCGATCGGATCGGAAACCTCGGCCCTGACGGCGAGTCCGGTGCCGACCACCACCGGGGCCGCCGCGGCGGGAAGCGTCTGCGGCCGGGCCGCCATGAGCCACGCCTTCCGGGTCGACACCGCCGCAGTCATTGTTGAACGGTCGGGGCGGTGACGGTATAAGTGGTCGGTGTTTCGGACGGGCGTAACGGAAAACAAGCTACGGACAGGCCGGTTCACTCCCAGAAACTACACGGATAGTTATACATCCACATTCGGCAGCGGCTGTACGTTCGGACAGTATGGGGACGCCCGCCACAGCGGTCCGGGTCCTCTCTGTCCGTCTCGGGCCTGAAGTTGCGATGGCTCCCGACGGCGGCGCTGGGTTCGGGAGAACCGGTGTCGAGGGCGTCGACGGGAAATCCGAAACCACACAGTGGGCCGGTTCGACACGTGGATCGCCGATCAGTAGTGCCACTCGAAGCGCCGGAAATCCGGCTCGCGTCCCTCGTTGAACGCGTCCCGACCCTCCTTTGCCTCCTCGGTCATGTACCCGAGTCGGGTCGCCTCGCCGGCGAACACCTGCTGGCCGACGAGACCGTCGGAATCCATGTTGAACGCGTACTTCAGCATCCGGATCGCCATCGGCGACTTCGAGCAGATCGCCTCGGCCCACTCGTGGGCGGTAGCCCCGAGCTCCTCGTGGGGGACCGCCTCGTTGGCCATCCCCATCTCGACGGCCTCCTCGGCGGAGTAGGTCTTCCCGAGGAAAAACACCTCCCTGGCCTTCTTGTGGCCGACCTGTCTGGCGAGATACGCGGAGCCGAACCCGGCGTCGAAGGAGGCAACGTCGGGATCGGTCTGGAGGAACTTCGCGTGCTCCTCGGAGGCGAGCGTCATATCACAGACGACGTGCAGGGAGTGGCCGCCGCCGACGGCCCACCCGGGAACGACGGCGATCACCGGTTTCGGAACGTGGCGAATGAGCCGCTGGACCTCGAGGATGTGAAGCCGTGGGGCGGACTGCCCGCCACGCCCCGAGTCCGACCCGTCGTCGGACCCGTCGTCGTACTCGTACCCGGCATCGCCGCGGATCCGCTGGTCGCCCCCCGAGCAGAACGCCCATCCGCCGTCCTTCGGGGACGGGCCGTTTCCGGTCAGGAGGATACACCCCACGTCTGTCTGGCGTTTCGCGTGATCGAGGGCGGTGTAGAGTTCGTCGACCGTCTCCGGACGGAAGGCGTTTCTGACCTCCGGGCGGTCGAAAGCGATCCGGACCGCGCCGGTCTCCGCCGATCGGTGGTAGGTGAGGTCCTCGAAGTCGTCGGTGATCGGCTCCCAGCGGTCGTCATCGAACGGATCGGAAACCATTGTGCGGATTCCGGCAGCGACGGACAAAAAGGTACGCAGTGGCCGACCGCGCCGATCGCTCCCGTCGGCAGTTCTCGAGGTCGGACGCCACCCGGCGCGACGGCCCGGCCTCCGTCCGTCGCCGTTCCGCGCGGCCAACACAGCCGGGAAGGGTCGCCCCGAGTGGAACCGCGGCTCCGATCACGACGTATCGCCGAGCCGCGCGGCGACGCGAGCCTCGAGGTCACGGCGGTCGTCGTGATTCCGCCGGCTATCCGTCCTGAACTCGATCACGTCAGTCCCCGCCGACCCGACCGACTCGGCGTACAGTTCGCGGAACCGTTCGCGGTCGTCGGTCCGGGCGAACGACAGATCGTATAGATCCGCCGAATGCTCGAAATCGAGCCCGTGTGGCGTCCTGAACCACTCCTCGAACGTGTCGTGGTCCTCGATCGGCAGGAGATGAAAGATCCCGCCGCCGTCGTTGTTGAGACAGACGATCGTCGCGTCGACGCCGGCGCGCGAAACCGCGAGGAGCCCGTTCATGTCGTGATACAGCGCCAGATCGCCCGTCACGAGCACGAGGGGGTCCTCGGTTCCGAGACCGGCCCCGAGCGCCGTCGAAACGATGCCGTCGATCCCCGACGCGCCGCGGTTGCCGAGGACGGTCACCCCCGCCGTTCGGGGGCGACCGAACCGGTCGAGGTCGCGGACCGGCATCGAATTCGACACGAAAAGCGTCGACGGGTCGGGAGCGAGTTCGACCGCGTCGGCGAGGACGGCTCCCTCGGGCGGTTCGCGCCCCGAAACGAACGACCAGTAGTCCGCCTCCGTATCGGTGAGTCGCCTCGCGTACTCGCCGGATCGGCGACCGATAACCGCCGCGAGTTCGCTCGCGACCCGCGTCCCGTCGGCGGCGACGAGGTCCGTCGCGGTGAACGTCGCCTCCCGCCACCCACCGGCGGGATCGACGAGGAACTGTCTCGCCCCCGAGTCACGGAGGTAGTGGCGCAACGCCTTCGAGGTCGGGGACGCGCCGAACCGGACGACGACGTCCGGCGAGGCATCGATGGTTGAGACGTAGCCGTCGTAGCCACCGAGAGTCAGATCGCCGACGTGGGATCCGAACCGGTGGCCGGACAACGGGTCCGCGGCGACCGGAAATCCGGTTGCGTCGGCGAGTTCGGATAACGCCTCGGGAGAGGGCCCACCGTTGTCGGTCGGCCCACAGACGATCAACCCGCTATCGGCCCCTTGGATCGCCGCTGCGATCCGTTCGCGGTCCGTCCGTGAAACCCCGGCGCTTCCGTGGGAGACGGTTACGAACGGTCCCGATCGTCCCGCCGTCGCCGGACGATCGGTCGCTGTGAACCCCTCGGGGAGCGTCCCGTCCGGAACGCCTGCCGGAACCGATCCGGCGTCCGCGGTCAGCTCGAGGGGCTTGCGGACCGGCACGTCGAGGTGGACGGGGCCCGGTTCGGTTCCGGTCGCGGTCGCAACCGCACGACAAAGCGCCGTGCGGAGCGATCGAAGCTTCCGATCCGCGGCCTCGGGTTCGGGAAGCTTCCGGTATGCCCTGGTCGAGGTGCCGTAGAATCGCTCCTGGTCGATTGTCTGGTTCGCGCCGCTGTCCGTCAGTTCCGGCGGGCGATCGGCCGTCAAAAGCACCATCGGGACGCGCGCCGAGTCGGCCTCGACGACCGCCGGATGGAAGTTCGCCAGCGCCGTTCCGGAGGTACAGATCAACGGCGCGGGCAGGCCGGTCCGTTTCGCATACCCGAGCGCGAAGAAGGCGGCCGACCGCTCGTCGAGTTGAGAGACGGTCTCGATGTCGGGGTGCTGTGCGAACGCGACGGTCAGCGGCGTCGAACGCGATCCCGGGCACAGAACCGCCGTTTCGATCCCCGATTTCGCGAGTTCGTCCACGATGATCTCGCCCCACAGCGCGTTGAGTTCGCCCGCCATCGGTCACTCCAGCTGATCGAGGATCGGCCGGTATTTGAGTTGTACCTCATCCCACTCGCGGTCCGGCTCCGAGTCGGAGACGATCCCGACGCCGGCAAACAGCGTCGCCGTGTCGCCGCGCGCAACCGCAGAGCGGATCGCGACGGCAAACGAGCCGTAGCCCGCGGCGTCGAACCACCCGACAGGGGCGGCGTACCAGCCGCGTTCGAACGGCTCCGTGTCACGGATCGTCCGCAGGGCTTCCTTTGGCGGGAGTCCGCCGACCGCCGGGGTCGGATGGAGGGCTTCGACGAGCGTCAGAACGTGTTCGTCCTCGGCGAGTTCGGCGGTGATCGGCGTTTCGATATGCTGGACGGTCGCAAGCCGTCGGATCGTGCGCTCGCCGGCGTGAATCGAGGCCGCGTACGGCTCCAACTGTGAGCGAACCGCGTCGGCGACGAGTTCGTGTTCGTGGACGTTTTTTTCGTCCGTCAACAGTTCGGAGGCGAGCCACTCGTCCTCCTCGGGCGTATCCCCCCGGCCGGTCGTCCCCGCGAGCGCGCCGGTCGAGACGGTCCGGCCCCGACGGCCGACCAACCGCTCCGGCGTCGCTCCGAAGAACCCACCGCCCCCGTCGTCGGGTTCAAACAGGAACCGATAACAGTCGGGGTACCGCTCACCGAGCCGCGCCAGTGCCGCCGGCATCGAGAGTTCGCGCGCGAGCGACACCCGAAGCGCCTGTGCGAGCACGACTTTCCGGAGTTCCCCGGCGGCGATGCGGTCGGTCGCGGCGACGACGCTGCGGCGCCATTCGGCCTCCGAGGTCGTCCGCGCCCGGCCCGTGATACCCGGCGGTGTTCCGATGGGGCCGGGATCCGACAGCGACCCGAGGCGGTCGACCTCGCGGTTGAGCCGCCGTTCGACCGCCGACGGGTCGGCTCCGATGTCGTTGACGGTCACCCACGCCTCGTCGTCGACGTACGTCACCTGCGTCCGTGGCAGAACGAACTTCGCCCCGGGGTACCCTTCCCACGGCCCCGCCCCGTGGTGGTCGTCGTGGAACGCGAACCCACCGAACAGCCTCGGCCGGGCCGCGAGCGCGCCGGCGTGTACGTCGCCGATCGAGAACAGTTGGTCTGCGGCCTCCCGGACGGTCCGGAACCGATCCGGACCGTCCGTCCTGATCGTCGTCGCCGCCCCGCTACCGACGACCGTCGCCTCTCCGGGAGCAGCCCAAAACATCCGCGGTGCATCGGCGGCCGAGAGCACGGCCCGGCGGTCCGGAACGGCCGACAGCCTGATGGCCCGACTCACGAGCCCCGTCGATTCGGGGACCGTCTCCTCGCTGCCCAGCGGATCCATTACCGTCGCTTGGACCCCCACCGTCTTAGGTTACCTGTTCGCCCGACGCGATTACAGCTTTGACTCGGCGTCGTCGGCCAACTCCTCCATTCGCTTGCCGATTCGCCCGGCGTCGGAGAACTCGTCTTCGGCCATCACGTTCGCCAACGCGTTGCCGAGGACGAAGACGGCGTGTTTGTGTTCGCTTTTCGATTTGTGGACGTCGTCGGGCGTCACGTCGAGTTCCCCGTACGGGTCGAACACCGAGTCGTCGATCTCGTCCATTCCGTCGAAATGTTCCATGATGGAGACCATCTTGGCGTGTAGCTCCAGAAGCTCGTCCTTATGCATGTCCCTGCGTATTACGACAAGGCGCTTAACACTTGTGCGAGAGGGAGACGCACACGCAGCGCTTCGGACCGCCTCGACGGGGAATTCGGCGGTGTTCGGACGGGGCGGCGTGTGTCAGAAAACGTACTCGTCGTCGTGGCCCATCATCCCGTCCTCCTCGAAGCTCGGATCCTCGTCGTCGATCGGGCCGCTCGTCTTGTAGGCTCGAAGCCCGGTCGACAGCAGTTCTTCGATCGCCTCCTCCCGGTTTACGAACTCGCCCTCTTCGACGAGTTGTGCGATCTGCATCTCGAGATGCTCGGGGACGGTGAGTTGTACCTTCGGCATCGGCTCGGTTATCGATTCGGCGATGGGGTATTTAACTCTGTCGAGAGATTTTCGTCTCTAGCAAAATCGTTTCTGCATCACTGTAAGGATATTTTTCGTTTTTGCCACCTGTTTTGCACAAACGGGTCATAACTCCCGGAAGCGACAGGGCTTAGCCGTCCACGGATATAGCTGCAGTGTGAACGACGTCACGGACCTCCACGAGGAGTTCGGCGGTGAGCGACTCCCTCCCGGCCAGCGGGAGACGACACGGTTTCCGGTCCTCTCGAAAGGTGAAACCCCACCCGTGCCGGACGACGCGACGCTCGATGTATGGGGGGCCGTCGACGAGGAGCGGTCGATCCCCCTCGACGAGTTCAAAACCCTCGACAACGAGCGGCAGCGACAGGATTTTCACTGTGTTACGGGATGGTCGCGCTTCGACTGTGTGTTCCGCGGCGTCACGTTTCCGACGCTTGCGGACCTCGTCGGTGTCGACGACGACGCGGTGCACGTCCTGTTTCATAGCCACGACGGCTACACCACCGATCTCCCGCTCTCGGACTGTCTGCGCGAGGAACTGCTGTTGGCGTGGAAGTACGACGGTGAGGCGCTTTCGGGCGAACACGGCGGGCCGCTTCGTGTCGTCACTCCGCACAAGTACGCGTACAAGGGAGCGAAGTGGCTCTCCGGCGTCGAGTTTCTCGTCGAGTCGACCCGCGGCTACTGGGAGCAGCGCGGTTACTCCGGATCGGCGAACCCATGGAACGAGGAGCGATACGGATAGCCGTAGGACCGGCCGTGTGGAACAGTGATTCGGGCGGAAGGATTAACATCTCGGGAATCCCGATTATTCGTTATGGCCGGTCCCACGCGTGTACTGCTTGTCGACGATGACCCCTCTCTCGCCGACCTCATGGCGAACCAGCTCGGAGAGCTCTGCGAGGACTTTTCCATCCGGATCGAAACGGATCCAAACGACGCGCTCGAAGCGGTTGAGACTGGCCGCATCGACTGTGTCGTCAGCGACCATCACATGCCCCAAATGACGGGGCTGGAGTTGCTCCGGTACGTTCGAGAGATGAATCCCGATCTGCCCTTTATTCTGTTCACCGCCCGGGGGAGCGAGGAAATCGCGAGCGATGCCGTCTCCGCCGGCGTCACAGACTACTTCCGGAAGCGGCGAGGGTCCGACCAATGGCAGGTGCTCGCAAACAGGATCGAGAACGCTGCCGCGAGGTATCGCGCCGAGGAGGCGGTCCAGCGGCGTGAATCCGCCCTCCGTCAACTGGCCAGAACTGTCATCGACAGCGTCTCGACTCCCGTCGAAGCTCTCTGTGAACTCGGCCGTGAGACGCTCGAAGTCGAGTACGGTGCCCTGTTGGCCGACACCGACGGCGGGTTCGAAATCCTCGTCGAGAGCGCCGCGGCCGAACTCCCGTTCGAGACCGGCCATGGGGTGCCGTTGTCGGACGATATCGGCGATCTGACCGTCGACGGAAGCGGCATCGTCGCCGTCGCCGGCGACGTCGACGCGAGCGCCGAAACCGGGTTCTCGTCGTACATCGGAACGCCGGTGTACGCCGGCGACCGTCGGTACGGGACGCTCTGTTTCTGCGACCGGGGCGATCGGACCGAGTTCACCGCCTGGGAACACGCCTTCGTCGAGTTGCTCGGCGACTGGCTGGGCCACGAACTGACGAGCGAACGGGCACGCGAGCAAAACGAGTCGATGGGGTCGGCTCGCGGACGCGTTCAACGCGCCATCGACGCCCTCGATTCGGGCGATACGAGCGCTGCCCGTCGTCAACTCACCGCCGTACGGGAACTGCTCGACCGAGGGCCGGAGGCGACAACTCCCGTCTCGATCGAACTCTCCTGAGCGGGCGAAACGGCCCTCGAAACGGAAACGGCTGTTACCGACTGTCGCGTGCGTCCGCGACGCATTCCTCCAGCGGCCCCATGAGTTCGTCCGCGACGGCGTAGGGGTCGGTCTCCTTTTCGAGGACCGCATCGATGTAGCTCTCGAGGCCGCCCCGGGCCGCCAGTTCGTCGTTCAAAAGTCCGGCGGTGTCCTCCCGGAGCAACGCCTTTATTTCGGCTTCGTATCGCTGTCTGGCTTGCGCCTCCAGTTCGCCGCTTTCGCCGAGGTACGCGACGTGGTCGGCGATCGTCTCGAGGAATTCGTCGACGCCCTCGCCGGTCTTCGCGACCGTCTCGACGATCGCCGGCTCCCAGCCCTCTTCATCCTCGTCGTCGCCTGCACCGTCGTCGCTGTCGGCCAGTGCCTCGGCCCCGTGGTGGCCGGCCATCGGCGATGAGTCGCGCATCCCGATCATCTCCCGGAGTTCCATAACCGTCCGGTTCGCTCCGTCCATGTCGGCTTTGTTCACGACGAAGATGTCCGCGATTTCGAGTATTCCCGCCTTGAGCATCTGGACGTCGTCGCCGGCCCCCGGCGGAACCAGCACCGAGACGGTGTCCGCCGTCTTGACGATCTCGATCTCGTTTTGACCGGCACCGACGGTCTCGACGATGATCTTGTCCTTTCCGAAGGCGTCGAGTGCCTTCACCGCGTCGGTCGTCGCCGTCGAGAGCCCGCCGAGGGATCCCCGCGCGGACATCGACCGGAAGAACACGTCCATGTCCCCGACGTTGGACGCCATCCGGATGCGATCGCCCAACACCGCCCCACCGGTAAACGGCGAGGAGGGGTCGATCGCGATCACACCGACCGTCTCCCCCCGATCGCGGTACGTCGCCGCCATCTTGTCGACGAGCGTCGACTTTCCGGCACCCGGTGAGCCGGTGATCCCGATGACTTCGGCGTTGCCGGTGTGTTCGTGCAGCTGCGAGACGAGATTCCGATAGCCCGGCGAACGGTTCTCGATTTTCGTGATAACGCGTGCCAGAGCCCGATGTTTGCCGTCCAGTAGGTCCGCTATGAGCGTGTCCTCGGACATCTATCGTTCCGGGGCGTTCTCGCGGACAAACTCGATCGTCTCCTCCATCGTCGCGCCGGGGCCGAAGATCTTGGCGACGCCGGCGTCGTACAGCTCCTCGCGGTCGTCGTCCGGAATGATCCCTCCGACGAGGACGAGGGTATCCTCGAGCGCGTCGTACTCCTCTAGGCCCGCCATGATCTTGGGGACGAGCGTGTCGTGTGCGCCCGAGAGGATCGATATTCCGAGCACGTCTACGTCCTCTTGAACGGTCGCCTGGACGATGTCGTCGGGTGATTTGTGCAGTCCGGAGTAGATGACTTCGAAGCCCGCATCCCGGAACGCCCGGGCGATGACGTGTGCGCCGCGGTCGTGACCGTCGAGGCCGACTTTCGCAACCAGACATCGGATGGTTCGTTGTTCCTGTTCCGTGCTCATACGATCCACTATCCGGGGGCAGGTGTTTGACTTTAACGGAGGCGGGGTCGGACTCGGATCGGGTTTGAGTTCTACAACCGCGATTGCACGCCTCCGGACCGAGGATGTGACGATTCCGCACACTGGCCGTCGGTTCGATGGGTTTATGAATCGCGTCGGGGTACTGTGTGACGCGTTCGAGGGCTCGTAGATCAGCGGTAGATCATCCCCCTGGCACGGGGAAGGCCCCGGGTTCAAATCCCGGCGAGTCCATTCGTCTCGCTTCGCTCGACTCATTCCCTCGCCAACCCTCGCAAACCCCTCGGGTTTGCTCAGTCCCGGCGAGTCCATGAGGGAGCCTGTTTCTCCGTAATGTACAGACGGCGTAGCGACGCTTGTACGTGCCCACGGCTGAATATCGGCGATTTGCACCCGTCTACCGGCAAACGTGTTTGGACGGTTGGACGAGGTAACTGGACGCAGGTCTACAGGCGGAACAGGCCGAGTGCCTCGGGACTTGACCCCGAGGCAGTTTACGCGGTCTGTTGATCCGGCCGAGTTGATGATACGCAACCTGGCTCCGTTGAAATCATCCACATCCGATACGAACTCTTTGCTGGATATACAGCGCGAGTCCTACACTGACGACCGGCGAGATGATGTGAACTACCCCACCCTGCTCAGCCTGCGGCTTCGCTGAGGGTGGGGACAGTAGCTTTCCGTGAGCGGCTGTAGACGAGAGACATCGTCGAGAAGGGCGACGCTCCCACGGATTATCGCGAGGAGAACTGAGGATCACCCAGGTCGCCACCGGCCGCCAATTTCCTCTCGGGGATAATCCTGATACGTCCCATTGAGATACGTGGTCACCCGTCCATCCTCCTCGCTGAGCGTGATCGCCCATAGGACATTCTCCCGGAGGGATGTCTCTAAGGCGCTCATGTGTTTGGTTCCCATCCAGTCAGGGTAGTCAATATCCGCAACCGCTGGAACTTCTGCTTGAGTGGGGCTCCGAACGCGAACCATCTGCCGTTGAACCGATCCATCGCCAGTGACCATGATAGCACCGTCTCGACTGAATGCGACGTCTTCGGCGACCCGCCGAAACTCCGAAGCTGACTCAAGAACGAGCTTACATCGGTTAGTCGGCCAGATATTCTCCCCGAGCGGATCGGTGTATTTATCGAAATCTATTTCGGCAACGATTACAAAGTATAGGCTCGGACCGCTGACGTACTGTTCGTCCCACTTATCGAACTCCAAGCTCAACGACTCAGCAACGTATCGGATCTGGTCCATGAGTTCCTGACTGGTCGCGTACTTCTTCAGAACCCGGTCAAGTTCTTTCATGGACTTACTTTATACACGCACCGAACCCTGTTAAAACTCCGCTTAGCGTATTGGGCAAGAAGCCCCCACCCTCACGCAGCGACCGAACGGGAGCGATAGACGTCACCGGAGGAATATCCTCGGCACCAAGTATCATGTGTACTGATACCATGGTTTTATATCATCATCGATCATATGTGTTTCATGGTGACCACCCATTCGACATACGATTACGTGATCGTCGGGGCCGGCTCGGCGGGCTGTGCGCTGGCACACCGACTCTCCGCGGACCCCGACGCGGAAGTGCTCCTCGTTGAGGCCGGCGAACCGGATACGAAAGAGGAGATCCACATCCCGGCGCTGTTTCCCCACTTGTTCAAAAGCGATGTCGACTGGGAGTACTACACGGAGCCGCAACCGGAGTTGCACGACCGGGAACTGTACTGGCCCCGCGGAAAGACGATGGGCGGATCGAGTTCGCTCAACGCGATGATCTATATCCGTGGCGTCCCGCACGACTACGACACGTGGGCCGAGGCCGGCAACGACGGCTGGGGGTACGACGACATGCTCGAGTACTTCAAGCGGTCGGAGCACTTCGAACCCGAGGATGGCGATCCGACGTACCACGGGACCGACGGCCCGTTAAACGTCGCAGATCCCGTCGAACCCCACCCCGTGTCGGGCCGACTGGTCGAGGCGGCCGCGGAAGTCGGTCACGTCCGTAACGACGATTTCAACGGTGAACGGCAACAGGGCGTCGGCCACTATCACCTCACACAGAAGGACGGCAAGCGGTGTAGCGCGGCCAAAGCGTTCATTACGCCGATCCTCGACCGGGAGAATTTCACCGCCGAAACGGGTGCACAGGTGACGGAGATTCGTTTCGAGGACGACCGTGCCGTCGGCGTCGCGTACGAGCAGGACGGCGAGACACACCACGCTGACGCCGACGCCGAGGTGATAATCAGCGCCGGTGCGGTGAACTCCCCACAGCTGCTCATGCTTTCGGGGATCGGCCCCGCCGACCACCTCGAAGGCCACGGGATCGACGTCCGCCGGGACCTCCCCGGTGTCGGAAGGAATTTACAGGATCACCTGTTCGCGTTCGTCGTCCACGAGCGAACGGACGACGCCGGGGACCCCTCGCCGTCGTCGAATATCGGGGAAGCCGGCGGGTTCACCTACGTCGACGAAGACGCACCTTCACCGGACCTGCAGTACCACTTCGCCCCGGTGTACTTCATGGAACACGGGCTGTCCAACCCCAGCGAAGGCATGGGGTTTTCGATCGGCGCGACACAACTCCGTCCGGAGAGCCGCGGCGAGATCAGGCTCGGTTCGGCCGACCCGTTTGCGGACCCGGTCATCGACCCCAACTACCTCACGGAGGAGACGGACATGGAGATCATGGTCGAGGGTGTCAAGCGCGCCCGGGAGATCGCTGGGGCCGACGTGATGGACGAGTACCGCGGGCCGGAACTGTGGCCCGGCGAGGAGGTGACTACGGACGAAGAGATCCGCGAGCACGTCCGTGAGACCGCGCACACGGTGTATCACCCCGTCGGGACGTGTCGGATGGGCGACGACGACATGGCCGTCGTCGACGACCGGCTGTGCGTCCACGGCGTCGAAAACCTCCGCGTCGTCGACGCCTCGATCATGCCGACGCTGACGAGCGGCAACACCAACGCCCCGAGCATCGCCATCGCCGAAAAAGCCGCAGACATGATCCGTTCGACGGTCGCGACACCGGCTGACGACTGAACAGCTCACCCCACTTCGGGTGGTCGGCCTCGACGGGATGCATCGCGTCGTGTCGGGGTGTGGCTCTCGGCAGCGCAAACAGCCGGTTCACTTCGTGCGAACACCGCACAGAGAGTTTATTATCCCTGGTTCCCTCTATCGCGTGTGAGCAATTCCGACGAAACGCCGTCCGGAAGTATCGCCCGAGGGATCGACGACAGCGGACTTGGTCCGGCTGCCCTAGCCTCGATCGGGTCGGTTGCCCTGGCTCTGTACTACTATTACGTTCGCAACGAGGAACAACGGGGGCAGTTCATCGGGCTGTGGCCGATGACGATCCTCGGGATGGCGACGTATCTCAAGCTGGAGCAGATGCGAAAACAGCTGAATATGAATACGACCGACGACTGATCGATCGCTCTTAACGATAGACACACGGCCGTACGGGTATTTCAGCGGGCCCAGTTACTTTACTCGTTCTTGTTCCGACCCCGATCTGGTAAAACCCACCACCACGCATAAGCCTCCACGCGGCGAGCACCCGTCATGGCAACGCGCACCCGATCGGGCGGTTCCGGCTTCTTCGACCGCCTCAAAACGGGCTGGACGCTGACAAAGGACAGCGCCGGCGTGATCCGCGACCACCCGAAGCTTCTCGTCTTTCCGCTTTTGGCCGGGATCTTTAGTATCATCTTCCTGGTGATTTTCTTTCTCCCATTAGTGTTGGCAAACGTCGTTGGCGGGGGCCTCGAGTACGTCGTGCTGTTCGCGCTGTACTTCGTGACGACGTTCTTCAGCACTTACTTTTCGGCGGCGCTCGTCCACGCGGCGAACGTCGCCTTCCACGGTCGCGAGCCGAGTGTCAGAGAGAGCATGTACGCGATCAACGGTCGACTCGGGCCGATCGTCGTCTGGTCGCTCATCTCCGCGACGGTCAGCATCGTGTTCCGGGTGCTCGAGAACTCCGATAACCCGCTGGCATCGGTCATGCGGGCGGTGTTCGCCGTCGGCTGGTCGATCATGACGTTCTTCATCGTCCCCGTGATCGTCTTCGAGGACGTGACGGCGACATCGATGTTCGAACGGAGCGGGTCGACGTTCAAAAACACGTGGGGTGAGACCCTCGGGGCCGGGTTCGGGATCACCGCGATCGTCATCGGCATCGGGATCGCCCTCGTCGTCGTCGCGCTCGCGGCCTCGGTGCCGGTCGCCGCGGCCTTCCCCGGTCCGGGGACCGTACTCGCGGTCGTTCTCGTCGCGCTCGCGTTGGTGTTCACGTTTTTACTCAGTCAGACGGTCTGGGGGATCGCGAAGACCGCCCTCTACGTCTACGCCGAGGAAGGCGTCACCCCGAAACAGTTCGAGAACTTCGATTTCGAAACGCTCGGCGGCCGGGCCGAGCACGCGGCGACGACCGGGCCGGACTCCGATCGGGCTCCGAGGACGGCGATCGAGCGTTGACCGGACTGTCCCGATAACCTTCTCGAGGACTCCGAATCCGCCCTCGATAGGGGCCATCTATCCCCGCTTTTCGCGCGTCGATCGATGACCCGCCACCGGCGGTTTCAAACCGTCGCCGCCCCAACCACAGTCAATGGGAAACGCGGACATCAGACAACTGGCGGTCATCGATCCGAAGCCCTTCGAGGAACTCGCGGGATCGGTCGTCGCGATCGATGCCCACAACTGGCTGTACCGGTATCTGACGACGACGGTCCGGTTTACGTCGAGTTCAACGTACACGACCGCCACCGGCGAGGAGGTGGCGAACCTCATCGGAGTCGTCCAGGGGTTGCCGAAGTTCTTCGAGGCGGATATGACGCCGATTTTTGTCTTCGACGGCGGGGTGACGGAGCTGAAAGACGAGGAAATCGAAAGTCGCCACGAACAGCGCGAGCGTTACGAGGCGGAACTGGAGGCCGCCCGGGCGGGCGAGACTGACGCCGACGCCGCCGAGATCTCGACGCTCGAGTCACGCACCCAGCGGCTCACTGACACGATCCAGACGACGACCAGGGAACTGCTCGAGTTGCTCGATGTCCCCGTCGTCGAGGCCCCCGCCGAGGGGGAAGCCCAGGCCGCCTATATGGCGCGATACGGCGATGTCGACTACGCGGGGTCCGAGGACTACGACGCTTTGCTCTTGGGTGCGCCGTACACGCTTCGGAAGCTGACGAGCAGCGGTGATCCCGAGTGTATGGACTTCGAGCGGACGCTTTCGGAACTCGGATTGAGCTGGGAGGAGCTCGTCGACGCCGCGATCCTGATGGGCACCGATTTCAACGAGGGAGTCTCGGGCGTCGGTCCCAAGACCGCCGTGAAACTGCTTCGCGAGCACGGCGATCTCTTTACCGCCCTCGAAGCTCGCGGCGAATCGATCCCCCACGCCGATCGGATCCGCGAGATGTTCCTGAACCCCGCGGTCACCGACGAGTACGAATACGACACCGACATCGACCCCGACGTCGACGCGGCGAAACGCTACGTCACGGAGGAGTGGGAGGTCCCGGCGGAAGAGGTCGAGCGTGGCTTCGAGCGCATCGAAGCATCCGTCGTCCAGACAGGGCTCGACCGCTGGAGTTGACCCGTGGGGACCGTCCCGGCGTATCCGATCCCGGCGGGCTTTTGGTTCCCGCGAACCGAGACACTGCCATGACACCCGAAGAAGTCGAGGCACGAATCGAGGAGGCACTCGAGGACTGCGAGGCGACCGTCGAGAAAGCCCGCGGCGAACACGACGACGACCACCTCCGTGCGACTGTCGTCTCCCCCGCGTTCGACGGCGTCTCGCTCGTCGACCAACATCAACTCGTTTATGACGCCCTCGGCGACGCAATGACGAGAGACATCCACGCACTCGAGTTGACGACACGGACGCCGGACGCCTGAGACGGATTGTTCTACGGGACCGCGGTAGCGGCTGCCCGTGGGTCAGCACGCTTTTGCCCTCGACTCCCGACAGTGGGAAGTCGGGTCACTCCTCGAGTTTCTCGTCGATGAACTCGTGGGCCTCCTCGAGTATCTCCCGGGGACCGTCTTGCGTGATCGTGTTGATCGCCTGCTCGTAATCGCGCCACTGGAGGTCGCGGTGCTCCGAGGAGAGCTCCGCTGACGCCTCGTAGGAGCGCGCGATGAACAGGTGGACGGTCTTGTGAATGGTGTTGCCGTTCGCCTCGAACACGTAGTCGTAGTCGTCACGGAAGCCGTCTAACAGCCGGAAATCCTCGATTCCGGCCTCCTCTTTCACTTCGCGGATGGCGGTCTGCTGGAGTTCCTCCTCGCCCTCGACGCCGCCTTTGGGGAACTCCCAATCGCCGGGGCGGGATTTGAGCAGCAGGTACTCACGCCGGCCACGCGTGTCGCGAAAGAGGATGGCTCCCGCGCTCGTGGCCTCTATCATTGTCTCACCGTATACGGGCATGTGATAAATGGGTGTCGGAGGACCGCCAGGAGCCGCCCCGTGTCGGTCGGCGATGAGTGGGCTTTTGACGATCGAACGTCCAGGGGAGTGTATGCCGTTCGTCACCACCTTGACGATCCAAAGCGGGGATCGGGACGTCCTCGAACGCGTCGTCGGGAACATCAAACGCCGAGCAGAGCGCAAAGGGGTCGAACTCCGGGGCCCCCACGCCGAGTCCCCGGTCGACATCTCCGTCCCGCAATCGAAGCGTCTCGACGCGAGCGATCGATCGTTCCGCCACTGGACCTACACCGTCTACGAGCGACGGATGGAGGTCGTCGGCCACGACGACTTCGCCCGCGGCGTCGCCGGACAGGAGTTCCCCGAGGGAATCCGCCTCGACGTCGACGTTGAGCGCGTCTCAGCCCCGGGAACCTAACGCCGCCTAGAACGGTGACCGCCCCGTACGGGGAACCGCGTGGGCTTATGGTTCCCCGGAGCCACCGTCAGCCATGAGCGTCGACCGCGGTCAGCTGATCGAGTTGCGCAGGGAGTTTCACCGCCACCCCGAACCCGCCTGGCGGGAGTTTTGGACGACGGCCCGGATCGTCTCCGAACTCGACCGGATCGGCGTCGACGAGTTGTTCGTCGGCCGAGACGCACTGGCCGACGATCGGCTCGCGGTACCCGACGACGACGAGCTCGGAACCTGGATGGATCGGGCCCGTGAGGCGGGGGCCGATCCCGACGTGCTCGATTCGCTTGCCGGCGGGTGGACGGGCGCCGTGGCGGTGATCGAACAGGGGGAGGGACCGACGGTCGGCCTCCGCGTCGACATCGACGGACTGCCTCTCGAAGAGTCGACGGACGACGCCCACGAGCCGGCGCGTGAGGGGTTCCGCTCGGAGACCGGCGCGATGCACGCCTGCGGCCACGACGCCCACGCGACTATCGGCCTCGGCGTCCTCGAGTCGGTCAAAACGAGTGAGTTCTCCGGGACGCTCAAGCTGTTCTTCCAGCCGGCCGAGGAAGTCATCGGCGGCGCCAAACCGATGTCCGAGTCGGGCCACCTCGACGACGTCGAGTACCTCTTTGCGATCCACATCGGGCTCGATTACCCGACGGGCGAGATCGTCGCCGGCATCGACGATTTCCTCGCCGTCACGCAGTTCTACACGACGTTCGAGGGGTATCCGGGCCACGCCGGCGCCCGGCCCGAGGAGGGACGAAACGCCGTCCAGGCGATGGCGACGGCGGTGTCGAACCTCTACGGGATCGAGCGCCACAGCGACGGCGAATCGAGGGTCAACGCCGGTCGGGTCGGGGGCGGCACCGCGACGAACATCATCCCCGAGGAAGCGTTCCTCCACGGCGAGGTTCGCGGCGAGACGACGGCAGTCCGCGATTACACGTTCCGTCGGGCCGAGCAGGTGTTCGAGGGCGCGGCGATCTCCCACGACTGCAGCGCGGACGTGACCGTCGAGGGCGAGGCCCCCTCGGCCGAGAGCGATGCGGAACTCGTCGATATCGTCACCGACGCCGCCAGAACTCACCCGGATGTCGAGCGCGCCACCCGACGTGGCTCCATCGGCGGGAGCGAAGACGCGACGTTCCTGATGCAACGCGTCCAGGACAACGGTGGACTGGCGACGTATCTCTGTATCGGCACGGACCATCCCGGAGGCCATCACACGGCGACGTTCGACGTCGACGAAGAGTCGCTCAAACCGGGCGTCGACGTGGTGACCGAGGCGATCGTCTCGGTTTCCGAGAGCCGCCCCTAAAGCAGATACCGGTCCTCGTCCTCGGCCATGTCAGTGACCGAATCGGCCGCTTCCACGAGTTCCTCGGCCATCGAGGGGCCGAATCCGAGCACTTCGGTGCGGACCCCTTCGTGTCGGAGATGCGTACACAGCCGGGCGAAGTCACCGTCCCCGCTACAAAGCACGAACGTGTCGATCTTGCCGGCGAGCGTGACCGCATCCAGACACATCCCGAGATCCCAGTTGGCCTTCTGTGAACCGTCGGTGAACGTCTTGATGTCCTTGATTTTCGTCTCGAAGCCGATGTCCCGGAGGGCCTCGAAGAACTCCTCTTCGGCGGGCGAGTCGGCACGGATCACGTACGCGATCGCCCGGACGAGTTTCCGGCCGTCGACCGCGGCATCGAGCAGTCCGGTGTAGTCGACGTTTCGCGAATAGAGGCTGTGAGCCGCATGATAAAGGTTCTGCGAGTCGGCGAGAACCGCAACTCGTTGGGCCGAATGGATCGGTCGCATACCGGAGTTCCTTCGGGATCGAATATATGTTTTGGCCTCCGCTGGCGACGTGGTGCGATCTACGGAGATACAGCGAGAGTGCCTCGGGGTCGTTCGAGGGAACGAAGCTCTCTCGTGACGACGAGACTCTTCGATTCTCGAACCACTCGTTCCCGAGGTAGTTCACTGGAAGCCACGGATCGGCTGGGCCTGTGTGCTTTCGTCCTGATCCATGTTCTGGAGCCGTTTTGCCAACTGCTCGCGCGCGTTCTGAATCTCGTCCGCCTGTTCGACTAGCCGGTCGGTGTTCACGTCGACCCCGGCGATCGGGCCGACGCCGTGTTTGAGGACGGCCCGCGAGGCCTCCGGGTCCGGGAATCGTGGATCGGTCTGTGCGATCAATCCGACCGAGTCGAGCCCCGTCTCGACGGCGCGGTGCAACAACGCCCCCGTCGGCCCCGAAACCAACCCTCCCTCGCGGGGCGGAACGATACCCGCCTCGTCGAGTTTGGCCTCGCCGTCGCCGGTCGAGACGCCGTACAGTTCCGGCGTCCCGTCTTTCTCTTCGGGGAGGCCGCTGAGATACAGCGGGAAAACGTCGTTCGTGTCGATCCAGCCGGTGACGCAACTGGCGAACTCCGTCGCCTGCTTCGGCGAGACCGGAACGTCGCTCTGGAGGACGAGGAGATCCAGGTCTTCCTCGGCGTACAGCCGTACCGGCGGCCGAAGCTCCGAGTCGGTGCTCTCGTAGACGGCCACACGCGGTAACCCCTCACAGTGAAGTGCGCCGTAGTACGTCATATCGAACTCGTTGATGAGGTGATCGGCGGCGATCTTCCCGACCAACCCGGCACCGGGAAGTCCCTCGATCAGCGTCGGCGAGTCGAGTTCGATCCCCTCGTCGGCGATTCGAATGCGTGCCATGCGCGGGCGGACACGCCGCGGGAACTTAAACTGTGAGCCGATCGCACACCGACGGCCGGACCGTCCCGACACCGACACGGACAAACCGCCCCGGGGACGACTGCCCACATGGATCCGCTGTCGAGATACGACCCGATCGTCGGCGACCCGTCGGCGTTTCACGACGCCTGCGAGCGCTCGCTCCCGTCGGTCGTTCGGGTCAACGACATCAAAACGACGCCCGAGCGCGTCCGCCGGGCGTTCGACGAGGCGGGCGTCGAATACCAACGGATCGGGTGGCACGAGGGGCTGTTTCGGCTCGGTCCCCGCGAGTCGCCGGGCAACTCCTGGCCGTTCGTCCACGGCTGGGTGTACGGCCAAGAGGAGGTGTCGGCCGTCCCCGCTCTCGCCCTCGATCCGGCCCCCGGCGAGCGCGTGTTGGACTGCTGTGCGGCCCCCGGAAGCAAGACGACCCAACTCGCGGCTCGGATGGACGATCGAGGGATACTCGTCGGCAACGACAACAACCTCGGGCGGCTGTCGGCGTTGCGGTCGAACGCCGAACGCTGTGGGGTGTCGAACATCGTCGTCACCAGACAGGACGCCAGGAACTTCTCGCTGAAGCCGTTCGGTGACGAGCCGTTCGACAGGACGCTCGTCGACGTTCCCTGCTCCTGTGAGGGGACCGTCCGGAAGAACCCGGACGCCCTCGACAACTGGTCGATGGATCACATCGAGGGAATCGCGGGGGTGCAGGCGGGCATTCTCGAGCGCTCGCTCGAGATCACCCGCCCCGGCGGGACCGTCGTCTACTCGACGTGTACGTTCGCCCCCGAGGAGAACGAGGCCGTCCTCCAACACGCCCTCGACAGTTGCGACTGTCGGCTCGTCGAGTACGAGTTGCCGCTGGAACACGTCCCCGGACTCACGGCGTGGGACGGTGACGCCTTCGACGACTCGATGGAAAAAGCAAAGCGAATCTACCCACACCACAACGACACGGGCGGGTTCTTTTGTGCGAAACTGGAGGTACGGAGATGAGCGACGGCGCCGACCTCGCCGAGAACGACGGCAGCCGCTTCGACCGGCTCCCGGCGACCGCCGAGGAGCGAACCGTCGAGGGGCGCCCAACCCGCGAGGCGGTCGTCGGCTGGTGGGTCGAGCGGTTCGGACTGGACGAGGACCACTTCGGCGGGCACACGTTCTGGGAGAAGGGATCCGGGAAAATCTGGGCGTTCGCCGCCGACCTCGGATCGCCGGCTGCCGTCGAGGGACTGGGAATGACGTTCCTCAGGACCAGACAGGAACACTGGAAGCCGACGACGGACGCCGCCCAGCGGTTCGGCCGCGAGGCGAACAGAAACGTGGTTGTGTTAGACCCCGATGCGGCCCGGGCGTTCCTCCGTGGCGAGGACACCGATCCCGACTGGGACGGCGACTGGGGGTATCTCATCGCAGCCCACGAGATCGCGGGCGACATTGAGCCGATCGGCGTCGGGTTGTATCTGTACGGCGAGCTTCGATCGCAGATGCCGAAAGGCCGTCAGCGGGAGTTTTGATCAGTTCACCGCTTTTGGACTGTCCCGCCGCTCAGCCCGTCCCACTCGATCCGGTAGCCGAGCCGCGAGAGAACTGTGCTCGCGTCGTCGATCCCGTACCCGTCGAGGACCGCTTCGGCTTCCGTGAGGTCCATCCCGGTTTCTATGTCGTCGGCCAGCGTGTCCAAGACGGCCGGTCTGATGAGCGTCCGGCCGACGCGCTCGTGTTCCGGGGTTTCGATCCCCTCGATCGCCCGTTCGGGGACATCGTACTGCCCGGCGAGTGCTTCGATCGTCGTCACGTCGGTGTCCGGGACAACCGACTCCGGCAGGCCCGCGGCGCTTTCGACCCGGAGTTCGTCCTCGTAGGGACGAAGGGCGTCCCGGATATCCGCCAATCGGACAGTCCCCGAGTACGGGATCGCACGGTGACCCGTCGCCTCGATCTCGTCGCCGACGCCGAGCGATTCATCGTAGGCGACGAGGAGGGCGACCTCCTCCAGATCCGCGAACCGCGAGAGCTTCTTGTCGACGTACTCGGGCGTCCAAAACCCCATGATCTCGAAAAAGACGCGGAATCCCCCGTAGCGCCACTCGAAGGCAAAATCCGGGATCACGACGTGTTCGCCGGACTCGAGGGGTTCGGGTTCCCTGAGGAGTTCCCAATCGAGCTCCAGCGCATCGAAGCGGGCGTAGAGGTCGGACTCGACACCGCTGTCGAACGTCGGTTCCGCGATCGGCTCCGTGTCGGGGTGTGCGAGATCGTCCGACGTGAGCCGCAACGTCCGTTCGGTCCCCCGATCGTCGATCGTCGCCTCCAGCTCCCACTCGGCCGCCTTGGTCGCCGTCCGCAACAGTCGGGCAAACCGCGTCCCGTAGCGTCGTGAACGACCGAACAGCGCGTCCGGCCCACTGACGATCACGACCCTGCCCCCGGGAGTCCGTCGGATCTCGTACATCAACCGGAGCCGCTTCACCGCCGAGACGAGCGCTTTCGGGTCCGAACTCCGGATCCGGACCGTAGTCGCGTCGAACAGCGCGGTCTGGGCGAGCGAGAGGTCGTACTGTTCGCACAGCGAATCGGGATCGTAGTCGGTGTCGAGCGCCGCGAGCACCGTCTCCACGTCGCGATCGGCGAACAGCGATCGCTCGATGTCGTCGGCCGTCGTTCCCAGCCGGTCGGCGGCTACATCGAGGGCGGCGGCTCGCTCCCCCCGTGTGACAACGCCGACCGTCTCGGCCGCCTCGAAGGCCGCGTTGCGGGCCGAAGGCGGGTCGATCGGGGCGCGAACCTCGAAAGACGCCTGCCGTTCGAGCAGTTTCGCGAACCCGCGAACGAGTTTGAAATCGTCGGCATCGCGTTCGAGATCCGCGAGCGCGGCGTCGAGGGCGTGGCGCCGCTCGCCGACGTGGCCCTGATACACCCCGAGGACCCGCGCGGCGAGGGCCGCATCGTCCGGGCCGGTGAATCGCGGCCGGTAGCCGCCGCCGGCCCGCGAGACGCGGAGGAGATCCTTCGTGAGCATACCGTCGCTGGGTCGTCGACGGGCAAAAACACCCCGGCCCGACGGCGGTCAGTCCGTCTCGGTCGACTCGGGTGCGTCCGCGGGATCGACGATTTCGCCGGTCTCGGGGTAGACGCCGACCTGCTCGCAGAGATCCGCCATCGGGCAGGCCTCGGGGTCGTCCAGGCAGGCGGGCTTGCGTGCGCTACAGTACTCGCGGCCGAACTGGATCATCGCGGTGTGACCGAAGCCACACTTTTCGGCGGGCACGGCGGCCTCGAGCGCCTCCCGAACCGCCTCATGATCGGCGGTTGCCGACGCGAGCCCGATCCGGCGGGCGATGCGGTGGACGTGCGTGTCGACCGGAAAGACACCCCCTCGACCGCCGGCGAAAAGGAGCACACAGTCGGCGGTTTTCGGGCCGACGCCGTTCATTTCGAGCAGCGTTTCCCGGACCGTCGAGGGGGGATCCTCGCGGACGAACCCGTCGAACGCGTCGGTGCTGCCGTACTCCTCGAGGACGCGTTCGGCGATCGCGATGATCCGTTCGGATTTCTGGTTGTACAGCCCCGCCGAGGAGATCGTCTCGGCCAACTCCGACTGGGCGGCGGCGGCCAGGTTCGCGGCGAGGTCGTCGCCATCGTAGCGATCCATCAGGGCGTCGTGGGCCGGCTGGCTGGCCACATCGGAGGTGTTCTGGCTGAGGATCGTCCGGATGAGACACTCGAACCCGTCGCGGCCGCCGTAGCTTTTTTGCCAGTACAGCCCACCGAGGCGATCGACGACGGCCTCGGCCCGCGTTCCCGAACGCCCGGGGTCGAACGCCGCGGGTGCGCCGCCGCCCGAGTCGCCGCCGGAGATGTTCTCGGTTGGCTCGTCGTTCATCGATCACGGTTACGTGTTCCGCCGAAAAAACACTACGTCAAGCGGCGAGATTGACGTTCCCGGGCCGAAAAGCAGCTACCCCGAACCGCGGGCCCACGTCGCCTGGCGCGCGTTGCTCAACGCGAGCAAACCCCCGACGATACCGAGCCCGAGCCACAGCAGGCTGCCGCCAGTGACGTATATGAGGACGCCGTAGGCGGCCAACCCGATCCCGAACGCGGTCTGTACCGTCGGTGTCTCGAGCGTGTTCGTGAACACGCCGTAGCCGAGCACGAACGCGATCGAGAGGAAGATAACGCCCTCTATCGCCCCGACCACTCCGCCTTCGACGGTCGAAGCGACCGCGGTCAGGGCGGCAACGAGCACCAACACCACGACGATAATCCGCGCTCTGCGTCCGTACGTCCGCTCGGCTCCGTCCATACCCTCACCTGTGCGCTCAGGTGCAAATCGGTATCGCTCGAGGCGAGCGGTCGCTATCGTTCGACGGTCAGCAGACACTCGAGTTCGCCACCGTCCGCAAGCCGGTCGACGATGCCGCGGTCGAGCCCCACAGCCGCGGTATCCGCATCGACCATGACGGTACGGTCGTCGACGTAGTCGCTTCTCCGAAGGACCATACTTCGGTCGCCCTCGAAGGTCAACCCCGGATCGCCCCGGCCCTCGATCACCTGCTCGTCCCCGTCGACGCGCAGGGTCGCGGTGATTTCGGCATCGCGTGACCGACACGCCTCGACGAATTCGTCGTCGAAGTCGGCTGGAACCGCGGTCGCCTCGACGCCGACGATGCAGTCCCCGGCCGGAGTCAGCCAGTCGTCGCTTGTCAACTCGAGCGTGCTCGTGTGCTCGGCGGTAACGTGTTCGTGGCCGATCGCCCGAACGCGCTGGTTCATACACCGACGTATCGGCGTCGTATTTATATACTCATCCAAAAGGTATGGGAACGCCTGGCGCGGCCGTTGGCGGGCCGTGGTAGCTGTTTCCATGGGTCTCACCCTCCACAAAATTTAAATATCGATGCGATATATGTTGAATCACCAGAACGCATCCGGCGTTCGGCAGCATCGTCAGCCGACCAGAATGACAGGGAACCTTCCTCACACTGCGACCGATATTTCAGTAGCGGCTGCTGTCCGCGGCCGGGGCGGTAATGGAGTAACGTGATCAACTATGGCAGAGTCAATTGACGAATCCGACAACGTAGAACTGACAGACGACGACCTCGAAAACAAATCCAAGGGCCAGCTCATCAAGAAGGCCGGCCAGCTCAGAGACCGACGGAACGAGCTGAACCAGATGGCCTCCGAGCGGGCCTCCAAACGCGACGAATTCAACGCGAAGACGCGTGAGAAAGTCGACGAAGCCCAAGAGCACCGCGAGAAACGCGACGAACTCAACGAGCAGGTCCAAGAGCACAAGGAGAGCCGAAACGAGCTCAACGCGAAGGCAAACGAGCTGTTCGACGAGGTCGACGACCTCAAGGACGACCTCGAACTGAACGAGGGCAAAAGCGTTGACAAACTCAAAGAGGAGATCGAAGACCTCGAGTTCAAACAGCAGACCGAGGTGCTCTCGACCGAGGACGAGCGCGAACTCATCGAAAAGATCGAGGCGAAACGCGAGAAGCTCTCCGACCGCAAGGACAAACTCGATCAGGGCGGCGACCTCGAGGAGATCAAATCGGAGGCTCAAGAGGTCCGTGCCGAAGCCTCGAAACACCACCAGAAGGTGACCGAACTGGCCGATAAGGCTCAAGAGCACCACAACAAGATGATCGAGGCCTACCGGGAGGCCGACGACATCCGAGACGAGGCCGACGAGTGGCACGACAAGTTCGTCGAGGCCCAGGAAGCGGCCGACCGCCACCACGAGGACTTCGTCCGCGTTCAAAAGCGGCTCCGCGAACTCGACAAGGAGGAAGAAGAGGAGCGCGAGGACGCCCGCTCCGAGAAGCGCGAGGCCGCAAAGGAGGAAGCCGAGGAGATCTACCAGAAGTTCAAGGAAGGCGAAACCCTCGACACCGAGGACCTGATGAAACTGCAGAAAGCCGGTAAACTGTAAGGCATACGTCGCCTTCTCCCGATTCTCGGCTCCGAGCGTGAAGCGCGGGGTTCATACAGCAGGGGACGCTACGGGCGAACAGATGCGCGTCGAGACGCTGGGCGAGGGTGAACCGGAGGTCGCTATTGTCGGCGGAATCCACGGCGACGAGCCCTGTGGCCCGGCCGCCGTCGAGGCGTTATCCGAAGCCGACCCGGCCGTCGAACGCCCGGTCAAACTCATCGTCGCGAACGAGCGCGCACTCGCCCGCGGGGTCCGGTTCGTCGACGAGGATCTCAATCGCGCGTTCCCCGGCGATCCCGACGCGGACACCCACGAGGGACGGCTCGCGCACGACCTCCTCAACGAGATCCGCGGTTGCGACATCCTCTCGCTGCACTCGACGCAGTCGTACGCGGCGCCGTTCGCATTGGTCGATAGCCTCAACGGCTACGCGCGCTCGATCTGCCCGTATCTCTCCGTCGAGGCGGTCGTCGAAACGGCGGGGTACAGCGGCGGTCGACTCATCTCCTACCCGAACGTGATCGAGTTGGAGTGTGGCCTCCAGCGGTCGCCCGCGGCCGCTGAGAACGCCAAACAGCTCTCACGTGAGTTTCTGGTCGCCGTGGGCGCGCTTTCCGGGAAAACCGACACCCCACGACACCACCCGCTCCCGGTGTTTCGGCTCGACCAGCAGATCCCCAAACCGGACGCCGACACCTACGAGGTGCTCGTCGAGAACTTCGAGCGGGTCGCCGAAGGTGCCCCCTTCGCGTCCGCGGACGGGGAGCAACTACACGCCGAGGATCCCTTTTATCCGGTGTTGATGTCGGCGTACGGCTACCGGAACGTACTCGGATACGTCGGTTCGCTCGTCGGCCGGCTCGACGGTGATTCGCCGGGGCATCCGACCGGTGAGGAGTCGGCCCGCGCGGAGAGCGGTCCGCGCTGAAGCCGGCGCTCAATCCGGTTGGGGCGCGAACTCGACGAGGGTCAGCTCCCGGTCGAGCATACAGTGGTCGTGTGGTGGCTCGCCGACTACCTCGGCGATCTGGTACTCGGTGCCGAACGCCGCTCCTGCCGGTTCACAGAGTTCGTGGCTCGGACACTCGGTGTAGGGACACGGTCCCTCGAGCGGTACTTTGCTGCCGGCGTAGGCGGCGTTCGAGGCCACGTTCGCGAGCACGGGAGCCGGTTCGACCTCGACAGCGGTCACGCCGGTGTCGTGAACAGCACACTCGAGCGTGCCGGAGTTTCGCGTTGCGGTCACGCGGTAGCGGCGGCCCTCGGTCAGATTGAGACACTGCTCGCGATAGGGGCAGCCCTCACACGCCGACGACT
>LFFM01000133.1_pt1 | contig 45661 bp, 47 predicted proteins | sample 643131 | NCBI WGS metagenome assembly LFFM01 (sample SAMN03777445, study PRJNA286221) | soda lake metagenome | biome: soda lake; feature: Kulunda steppe; material: water; isolation source: sample Tc-Br brine of Tanatar trona crystallizer | place: Russia: Kulunda steppe | collected 2011-07 | reverse complement strand
TCCGGGATTCCAAAGAGAATGACGGCGCTGACACCCGTTTCGAGCACCTCCTCGACCCGGTCGACGGCTTCCTCAAGCGGGACGCGCTCGTGGCCCGGCATCGTCTCGATGGGGACGCGCTCGTCGGTCGTCGCGTCGACGAACACCGGCGCGATCAGATCGGCCGCCGCAAGCTCCGTTTCCCGAACGAGTTCGCGGATCCCGTCGCGGCGAAGTCGACGGGGGCGGTCTGTGAGGTCCATACCCGGGCTTGGTTCGGCGAGCGCAAAATCCCATCGGCTCCTGGCTGCAGGAGAGCCGAGATCAGCCCCGAGGGCCGGAACCTCACCCGCGGAACAGCCGGACGATCTCCGTTTCGACGTCCGGCTCGGTTGCGACGACGTAGGACTGGCCGGGGTCGAGTCTCGTCCCGGCACCGGCAGTCGCGTTGCCGTCGGCCCCGGAGACGATGATACTTCCCTCCGGGAGCGTGATCTCGCCGAGCGTCCGGCCGGCGACGGGCGCCGATTCGGTCACTTCGATCACCAGGATTTCCAGGTCGCCGACCATGTCTTCGAGCGCCCGGACGCCGGAGTCAACGGCGTTCGCTGCGATCCGTGCCCCGGCCTGTTCGGGAAACACTGTCGAATCGACGAGATCCCCGTACTCGTCGCTATCGTCTTCCAGCCGTCGCATCACGGTCCGTATTGGCGAACCGTACTGCCTGGCGGTCAGACAGACGGCGAGGTTCGTCCCGAGGTCAGCGGTCAGGGCCGCAAGCACGTCCGCACTCTCCAGGTCCGCCTGCCTGAGTATCGAGGGACGCGTCGCATCACCGTTGATCACCGTGGCGATATACTCGTCGGCGATGCGATCGCTCCGTTCCGGGTCCTGCTCGATGACGGTGATATCGTGCCCGCGGTTGTCGAGTGTCTGTGCGGTGCGGAGGCCAACCCGGCCGCCGCCAACGATCACAACGTCGAGGTCTCGTGTGCTCATGGATTGTACTGTGTCTCAGTCATCGAGTGTCTGTGGGTCGGTCTGGGGCTCATCCGGGGTGATCTTTCCGCCGCCGAACCCGGTGCGTTTCAGCAGGAAGAACGCCCCGACACCGAGCGTGAGCCATCCCGCCGCAAGTACTCCGGTCACGGGATCCCTGACGACCAGGAACCCGGCGATGCCGATGTTGAAGACGATGCCGAGAATCGGCGGCACTGGATACAGCGGCATCTCGTAGGGCCGGTTCATGTTCGGGCGCTCGCGGCGGAGTTTGATCACCGCCGCGTTCACCGCGACGAACGCCAGCAGGAAGAACAGACTCGACAGGTTGCCGACCATCTGAATCGGGAGGAACACCACCGATAGCAACATCACGGCGGCACTGACGATGACACCGAGTGCAGGGGTTCCGAACCGGTGGTGAATCTGTCCGACGCGGGACGGGAACAGCCGATCACGCCCCATCGCGAAGGCGACACGGCTGGAGGCGATCACGACCGCATTCAGTGCGGTAAGCGTCGAGAAGACCGCACCGAACCAGATGAGCGTCGAACCCGGTCCGAGAACCGGAATTTCGGGCATGAACTCCCCGGCGGCGCTGGCGATAGCCGTCTCCCCCTGCGCCCCGAGTCGATCGGCACTGAGGGTTCCGACCGCGACCACGACGACCGCGAGGTAGACGATAATGGTGCCTGCGAGTGCCAGAAAGATCGCCTTCGGGATGTTCTCGCGTGGGTTTTCGACTTCCTCGGTCACGGTCGAAATGAGATCGTATCCCTGGAACGCGATGAACGTCAGCCCCATGGCGGGGATAATCGCACCGACGCCCTCGGGGAACACCGGGGTGTACTCGCCGGTATCGATTGCGAACGCTCCGAACGCGGAGAACACGAGGAGAATACCGACCTTGATGATCGTCCCGACGGTTTCCGCCGCGCCGCTCGCAGCCGTCGAGAGGACGTTCAATACGATCAGCATGGCGACGACGCTGAACGCGTACAGCACGGTCCAGCTCGTAAGCCCGCCGAGTACCGAGCCAGCGGGGAAGCCGCTCCAGTAAATTTGGATCCACTCGATGAGGTTCGCAGCGAACCCAAGCGCGTACAGCGCACCCGCGATCATGTAGCCGAACCAGAGCATCCAGCCCATCTGGAAAGCAGCCACGTCGGAAAAGATCTCCTCGACGAAGGCGTATCCGCCCCCGCTCTTCGGGATCGCACTCGACAGTTCGGCGTAGGCCAACCCAGTGAACCCGGTGACGATTCCATTGAGGAAGAACACGAGGATCACCGCCGGACCGGTGATCTCCGCCGCGAGGCCGGTGAGCACGAACACTCCCGCACCGATCATCGCCCCCATCCCGATCATCGTCGCATCCAGCAGCCCCAGTTCGGCCTGCGGCTCCCGTGTCTGTTGCTCGGACATCGATTATAACACACTCGGAGCCATCGAGCGTAATCTATTGATATAATTGATCAAGCATAATAGTTTCCCCCATAGAATACGAAATAAATACCATACAAAGACGTATAAGGACGATACCTGCCACGTGCGTACTTTCTTTTGAATTGGCAAGAAAAGATAGGGCATGAGCTCCTTTCAACCTTCCAACGGGCCACTCCGTGTCGTCCTCGTGGGGAGTGGACGCACGGGACTCAGGACAGCCCGGATACTGGCCGAACACGACCACGATGTCGTCGTCGTCGAGCGCCGGGACGATCGAGTACAACTGCTCGAAAACGAGTACATCGCCACGGTGATCCACGGTGATGCGACGCGTCCCTCGGTACTCAGACAGGCGGATCTGGAGAGCGCGGACGTCATCGCGGGGCTGACTGATACCGAAGGGACGAATCTGGCCGCCTGTACGATAGCGAGGGAGACGAACCCGTCCATTCGAACGGTCATGCGGACCACTCACGACGGCTCGGAATACGGCGAGTTCGTGGATGCCACGTTCACCCCCGAAGAATCCGGAGCCGGTGCCGCGGCCAGCGCGATCGAGACGGGCGTCCGAACGCTCAAGGCGACGGTCGGTGACGTTCGGATCCTCGAAATAACGGCGGGATCGGCCGCACCTGTTGCCGGTCGAACACTGAGTGAGGTGTCGCTTCCGAGGGGGAGCCTCGTGATCTCGGAGAACGACTCCGACTCGATCGCGGGTCCCGACACGGAACTCGTTGCCGGGCGTCAGTACATTCTCGCTACCGAGCCGGCTGTCGCCGACGAGGTAGTCAACCTGTTCCGTGGGTGACGAGCGACGGCATCGTAGAGCGGGACGCGCTCGTCGGTCGTCGCGTCGACGAACACCGGCGCGATCAGATCGGCTGCCGAAAGCTCCGTCTCACGGACGAGTTCGCGGATCCCGTCGCGGCGAAGCCGACGGGGGCGGTCTGTGAGGTTCATACCCGGGCCTGGTTCGGCGGGCGCAAAATCCCATCGTTCGCTCGGCAACGGATTTATACGCTGAACAGGCGCAATACTAGGGCCTTCAGGCCGTGGATACGCGCCGTCACTCTCGGAACGTCCCACCGTTCAAACGCCTGCCCTGAGTTTCCTACGGTGACATTTAAATTACAGGCCGACCTATCGAGACGTAGGAATCGGTCGGAACGGAGCGGATTCCGAACCGTCCTGCGGAGGCGGCCTGTCCGCCCACGTAACGAGGTAATATCCGAAACGGCAGTCGGTGAACGCACATCTCCGAAGGGTGTGTCTGTGCCGACTGCTGAAAGCGAGCACCACGATACCCCCGACTCTGCTGACACCTGCTGGCGTCCCTGTGGCAAAAACAACACTGGGACGCCGTACACGGTCGAAGATAGGGGTAACGGCGGTTTGGCACTGCCAGCAGTCCACCAGTCCGATACCGTGGGACTACCTGTGCCCGGAAGGGCTGGTAGTCCGATGACTGGACTGCAAACCTGAAACTCCTACCGCTCGGGATTCCTCCACCTTCAGGTGGAGGAGGATGTCAATGACTGAGAGAGGACGTATCTGAAAGCCTTTAAGCGACCGGCCCACCTCCCATCGAATATGAGTCAGGCTACCAAAATCGTCGTCGGAACGATCGGTGTCACGGGCGTGCTCGCTGTCGCATTGATCCTGCAGAACCTGCTCGCCTGATGTTCCAGGTACGTGATCTCCCAGACGATCTCGATGCTGTCCGCGACGCGCACGCCCCGGCGGCCATCGTCGTCGACGCCGCGTCGGATTTCAAGACGGTCCCGTCCGCACAGGCCGAGGATCTGGGCCTGATCGTCGACGCGCTCGACCCCTACACCGCTCCCGCCGACTGGCTTCCCAACGATGCGCCGACGGTACTTCGACGCTACGCCGGGTCCGATTTCACCATCGGACTGCCCGGCGACGGCAGTGTCGCGTGGACACACCAGACTGAGCCGCCCGTTGTCATCGTTAAGCCCCGAGTCCAGGGATCGCCCGAGGACTTCGTCGACTTCCTGATCGCCGAGGCACTCGTCGAAGTCGGGCTCGGTGTCCCCGAGGGATTTCTGGGGTTTTACGGCGAGCAGTATCGGGACCTCGATGCCGCGGTCGATCTCGGCCCGAACGGCACGTATCAGGTCGCTGCCGCGCTGTACGATGGCTGGCTCGGACTGCAGACGCGGGAGATCTTCGCCGAGTGGCTCGACACCCAGCCGCGGCTGGGCGAAGCGTGGCAGGACGCCGGCGAGCGGATCGAGGGGCGGCTATCCGGGCTTCCGGGCGCGATGGCACACGGCGATACCGACTTCGCCGATGCCACAGAACTCGCCTGCAGTTCGATCAAGCACGCACTGGAGCTCCCGGCACCGTACACGGCGCTGGACACCGACGTGTACCGGGACCGGGGGGCCGAGTACGCCGTAGCGTGGGCCGAAAAGACGTTCGAGCAGCGCTGACTCCGCTCAGAACTCGACTGTCGTCTCGCCGTCCTCGTCCAGATCGATCACGCCGGCGAACTGCTCGCGGTAGCTCTCGAGTACCTCGTCGGGGTGGACCTCCTTCGAGAGGTGGAACAGGCCAACCGCATCGTGATCGTCTAGCAATCCGAGCAGGCGCGTCACTGCTTCCTGCGCCGGATCCTCGCCCGCGTAGTAGGCCAACTCGGTAATCGAGTCGAGTGTGATCCGGAGCTTGCCGTCGTGGGAGTCGAGAAACTCCTCGGCCTTTTCGATGATCCCGTCCAGATCGTCCGGCGATCCGACGTAGTGCACCGAGTCGCCGGTTCGTCGGGAGTAGCCCCGCTCGACGCTGAGCGTGTCGAGAATCTCTGCGCGGGTCTCGTCGACGTCGTAGTACTCCAGTTTCTGTTTGACCTCGCGGGCAGTGGTTCGAGTGGAGATGACGAGGAAGTGATCCGTATCCGTCTTCAGAAAGTCGGTGTCGATCCGATCCGTCTCACCGGTGCTTGGATGAAGCAACAGTACGCCGGTGCCGCCGGGAATCGTCTCCGGCGTTGCGTCCACTGCAAGCGCGTAATCCATACATGTCGAAAACTGGTGAACCGTCTTAAGCCTGCGGGTAACGGCGGTTCAGTGGTCGACAGTTCCGTATGTCCGGTTGCAGTGGCCCGGTTACGACTCCGTCGGGAGGACTCCGTCCGCCGCGAGGACATCCTGTAGTTCCCCGAAGCTCTCGACGACGATTTCGCAGGCGGGCTCGACGGCCGATTTCGGCTCGAAGCCGACGGATAGTCCCGCGGTTTCCAGCATCGGCAGGTCGTTCGCCCCGTCCCCGACGGCGATCGTCTCGGCCATGTCGACGCCTTCGCGCTCGGCGAGCGCCGCCAGCGCGTCGTCTTTGGTTCCCTCGATCAGCGGTCCCTCGACCTCCCCGGAGAGGACACCGTCCTCGACTGGCAGCCGGTTGGCGATGATCTCGTCGACGTTGGCGTTCTCCCGGGCGAGCGCAGCGGCGACGCCGCGCTCGAAGCCGCCGGTGAGGATGGCGGTGTAGACGCCCGCGTCGTTGAGTCGACGGATCGTCTCGGCGGCATCCTCGCGGAGCCGAACCTCATCGTAGGCGGCGTCGGCTTTCTCCTCGGGGAGGTCCTCGAGGAGCGCGGCCCGACTGCGCAGGCTTTCGGCGTACTCGATCTCGTCGTTCATCGCCCGTTCGGTGATCTCGTCCATCTCGTCGGCGACGCCACACTGGTTGCCGAGCAGTACTGTCATCTCCGAGTCCGAAAGGGTGCCGTCAAAGTCGAATGCGACGATCGTCATTACCGGACGTTCGGCCAGCAGGACTGAAAAGGGTGCGATTTTGCTCGCGGCGATGAAGAAAGGGTTATCCCTACCCCGGGCAATCCCACGGATATGAAGGTACTCGTAACCGACCCGATCGCTGACGCCGGTCTCGACCGGCTCCGCGATGCGGGCCACGAGGTCGAAACGGCGTACGATGTCGAAGGTGAGGAGCTGCTCGAAGCAGTCGCCGACGCGAACGGGTTGATCGTCCGCTCGGGCACCGAAGTCACCGAGGAGGTCTTTGCGGCCGCCGAAGAGCTCGTTATCGTCGGTCGCGCCGGGATCGGCGTCGACAATATCGACATCGATGCCGCCACCGAACACGGCGTGATCGTCGCCAACGCGCCGGAAGGAAACGTCCGAGCGGCCTCGGAACACTCGGTTGCGATGGCGTTTGCCACCGCACGGTCGATTCCGCAGGCCCACGAGCGCCTCAAGAACGGCGAGTGGGCCAAAGGGGAGTATCTCGGTACCGAAGTCAACGGCAAGACCCTCGGCGTTGTAGGGCTGGGGCGTGTCGGCCAGGAGGTGGCCAAGAAGCTCTCCTCGCTCGGGATGGACCTCGTTGCCTACGATCCGTATATCAGTCAGGAACGGGCCGAACAGATCGGCGCGGAGCTGGCAGATCTCGACGACTGTCTCGAACGGGCGGATCTGCTGACGGTACACGTGCCGCTGACCGACGAGACCGAGAACCTGTTGAGCGACGACGAACTCGCGAAGCTCGAGGATGGCTACCTCATCAACTGCGCCCGTGGCGGCGTCGTCGACGAAGCCGCGCTCGCCCGTGCGGTCGACGATGGCATCATGGCCGGTGCAGCGGTCGATGTCTTCGCGGAGGAGCCGGTTACGGCCGATAACCCGCTGCTCGATGTCGAGGATGTCATCGTGACCCCGCATCTGGGCGCGAGCACCGAGGCGGCACAGGAGAACGTCGCGGTGTCGACGGCCGATCAGGTCGTCGCTGCCTTCCGTGGCGAGCCGGTGATCAACGCCCTGAACGCACCCTCGATCGACGAGAGCGCGTTCCCGCGCGTCGAACCGTACCTCGATCTCGCCGACACTGCCGGCAAGGTCGCCGCCCAGTTGCTGGGTGACCGTATCTCCGAGATCGAGGTCGCCTACGAGGGCGAGATCGCCGCGGAGGACGTCGATCTCGTGACCGCAAGCGCACTGAAAGGCGTCTTCGCTCCGCTGGAGTGGCGCGTCAACGCGGTCAACGCCCCCTCGATCGCCGAGGAGCGCGGCATCGACGTCACCGAGTCCAAGAGCCGACAGACCGAGGACTTCCAGAGTCTGGTCGCGGTGACCGTCCGCGACGGTGACGAGGAAATTACCGTCGAGGGGACGCTGTTTGCCGGTGAGGATCCACGGATCGTCCGAATCGACGGCTACCGTGTCGACGCCATCCCGTTCGGGCACATGCTCGTTGCCCGCAATCAGGACGCGCCCGGCGTGATCGGCTACATCGGCAGCGTACTCGGCGAACACGACGTCAACATCGCAGGGATGTTCAACGCCCGCGAAACCATCGGCGGCGAGGCGCTGTCGGTCTACAACCTCGATCAGGGAATCCCGGAGGAACTCCGGCAGGAGCTCGAAGACGACCCGCGAATTATCGAGATCCGACAGATCACGCTCGACGGTCGCGAGGAGTAAGCTCGCAGTCGGGTTTATTACTGTTTTAATATGATTTAATAATACCCGTTACTGTTTTGACGATGGGATCTAAATCTACAGGGAACGACAGCCATGGGCCATACTACTGAGCCGATGACCGTGCTGCTCGTCGACCCGATCGACGAGCTGGGGCCCCTCTCGAGCGCGATCCGCGAGACGGACGACGCGATCACCGTCGAGACCGTCTCGTCAGTTTCGGAACTCGCTTCCGTCTCGACCGAGCCGGACTGTCTCGTTGTGATCGATTACAACGCGAAAGACACTGCCGGAATCGAGCTGATGCACGACGCCCGCGAGGCAATGGCGTCGGTGCCGATCGTCATTTACTCGGTCGATCCCGACGCATATTACGTGACGAGTGCGCTCTCAGCGGGTGCGGCCGATGTGATCTGTACCGGCCCCGAGAACGCGATCGATACGGAACGGCCCATCGTCACCGTGCGTCGACTCCGGCACGCAGCGGGTAAAGGCGAGTCGTTCCAGACCGACAGCGAACTGCTTGATTCGGTGATGGAACACCTCCCACATCAGGTGTTCATCAAGGACGATGTCGGCCGTATCGCGGCGATCAGCGATGTCTCGGTCCGAGAGCACAAGCCCGACCGCAACCAGTTGATCGGGATGACGGATTACGATCTGTTCGACCCGGGGACGGCACGTGCCTTGCGCGAGCAAGAAGACGAGATCATGGCGACTGAGGAGGCAATGATCAACAACGTCGAGCAGTTCGTCGACGACGACGGCCGGGAACGGTGGGTCAATACGACGAAAGCACCACGTTACGGCCCCGACAGCGAGGAAGTCGTCGGCATCATCGGGACGGCTCGTGATATCACCGAACAGAAACGCAACGAAGAGATGATGAACGCCCTGCACGTCGCAAGCCGGGAACTCGTTTCCGCGACGACCGAGAACGGCGTCGCCACGACTGCCGTCGAGATCGCCAGAGACATTCCCGATCTCCCCGTTCTCGACGTGTTGTTCGCCGATTCGACCGATGGTTCCCTGCGGATCGCCGCGACCAGTCGCGCCGATGATACGCCGTCGATTTACGATCGTTACACCCAGTGGTTCGATCGCGCCTACGAGACCGACGAACTGCAGTTTATCGTTCAACTCTCCGGGGGGAGCGCCTCATCGGTCGTCGGGTACGCGGAATCGGAGGCGGCCAGGGGGGTCGACCCGATCGCCGTTGCGCTTCCACTCGGTGATCACGGCGTCCTCGGATTCGGGTCGACGAACGACACCCTCAGCGAGTTTAGTATCGATCTCATGGAAGTGCTCGCGGCAAACGCCGAAGCCGCGCTGGACCGTATTGCTCGCGAAGACGCCATCCGACGGCGTGAGCGCGAGTTGGCCAGACAGAACGAGCGGCTACAGGAGTTCGCCAGCATCGTCAGCCACGACCTCCGCAACCCGCTGTCGGTCGCACAGGGGTACGCGGAGATGTTCGACACCACTGATGAGAGCGCCGAGCAGGTCCAGTGGGCGCTCGGCCGCATGGAACAACTCACGGACGAACTGCTGACGCTCGCTCGCCAGGGCCAGATCATCGGTAATACGGAGCAGGTTTCGCTCCGGGCGGTTATCGAGGACGCATGGCAAAGCGTCGACACTGACGGCGCTGTACTCGACGTTCGCGAGAGTGTCAGCTTCGAGGCCGACCCCGCGAGAACGGCCGAACTGTTCGAGAACCTGATCAGAAACGCGATCGAGCACAACTCCACGACTCCCGACTCGTCCGTCCGGATCTCCGTCGGCGTGCTCGAAGACGGGTTTTATCTCGAAGATGATGGCGTTGGCATTCCGGATGAAAACAAACCCAGTGTTTTCGATCAGGGGTTTTCCGACGGTGGCGGTACCGGGCTTGGCCTGTATATCGTCGAGACGCTTGCCGAGGCCCACGGATGGACTGTCGAAGTGACCGACGCGAAACACGCCGAAACCGGTGCTCGGTTCGAGTTCGTGGGGATAACGGATGACTGATCGACCCCCACTCGACGTGCTCCTCGTGGGGGCCTCCGAGACACTCGACCAGGTCGAGCGTGCGTTAGACGGCGTCGACGATGCAGCGACTGTCCAATCTGTCCCGGCCCCCGACGGGATCGCGGATCACGATCCCGACATCGCTGTGGTGTGTCACGATGCTGACGCCGGTATCGAGGGCACGAGCCAGCTATCGATGGTCAGGCTGCGACTTCCCGATGTTCCGGTCGTCGTCATAGCCAACGATCCCGGAACCGACTTCGTTTCCGAAGCGTTCGATACCGGTGCCGCCGATGTCATGTCGCTCCCGCCGGAGGTCAGGATCGACGAGGACATGCCGGTTGCGGTCGACCGGCGGCTTCGCTATGCTGCTGGCAAAGGTGGCGAGTTCGCCAGCGATACCGAACTGCTCGATTCGCTGATGGAGTATCTCCCACATCAGGTGTTTATCAAGGACGACCGCGGCCGAATCGCGGAAACAAGCAGTGTTGCGGCCAACGAGTACGGGCTCACCAGAGAACAGATGATCGGCCTGACCGATCAGGAGCTGTTCTCGCCGACGTACGCCCGTGATCTCTGGGCCGAGGAGACGGAGATCATGGAGAGCGAGGAGCCGATAATCAACCGCACAGAACACTACACGGACGAAACGGGATCGGACCGCTGGATCAACGTCACGAAAGCGCCACGATACGACAGCGACGACAACGTCGTCGGCATCATCGGAACCGCGGTCGATGTCTCCGAGCAGAAACGTCAAGAGCGGATGGTCAATGCCCTCCACATGGCGAGCCGTGAGCTGGTGAGCGCACAGTCACGCGAGGAGATCGCGGAGATCGTCGTCGACATTGCGGACGATATCCCGGATCTTCCGGTCGTGCAGGTATCGCTCGTCGACGGCGACGGAATAGAACCGGTCTGCTCCGGCGGGACTGCCACCCAACCGACGGTGTTCGAAGCACAGCAAGAGTGGTTCGAGCGCGCCTTCGAGTCGGGTCGATCCCAGTTCATTCACCTACCTGACGGCGACGCCGACCCCGTCGTTCGCACGGCAGACGGGATCGAAACCCTCCGGCAGTTCGAGCCACACGCCGTTACCGTGCCGCTCGGCGAGCACGGCGTTCTCGGGTTCGGCGCGACGAACGATGCGCTGGACGAATTCGGAATCGATCTCGCGGACGTGTTGGCGGCCAACGTCGAGACGGCGCTCTCTCGCATGACCCACGAGGAGGCGTTGCGTGCCCGCGAGCAGGAACTGGCCAGACAGAACGAGCGGTTAGAGGAGTTCGCAAGCATCGTCAGCCACGATATCCGGAACCCGCTGTCGGTCGCGAAAGGCTATCTCCCACAGACCGATGCCGACGATGAGATCAAAGGCGAAATTCGGCACTCGCTCGAACGAATCGATCGGCTTACGGACGAACTGTTGACGCTCGCGAAGAAAGGACAAATCGTCGGCGAAACCGATTCCGTCCCGCTTGCTGGTGTAGCGCGGTCGGCGTGGCAAACTGTTTCGTCACCGACAGCCACGCTCGATGTCGTCTCCGGTGACGCTCAGATCGATGCCGACCGCGAGCGCCTCGTCGAACTGCTCGAAAACCTGTTTGCGAACAGCATAGAGCACGGCCCAGCGGCTACTGACTCGCCTATTACCGTCACCGTCGGAACGACAGAAACCGGATTTTTCATCGAAGACGATGGGGTAGGTGTCCCCGCGGACGAACAGGCAAGGATATTCGAGCAGGGGTATACGACCAGCGATGAGGGGACCGGGTTCGGCCTCTATATCGTCCGGACCCTCGCGGAGGCCCACGGCTGGTCGGTTTCGGTCGGCGACGCCGAGCGCTCGGCGGCGGGTGCACGGTTCGAGATTGATACGACGTGCGAGTAGTCCGGCTCACCGTGGGGTGGAGTAACACAACAGCTTTTTGTCATCGAATGATAACGTATAGACATTAACCAACTGACATTGGGGGTGATACGATCTCAGCAAACGTCCTTGTAGCAGATCCGGCGGGGGTGCTCACAGAGGTCGATCGTGCGCTCGAGGGGCTGGCCGACGACGTGACGATCCAACACGTCGATTCGGTATCTGCGGCGGAGTCGGCGGATCCGGACTGTATCGTCGTCCCGGATTGTTCGGACGTCGACGGCATCGAGGCGGTTCGTCGGGTCAGTGACAACGCTGGGTCGACCACGATCGTCGCGGTCACAGCCGACCCGACGGATACGTTTGCCCCTACGGCGAAACGTGCCGGTGCGGACGATGTCATCTGTTTCCCGCCGGCCGAATGGACCGACGACGGTGTCACCGACCTCGTCGCGGAGCGACTCCTCCACGCCGCCGACGCGATCGAACCGTTTGCCGACGCGGAGGTGCTGCTGGATGATCTCCTCGATAACATCCCCCATCGGGTGTTCGTCAAGAACGAACTCGGCCAGTTTGCCGCGGTCAGCGAGGCGAAAGCGTCCCATTACGGTCTTTCACGCGAGGAGCTGATCGGGCTCACTGACTTCGAAATTGCTCCGGAGGTCGGGATGGACCTCCGCGAAGAGGAGCTGCTGATCATGGAATCGGGCGACCCGATCGTCAACAAGGTCGAGGAGTACGTCGATGATGACGGCCGGCAGCGCTGGGTGAGTACGACGAAAGCGCCGCGTCGCAACGATGCGGGCGAGGTCGTCGGGATCGTCGGGTCGACGCGTGACGTAACCGAACAGCGTCGCCACGAGGAGATGCTCAACACCCTTCACACTGCCAGTCGCCAGCTCGTCCGGGCCGAGAGCCGGGAGGAGATCGTCGACGTGGCGACCGAGATTCCGACTGAAATACCCGATATGCCCGCTGTCGTCCTCGCTATCACCGACACTGGCGGGGGACTTTCGTTCGAGACTGCAGCTGCGGCTGGAAGCGACTCCTTTGAGCAGTGTCCGTCGACGCTGGAGACCTGTTACGAGCTGGAAGCGCCGGTGGCCGTGGAAGCCGACGAGGACCCCAGTCGATACGACGCAGTCGACGAGCTGGATTCGCCGACCTGTGTCGCGTTCCCGCTTGGTCATCACGGCGCGCTCGGCGTCGTCGATACGGGAGAGGCGATCGACGAGTCCACCGGCGAGTTGGCGGAGGTGTTCGCGGCGAACGTCCGAACTGCACTCGACAGCGCCGCACGGAAAGAACGGCTAACGAACCAGAACGAGCGGTTAGAGGAGTTCGCAAGCATCGTCAGCCACGACCTCCGCAACCCCCTGTCGGTCGCACAGGGCTATCTCGAACTGCTGGAAGCCGACCCCGAGATCGTTGGCGAAATCGAAGCGGCGCTCGGCCGGATCGACCGGATGAGCGATGACCTGCTGACGCTCGCGCGGGACGGCGACATCGTCGGCGAGGTCGGGCCGGAATCGATTGCTGACGCTGCTGCACTCGCATGGGACACGATCGACACGGATGAGGCGAGCCTCGTCGTCGAAGACGGCGTTGGCCGTATCGAGGCCGACCGTGACCGGCTACTCGAACTGCTGGAAAACCTCTTTTCTAATGCCGTAGAGCACGGCTCTACGAACCCTGCTTCGCAAGCTCAGCAGGACGCCGTAGAACACAGCTCCACGAGCCCTGACTCACAGGTTCGTCAGGACGCCGCGCGACACGACCAGGCTAATACCGGGAATGTCAATGTCACTGTCGGCGCTCTCGACGACGGTTTTTATGTCGCGGACGACGGGCCCGGTATCCCCGACGACGAGAAAGAGGACGTGTTCGATCGAGGCTACACGACCCATCAGGACGGCACCGGGTTCGGGCTTCGGATCGTCGAAGTAGTGGCGAACGCACACGGATGGGATGTCGAACTCGTCGACAGCGAGTCCGGCGGCGCGCGATTCGAGATCAGGACGGGCTAGCAATCACGCCCTCGGGATGGTTGAGAACACCGCAAGACACAGGCTACGAGCCTTCAGCCATCAAGATGACCGAGCACGCCCTCCGTGTCGCCCGGTACGGGCTCGGGATCGCTTCCGGCCGCGGCGGCCTCGTCGGGGTCCTTTAGCAGATGGCCGGTCGTCAGACAGACGACGTTCTCGTCGCTGCCGATCACGTCCCGCTCGCGAAGCTTGCGGAGCCCGGCGATCGAGGCCGCGCTGGCGGGTTCGACACCGACGCCTTCTTCGGCGAGCGAGCGCTGGGCGTCGGTGATCTCGTCGTCGGAAACAGCGACTGCGGTCCCACCGGTTTCTCGAATTCCAGGCAGTGCTTTGGGCGCGTTGACGGGGTTGCCGATCCGGATCGCCGTCGCGCGGGTCTCGACGTCGTCCCAGCGCCGGATCTCGTCGTTGCCCTCCTCGACGGCTTCGACCATCGGGGCAGCCCCCTCGGCCTGAACACCGGTGAGCTTGGGGACGTCGTCCTCGTCGAGTGCGCCCGACTGGACGAGTTCCCGGAAGGCCTTGTACAGCGCGCTGGTGTTGCCCGCATTGCCGACTGGCAGGACGATCCGGTCGGGATACCCCCCGGTGCGCTCCTGGCTCTGTTCGAGGATTTCGAGCCCGATCGTCTTCTGACCCTCCAGTCGGAAGGGGTTCAGCGAGTTCAGCAGGTAGACGTGCCCGCCCATCGCGAGATCCTGCACGATGTCCAGACAGGTATCGAAGTTACCGTCGACTTCGAGAATACGCGCACCGTGGAGGCTGGCCTGGGCGATTTTGCCGGCTGCAACCTTCCCCGCGGGGAGCAAGACGAGCGTCTCCATGTTCGCCCGTGCGCCGTAGGCCGACAGCGCGGCGCTGGTGTTGCCGGTCGACGCACACGCCAGACGGTCAACACCGAGTCGGCTGGCGACCTGGACGCCGACGGTCATCCCCCGATCCTTGAAACTCCCGGTCGGGTTCATCCCCTCGTGTTTCACGTGGAGGTGTTCGACCCCGGTTTCGGCCTCGATGCCGGGCACCTCGTGGAGGGGCGTGTTGCCCTCCTGAATCGTCACCTCGTCGGTGACGGGAAGCGCGTCCTCGTACCGCCAGACGCCGGTCCCCTCGAAGTCCTCGAACGTCGGTAGATCGGCGTATTTGACTTCGAGCAGCCCCCCGCACTCCGGACAGGTAAAGACGACGTCATCGAAGGGAGCAACGGTGTGATCGCAGTCGATACAGGACAGCCAGACGCCATCCTCGGCCTCCGGCGGCGCGTCGGCGGCCGGTGCGTCGAGTTTCATACTACTCATTACCCGTGTGATAGCACCGCAATGGGAAAAACGACGCGGGTTCTGCGCCCGCGGGCGAGTTGGTAGTGTTTTTACGGAGTCCGCTAGAACGGTACTGTATGACCTACGACCCGCAGGCTGTCGAAGCGCGGTGGCGGGAGCGCTGGGCCGAGCAGGGCCAGTACGAGTCCGATCCCGCCCCCGACGAGGAAGCGACGTTTATCACCGTTCCCTATCCCTATCCGAGCGGCGGAATGCACGTCGGCCATGTCCGAACCTACACCGTCCCGGACGTCTACGCGCGCTATCGCCGACAGCAGGGCGACAACGTGCTCTTTCCGATCGCGTGGCACGTCACCGGAACGCCGATCGTCGGTGCGGTCGAGCGCCTGAAGAAAGGCGAGGAAGACCAGCTTGACGTCCTGACGAACACGTACAACGTCCCCAAAGACGAGCTACAGGACCTAGAGACCCCGATGGGCTTTGCCCGGTACTTCATCGACAACTTCTACAAGTCCAACATGAAAGACCTCGGGCTCTCGATCGACTGGCGGCGGGAGTTCACGACGAACGACGAGCGCTACTCGAAGTTCATCACCTGGCAGTACGAGACGCTCAAAGAGCGTGGCCTGCTAGAGAAGGGTCTGCATCCGGTCAAGTACTGTACCGAACAGGAAAACCCGGTGACGACCCACGACCTGCTCGAAGGCGAGGACGTCGAGTATCAGGAGTACACCCTCGTCAAGTTCACCGCGACCGACGACGGAACCACGATCCCGATGGCGACGCTCCGCCCCGAGACCGTCCGGGGCGTGACCAACGCCTTCGTCAATCCCGGGGAAACGTACGCCGCCGCATCCGTCGACGGCGAGGAGTGGATCGTTTCCGTCGAGGCGACCGAGAAGCTCTCCCTGCAGGATCGCGAGGTCGAGATCCGCGAGAAGTTCACCGGCGAGGAACTGGTCGGGCGGACGGTCGAGAACCCAGTCACTGGCGACGAACTGCTGATCTTGCCGGCCGACTTCGTCGACCCCGATAGCGCGAGCGGTGTCGTGATGTCCGTCCCGGCCCACAGCCCCGACGACTACATCGCTCTGCAGGAAGCCAAAGCGCAGGCCGACGAGCTCACCGAGTACGGAATCGATCCCGACGCGGTCCGGGCGATCGAACCGATCCCGATTCTCGATGTCGAGGACTACGGCGAGATTCCTGCGAAAGACGCCGTCGAATCTGCTGGAATCGAGCACAGCGACGATCCCGACCTGCCCGAGGTCACCAAGGAGCTGTACAACAAGGAGTTCCACACCGGCGAACTCCACGAGGAGTACGGCGAGTTCGCGGGCCGCGTCATCGAGGAGGTCCGCGAGGAGCTGGCGGCAGCGTTCCGCGATCGCGGCGCGTTCGGGCAGCTCTATGACTTCTCCGAGCCAGTCATCTCTCGGGCTGGCGGGAAAGTCGTCGTCGCCTATCAGGACACCTGGTTCCTTCGGTACAACGACGCCGACTGGAAAGCCAAAGCCCACGCCGCTATCGACGGGCTGGATGCCATCCCCGAGAACACCCGTGAGCAGTACGACCACACGGTCGACTGGCTGAACGAGTGGCCCTGCATCAGAAACTACGGGCTGGGGACGAAACTGCCGTGGGACGACGACTTCGTTATCGAGCCGCTCTCGGACTCGACGATCTACATGGCCTACTACACTATCGCTCACCGGCTGGAGTCGGTCCCGCCGGAGCAGATGGACCGGGAGTTCTTCGATACGCTGTTTTATGGCGAAGACGCGGTTGACAGCCCCAACGACACCGCACTCGACCTGCGCGAGGAGTGGGAGTACTGGTATCCGGTCGATTACCGCTGCTCGGGCAACGATCTGATCTCGAACCACCTGAGCTTCTACCTGTTCCACCACGCAGAACTGTTCGACGAAGCCCAGTGGCCCCAGGGGATCACCTCGATGGGGATGGGACTGCTGGAAGGCAAAAAGATGTCATCGTCCAGCGGCCACGTCGTCCTGCCCTCGAACGCAATCGAGAAGTACGGCGCGGACACTGTCCGCTTTTTCCTGCTCAACTCCGCCGAGCCGTGGCAGGACTACGACTGGCGGGCAGAACAGGTCGAAAGCACCCGCGACCAGCTCGATCGATTCTGGGAGCGCGCCCAGGAGCTAATCGACGCGGATGCACCCGACACGGAGCCCGAACTCGAACATATCGACCGCTGGCTGCTGGCGCGACTACAGGAAACTGTCGAGACCGCCACCGAGGCGATGGAGCGCTTCGAGACCAGAACGGCGAGTCAGACCGCCTTCTACGGCTTTGAGGAGCATCTCAAGTGGTACCGTCGCCGGACCGATCTGGACCGACCGGGAGCCCAGTGGACGCTCCGACACGTCCTCGAAACGCGGCTGCGGCTGCTCGCGCCCTTTACCCCGTTCCTCGCGAACGAACTCCACGAACAGCTCACCGGCACACCAGCCGAAGACGCACCGTGGCCGCAGGTCGACCAGGACCGCCGGAGCGAACGCACGCTCGCCGAGGAGCGCCTGATCGAGACGCTGTACGACGACGTCGCCGACATCGTCGACGTCACCGGCACCGATCCCGATCGGATCCGTGTGTACGCGCCCGCCGGCTGGAAACGCGACGTGCTCGATCAGGTTATCGAGACCGGCCCGGACGTCGGCGCAGTGATGGGCGAGGTCATGCAGGATCCCGCCCTGCGCGAGAAAGGTAACGATGTCAACGACCTCGTTGGCGATCTGGTCGAGTTCGTCCGCGAGCGCGACGAGGACACGCTGGACGCGCTGCGAGCGATCGACGAACGGTCGGTGTACGAGGAAGCCGCCCCGTTCCTCGCCGACGAGTTCGACGCCGAGGTGACGGTCTACGCGGAGGCGGGCGAGGATATCGAGGATCCCGACGACAAAGCCTCTGCGGCGGTGCCGTTCCGACCGGCAATCCACCTCGAATAGCGCGCCAGCGATCCGATCCTCCCGTCCTGCTTATAAGCGCTCGAACGGATACTATCCTATGAGTACCGACGATACCGACGACGAGCTTTCGCTTCCAAAAGAAGTACTCCGAACCGTCACGCCCGGCGTGAAGGGCAAACGTGACCCCGATATGGACGTCATCGGCTGGGGGATCCTGCTCGGAATGCTCGTCTTGCTGGTCCCGCTGTTGCCCTTTATTATCATCGTCGTGGTATTCACCAAGCTACTCGACTTGCTCTCCCGGCTCCGTGGCGAGTGAGCTGACGAGCTCGAAGCCGTAACCGTCCCCGCTCTCACGGGCACGCTCGTAGACGACGTGAGCCGCTGCAACGTCCTGGATCGCCAGTCCTGTCGAATCGAACACGGTCACACCATCCGCTTCGGTGCGCGCTTCTTGATCGCCGGTCACGATGTCGCCGAGTTCGCCGTACAGGTCGTCATCGTCCAGTACGCCCTCGCTCCAGGGAACGTTGATCTCGCCGGAGTGGGTACACTGCTCGTAGTCGTCGATCACCAGTTTCGCGGCCCGGAGTACCTGATCGCCAATCTCGTGTTTTCCCGCGGCATCCGCACCGATGGCGTTGATATGGGTCTGCTCGCCCAGATCGGCGAGGCCGACGATCGGCTCTTCGAGTGGGGTAACCGTCGAGAGCACGTCGCAGTGGCCCGCCTCGCGTATGGTGCCAGATCGCACGTCGAAGCGCCCCTCGAACGCGGTGACGAACCGTTCGGCGCGTTCCTCGTCGATGTCACTGACGACAACTTCCTCGATGGGCCGGACCCGTGCAATCGCCTCCAGCTGTGTGTACGACTGGACGCCAGCGCCGACCAGCCCCAGACTCGTCGCGTCTTCGACCGCGAGATAATCGGTCGCCACGGCCGCAGCCGCTCCGGTTCGCTTCTCGGTGATCACGGTCCCGTCCATGATCGAGAGCGGGTATGCCGTCTCCGGATCGGAGTAGATGACAGTGCCGAGAACGGTTGGCAGGCCGTGTTCAGTGGGGTTGTCGGGATGTACGTTGACCCACTTGACCGCGGCGGCATCCCACTCGCCAGCGTCCATGTAGGCCGGCATCGACCGAAAATCGCCGTTGTACTGTGGGAGGTCGATGTAGGATTTGGCTGGCATCTGCACGTCACCGCGAGCGTAGGCGGCAAAGGCCTCTTCGACCGCGTCGATCATCTCGTCAAGCTGCGCGTTCGCCTCGACGTCGTCCCCGTTCAGCAGTACCGTCTCCATACTGAGAGTTTCGGGTGACGGGCCTTAGTTGCTGTTCCCGCGGGGATCTATATCGGGAGCGCCCATTGGTTCGGATATGTCGTTTACGTTCGCCGACGAGGACAGACTCGCCCGGACGCAGGCACACGAACTCGCGCTTTCGTGTCTCATCGCCGGTATCGAGGCGGCAAATCCCCGCCGGGCGGTCGACCGAAGCGTCGACCTCGACGGAAGCGACCTGCTCGTTCGACCGGACGACGATTCGACGTATCGCTATGATCTGGACGTGTACGACCGTATACTCGTCGCCGGTGGCGGCAACGCGGCCGCTCACCTCGCGAGCGGCCTCGAAGGGATCCTCGACACTCGGATCGACGATGGCGTCGTCGTTACTGACGACCCGGTGGCGACCGAGCACGTCGATATCGAACCGGGCGACCATCCCGTTCCCAGCGAGCGCGGCGTCGAGAGTACGCGATCCCTCCTCGACGCTGCCGATCGGGCTGGCGAGGGCGACCTCGTTCTCGCCGCGTTCACCGGCGGCGGCAGCGCCCTGCTGCCCGCCCCTGCTGGCGACCTCGCGCTCGACGATCTACGGGCCACGACGGAAGCCCTGCTGGCAAGCGGTGCGACGATCGACGAGATCAACGCCGTCCGCAAGCACTGCTCGGCGATCAAGGGCGGTCGGCTCGCCCGTCGTGCCGCCCCGGCGACCGTCGTCGGCCTCGTCGTGAGCGACGTGATCGGCGACGACCTCTCGGTCATCGCGAGTGGCCCGCTCGCACCAGACCCGACGACCTACGCCGATGCGCTCGCCGTACTCGACCGATACGACCTCGACGTCCCGGCGGCGGTTCGCGAGCACCTCCAGTGCGGCGACGACGGCGACCTCGCGGAGACACCGAGCGACGGTGACCCGGCGTTCGAGCGTGTCGAGACTCACATCATCGCGAGTGCGACCGACGCGCTGGATGCGGCCCGGGACATCGCAGCGGATCGTGGCTACGATACGGCGATCCTCTCCTCGCGCGTCCGCGGCGAGGCCCGCGAAGCCGCCAGGACACACGTCGCGATCGCCGAGGAGTGTCGAGCGACCGGAAATCCGCTCGCGCCGCCCGCGGTCGTCCTCTCGGGCGGTGAGACCACCGTCACGCTGACAGACGATCACGGTTCGGGCGGGCCGAATCAGGAGTTCGCGCTGAGCGCCGCCTGCGAACTCGACGCGGCGGATATCGTCGTCGCCAGCGTCGATACCGACGGCATCGATGGGAATACCGATGCGGCGGGTGCGCTCGTCGATGCCGAAACGATCGATCCGGCGGCAGGCCGGGCGGCACTCGATCACAACGATGCCTATCCAGTGCTCGACGAGGCGGGCGCGCTGCTCCGTTCGGGTCCGAGCGGGACGAACGTCAACGATCTGCGCGTGATCGTCGTCGAGGAGCGCTCGTAGCCGATCAGCTCAGCCTGTACGGTAGCCGCTCCGCTGGCGAGTAGCGTGTCCGAAAGAAAGCGTAGTTGTGTTCTGGAAGACGGGTCGGCGAAGGTGCGTGGGGATAGGGCGCAGGGCCTATTTCACATTGCGCCGCCCATGCCGCCCATACCGCCCATGCCACCCATGCCGCCGGGTGCGCCGCCGGGACCGCCTGCTGGCTCGTCGTCGTCATCGTCCGTGCCGCCGCCCTTGAGGTCGCCTGCGGCGATCACGTCGTCGATACGCAGGATCATCACGGCCGCCTCGGTGGCGGACTCGATGGCCTGGGTCTTGACGCGGAGCGGCTCGACGACGCCCTCGGCTTCCATGTCGATGACGTCACCGGTGTAGGCGTCCAGCCCAGCCGTGCTGTTGCCGCTGTCGTGCTCACTACGGAGCTCGACGAGCGAGTCGATGGGGTCGAGACCGGCGTTCTCGGCCAGCGTCCGTGGACCGACTTCCAGCGCGTCGGCGAAGGCTTCGACGGCGAGCTGCTCACGGCCGCCGACGGAGTCGGCGAACTGGCGCAGTTCGAGGGCGAGTTCGGTCTCGGGTGCGCCGCCGCCGGGCAGGACTTTGCCGTCCTCCAGGGTGACGCTCACGACGCCGAGACTGTCCTCGATGGCGCGCTCGACCTCGTCGACGACGTGCTCGGTGCCGCCGCGCAGCAGCAGCGTGACGGACTTTGCGTCCTCGACGTCCTCGACGAGAATCTGCTGGCTGCCGGCGACCTCCTGCTGGGAGACGCTCCCGGCGAAGCCAAGGTCGTCGGCCTCGATGTCGGAGACGTTCGAGATGACGCGTGCACCCGTCGAGCGGGCGAGCTTCTCGGCGTCGGAGGACTTGACGCGGCGAACCGCGAGGATGCCCTCCTGAGCGAGGTAGTGCTGGGCCATGTCGTCGATACCGTCCTCGACGAAGGCGACGTCGACACCGGCGTCGGCGAGGTCGTCGACCATCTCGCGGAGCTGTGCTTCCTCCTGGTCGAGGAACTCCTGGAGCTGGTCGGGGTCGGTGACGTTGACCTCGGCGTCGATCTCGGTCTCTTTGACTTCCAGCGCGTCGTCGATGACGGCGACGTTGGCGTCCTCGACGAAGTAGGGCATGTTCTCGTGGACGCGGTCCTTGTCGATGAGGACGCCCTCGATGAGCTCGGACTCGTCGACGGCACTGCCGACGACCTTCTCGACTTTGATGTTGTCCGTGTCGACCTCGTCGCCGTCTGCGACGGCGCTGACTGCACGGACGACGAGTTCGGCGAGGTGCTCTTTGGCGTTTTCGGCGCCCTTACCGGTCATCGCCGTCGCGGCGATGGATTCGAGCGTCTCTGTGTCGTCGGCGCTGACGTCGATCGCGATATCCTCGACGATCTCCTTTGCCTGCTCGGCGGCCTGACGGTACCCCTGTGCGAGCGTGGTTGCGTGGATGTCCTGATCGAGAAGATCCTCGGCTTCCTTGAGGAGTTCACCGGAGACGACGACCGCGGAGGTCGTCCCGTCGCCGACCTCGTCCTCCTGGGTCTCGGCGACTTCGACGATCATGTTCGCCGCCGGGTGCTCGATATCCATCTCTTTGAGGATCGTGACGCCGTCGTTCGTGACGACGACGTTCCCCGTGGAGTCGACGAGCATCTTGTCCATGCCTTTCGGGCCGAGCGTGGTCCGGACGGACTCGGCGACGGCCTTGCCGGCTGTGATGTTCATCGACTGTGCGTCCTTTCCGGAGGTGCGCTGGCTCTCCTCGGAAAGTACGATCATCGGCTGGTTGCCCATCTGCTGTGACATAATCAACAATGAGTTGATTGCCATTCTATATAAAAATTTTGCTCCACGGAGCACAATACACGGACAGTGCTGGTGCTATTTGTGTTAGATGTTGACAATGACAGGGGTTTATATACGATACTGAGCGGCGCAGCTGTCAGTCCTTCGGGCAGCTACTCGCCTTCTGGCTCCGGTTCTTCGGGTGCCTGCAGATCGCTCGCCGAGATGAGTTGCTGGACGGTGTCTAGCTCCAGTGCTGCGATCAGCTCCTCGGGCTCACCGTCGGCACGAACCGCTCCAGTTCGCGGGAACTCCTCGACGATCTCGATCGAGTACTCGGCACCGATTTCGGTCCGCATCGCATCGATTTCCTCCTCGATGAACTCGATAATCTCGTCTTCACGCTCCTGGAACCGAACCTGGATCTCCGCCTGTGCATCCTCCTCGTCGAGTTCGCCGTCCTCGACTTCCTGCTGGACCTCCTCTTGGACCTCCTGCTGGATGGTCGCCTGGATCTCCTGGAGTTGCTGCTGGTCGATACTGGCGACGATCCCGATGCCGCCCTCACCGTCGGTATCGGCGTCGTCATCCAGTCCTAACTGCTCGGTACAGCCTGCAAGCAGTGCCGTGCCACCAACGCCTGCACCCTGCAAAAACCGTCGTCGTCCGGCCTGGAAATTGCTGTCCATTCGTGAGCACTAGTCGCTGGAACGGATTAACCCCTGTGAAACCGATTCCGTACTCACCGGCAGGTCCAGTCCCGCAAACGGCCTCAGCCGGTGTACTGGTGGTACTCCATGCCCTGCCGTTTTAGCTCGTTGTGCTTGCGCTCCAAGAAGGAGTAGACCGAGCCATGGGGCGCCCCCTCGATGATCATCTCGGCGGCCTCCCGGACTGCCTCGACTTCCTGTGGCGTGCCGATCGTCGCCAGCGTCGATCCGTAGATGACGACTGCTGCTCCGGTCAGTTCCTCCATCAGTTCGCGGGTTCGGCCGTTCTCGCCAATGAGGCGTCCCTTCTGGCGTTTGAGGTCGTTTTTGTTACGCGTGGCTGCACCGATGTCGATGATATCGAGCATCATCATCTCGTCGTCGAGTAGTGCCATCGCATCGTCGGGCGCGAACCCACGCCCGATCGCACGGACGATCTCCGGACCCTTGAGCGCGGTCACCGGATCGCCGGTCTTTTCGATCCCCACCGAGCCGTTCTCGGAGTCGACGTCGAGTCGCACCTCCGCCCGCCGTTCGATCTCCCGGAGCGTCTCACCCCCTTCGCCGATCAGCGCACCGATCCTGTCCTGCGGAATCTTCACGTGTTGCATGGGTAGCGGTAGTAGTTCGACCTGTAAAAACTTTCTCCGGGAGGGCCTACCGTGCGCGGTCGCAACACCCAAACCCATCCTGGTCGAAGCCACAGCCGTGGAAGCAGACATCCGAATCGCCCGCTCCGAGGACTCACTTGCGGTCCGATCGCTGCTCGACGCCGCCGTGCTCGCAGTCTCGGATCTCGACGAGCGGGTCGCGGCGGGCGACGTGCTTGTGGCGACCGCGGAAAGCCGGATCGTCGGCGTCATCGTCCTCGAACCGGACTCGGGCACAACTCGTGTCACCGGGATTGCCGTACAGCGACGCCGCCGCGCACGCGGGATCGGTACTGCACTCGTCGAGGCGGCGAGCGACCGTGGACGGCTCACCGCCGAGTTCGACGAGCGCGTCCGGCCGTTCTACGAGTCCCTCGGGTTCGAAGTCGAGCCAGCCGGGGAGCCAGAACGGCTCCGGGGAGTGTTCGACCCGAACTGATCGACGGCCTGCGACGACCGCTACACCGCCAGCACGAAACGGCTGGCCTTTTGTCCCTGACCTTCTCAGAGCTACGTAATGACAACGATCGTCGGCGTTCCCGGCAGTCTCCGAGCGGAAAGCTACACCCGGACGGCGCTTCTGTACGCCCTCGATAGCGCCGAACGGGCCGGGGCGGAGACTGAACTGCTGGATCTTCGAGAGTACGATCTCCCACTCTACGATCCCGATCTGGATTCACCCGGTGACAGTGAGCTCGTGAAGCGTCGGATCCGCGAGGCTGATGGCGTCCTGATCGGGTCGCCGAACTACCATGGCAGCTACTCGGCGGCCTTCCGTAACTTCCACGATTACTGTGGGTACGACGACTTCGAGGACACGGTTGTCGGTCTTCTCGCCGTTGCCGGTGGCGACGCCTACGCGAGTACGCTGGATCACCTTCGCGTGACGATGCGTGGCGTCCACGCCTGGGTCCTGCCGAAACAGGTCGGCATCCCGAACGTCTACGACCAGTTCGAGACCGCTCCCGAGGCCATCGACGGCCGTGCGTTCACCGACCCCGAGATCGAAGAGCGTGTCGACGAACTCGGAGAGCTGATCGTCGAGCACGCAGAGCGGCTCGAGCCATCGCGCGAGTACCGGATCGACGCTGACAGCTAGCGCTGAATCAGTTGCTGTTTTTCCGAGCGTGTCAGCTGTTTTATCTCGTGCTCGCGAGCCATCGCCGTCGATTTCGTCCCGTACTCCTCCGTGTGTACCAGCTCGACCGGCGTTCGCCCGCGTGTATACTTCGCGCCCTCGCCCTGATCGTGTTCCTCGACCCGTCGCTCGACGTCGGTCGTGTATCCGGTGTACAGCGTGCCGTCCGCACACTCCAGTATGTAGACGTAGTGGGTACTCATCGCTGGGTGGTACGAGACTCCACAGGTAAAGGCTCCGCGTGGTGATCACCGCGCTAGACTTCCCGGATCGGATCTACACTTCCTGGGCACGGAGGCGTGCTGCCTCCGCGATACCGGCGTTTGCCGAACAGCTCGGACACGCGAAGATCCGTCCGTATTCGTCAGCGAAGACGCGCTCGAAACGCTCTGAGACGTGCGCGTTACAGTGGTCACACGTGGGCATTGGGCACAACCGGTACAGATAGTACCGGCACCAATTGGTATGTGCTCGCATACTATATACCTTTCCAAACAACCAGTTATCTCTTCCACAAACGGAAAGTTTGTTTTCATAGTTGTAAACGTCAGTGGTGTATTGAGCCGCTCATCGAAAGTCAGCATCGTGATCGTCCCACAGCCGGAAGTGCCCGTAGTCGTCACCATACGACTGCGATCACTGTCGATTCGCGCGAAATAGTATATTTCATTCCACACAGTAGAATATCAACCAGTAGATGCCTCTGGAGTCCCGTCAGAGGGCTGCTTCCCGCTCGATTTGGGAACGCTTATAAAGCGGGATTTTCAATCTGAGGTCGTATGGCAGATCTAATTGTCAAAGCCGCCGTGAAGGAAGCGCTCGACGACAAGAACGTTGCATCGGACTTCTACGAAGCACTCGACGAGGAAGTCGACGAGCTTCTCGAGGACGCCGCCGCACGCGCCGAGGCCAACGACCGGAAGACGGTCCAGCCTCGCGACCTGTAATTCGGCTCGACCCGTTTCGATTTTTTGCTGTGAGACTTCCCGATCGGGAGCGATAGCTACAGCTGTTCGACCGTCACACCCTCTGTAGTTCCGATGTGGAGCTCGTCCGCGAGGTCGACGAACAGTCCGTGCTCGACGACACCCGGGATCGTCGACAGTCGTTCCGCGAGCGCCGCTGGCTCGTCGATTTGCCCGAACGCACAATCCAGCACGAAATTCCCGTTGTCGGTGACGACAGGGCCGTCCTTTCGCTCCGCCGATCGAACTGTCGGCTCCCCGCCCGCCGCCCGTATCCGGCGTTCCACGACCGGTCGCGCTCCCGGTAGTGTCTCGACCGGCACGGCACGGTCGAGCCGGTCGGCGCGTTTGCTCGGATCGGCGACCACGAGGAACCGATCGGCCGCCGAATCCACGATCTTCTCGCGGGCATGGGCCGCGCCGCCACCTTTGATCAACTGGCCGTCGGCGATCTGGTCAGCGCCGTCGATGGCGAGATCGACGCCCGGTACCTCGTCCAGATCGACGACCGGAATCCCCGCCTCGATCGCCAGTTGGCGGGACTGGAACGAGGTCGGAACGCCCTCGACATCGAGGCCGTCCCCGACTGCCGCCCCGATTGCCCGGATCGCGTGTGCCGCGGTACTGCCGGTGCCGAGCCCGACGACCATCCCGTCCTCGACCGCCTCCGCGGCGTGTTCCCCGGCGCGACGTTTCGCCTCGTCCGATCCGCCCGTGGTCTTCATACCCGCCACTGTGCGGGCAGGTGGCAAAAAACGTTTGAGTTCCTGCAGGCTATCTGGCGAACTGGCGACACTGGCTCCATCCGGCGGGGTGTGTCACACGACCGCTGGCCCCGTCGGAGCAGTGATCAATGCATGGCGGGGGTCGCCGCTCGATCGAAGATAAACGCTAGGGTCAGTCGTCCAGCTTCTGGAGAATCCGTTCGACCAGCTGTGTTGCAGCGTCGACGTGTTCGTCGGCCGTGGGGTCGCCGGTCGTCTCGACCTCCGAGAGCAATCGGTCGACGTGACCGATCCGTTCTTCGATCACGGCCATCTCGACATCGGGGCCGACGATTCCCGCGGCGACGGCCTCGGCTTCACCGATCCAGCGGCTAGCCGTCCGCTCGACCGGTCGTTCTGCGGTCGCTTCGAGTTCGCGGGCCAGCTCCTCGACGAGCGCTCTGACGTCCGTCTCAGTCATCGAGCCGTTCTAACACCTCCTCGGGCTCGTAGGCGAGCGAGAGTGCGCGAGAGCGCCCACGCCCCTCGATGTCGGCGTATTCGGTCTCGACGATCCCGAGCTTTTCGAGCTTGTTGACGATCTCCGAGTACCGGGTGTAGCCCAGATCGGTGCGATCCTGAAACACATCGTAGACCTTGCCGGCCTGCTCGCCGTCGTGCTCGGCGACGACCTCGACGAGTCGCTGCTCGTTGTCGGTGAGGTTGTTGAGGTTTCGCGACAGGTGAATGTACTTGGATTTGTCGTAGGCGTCCTCGGCGTCCTGCACGCTGATCGTCCTGCTGGCACGCATCTCGGCGTTCAACCCGGCTCGCCGGAGCAGATCGATCCCTACTCGAAGATCGCCGCTGTTGGCAGTGAGTTCGGCGACACGTTCCAGTACGTCGGTCGCGACCACCCCCTCCTGAAAGCCCCGCCTCGCGCGCTCGCGGAGAATATCGACGATTTCGCCCTCCCCGTAGCGGTTGAAGTACACTTCCTCGGGCCGGAAGACGCTCTGGACTCGACTGTCGAGTTCGTCGATGACGTCGAGATCGGGATCCGAGGAAATGACGATCACGCCGATCTTTGCGCCGGTGTGTTCCTCGTGGGCACGGAGCAACGAGTACAGGGTGTCGGAGGCCTCGTTCTCGTAGAACAGGTAGTTCACGTCGTCCAGCGCGACGACCAGCACCTCCTCGTCCTCGACGAGCCGGTCGGTGATCTGTGTGAACAGCTTCTTGAACGAGATCCCGCTGGTCGGTGGCTCGTAGTCGAAGACGCCCTCGAACAGCCGCGAGAACACCGAGTACCGCGTCCCGTTGACCTGACAGTTCACCCGGATCGTCTTGACGTCGGTCTGTGCGCGGAGTTCGCTAAACAGCTTCTGGACTGCGGTGGTTTTCCCGGTGCCGGGCGGACCACGCACCATCGCGTTGAGGGGACGCGAGCCACGCACTGCAGGGCGAAGCGCGTACTTCAGCCCCTCCATCTGTGTTTCGCGGTGTTTGAACGTCTCCGGAACGTAATCGATCTCGAAGACGTGTTCGTCCCGAAAGACGGTCTCGTCCCAGCCGAGCATGTCGTCTTCGGGATCGTCAGTCATCACTTTCACCACGCTCGCGAATCCACTTAACGCTTCGGCAGTCACGCGTCGGACGCCGGGCAGCGGCCATCTGTGACGGGCTCGATCAGTCGAGCGGTACGGTGTCCACGTCACCCGTGCTCGACCGGACTCGAACCCGGTGTGTACCGTCCCCGAGCGTCCCCTCGAACCGCCCCGACCGCTGCGCGAGGATCTCGAAGCCGAGCCCTTCGACCTCGATATCCCCCGTACTGCTTTCGGCGTCGACGGTGACGTCCAGTTCCGAGGACAGCGCGAGCGTGACATCGCCGGTTTCGGTGTCGATCGTGCTGTCGTCATCGAGTGCCGGGACCGCAATCTCGACGTCGCCAGTTTCGGTGTCGACGTCCCGCAGCAGCCGCCCGTCCTCGACGGACAGGTCACCCGTGTCCGTCCTGATCGCGGTTGGCGTTGCCGCTTCACGGGTCTCGACGCCGCCGGTGTTGGTCCGCACGTCGGCGACGCCGTCGGTCAGCCGGATGTCGCCGGTGTCCGTCTCCACCGTCGTCTCGGCGTCCCCGGTAGCTGCGGTTAGCTCGCCGGTGTTCGTTCCCAGCCGGTTCACCGTCACCCCGGATGGGACGGTGACGTCCAGATCGATCCGCGGTGTCGACCCGAACAGCAGGCCGCTCGTGTCGATATCCCCCTCGACCCGCAGGGTCAGCGAGTCCCCGTCATCGGCCGTGGCAAGCCGGAGTTCCTCCAGCTGGTCGTCGTCGCTCGCCCGTTTTTCGCCCTCGATGAGCACGTCGCCGCGGTCGGCAGTCTCGACCGTCAGGTCGCCGACGCGTGTTTCGACCGTCAGTTGCTCCGTCTCGTACGTCCGGGTGAACTCCTCGGTGACGCTGCCACCGATCGAGACACAGCCTGCCAGCGCGCCGACTGTCGTCGTGCCGAGGACGCTGAGAACCCCCCGACGTGATCGCTGTCGTGTCATAGCTGTTCGTTCGTCGGCTACGGGTTTTAATTCCGGTCGTCAGTTATCGGCCGAGCAACCCTGAGAAAGCTTTTTCTGTCGGCACGCTCAGTCGAACTTCTCCAGCAACTCGGCGTAGAACGCGGTGTCGTGCTCTCCGGCGAGCTTTTCGACGATCAGTTCGGGCGTCGAGCGAGCGAGGTGATCTTTGACCGGCGAGCGGTTGACCTGCAGTTCGCCATCGACCAGCCCCTCGGCTTCGATGCCGTCGACCGCCACGTCGAACGTGGCTGTCTCCCGGATCTCGCCGGCGAGATGGGAGACGAAGACGGCAGTCGCGCCGTTCTCGTGGAGCGCTTCGAGGATCCCCGCGATGATCTTCGCGCTCGCGCCCGGCTCGGTGATGCTTTCGAGTTCGTCGACCAGCACGAGGCTCCCGTCGCCGCCGGTCGCCAGCCCGGCGAACTCCCGGACCGTGCTCTCGAACGCTCCGGCATCGAGGGTTCCCTGTGTCTTCGCGTGGTAATGCAGATCCTCGAACCGGTCGACGCGGGCAGCCTCGGCAGGTACGGGCAGGCCCATGTGCGCGAGGATCGTCACGGCGGCGACCAGATCGAGCGTCGACGTCTTCCCGCCGGAGTTCACACCGGATAGCAGTGCGACGCCGCCGATCTCGTAGTCGACGGGATCGACCTCGTCGATGGGGACGTCCAGCAGTGGCGAGCGCCCGCCCTCGATCGCCACCACTCCCTCGTCGCCGCCAACCTCGGGCATCGTGCAGTCGAACTCCTCCGTAAAGCGGGCGATCGCCAGCTCGACGTCGAGTTCGAGCGCCGCCCGGACCAGCGACTCGGCCTCAGCCCGCTCGTCGGCGAGATCGCTCGCAAGGTCGCGCTTGAGCCGGGTCGCCCGCCGGTCACGGGCCGTTTTGAGCTCCTCGCGCAGTCGGGAGATCGCCTCGTCGTTGCGCTCGACCGGAAACGTCGGCTCGTCGCCAAAGACCCGGCGGGCGATCTCGGCCTCGCCGCTGTCGAGGGCCAGCGAGCCGACCAGCTCCTCACGGGCGGCCTCGACCGCCTGTGCGTACTCGTCGGCCAGCTCGCGGGAGAGCAAGGAGTCGACGCCCGCGCCCTGCTCGACCAGCGAGAGCAGATCCGAACCCTCGACGGTGACGTCCTGCTCGCGGATCGACTGGCGCAGGTGGTCGTTCGCGACGCTTTCGGCGGTCGAGACGGCGGCGTCAAGATCGTCGACGGCGGTCGAGAGCCGGTCGAGCTCGTCGTCACCGGCGACGGTCCCGTCAGTATCGAGCCGATCGAGCGCCGCCTCCAGCGCGTCGAGATCGGTAGACGGCTCCAGATCGGTCAGCCGGTGAACCCGGATCGCCGCCCGTAACCGGTCGCGGTTCGCCGCGAAGAAGGCCAGCGGCCGCTCGGGAACGATCTCGCTTGGCTCTTCGAGCGCCCCGGGGTTCACCCGCACGTCACCCTCGACGTCGACCCCGGCAAAGGCCTCGTCGATGGCGATAACCGTCGAGTAGCCCCGGGCGAGTTCGGCCAGCCCCCGCGCGTCCTCGACGACCTCGACGCTCAACTCGGGGATCGCCTCGGTCGCTTCCCGATAGCGTTCGGCGTCGGTCGTCGCCAGACACCGATCCCGGACCCGCACGTCGCTCGGTTCGTCGAGCGGCTCGACCGCCGCGAGCGCGTCGCGCACAACGGGATCGGCCTCCCGGCCCATCGCTGCCTCGGCGACGGCTCGTACCTCCTCGATGCGACTCATCGCGCTCGTCGGGAAGAACGTCTCCAGTCGGCGCTCGGCAAAGGTCGTCACCGTTCGCTCCTGTATCAGGGACAGCACCTCGCGGTAGATCTCCCGTGCCCGGTTCGTCGCCAGAAACTCGCCGTCTCCGCCGTGTTCTTGCCGGATCGCGCCGCGAGCGATCCGGGCCGCACGCCCCTGTGTGATGCCTGGCGCGGCCGAGAGCGCCGCGACGTCGCCGGTCTCCAGCGCGCGCTCGGGGTCGTCTAGCTCGGCAAGCGCCGCCGCGGTCTTCTCGCCGACACCCGGGATCGCCTCGAACTCCATCACTCGCCACATTCGATGCGACCGGGAAAAAGCTCCCGGCGCGGAGTGGCCGAACAGCACGGCACCCGTAGCTTCGAAAGTTGTAGTGAACACTTCGAACATTGTAGTATTGAGTTGGACTGTTGCAGTGAGCACTTCAAATACTGTAGCGTATTACTACAACTTTCGAAGTAAGGGTCGGGCGGCTACTGTTGCCAGCCCCCCGGGGTTTTTGCGGCTCGCGCCCGGAGCTTTCGCCCATGTCCACAGAACAGAACGCGCTTGGCGGCGATCTGGAACCGTGCAGCGAGGATCCGACGACCGGCTATCTGCGGGACGGCTGCTGTCGGGCCGTCGACGGCGACCACGGCCGGCACGAGCTCTGTGCGGTGATGACCGAGGAGTTCCTCCAGTACAGCAAGGCACAGGGCAACGATCTGATCACCCCGCGTCCCGAGTTCGAGTTTCCGGGGCTGGACCCGGGCGACCGCTGGTGTCTCTGTGTCGGCCGGTGGGTCGAGGCAAAGGAGGCGGACGTCGCGCCGCCGGTCGTCCTCGAAGCCACCAACGAGTCGGTCCTCGATACGGTCGCGTTCTCGACGCTGCTCGAACACGAACACGAGGAGTGATCCTTCGTACTCCGGGACGGTCTGTCAACTGTTTCCAGGGGCCGGGATTCAGGCCACCAGCCAGCCCAGTGTTTGTGTGACGAGCACGACAACCATCCCGGTCACGGTTGGTAGCGGCGACCGTCGCCGGGTGTACCGGAGCAGCCCCCACGCCAGGAACGGGGCCGCTGCGAGCGCTGTAACAGCGGTCGGGGGCGGTAGCACCGTCGCCCCAAGCACGACTGACGACACGACCACGAGCACTGCGACGCCGGCGTACAGCCGACGGAGCCGTCCCGGCGGCCACCGCGTGGCGAGGGTGTTCTTTCCGACCGCGGCGTCGGCGTCCCGGTCGGGCCAGGTCGTATCGAGCAGATTGAGGAAGACGACGAGCGCAAACGGCAGGCTGGCGGCGATCGCCGTCGTGGAGATCGTTCCCGCGGCGACCACGTAGCCGTAGACGGGCAAGACGAGCCCGCCGAGCAGGGCGTTGTCGAGTTCGCCCCAGCCGTTCCAGGCGAGCGCGAGCGGCGGCAGCGAGTACTGCCAGCCGAACACGAGGATCACGACGAGCAGGCCAATCGCGGTCGGAGAGAGTTGCGGGCCGAACGCGACGACGGCGAGCACTGCCCCTGCGAACGCTCCTGCGGTGGCCTGTGCGGCGAGCCGTCTCGTCAGGCCGGTCGCCTGCAGCGCACCGCTCCCGCCCGAAAACGGCGTCCGGTCGGTTAGCGCGTCGGTCTCGTAGTCGGCGTACTCGTTGGCGTAGTGGACGCTGGCGGCGGCGAACAACAGCGGCACGAGTCCTGCACCCAGCGTTCCGCGATCGATCGTTCCGTACGTCCCGTGGGCGACGGTCGCGCCGAAGCCGTAGACGCCGACGATCAACAGCAGCTGCGCCGGCCGGGCCATCCCCCAGAGCGCCCGAAGCGTCCGGCCGAGTTGTCCGTCCGCCCGCACGGCTACGCCTCGGCGTCGACTACGTCGGCCACCGTTTTGAGGAGCTCATCGACGCTCGGCCGGTCGGCCGGCATCTTCCCCCGGTCGACGTGTGCGATCACGGGATCCGTCCCGCGAGCGTCGATGACGACGGTCTCGGGCATCCGCCCCACGAGGTCGTGGAGCGAGCCGAGGATGCCAAACCGGACCGGCTGGTCGTAGGCGTCGGCCGCCTCCGTGCCCTCGTCAGCGAGCAGTGGGAAGGGGAGCTCGTACTGCTCCTCCCACCGCATGGTCCGCGCGGGGGGCTCGGGGAGCACCGACACCACGTCGGCACCGAGGGCAGTGAACTCGTCGTACCGCCGTGCGATCTCCTGAACCTGCTTGCGGCAGTTCCCACAGTGATAATCCCGCTGGAATAGAAGGACGATCGCGTTCCGATCGGCCGCCGCTGCGTACTCGGAAAGCTTGAACGGGTCGGGACCGGCCGAGACGTTGGGCAGCTCGAAGTCGGCGAGGGTCGTACTCATGTGAATACCTAACAGTGTCGGGGAAAAACCGCTGTCGGAAGCGGCGACCGATCGTCCGGCAGGGACGCACAGCCGGAGCCAGCTACGGCCGCGGGCTGGCGACGCACACTCGCGTCAGCTATTTGCACACGAGCGCCGTACTGCCGGATATTCGTGAGCGAGCCCACAGAGCACCCGGACCCCGCCACCGTAGACTCACCGACCGACGTGGCCCAGCTCTCGACCGATCTGCTGGCAGCCCTCCGCTCCGATCAGTCGGTCGACGAGTACGTGCAGACGATCGCCAATCTCGGTTCGTCGGCGCTGGACCGCCTCGGCACCGACGTAGACGCCGCCAAGACGTTCTGGATCAACTGTTACAACGCCGCAGCCCAGATCGGCTTTCGGGAACTCACGGCGCCGCTGGAGAACAGACGGCAGTTCTTCGGTGACCGGCGGTTCGTGGTTGCGGGGACGCCGGTGAGTCTCGACGATATCGAACACGGGATCCTCCGGGCATCGATGTCGAAGTACGGCTTTGGCTATCTCCCCGCACTGTTCCGGACCGACTTCGAGCGCCGCCACCGGCTCCGGGCGGTCGACCATCGGATCCACTTCGCACTCAACTGCGCGGCGGCGTCCTGTCCGCCGATCCGCAGCTACCACGCCGAGCGGATCGACGACGAACTCGATCTCGCGACCGCATCGTATCTCGACGCCGAAGCGAGCTACGACCCGGATGCGGGAGTCGTCGAGGTACCCCGACTCCTGCTGTGGTATCGTGGCGACTTCGGCGGGCGGGAGGGGATCTACGACCTGCTCCAGCGCCACGACATCGTGGCCGAGGGCGAGCGCCCCAGCGTCTCCTATCGATCGTACGACTGGACGCCGGCGGCCGCGAAGTTCGCCGAAGGGGACGACTAGTCGCTTCGCGCTCGCTCGACCGTGTACGTCAGTGCGACTTCGTTGGTGTTCTGTTCGTCCGCGTACCGGTTGGCCTCGTCACGGCTCTCGAACGGGCCCGCCACCGGATCACCCTCCAGGGTCACGTAGTACTCGCTCATAGGACGACTGGGAGAGCGAGTAGCAAAACCGTTCTGGCCCGGTACACGTCGACCGGCGATCAGCTATCCAGAAATCCGGTGTCGGTCTCCCGTCGTAGTGACAGTGTGTCATCCTCGACCCCGACCTCCGTCACCGCACAGTTACCGATGTCGAGATCCCGGATCGTCTCGACGATGTCCAGCCCGTGCAGTTCGCCGAGGACGACGTGGATCGGCCCGCCGTGTGTCACGACGAGGACGGTTTCGTCGCCGATCTCCTTGCGAAGCTCGTCCCAGGCAGTCAGCACGCGTTCGCCAAACTCCAGCCAGCTCTCGCCGCGTTCGGGCGTCGCAGTGGCTCCCTCGTAGCCCGCTTCGAGCAGGGAGAACTCGGGATAGCCCTGAAACAGCGCCTCGTATTCTAGCCCCTGTAAGACGCCGAAGTCGCGTTCGCGCCAGCCCCGGTCGGTCTGTACGGTATCCACGTCGACCGCCCGGCGGATCTCCCGCAGCGTCTCGACGGTGCGCCGGAGGTCCGAGGCGACGATCCGGTCGATGTCGTACTCTGCGGCCAGATGATCGCCGAGCGCGGCCCCCTGCTCCCGGCCGCGGTCGTTCAGTCCGACCGGTGCCCAGCCCTGTACCCGGTGCTCGTCGTTCCACGCCGTTTCCCCGTGGCGTACCAGCACGATCGTCCCCATTGTCGCCCCGTTTGAACGCCGTCGAAAAGTAGCTTCCCGTCACAGCAAACGCGATGTCCATCGGGAGAGCGCATACTGATTGAACGATCGGCCAGTTTTGTGGCAACTACCCGCACGAATCGGATGTCTGTGCGGATCTGGTACGCACTCGGGCGAATATTGAGCGATTCTATACACTCCTTACCCCTGCTGTCGTTCACTCTACCGATGGAAGACGCGGAGATACCGGGCGAGTGGCATCGGGACGAACGATACGACCGGCTCGCACGCCGGTCCGGCAACGATCCAAAATACACGGGTTTTATTCACGACTCGGGGGACGCCCGGGTGCATATCGCTTTCCCGGACGCGGAGAGTGGCGAGCGCGGAGCATACACCGTCTTCGTGACGCTGTTTCCCTACACCGAACTCTCCGAGTCGGGCACGGTACGTGCAGTGACGAGACGGGATCGAGCAGAGGAGATCGGTCGTCAGTTCATGAAACTCTTTGACGGCGTATACGACGGCCCTAGCACCATAGAGGACGCTATCGAGTACGCGCTCGAACGAACGCGCCCGCCGGATGTCGCCGATACGTCGCTGGTCAACGACGAGGGGCAGCGCTGATCGTCACCGGCCGGTCCACTTGACCAGCAGGAGCGTCCCCTCGAAGAGGCCGACCATCGTGATCGCGACGATCAGCGGGGCCATCCCGGTCGGGTCGGGGCTAAAGAGGAAGGCAATGCCGAGGAACGCACCCCAGAAGTACAGGCGGTGCTCGACGAGCCACTCGCGGGAGGTGATCCCCATCATGATCGCCAGCATGACACACAGCGGGATCTGGAAGACGACCGCCATCAGTCCGAGCATCGTCAGGATCAGATCGAACGTATCCCGCAGCCCGAAGGCGACGTGCATCTCCTGGGCCCCGTCGGAGTAGTACATGAAGTACTCGAACAGTCCGGGCAGGATCAGGAAGTACGCGAAGGCCATCCCGACGATGGCGAGGACGAGACTCGTCGGCACCGCGGCGAGGTAGTACCGCCGCTCGTGGGGGTAGAGGCCGGGGCGCATGAACAGATACGTCTGGTAGACGCCGACGGGAAGTGCGAGCGCGAGGCCGGCGATGCTCGCGAGTTTCAGCTCGGTGAGCTTGTGTTCGAGCGGCCCGTAGACGTGGGGGGCCGCGATATCGGTCTGTGGCAGGATGTCGTACCACATGTGGATGATGACGTCCGAGGCAAAGGGAAACACCGCCAGCGTCACCAGCGCGGCGGCAAAGAGTACGACGGCGAGCCGCTGGACCATCTCCTCGATGTGTTCGGTCAGCGGCATCTCCTCGTCGTCCGGCGGCGTCGCGGGTTCGTAGCCATCCGACTCCGCGGCGTCCGGGATCTCGGACGTCGCATGACTGCCGTCGGTCCGGGCCGGACCGGTCATATCCGCATCCGGATCGTGGGCAGTCGCCGGGCTCCCGGTATCCTCCGTGTCGCCTGTCTCCTCCTCATCGTCGGCGTTTTCATCGTCCCCGTCTGGGGCTTCGCTCGTATCGTCCTCGTCAGCGGACTCGCTGCTCGCCGACTTCGTCTCCGACTGGGCCACCCTGGCACGGTCCCGTGCGGGCTTGGAACGGTTACCCCAGTTTTTCGCCGCTTCGTTCTCATCGTCACCGGCGGGATCGTTGTCCGATCCGGCTGCCTCGTCGATATCGGGCCCATCGCCGCCCCAGCTATCAGCGGACGCGTCGCTGTCCGACGACTCCACATCGGGTGTCTCCCGCGGCTCGTCGTCGGGGAGGTCCTCGCCGCTCTCCTCGGTCGGATCCTCGCCCATCTGATCGAATGTAGGGCCACGGTCCATTATAGGCCTTTTTACTGGCATCCCGGAGAAGAAGATTGATAACGGCAAGCGGTTAAGACCCGGTAGCCTATGAGTTCGGCCGTCGACGAGGACACGGCCCAGACGATCGCCGAAGGGCGCGAGACGATCGGTGGGATCCTTACTGGCGCGCAGAAGCATCTCCAGAAGGCGTTTATGGCCTTCGTTATCGGGATGATGGGGACGATCTGGGCCATGCGGATCTACGTCTGGGACTTTCTCGAAGCGAATACGACCTCCCGGATGAGCGAGGCCGTCGCGGCCAACACCGACATCGTGGTCCGGACGCCCTTCGACGTCATCCTGCTGCAGATCAAGATCGGGCTGGTCGTTGGCGCACTCTGTACGATTCCCGTCTTGCTCTATTACGGCCGGGAGGCGATCCTTGCCCGGGCCGAGGAGTCGATCCCGATCAACCAGCGACGCATCGCCGGATTCGTGATCGCCATCCTCGGGCTGTTCGTCGGCGGTATCGTCTACGCCTACGCCTTCTTTTTCCCCTTCATGTTCGATTTCCTCGCGACCAACGCGACGAACGCGGGGATCAAGCCAAGTTACGGGATCGTCAGGTATACCGAGTTCATCATCCTGCTGACACTTTCCTTTGGTCTCGCCGCACAGCTCCCCCTCGCGATGGCCGTACTATCCTACACCGAGATCGTCTCCTACGAGACGTTCCGGGACAAGTGGAAGTACGCCGTGCTCGGCATCTTCGTCTTCGGGATGATCTTCTCGCCGCCGGACCCGTTCACCCAGATCATGTGGGGTGTCCCGCTGGTGACGCTGTACGCCGCCAGTCTCGGCCTCGCGAAAGTGATCACGAACGTCAAGCGGGCCGGGCAGGCTCCCGATGCAGTAGAGTCCGGAAAGTTCCGCCGGAAGGCGGGCGTCGTCGGTCTCACCGTCGTCGGCACCTTCGCCGGAACCTTTGCCTTCCTCGCGCTGGGGGGCGTCGAACTGCTCAACACCCAGTTGCTCCCGCGATTGCCCGACCTCCTCCACCCCGGTAGCGACTTCGCCGTCGGCGACACCGTCGACCGGACGATCACCGCCCTGCAGGTGGGGGTATTGACGGGCCTGCTCGGGATCGCCTACTACACCCTGGAAATCCTCAAGGCGCCCGTCCAGCCCAAGTACTCGGAGCGCGGGGTCGGCGGCCCGGCCCCGGCCAGCGCCGGTGAGCCGGCGACCATCGATCTCGACGAACTCGACGCCGCCGGTATCCGGTCGGCCCCGCCGGAGGCCTTCGTCGAGTTGACCGAAGACGAGGCGCTGGGGCATGCACAGACGGCGATGGAGGCAGACCAGCCCGAGAAAGCCCAGGCGATCCTCGACCGGTTCGACGAGGCCGAGGAGGATCGCGAGACGGACGAGGAAACCGACGCAGCGGCGGCCGATACCGCCGACGAGAGCGAGGACACGGCTGCCGACGAAGACGACTCGGATATCGTCACCGACACCGCAACCGGAATGCTCAACCCGTTCTTCTCGGAGGAGAAAGACGAAGACGATATCGGCGGGTACTTCTACGATATTCGATTTATCGTCGAGAGTTTGACCTCGAAGATGTTCCGGATCTTCGGTGTCTTCACCGTCGTCTTCGTCGGTCTGTTCATGTGGCTGTACTCCGGCGGAATCGGCCTCATCCGCGAACAGTTCCTCGCACGGGTCCCGCCGGAGCTTCGGACCGAGGTGCAGGAAGCGACGGGCGAGGGCGTCGCTCGGCCAACCTATCTCCCGGGCGTCGAGATCAACGAGACGTTCGCGGCGACCGACGAGGTCATCGCGCTCCATCCCGTGGAGGTGCTGATCTTCGAGGTACAGGTCAGCGGTATCATCGCCCTCGTGGCGGTGCTCCCGATGATCCTCTATTACGCCTGGCCAGCTCTCGAGGAACGGGGGCTCGTCAGCGACGATGCCGGCTCGCGAAGCGTCTTCTACACCTGGGGCGCGTATCTGTTTGCCAGCCTGATCGGCGGGAGCCTGCTCGGCTTCTTCGTCATCGCTCCGGCGATCATTTCCTGGCTCGTGGCCGACGCGGTCGACGCCGGAATGATCGTGGCTTTCCGGCTCCGGAACTTCTTCTGGATGGTCTTTTTCCTCACTGCCGGGATCGGCCTGCTCGCGAACATCCCGATGACGATGTGGCTCTTCGCCCGGAACAACATCATCTCCTTCGAGGCGATGTACTCCCGCTGGCGGATCGTCACGATCACGATCTTCGCGCTCTCGGCGGCGTTCTCGCCCGGCGGGCTCTTCACGATGTTGTTGCTCGCGATCCCGATCGCGCTTGCCTATCTGATCGGACTGGCGATCCTGTGGATGCTCACGCTCCCGCGGCGAAAGCTCCGACGCGGCGGCACGCCGTCGTAGCCGTGCAGTCGCTCGATCCCACCACCGTCGGCAGTCGCCATTCTTAGTAGCCCTCGCTCGTATCCTCCCGTATGCCAAAGATCAGCGTCGAGATCCCACAGGAACTGCTCGACGACCTCGACGACCACGTCGGTGACGAGGGCAAGTACGTCAACCGCAGCGACGCGATCCGGGCGTCGATCAGAAAGAACCTCGACATTTTAGACGAGATCGACGCCCGTCACGGCCGTCTCGACTCGGAGAACTGATCGACCCGCTCGGAAGAACTAGTCGATCCGCTCGGCGAAGCCGAACTGCGGCTTGACATCCTCGATCCGCACGTCGACAGTCTCCCCGACCTCGGCGTCGGCGACGAACAGTCGGAACCCATCGACGCTTGCGATCCCGTCGCCCTCGCTGCCGATGTCTTCGATCGTGACTGTTACTTCGTCGCCCACCCGGACCGGTGCTGTCAGGCGGTCCTTGGCCACGAGGTAGACCTCCGAGGACTCGTCTCTGGAGGCGTCGGGCGTCATCGTCCGAACGTACTTGAACTCCGCTTTCATGTCCTCGCGCAGCGGGTCGACGTCCTGTCCCTGAAAGATCTTCACGGCGAGGTCGCCGCCGCTGTCGAGCACTTCGAGTGCGGTCTCGAAGGCCATCCGTGCCAGGTGGGCAGACCGCGCGGCGTCGAGGTTGTACTCGCCGGTCATGTTCGGTGCCATGTCCGAGACGACGACGTCGGCGTCGCCGGCGACCTCGCGGACCTCCTCTCTGGTCTCCTCCTCGGTCATGTCCCCGCGGATCGTCGTAACGGTCGCGTCGGCCTCGATGTCGTCGATCCGCTGGCGGTCGACGCCGATCACCGTTCCCTCCGGGCCGACTTCCTCCGCCGCGACCTCCATCCACCCGCCGGGGGCGGCGCCGAGGTCGACCACGACGTCGCCTTCGCCGAGAAGGTTCTCCTCGCGGTCTAGCTGCTTGAGCTTGAACGCCGACCGCGACCGGTAGCCCTGCTGTTTCGCCCGATTGTAGTATTTGTCTTTCCGCGCCATCTGATTGAGTGTCTTTGGCCGTCCGGCTGTATACGCGCTTCGCTTGCCGGTTCCTCCGGTAGTGACGCGGGCGAGCCGGCCGTACCGCACCTGCGCGCGAGCGCGAACGCGTGGGTTTTTATGGTGCGGGGGCACAAACTGATGATATATGTTCAAGGCGATCGTTAGCGCGGAGACGCTCAAAACGGCTCTGGACTCCGTGAGCGTGCTGGTCGACGAGTGCAAGATTCATCTCAACGAGGACGGCATCTCGATTCGAGCGGTCGATCCAGCCAACGTCGGTATGGTCGACCTTTCGCTCGATGCGACGGCGTTCGAGTCCTACGAGGCCGACGGGGGCCTTATCGGTGTCAACCTCACTCGACTCGAAGATATCGCCGGGATGGCAGACTCCGGTCAGCTCATCGAACTCGAACTCGACGAGGAGACGCGGAAACTCCACATTCAGATCGACGGGCTGGAGTACACGCTGGCGCTGATCGACCCCGACTCGATCCGACAGGAGCCCGACATTCCGGATCTCGACCTTCCTGCGGAAGTCGTCATCGAGGGCAAAGACATCGATCGCGCGGTGAAAGCAGCCGATATGGTCTCCGATCACATCGCACTGGGGGTCGACGCGAACGCAGACCAGTTCTACGTGCAGGCGGCCGGCGATACCGACGATGTTCATCTCGAACTCGACGAGGGAGACCTGATCGACCTCCAGTCCGGCGACGCCGAGTCGCTGTTTAGCCTCGACTATCTCAAAGATATGAACAAGGCCATCGCCAACGACGGCGAAGTGACGATGGAACTCGGCGAGGAGTTCCCGGTGAAACTCCACTTCGAGATCGCCGAAGGGAACGGCCACGTCACCTTCATGCTCGCGCCGCGAATCCAGTCTGACTGACGCTTTTGTCGGTTCTCATCTGCTGAGTCAGAAGGCTCCATTTATTACCCTCCATGCCTCACGTCCGAGTACGTCAAGTGGCGCAAACGCCACTCTCACGACGTAATACACCATCTTCCGTGAAGAATCTATGACAAAGACTATCGCTTTCACCAACACGCCGTTTGTTAAAGAGGACGTAGTCAGTGAACAGCTTTCGCCCGTCGATCACGAACTCGTGCCGATCGAGACGGGTGATACCGATGCCATCGTCGAGGCGGATCCCGATGCAGTGATCCTCGACGTGAACACCGGCGTCACCGCCGATCTCGTCACGCAGCTCGACAATCTCGAAATCGTCGCTCGCGCGGGGACTGGCTTCGACAACATCGACGTCGAGGCCTGTCAGGAGGCCGGTGTTCCGGTCGTTAACGTGCCGGGCTACTCGACGAACGAGGTCTCGACCCATGCCTTCTCCCTGCTGCTTGCGTGCCGTCGAACGCTCGTCGAGTACGACCGTGGCGTCAAAGACGAGGAGTGGGACTGGATGCCAAACCGGACGTTCCCGCGCTTTTACGGCTCGACGCTTGGGATCGTCTCCTTCGGGACGATCGCCCGGCGGATCGCCGAGGTCACCGAGGGCTTCGATCTGGATCTGGTCGTCTACGATCCATACGTCGACGAGGAGGTCGCCGACGAGTACGACGCCGAGATCGTCGAGTTCGACGAGTTGCTCGAACGCTCCGACGCGGTGACGATCCACGCACCGCTGACCGAGGAAACGCATCACATGTTCGATGCCGATGCCTTCGAGAAACTGGCTGACCACGCAATCGTCGTCAACGTCGGCCGCGGTGGGATCATCGACGAGGACGCCCTGTACGACGCGCTCGTCGAGCGCGAGATCTTCGGTGCGGGCCTTGACGTGATGGAAGAAGAGCCACCGATCGGCTCGCCGTTGCTCGAGCGAGACGATGTCGTGCTTACGCCCCACGCCGCATGGTACTCGGCGGACTCTCACCTCGACCTCAACGAGACGGTCTCGCAGGACGTCCTGCGCGCGCTGCAGGGCGAGGAGCCGGAGAACACGGTCGACCCGAAGGGCTGGTAGGCTCACGACCGTTCGGTCGCGTGCCCGGAATCGTCTAGTGCCCGTCGATCACACGTTTTGCGGCGACCGCTTTTTCCTTCCAGCCGTAGCCTTCCTCGTGGACGTGTCGCTTCGAGTCGACGAGCTCCTCGGGTGAGGACTCCTCGAAGCCGCCACGAGCCCAGGTGTCGCTCTCGTGGAGCCACTCGATGACGTTTTCCCGGGTTTCTGGCCAGTCTAGCCCCACCATCTCGAACCAGGCGATCAGCGCGAAGACGCTGTTGTCGTGACAGCCCGGCACCGACCCCTCCTCGTAGATCGTCTTGACCGGGTCGTGGGTCGGCGTGCTGACGCGTTCCTTGCGCTCCTCGGGCGTCAGTAGCTCCAGCACGCCGTCGGCCTCGCGGACGCGGTGCTCCCGCTTGAGCTGTTCGAGCGCCGCGGCGTGGAGACCGCTCCAGCGCCCGTCGATCGCCTCCCTGAGCGTCGACTCGTCGCAGGGCTCGACCGACAGCACCGACAGAATCGCCGTGTACGCGTGTTCGATCTCCTGCCACTCCGTCCCCGAGAACCGACAGTCCGGCTCGTGGAGGTTGTTCGTCGTCCGGCAGCCGGGACACGGGTACGCGAAGTACGACGTCACACCCGCTCATACGTGGTCGATCCCAAAAACGCCCCGGTTGTCGGATCGGTCGTTTTATCCTGCCGCGACCGCAATCCCGGAGCGATGAAGCGCCGCTACGCCCGGTACCCGTTTCTCGACGACGCTCGTGAGGCCGTCGAAGCGGCCGACGTCGACCTCGTCGAACTGGTGAACCGTGACGGCGCGGCCGCCGTCGACCGGGCCGTAGCGCGCGTCGACGCTGCGTTGCGCGAGGGGACGATCGGCCAGCCCCATCGCCGTACCCGCGTCGAGCTACTCTCCTATCCCATTGCTCGCGTGCTCGTCTCGCTCGTCGACGAACACGTACTGATCCGCAAGTACGCCCACGCGGAGGCAACAGCAGCACGCGAGCGATTCGAGGCGGATCTTTCATCGGACGACCAGCTAAAGAGCACCAGCGACGACGGTATGACCGTCGACCGCCTGCTCGCCGAGTTCGATCTTACCGGCGACGTGCAGTCCACCCCGGACGGATACCGTATCGCTGTCGGGCCGTATCTCCGGCTCTCCGGGGATCTCGATGGGGACGACTGGCGACTCGCCAACCGTGCCCTCTCGAACGGGTTGGTCCCTATCGACGGGGCGGAGCTTCACGATCTGCTCCAGCAAGCGATCCGTGACCGGATCTCGGCGGGACTTCCGCTGTCCGTTCCCGACCCGATCGAAACGGGGCTCGACGATGCAGTCGCTCAGCTCGACGAGGCGCTTGCCGACCGTCAGCTCAGCACCGACTTCGCGGCGGTTCGACCGGACCTGTTTCCGCCATGTGTGCAATCGCTCCTCGACCGGGTCGATGCGGGCGACGAACTCGACCGCCCCGGCCGGTTTGCGCTGACAGCGTTCCTGACCAGTGTCGGGATGTCAGCCGACGAGATCGCCGAGCTCTCGGCCGGGGACGCCTTCGACGCCGAAACGACGCGCTATCAGGCGGCACACCTGGGTGAAGACGGCACGGGAGAGTATCCGCCACCGAGCTGTGCGACGATGGTTGCATTCGGACTCTGCGTCGACAAAGACGAGCTCTGTGCGGAGATCGACCACCCGCTTACCTACTACGACGAGCGACTGGACGCGGCCGCTACTGATCGGCAGTGAGCTCGTCGTCTTCTTCGACATCGTCTTTTGCACTCACAGTATACGCCAGCACGACGCCGACACCAGCCATCAACAGAATAAAGAAGATTACGCTCCCGACGAGCATCATTCCGCCGTCTCCCACCAGCTCTAACCCGTCGTTCGTCAGTTCTCCGTAGGTGGAGCCGACCCACATCATCACGGCGATCATGAGGCCGACGGCGCCGACGGCAGCGACGATTTCGATCACTCGTTCCCGCTCGAGGTCCATACCTGACCGAACCCACGGGCCGATCAAAAGCGCTTCGATGGGACTGTATCGGAGCCCCTGCCTGCTGGGACCCGCCGGGCGCGTCTGGATGACGGACGGATCGCCTCCAGCAGCGGCATTTCACCGCAAAATTGTAGTTAAAATTTAAAAATTCTTATTACGAACCGACAGCATAGTTTCGACTGCAACGAGGGTGACCAGCCATGCAAACTGGACCAGCCAGTTCGTGGATGCAATCCCTTGATTTCCCGAGTCGACTACTCGAAACCGGTGGTAACGACTACGAACTGTACGAGGAGGACGACGAGTTCGTCCTGAGTGTCGAGCTGCCGGGCTTCGATCCCGAAGCCATCAACGTGTCGTGGGACGACGCGGTCCTCAACATCGCCGCGGAGCAAGCGGACGATCGCCGCGGTGAACGTCGGACGTATCACCGACGGTTCCGGTTCCCGAAGAACATCGACGAGGACGGGATCGAAGCGCAGTACACCAACGGGATCCTCGAAGTCCGCCTGCCGGTATTGACTGGTGCTGAGGTGACCGGCACGGAGATCGAGGTCCAGGCCTGACCGTAGCGTTCGCGAGCTGTCGGTTCTTTTTCGGGAGTGATCACCATGCAACTGACAGTCAAGCAACTGAAGAACCGCGAACCGGGGAGTGGCATGGCCGTCATCGATCGCGACGTGCTCGGCGAACTCGGCGTCAACAGCGGCGATTTCGTTGAGCTCGAAGGCAGGGATGGCGGACGGACGGTTGCCCGCGTCTGGCCGAGCACGTCGGCCGACGCCGGACGCGGATACGTCCGGATCGACGGACAGCTCCGGGACGAAGCGAACGTCAGCATCGACGATCGGGTAACGGTAGCACCGACAACGGTCGAGTCCGCAGACCGAATCACGCTCGCGCTCCCCGACCGACTCCGTGTCCGGGGCGACCTCGGGCCGTACATCCGGGAGCAACTGAACGGGCAGGCGGTGACGCCCGGACAGGCAGTCGCCCTCCCGATCGGCTTCGGGACGTTGACGGGGCGTTCGAGCCGTCGTGTCCCGCTGCGTATTGTCGACACGGAGCCGAGAGGAACGGTCGTCGTCGAGGCCGACACGAGCATCGAGACGACCGATCGGCCCATCGAGACGGCGGCCGACGCCGAGACGGAGCCACCGTCCGACCCCGCGTCGCCGACGGTCACCTACGAGGACGTTGGTGGCCTCGACGAGGAGCTCGATCGGGTCCGCGAGATGATCGAACTGCCGATGCGACACCCCGAGCTCTTCCAGACGCTCGGTATCGAGCCGCCGAAGGGCGTCCTGCTGCACGG
>LFFM01000132.1_pt1 | contig 45771 bp, 46 predicted proteins | sample 643131 | NCBI WGS metagenome assembly LFFM01 (sample SAMN03777445, study PRJNA286221) | soda lake metagenome | biome: soda lake; feature: Kulunda steppe; material: water; isolation source: sample Tc-Br brine of Tanatar trona crystallizer | place: Russia: Kulunda steppe | collected 2011-07 | reverse complement strand
GCGAGCGCCGAGAACGCGAACGCGACGACGATGGCGAGCGTCCACGCGAGCTCCGGCAGGAGCACGAACGGCCACGCGCCCATCCAGACGGCGGCGACGAGCGCCGCGGCGACCCCCGATAAGCCGAGGTAGTACTCGCTCCAGGGGATCTCCCGACCCTCGACCACGTCCATGTACAGGTCGACGTCCTCGAGCGCCGTCGTCGGGGCCACGACCCCGCGGTTCTTGTTGAACTCGACGACGCCCGCCCGGTCCATCTTCGGCAGGTGCGACTGCTGGAGCGCGGTGTACACGCGCTTGCGCTCGTCACCCGTGATCTCCGCGAGATCGACGTCGTTCTCCCAGGCGGCTATCTGCTCGGCCATACGCCCGATCTCCATCGATTCCTCCTCCCGCTTCAGCAGGTGGACCGCGAACCGCCGGCGCTGGTTCGCCAGGACCTCGAACAGCTCGTCCTCGGCGATCTCTCGACCGGCAGTAGAGGGGCTTCCGTCGAGTGTCTGAGCCGACGCCATTTCGTCTGACACATATGATCCATCCAACATAAAACCCATGGACACTCCGCGACCGTTGACACGCGTTGATACTCGGCTGAGACGTTTCTTTACGATCACTACTCCGCGTCTTCATGGTTTCTGAAATCAATATACGCCACATCTAGATCTGTTTTTACCACGATAGTGACGTATTATATACCCGTGTCGAGCGGAATATCATCGTGAATAACCGGTCGTCGATCGCGTCACGACCGGGAGCGCCTCCGGCTACAGGCTCTCATTGAGTCGGTTCAGGCCCTCCCTGAAACCGGGGAGTGAGGACGTTCGACGCGTCACGTCCGGCATCGCGTCCCGGCGTGTCCCTACCGGACCGGCGTCCGGTCCGCGCTCGCCGGACGTCGGTTTCCGCGTCGCCGGCTCCGGATCGGTCCGCTCGTCCGGCGGCCGGTTCGCGGCCGACGCGTGTCACTAGCTGTCACTCAGGCACCGCCATACCGACGTTCACGGTACGCATAACTATGCGGGAAGGACGTGTACGACCGATCCAGCACTACGTATCGATGTCACGAACACGAACGGTCCTCGTCGCGGTCGCGGTCGCGCTCGCGCTCTCGCTCGCGCTGGCGACGGGGGCGTCCGTCATCGACGGCTCCGCCGACACCTTCGCGGACGATCGCGTGGCCATCCAGCCCGCCGACGGGCCGAACGGCGACTACGCGTATCTCGATGACGACGACGATCTCGTGATCGACGTCTCCGCGAGCAACCCGAATCTCGACGAGGAGGCATTCGGGGGCGTCAACGTGAACTCCCGGACCGTCATCGGCGACGTGTTCACGGTCACGTACACCGCCGACGAGGCGGCCGACGTCTGGTTGGAACACGACATCGACGGGGTCTCGTTCGTCGTCGCCGACGACGCGGCCGACGGCCCCGAACCCGGCTACCGACTCGTCGACGACGAGGGCGCCACCGTCTCTCTCGCCCCGAACGAGTCGGTCTCGGTCGGACTCGTGATCGACACCACCGACGCCGACGCGGCTCCCGGCACGCTCACCGAATCCGCGTTCGCGATCCACGCGAACGTCGTCGAACCGGAGGCTACCTCGTCCGGGACAGCCCTCGATCTCACCCCCTCCGGTCCCGATCGAACCGTGGAGTCGCTCGGCCCGTCCGACCGACGGTTCGCGGCGAGCGGCGTCGAGGACGACGACACCGTCCGATTCGATGCTGACGAGATGCAGCTGGACCACCGGAACGTGACGCTCGACCGTCTCGACCTCCTCGGAGCGTCGTCCGGGAGCTACGAGCTCGAGGCAGCCGGCGGGCCCGGCGTGGACGAGGCGGACCCGCTCGACGCCCCCGGCGATCCGCTGCCGCTCGGCTACCTCACGCTCGAGTACGACCTCGACCCCGACGACGTCGAAGGGCTCCGTGTTCTGTTCAGTGCTGATTCCGAGTTCCTCGAGCGACACGACGCGACGCCGGACGACGTGACCCTCTACCGACAGACCGACGACGGGGAGTGGGCGGAGATCGACGCTGCGACCGTCGACGAACGCGTCGTCGAGATGCGGGGATCCCCGCCCGACCGGACCCACTTCTCCGCGACCTCCGAGGGACTCTCCGTGTTCGCGGTGGCGGCACACGTGCCCCATATCGAGGCGAACGACGCGTCGCTCGCGACCGACTCGATCGACGCGGGCGCTGAGACGACCGTCGAGGCGGTCGTCGAAAACGAGGGCGGCGCGGCCGGGGAACGCTCCCTGACGCTCACCGCCGATGGCGACCCGATCGCGACCCGCGACGTCGCGCTGGCACCCGGCGAATCCACGACGGTGTCGTTCCCGGTCTCGCTCGAGGCGGCGGGCGAGTACGAGCTCGCGATCGACGGAGACCCGGCCGGAACGCTCCGGGTCGACGCGACGGGCACGGATGCCGAGGGCGACGACCCCGCTCCGTCCGACGGGGACGACGTCGATCCGGCCGTCGATGACGACGCCGGTACGACCGATGGGGAATCCGGCCCGAGCGGGACGGACGACTTCGACGGACCGACGGAAGAGCCGGGCGGGTTCGGTCTGGACGAGGCGGTCGGGTTCAGCGCGCTGCTGCTCATCATCGCCGCGTCGCTGTTCCTCGTCCGCCGCGCGCCGAGCGGCCGATGAGCAGCACCGCCGTCGGAATCCCGGTCGTCAACAGCGTCCCGCGTCACGTGGTCGCGCCGACAACGGTTTCCGTTCCCTCGATGGAGTGTCGACCGTGACGTCGACCGCGGGCGATGGCGACGCGTGCCGAGAGTCCGATCGGCTCCGGGAGGTGCTCGTCGAATCGACCCAACCGCTCGATTTGGTAGCGTTAGCCCTCGTTCCGGCGGCGCTTCTCGGGGTGTTCTCGCTTCCGGAGGCCACGCGGCGATCGTTGGCGTTCGCCTATGCCGATCCGACGCCGCTCACGGCGTTTACGTCTCACTACGTCCACCTCGAGCGTGAACACCTCCTCGCGAACCTCGTCGGCTACGGACTGCTCGCGGGCATCGGCTACGCGGTGGCGGCCGCCAGTCGGCAGCGCCGCCTCTTTTTCACCGCGTTCGTGACGTTCTGTGTCGCGTTCCCGGTCGTACTCTCCGCGCTGAACCTCGCGGTCCCGCGTGACGCCATCGGTTTCGGCTTCTCCGGGATCAATATGGCCTTTGCCGGGCTGCTTCCGCTGTTGCTCGCCGTGTTCGCCTCCCGCCGGCTCGGTTCCGACGCCTCGGCGTATCCGGTCGATCTCCCGGTTCGGCTCCTCCCCGCGGCGTTTCTCGTGACGGTCGGCTGGATGACGACGCTGGCGCTTCCGCTGAGGGCGGACGGCTCGGGAGTCCTCGGCCCGCTCGTGATGGTGCTTGGGATCGTGGTGGCCGTCCGACAGCTCGTCACCCTCCATCACGCTCCCGCCCGGCCGCCCGCGAGCGGGCTCGCCCGAGCCGCGATCCGACGGTTTCGTGATCGACCGGGATACGGGGACCTGTTCGCGGTCGGCGTCGTGCTCGTCGTCGGGTACCCGATCATCGGATTTCCCACGGACCCGACCACGGATGGACAGGTGATCAACCTGTACGTCCACCTGCTCGGGTTCTGTCTCGCGTTTATCGGTCCGTACGTCCTGATCGCCGTCGGGAAGTTCGGCGACCCGCGCACTTATTAACCACCGTCGTCTCCCTCCGGCAAGGCACGGGCTGACTACTGGTTGACACATGTCTCCTCGACGAACCCTCTCGGTACTGCTCCAGGCGACGGCGGTGATAGTCGTCGTCTCGCTCGTCGTCGGCCAATACCTCGGGCAGCCGGTGCTTTTGAGCTTCGTCGAGACCGGGAGCATGCAGCCGACGCTCGACCCCGGCGACGGGTTCCTCGCGATCCCCGCTCCGCTCGCGGGCAGTATCGGAACGGGCGACGTCGTGACGTTCGACGCACAGGAGATCGAGGGAGGCGGGTTGACGACCCACCGGGTCGTCGAGGAGACGGACCGCGGCTACGTCACCCAGGGTGACGACAATCCCTTCACCGATCAGGACGGCGGCGAGCCCATCGTTCAGGACGCCGATATCGTCGCGAAAGCCTTCACGGTCGGCGGATCGGTCGTGGTGATCCCACATCTCGGCACCGTCGCCATGGCGTTCCAGTCGGGACTCGACTCCGTCCAGACCTGGCTCACGATGACGCTCGGCGTTCGCTCGCTTCAGGGGACACAAGGACTCGCATATCTCCTGTTCGGGCTCTCCATCGTCGCGTACGCGGCCGACTGGTACCTCACCGGGGGGAGTCGTGACCGACCCGAGCGCGACCGATCACGCGACGACGGCACCTCCGTACTGCTCGTGCTCGGCGTGCTGGCGCTCGTGTTGATGGCCACTGCGACGGCCGCGATGGTCGTTCCCGGCGGAACACACGAGTACGGCGTCGTCAGTGCCGACTTCGAGTCGGACAACCCCACCGTGATCGAGCGCGGGACGAGCGAGGAACTGGAGTACATCGTCCCCAACGCCGGGCTCGTCCCCGTTCAGACGTACGTGTCCCCCGGCACTCCGGGCGTCGAAATCGAATCCGAACGCATCGCGGTCGGCGGTCGCGAGGAGGCCTCCACCACGGTGACGCTCACTGCCCCCGACGAGACCGGATACTACCGGTTGTTCGTCGAGGAACACCGGTATCTCGCGGTGTTGCCGCCGACGGTCATCGACGACCTCTACGGCGTCCACCCGTGGGCGCCGCTGGTGGCGATAAACGCGATGCTCGGCGGCGGGATCCTGCTGGCCGGCTTGCTCCTGCTTCGGGGCGAGCCCGCGCGGATCCGGAGCCGGCGCTCGCGACGAAAGACGCCGCTCCTCCGACGGCTGCTTCGCGAACTCTACAGGTAACCACATGAGCACACGATCAGATCCGGACGAGACGCGCATCCGCCTTCGGGCGATACTGGACGCACAGTTCACCCTCCTCGTCGTCCTCTGTGTCGTTCTCGCCGCGGTCGGCGGGTTCGTCGTTTACGGTACGTACGTCGAACCGGGAACGGAGACGGAGACGCGCGAGGTCTCGTCGTGGACGGTCGACACCGAACACCTCCACGCCGCCGAAGTGACGGAGGAGAACACCGTCTTCGAGGTCGGGTCCACGCTGGAGAACCGTGACACGTACTTCGCCCGGATCGCTCCCGAGCTCGACGTGGCAGTCGAGACCGACTACGCTGCCGCCCAGGCCGAGGACGTCCGGATCGAGGCCGAGTCCGAGCTCGTCATCAGTAACGCCGGCGACGGCGTCGTGTACTGGGAGGAGCGGGAGACGATAGCCGAGACGGCCGGCGAGAACGTCGACCCGGACGAGCCGATCGCGACCGAGTTCACGCTCGACAGCGCCGCGCTCGACCAACAGGCGTCCGAGATCGAGGAGGAGCTCGGCGCGTCGCCGGGGCAGACGGAGATCGAGGTGGTCACGTCGATCGAGCTGGACGGCACGATCAACGGCGAGCCGGAGACGTTCGAGCGGGAGATGACGTTCGGGATCGACCACGCCGGCGACACCTACTCGGTCGACGATCCTGGCGTCGAGTCCGAGACGGTTCCACAGGAGGTCACGGAGGAGGTGGAACGGACGTACGGACCGCTGCGATCGATAGGCGGTCCCTTCCTGCTCGTGATCGGCGTCGTCGCCGGCGCGGGGCTCTCGTACGCCCGTTACGAGGGAATCCTTGAGGTGAGCGAGGCGGAGCGAGCGTACCTCTCTTACAGTGACGACCGGTCGGAGTTCGACGAGTGGATCACCCGGATCCGGCTGCCGGCGGAGGCGCACGACCGCCCGGAGGGGTCGGCCGATAGCCTCCGTGACCTCGTCGACTTCGCCATCGACAGCGAGACCGGCGTCATCGAGGACCCAGAAACCGGTGCCTTCCACGCGTTCACCGAGGAGTTCGTCTACACGTATCGCCCACCGGACCCTCCCGAACCGACCGATCTGCTCGAGGAGTCGACCATCGGATCGCTCGTGGACGACGGCTCGAGCGACGCGGACGACGGCTCGAGCGACGCGGACGACGGCTCGAGCGACGCGGACGACGGCTCGAGCGACGCAGACGACGGCTCGAGCGACGCGGACGACGGCTCGAGCGACGCGGACGGTCCGGCCGACCTCGATACGGGGGAGAGTGGGGGGACGACCGGGGCGGACGGTCCTACACGGGAGACGGACGAATCGGACGACCCCGATACGGAGGACGATCACGCCGACCGGTCGGCGTGATCGGATCCCTCGCAGACGTTATCGGTTCGCGATCCTCCCCGATCGGAACGGTGCTACCCCTTCGGCTCGTACCCCGCGTCCTCCACCGCGGCCGCCAGCGCGTCGACGTCGGCGTCGCCCTCGACCGTCGCGGTGCCGGCCTCGTGGTCGGCGGTCGCGGTTTCGACGCCCGGTACCTCCGAGAGCGCGTCGATCACGGTGTCTTCACAGCCGCCACACGCCATGCCGTCGATATCGATCGTCGTCATGTCTCCCCGATTCGATCGCCGCGAATAACTCGGTTTCCCTTCCGGACGTGATCCCCGGCCCACCGGTTTCGAGGTCACGGTCCGCCCGCATCCGCCGCGGCCAACCGCCCGTATCCTCCGGAATCCGTCGCGATGCTTTTATTTCTCGCACGGGGACGGTCTCGTATGCGAAGCCTCGACGAGACCGATCGTGAGATACTGCGGCTCCTGTTGGCGGACGCCAGACGTCCTTACAGCGACATCGCGGACCGGGTCGACCTCTCCGCGCCGGCGGTCTCCGATCGGATCGACCGGCTCCGCGAGGCGGGCGTCATCGAGGGGTTCACGCTTCGCGTCGACACCGACGAGCTCGCCGCCGGGCTGGAGGCGATGGTGGACCTCGACGTTCCACCGACCGAGGCCGAGGCCGCGTACGAGACGCTCGCGGGCCACGACCGCGTGGAGCACGCGACGCTGACGGCCGACGGCGACGTGATCGCGCTCGTTCGCGTGCCCGACGCGGACGTACGTGGATTCGTTGACGGGACCGTGGGACTCGGCTCCGTTCGCGGGCTCTCCGTTCGGGTCGTCGACCGGCGCGAGTGGTCGCCGGGACTCGGCGACGCCGACCTCGCCGTCGACTGCGTCGAGTGTAACAACACCGTCACCGCGGAGGGGGAATCGGAGCGCGTCGACGGCACGCTGTATCACTTCTGTTGTGGCTCGTGTCGGGAGGCGTTCCTCGACCGCTACGATCGGCTGGAGGAGGGCGCCTGACCGGGTGACCGCACCGAGCCGAGGAAAGTAACCTACTTGAGTCCGGCCCGGTTATCCGTGGTTGGAGTCCCGTGGTGTAGTGGCCAATCATAATGGCCTTTGGAGCCATTGACGGCGGTTCGAATCCGCCCGGGACTACTCGTCTTCCGCCCACGGCAGCGGCTCGGTACACCAGTGACAGAAGTCGATCTCGGCGTCGGTCTCCCGGCCGCAGGTCGGGCATTCGACGCTCGCGGCTTCGTCGTCCTCGTCGATGAGGGCCTCGACGGGAGCGGCTCCCGTATCGTCGCCCGATGCGCGCTGCCGTATCGCCGCGGCGGTGGCGTCGGATCGCCGTGCCTCGGCGACCGTGGCCCTGCCCACGAGGAGCGCGTCGATGGCCGACAAAACGATCAGCAAGCCGAGCGTGAGAAGCACGTCAGTCGGAACGGCCGCCGAGACGTCGGCGATCGAGGCGGTCGAGTCGATCGGCTCCACGTCGTACAGGACGTACAGGACGATCCCCCCGCCGACGATGGTCGTGTGCCAGACGACTGCCCGCCCGAACCGACGCAGGAACAGGTGGCCGAGCCCGGGGAAACACATCGCCAAGAACGCGGCGAGCGGCGGGAGCAGTCGACGTCGCATACCCTCCGCTTTCGGTGGCCGCTATTTACTCCCTACGGTGTTCCCGTCGTCGCGGATAACAACCGTTAATCGCCGCCTCCGTCTCCGTGGAGACATGACACGCGAGCGGGCGACCGCGTTCGTCCCGGGCCACGTCACCGCCTTCTTCAGTGCCCATCCGGCCGACAGGCCGGCGGTCGCCGGATCCCGTGGTGCCGGACTCACCCTCACCGACGGAGTCGAGGTCACGGTCGAGACGACTGCGGCGGGCGAGACGACCGCGGCAGGTGAGACGACCGAACCGGCCGACGCAGACGGATCGCCCGCCACACTGAACGGCGATCCCGCGGAGATCGGGGCGGTCACGGACGTCCTCGACGCTCTCGACGTTCGAGGACGGGTCGACGTCGACACCGATCTCCCGGTCGGGGCCGGCTTCGGCGTCTCCGGAGCGGCCGCACTCGGAACCGCCCTCGCCGCCAACGCCGCCGCCGACCGCGGCGTCTCGGAGAACGAGCTCGTCCGGATCGCTCACGAGGCGGAGGTCCGCCGAGGAACCGGACTCGGCGACGTGGTCGCACAGGCGCGCGGCGGGGTCCCGATCCGCCTCGAGCCGGGCGCGCCCGGACACGGTGTACTCGACGGGGTCCCGGCGCGCGCCCGCGTCGAGTACGTCACGTTCGGCGAGCTCTCGACCGAAGCCGTGCTCGACGGCGACACGAGCGCGCTCTCCGCGGCCGGCGAGCGCGCGCTCGACCGGCTTCGCGCCGATCCCCGACTGCCGACGTTGATGGACGCGTCCCGGGAGTTCGCCGCCGAAGCGGACCTGCTCGTCGACGAGGTCGCGGAGGCGGTGGACGCGGTCGCGGCGGCAGTCGACGAGCACGCGGCCGACGAGACCGCGGTCGGGGCCAGCATGGCGATGCTCGGCCGGACCGTCTTCGCGCTCGGGACGGGGCTCTCGGACGCCGGCTACGACCCCGCGGTCTGTTACACTCACGGGGCTGGCGCGCGGCTCGTCGAACGGTGAGTCTGTCGGCGGAGTTCTCTTCGTCTCGCTTGGCATCCGGCCGAGTAATACTTATGTGGTATTACGATAACTGTAGTAGTATACCATGCCCCGAGTTACTACGAAAGGACAGGTCACGATCCCGAAAGAGATTCGGGACGCTCTCGGGATCGAGCCCGGAGACGAAGTCGACTTCGAGCGCGTCGGCTCCGAGTATCGGCTCCAGAAGCGGGCACCGACCACCGAGAATGGGGAAGACCCGTTCGAGAAACACCGTGGAAGCGCAGATAACGACGAAACGATGCCAGACCGAATGCGTCGACTCCGTGGCGAGTATCCGCGCGAGATGAATAACTCGCCTCCAGTCGACGAACCGGCCAACGAGAGAGCGGGTACCGACTCGTGACGACGGCCGTCGACACGAACGCGTTCCTCGCACTCGTTTATAATGACGAGTACGCCGACGCCAGTGAGGCGGCGCTCAGACGCGCGTACCGCGAGGGGGCGGTTGTCGTCACACCGGTCGTGTACGCCGAACTCGCGGCCGATGGCCGCTTCGACTCAGCTGCCGACCTCGATCGGTTCCTCGAGGACTTCAGCGTCAACGTAGTCGATCCATCTCGTGAGGCGCGGTTTATTGCGGGCGATCGATTCCGAGAATACGCGGACCGCCGACCGGACGGGATCCAGTGTCCCGCGTGCGGTGAAAAACGATCCGTCGACTGCGAGCGGTGTGGCGAGTCCATTTCGCCGCGACAACACATCGCTGCCGACTTTCTCATCGGTGCGCACGCCGTCATCGACTGCGACGGCTTGGTCAGCTTTGACGAGGGGTTTTATTCGACGTACTTCCCGTCGATTCCCGTATTTCCGAACTAAAACTCGGTGTCTCGATTCGCTCACGCCGACCGATCCGCCACGGACACAACGAACAAAGCCTTTAGAGCGTGGCACGTTTAGTTTCGTCAAATGGTACTCGACGACCTCGGAACGTCCCTGCGGAGCAGTCTCGACAAGCTCCAGGGGAAGACGCGACTCGACGAGGACGACGTCGAGGAGATCGTCAAGGAGATCCAGCGATCGCTGCTCTCCGCCGACGTCGACGTCTCCCTCGTGATGGAGCTCTCCTCGTCGATAGAGAGCCGCGCGTTGGAAGAGGAGCCGCCCGGCGGCACGACCGCCCGCGATCACGTCCTCAAGATCGTCTACGAGGAGATGGTCGCGCTCGTCGGCGACTCGACCGAGCTCCCCTTGGAGAACCAGACGATCCTCCTCGCGGGGCTTCAGGGGTCGGGGAAGACCACCTCCGCCGCCAAGATGGCATGGTGGTTCTCGAAGAAAGGACTCCGCCCGGCAGTGATCCAGACGGACACCTTCCGACCCGGCGCGTACGACCAGGCCAAACAGATGTGCGAGCGTGCGGAAGTCGATTTCTACGGTGATCCCGATGGTGACGACCCGGTCCGAATCGCCCGCGAGGGTCTGGAGGCGACGGCGGACGCCGACGTCCACATCGTCGACACCGCCGGCCGACACGCGTTGGAGGACGATCTCATCGCCGAGATCGAGGAGATCGAACGGGCGGTCGATCCCGACCGCTCGCTGCTCGTTCTCGACGCCGCGATCGGTCAAGGGGCGAAAGAACAGGCCACGCAGTTCGAGGAGTCGATCGGCATCGAGGGCGTGATGATCACCAAGCTCGACGGGACCGCGAAGGGTGGCGGGGCGCTGACGGCCGTCAACGAGACGGGATCGTCCATCGCCTTCCTCGGGACCGGCGAGACGGTCCAGGACATCGAGCGATTCGAACCCTCGGGATTCATTTCGCGACTGCTCGGGATGGGCGATCTCAAGCAGCTCTCCGAGCGCGTCGAGCGCGCGATGCAGGAGACCCAGGCGGAGGACGAGGACTGGGATCCGGAGCAGCTGCTGGAGGGGAACTTCACCCTGAAAGACATGCAAAAACAGATGAACGCGATGAACCGCATGGGGCCGCTCGATCAGGTGATGGACATGATCCCAGGGATGGGTGGTGGGATGATGGACCAGCTGCCCGACGACGCGATGGACGTTACACAGGACCGGATGCGTTCCTTCGAGCGGATCATGGACTCGATGACCGACGAGGAGCTGGAGAACCCGCGCGTCGTCGGTCAGGAGCGCACCGAACGGATCGCCCGCGGGTCGGGCACCGACGAGGAGACGGTCCGGCAGCTGCTCGAACAACACTCGATGATGGAACAGACGATCGACCGGTTCCAGGGGATGGGTGACGGCGACATGCAGCGGATGATGAAGAAGATGGGCGGCGGTGGCGGCGGCCTCGGCGACATGATGGGCGGCGGGAAGGGACCGTTCGGATAACCCCCGATCCGTCGCCGGTCGGATCGTCTCCGGACCGCTTCAGATCGAGTCCGGCTCGATCTCGCCGACCGGAACCGTGCCTTCCACGACGACCTGCTCTCCCTGAACCGAGACGTCAACGCTCTCGACCGATCCGAACTGCCCGTTCGGGCCGTCGTTCGCGTCGATCCACGTCTGGATGTCGTCCTCGACGACGTCGCTCCCGTTCTCGAACACTCGGACCCACCGTTTCGTTGCGGTTTCGTCATCGAGCGAGAGCGACGTTCCTCGGCCGATCTCGCCTTCGAACACGCCGGCCTCCGGACCGCCGACGTCGGCACCTTCGATCTCGACTTCCATCTCGTATAGAATCGACGGCCCGTCATCCACATCCAACCGTTCGAGATCGTATACGATGAAATTATACCCGCCGTCTTCCGGCAGCTCCGCCCTGATACTCACCTGCGGGGAGTCGACGTTCTGCTCGATGGTCGTGTCGGAGCCGTCTCCGGCGGAGAGGAGAATGCCTATTTGTGCATCCTCATCCGTCCGGATCTCGATGGAGACCACGTCGCCGGCGTTCGCGCCGAAACCGTATCGATCCATGAAGAAGTACTGCTGTCCGGCGAATTCGACCGGCTCGTCATCCGACAGCTCGCCGACGGTCGCGCCCGAACCGATCGGCGCGGTGGTGTACTCGGTCGGGTTACCGGGACGTTCGTCGCCGCCGAGCGGCTCGTACGTCTCCGCGTGCGAGAGCGTTTCGACGCCGGTTCCGGACAACAACTCCCTGACCTCCGGGCGGACGTCCGCGTATCGCTCGGCCGCTCCGGCGCGAACGTCGAGGGCCGTTTCGAGCCGACTGATCGGATCCGACCCACGATCGGTCAGGACCAGCTCCTCGACGACCGGCGGGGCGTCCTCCGCGTCGATGTCGCCCTCACCCTCGATGCCGAGCGCGACATCCCCGTCGGAGAGGATCGCGAACCCTTGGTGATCGTATTGGTACTCGACGTTTCCGTACCTGGCGCGCCGCCAGACGTCCCCCCGGTCGAACGTCCCGACGAGGAACGACATCCCGTCCGTCGCGACGTGCGTCTCGATGTCCCAGAAATCGACGAGCCCGTCGAACTGGTTGCTCCCGCTCCGGGTCAACAGGGCTTGGAATCGCCGATCGTCGAGCTGGTCGTTTGCCTCGTCGATCGAGGCGGGAGCGCTTACGTTGAACCCGTACCCCTCCTGTGACCCGAACGTTCCCGGCGCGTGCAGCCGTTCGAGGACGCCGGCCACGCCTAATCCCTCCGTGTCGCCGGTTTGGCGCCGATCGTCGTCTGCCGAATCGTCTGCTGAATCGTCGTCGTCTTCGTCTCGTCGGCCGCCATTACTGCTCTCGCCGTCGTCGGCCAGCTCCTCCGCGATCTCATCGATGTCGCTACAGCCGGCCAGTCCTGCCGCCGCTGCCGTCCCTGACAACGCGAGTAGTTTTCGTCGTCTCATCACGATCGTATCCATAATGCTACACAATAAATTCGATCCATGATGGTCGATCTTGCGGATCGGATACGTGGGTTCCGACCGACGATGGCGACGTCGAGAGGTTCGCCGGTTTCAGGCGGTTTATTCACTCGACCGATCTCTCCCACTCATGGGTCGACTCCGTGAGTACGACGTCCTCGTCTTGGCGTCGCTGCTCTGGTTTCTCGGCAAGTTCCTTCGGTACGCCTTTCCCCCGCTGTTCGAGACCCTTCAACACACCTACGGCGTGAGCAACGCTGCCGTCGGCACTGCCTTCACCGGATTCATGCTCGTGTACGCGCTGATGCAGTTCCCGAGCGGCGTGCTCGCAGACCGGATCGGTTCGGTACGGGTGATCGTGGGGGGTGCGGGCATCGCGGGCCTCGGCTCGCTCGCGGTCGTCTTCGACGCCCCGTTTCTCGCGTTGGCCACGATAATGCTCGTCATCGGGGCCGGAACGGGCGCGCACAAGACGGTCGCCGTCCGCCTCCTCGCGCGCGCCTATCCGGCACGCACCGGCCGCGTGCTCGGTGCTCACGACACGTTCGGTGCGTTCGGCGGCGTGGTCGCCCCCGCCGCAGTCGTGCTCTTTCTCGCCGCACCTCCCGCGTTCGATGTCGCCCTGTCGTGGCTTCCGGGTGCCGACTGGCGCGGACTGTTCCTCCTCACCGGCATCGTCGCGCTCGTGCTCGCCGGCGTCTTCGCGTACCGGGCTCCCGACCGGCTCCCCGCGACCGCCGACCGCGGAGAAAGCGGGAACGGGCCGACACCCGATCTCGTGGGGTACGCCTCGTTGTTCCGCGATCCACGGATGACGACGTTCGTCCTCGTCACGATCGCGTTTTCGTTCGCGTACAACGGAACGGTCGCGTTCCTTCCCTTGTACCTCTCACAGGCGGCCGGTCTCACGACCGCCACCGCGAGCCTACTGTACTCCGCTCTGTTCGCGGCCACGTTCGTTCAGCTCGTCTCGGGTGACCTCTCCGACCGACTCGGGCGGTTCCCCGTGATGGTCGCCACGCTCGGCGTCGGAGCGGTCGCACTCGCCGGCGTCGTCGTCTTCGCCGGCCGTGGGGCCGTCGTCCTCGGCGCACTCGTGATCGCACTCGGCCTCGGCTCACACGGTTTCCGTCCGGTTCGTGGCGCGTACCTCGTCGAGGCGCTCCCCGATCGGCTTGCCGGTGGCGGGCTCGGCGTCGTTCGCACCCTCCTCATGGGTGCCGGCGCGCTCGCACCGGGCGCCGTCGGGATCAGTGCAGACCTCGTCGGCTTTCGCGCCGCGTTCGGGCTACTGGCCGCCTCGATGGCGGTCGCCGCGGTTCTGGCGGGTGCGCTATGGGTGAGCGAGTGAGCGGAGTCGTCCCCCCGTCTCCGGTCTCGATCACTCGTCTATCGCTCCCGGTTCGAACGGTTCCGGGTCGAACTCGTGGTCACGGAGGTCGTCGGGCTCGACCGCGCGCAACACCGACTCGTCGGTCGCCTCGAGCACGACCGGTGGGGCGACGCCGGCCTCCAGCGCCTCGAGCCACCGACCGACACAGAGACACCATCGGTCGCCGGGGTCGAGTCCGGGGAACTCGAACTCGGGCCGCGGCGTGATCAGGTCGTTGCCGCGGTCGCGGCTGTACGTCAGGAACTCGGCGGTGACGACCGCACACAGCGTGTGCTCGCCGACGTCGCCGTCGACGTCCCGGCAGTGGCCGTCGCGGAGGTACCCCGTCACCGGGTCGGTGCCGCAGGGCCGGAGCTCGCCGCCGAGGACGTTGCGGTCGGCGTCGGGAGACTCGTCGTCGGGGGTGTCGTCGCCATCGGCGGGGGTGTCGTCGCGAGAGGGATCGTAGGACACATCCGTGGATCGCTCCGGACCGACTTGGAGGTGTCGCCGACGGGCAGACAGTATAAGGACCGCCCGGGCGAACGACGCTTATGAGCCGGAACGACGAGGTCGCCGCTCTCTTAGAGGAGTTCGCCGACCGACTCGAGGCGACGGGCGTCGAGTACAAGCCGAGCGCGTACCGCCGCGCGGCCGAGAACGTCCGCGAGTACGCCGCGCCGATCGAGAACCTCGCGGGCGAGGGTGACGAGGCCGTCGCGGAGATCGACCGCGTCGGTGACGCCATCGCCGCGAAGATCATCGAGTACTTCGAAACCGGGGCGATCGAGGAGCTGGAGGCGCTGCGCGCGGAGCTGCCGGCGGATATGGAGGCGCTGACCGCGATCGAGGGCGTCGGTCCGAAGACGGTCGGGACGCTGTACGAGGCGTTGGGGATCACGACGCTCGACGAGATGGAGGCGGCAGCGGAGGCCGGCGAGATCCGCGAGGTGAAAGGCTTCGGCGCGAAAACGGAGGAGTCGATCCTGGAGAACATTCCGTTCGCGCGGGAGTCACGGAAACGGACCCGGCTCGGCGACGCCCGTCCCGTCGCCGACGAGGCGTTGGCGTACCTCGCGACGCTGGATCCGGTCTCTCGCGTCGAGGTGTGCGGCTCGATCCGTCGCTGGAAGGACACGATCGGCGACATCGATCTGCTCGTCGCCAGCGACGAGCGCGACCCGATCGTCGACGCGTTCGTCGACTGGCCGGCGGCGGACGCGACGATCGAGGCCGGCACGGGGAAGGCGAGCGTCCGCGCGAACGGTACCAGGGTCGACCTCCGGATCGTCGACGACGCGGAGTTCGGCGCGGCGCTTCAGTACTTCACCGGCTCGAAGGCACACAACGTCGAGGTCAGAAATCGCGCGATCGATCAGGGGCTCACGCTCAACGAGTACGGGCTGTTCGACGTGAGCGACGTCGACGACCCCGACGCCGGCCAGCGCGTCGGCGAGCGCGTGGCGGGCGAGACCGAGGACGGCGTGTACGCGGCGCTGGGGATGGACCCGGTGCCGCCGGAGCTCCGCGAGGACACGGGGGAGATCGCGGCCGCGGCCGACGGCGCTCTTCCCGACCTCGTCGAGACGGGCGACCTCCGTGGCGACCTCCACACCCACACCGACTGGTCGGACGGCGGGTTCACGATCCGGGAGATGATCGAGGCGGCGGCCGAGCGCGACTACGCGTTCCACGCCGTCACGGACCACGCTGCCGGTCCCGGGATATTCGGGAATACCGGGCTCGACGAGGCCGAAATCCGCGAGCAGGCGGAAGCGGTCGCAGCCGCCCGCGACGCGGTCGCTGCCGACTCCGACATCGAGGTGTTCCACGGAATCGAGGCCAACATCGACGCCGCGGGAGCGATCACGACCGACGACGACACCCTCGCCGACCTCGACGTCGTCGTCGCCTCGCCACACTCCGCGCTGGACGCCGACCCCGACGCCGCGACGGAGCGGCTCGTCCGCGCGGTCGAACACCCCGAGGTCGACGTCCTCGGTCATCCGACCGGCCGGATCATCAACAGTCGACAGGGGCTCGCCCCGGACATGGACGCGGTCGCGGCGGCGGCCGCCCGGGAAGGGGTGGCGATCGAAGTCAACGCTAACCCTGCTCGACTCGACGCCGACGGCAGCGCGGTCCGCGCGGCGATCGAAGCCGGCGCGACGATCGCGGTGAACACGGACGCTCACTCGCCGCGCGAGCTCGATAACGCACGCTACGGGACCCACACCGCCCGACGCGGCTGGGCCGAGCGCGCGGACGTGCTCAACGCGCGGTCGATCGAGGGGCTCCGTGCGTTCCTCGGCTAGCCGTCTCGCGGAGCGCAATCGGTATCCGGTCCCCCTTCCTATGCCCGGGTGATGGAACTGGCGACGGCTGTCGACCGGCTCGAAGGGATCGTCGATCGCGTCGAGGCGGAGGCGATGCCGGTCCCGGTGCGGGAGGTGTGGGCGTTCGGCGACGTCGCTCTGGGGCTCGACCCGATCCAGCGGCTCGACGTGTACGTGACGAAGGACGTGATCATGGGCGGCGACGCGGATGCGGCCGCCGAGTTCGAGGCCGAGTACGGGATCAAAGGCGTGGGCACCACGGTCGACGCCGCGTGGGCGCGGGCGAACCCCGACCGCGTCCGCGCGAGCGACAACGGGTACGCTGCCCCCGAGAAATGTCTCGCCGCCGAGCTCGTCGGGAGCGTCGACACGTCCGACGACGAGCCGATCCACCTAGAGGTGTGTAACGCGAGCTTCGGCGACAACGTCACGCAGCGGTTCAAGGGCGCGCTGGCGCGGGAGGCGTACGCCGACGCGCTCGACCCGCGAGGCGTCTGTCTGTGGATCGACGGGCAGCGCGACGAGGAGGCGTTCACGAGGCTCCGTGAGGCCGCGTTCGCGATGCCAACGCTGCCGGACGCGTTCGGGATGCTCGGCGCGGACCCCGACGATGCCGAGGCGGCCGCCTCGGCGCTGAACGCCGAGCGAGCCGAACAGGAGGGTTCGTCCGTCCGCGGCGACATGGTGTGATCGGCTGGCGGGAGCGACGCGCCGCGGTGGACGTCGCCGACGGGGCTGTGTCGCCGTCGAGTGTTTATAAGTAGAGAGCGGCGTCGCCGTCGAGTGTTTGTCAGTGAGAAGTGGTTTTGCCGTCGAGTGTTTATACCTAGAGAGCGGCGTTGCTGTCGATCGTATATAAATAGATCGACGATTCGGCGGTCGCCAGCAGTACTCCGCGCTATTCCGCCCCGAACCTCCCCACTCTCGTCGATGGAGTATATAAACCTGCTCCGACGGTGACTCGCTACCGACGGGGGGTATCGAGGACCCCGCCGTCCGGCACTCGACCGACGGTCACCTCGAACGGGACCAGTTCGACCCGCTCGTAGCTTCCGTCGCGCATTCCCTCGATCACGTCGCGACCCAGCTCGCGCCACCGTTGCCGAAGGTCGTCGTACGCCTCGGCCGATAGCGCGGCCCGCAGCTCGGTTCGGTGGTCGGCCAACCCCGCCCCGGACGCCTTCCGCGTGGCGGCCTCGAGCGCGGCCTCGTCGTACGGCGGCGCGGTCCGTTTCTCGTGGAGGTAGCGCCGCGTTCGAACGTCGACGAGCCCCGCATCGGCGAACAGCGTCCGAACTCGGTCGCCGAGCGCGACGTCCGTTTCCACCCCGTCGAGGTACGCGTGTCGCGCCTCCCGTTCGAGCGCCGCCTCGCGGTCGACCGTCGAGGAGACGGCCACCTCGGCGTTGTCCGGCTCGACGGCGGCGACGAGGTCCTCGGAGACCCGCACCAGCTCCCGCACGCCCGCCACCGGGTCGGGGAGGTTGATGAGCAGCGCCTGACAGGTCGCGAGATCAACCGCGTCGTCGGCGACGGGGAGTCGCGTCGCGTCGCCGGCGACGTACGCGGGCGGCTCCCATTCATTCGCCGGATTCGCCCGATCCCGCGCGACGCCGAGCAGATCAGTGTCGGCGTCGATGCCGAGTACGGTCGCCTCCGGACCGGTCTCCTCCCGGAGAACCCGAGTGAACTCGCCCGTTCCGCAGCCGACATCGAGGATCCGCCGCCGACTCGCCAACGCGAGATCCGACAACGCTGCCCGGCCGTCCTCCCACATCCCCTCGCGGGTACGGTCGAGGTAGGCCGCGGAGAACCGTCTCACGGCGCGTCGTTAGCGGTCGAGCCGATTAAACGCGGGGATCCCGGACGGGCTACCGCGTGTCGTCGTCCGCGTCGCGATCGTCCGCGTCTCCGCCGAACCCCGCCAAGTCACCGATCATCGCGGCGGCGACGCCGACACAGTACCCGACGAACGCGCCCGTCACGCCGACGAGCGCCAGCCCGATGGACAGCGATCCGAGGGGTGCGTCGACTCCGCCCATGCCAGGGATCCCGATCAGACTTCCGACGACCACCAGCGCGGCGAACACGGCGGCGGGGACGACGCCGACCGCGAGACACGCCGGGCCGCCACACCGGGCGTATGCGCCGAGCGCCGCGACCGGTGCGGGCGCGTAGAACAACAACAGCGGTACGGCTTGTTCCGTGAGCGTCGCCGCGATCCGGGCGTCCGCGAGATCGGCTAGGATCGCCGCGATCATCGCGAGCGCGACGGCGACCGTGAACCCGCCGACCAGCCGCACCGCGAGCCGGCTGTTTCTGCCGACGAGAAGCGCTTCGGACGTCGCCATACGCGTGGATCGGAGCCGGAAACACAAAAAGCCACGTCGGACGCGTGGCGTCTTCCCGACCCGGCCGATCACTCCTCCCGGAGCGCCCGAACCCGTTCGATGTTCCACGCGAAGCTCTTTCCGTTCTCCGTCGGCGTCTCCAGCGCGAAGGGAACGTCACGGAGGTCCGGATGATTGAGTATCCGTCGCATTCCGTCCTCGCCGATGTGTCCCTCGCCGATGTGGGCGTGTTCGTCCTTGTTGGTGCCGCAAGCGTGTTTCGAGTCGTTCAGATGGATGTACCGTAGGTGCTCCAACCCCACGACGTCGTCGAACGCCGCTATCGTCTCGTCGACCGCTTCGGGCGTGGAGAGGTCGTACCCTGCCGCGAAGGCGTGAGCGGTATCGATACAGACGTCGACGTCCGTCTCGGCCCGGTCGATGACCCCGGCGAGATGCTCGAACTCGCCGCCGAGTTTCGTCCCCGCGCCCGCGTCGCTCTCGATCAGGACCGTCACGCCATCGGGAACGTCGAGGTCGTCGATGACGCCCGCCGCGTTGTCGAGACCGCCCTCGACACCCGCGCCCGTGTGGGCACCGAGATGAACGTTCACGTACGGGATTCCGAGTTTGGCGGCGGCGTCGACCTCTTTTTGCATCGAGTCGAGCGACTTCTCGCGGAGTCCCTCCTTGGGCGTACAGAGGTTCACGAGATAGGAGGTGTGGATCACCCACGGCCCCTCCAGCTCGCGTTCGGCCCCCTCGCGAAACGCGGCAGCTTCCTCGTCACCGACGTTCGGATCCTGCCACACCTGCGGGGAGTGGGTGAATATCTGTCCGCAGTTCCCGCCGACTTCCGTCTGGTTCGATACCGCGTTGTCGATCCCGCCGGCGATCGACACGTGTGCGCCGACTCTCAGGCTCATATCCGTCATACGGGGTCGGGGGGAAAAGCCGCTTCGGAACGGATCGGTCGCCCGTACTCGCGCGGTTCCCGTTTCCACATCGATGTAGGGAGAGCCATGGGCTATCGCCGGCGCGGCGAGCACCGGCTCGGTCCCGCCAGTAACCTCCAGTGCGTCTCCACAGTCGGTCGGCTCGACCCGATCGACTACTCCCGTTTCCCGCGGTTCCCTGGCGTTCGTATCCACTCGTCGTCACGGTACTTCTCGTCGACGAGGTCGCGGGCCCGTTCCCGTTCCTCATCCGTCCACGTCCCGTTCGCGTCGATCGATCCGTCACCTCCCGTGACTCCCGACCGGGCCCACGTCTCCAGCGACGTCTCGAGCGCGTCGACGGCGGTCTCCCGGCCGATGTCGGCCACCTCGTCGATTCCGACGACGCGCTCCCGGAACGCCGCCTCGGTGACGGGGGGATCGGCGAAGACGTCGAGGTGGGCGTCCGCGTCGACCGAGAACGTTAGCGATCCGTGTTGAACGACCGCGTCGCGGGTGCGATACTGCGCGTTGCCGGCGATCTTTCGGCCAGCGGCGACCACGTCGTGTGCGGGGTGAAGCTCCCTCAGGTAGCATGCCGGGTGATACAGCTCCGGCACTGCCTCGTCGACGTAGTCCGCGTCGATCCCGAGCCGATCGAACACGTCGAGAATCGGCTCACACAGCAGGTGATAGGCGTCGAGAAGCGCCCCGGGGACCGCGTCGGCTGGAACCGCGATCGAGTAGGCGATATCGCCGACCGTGTCGTGATAGATCCCGCCGCCGCCGGTCTGTCTACGGGTGACGTCCACGCCCCGGCGCTCGCACGCGTGCCAGTCGACGGTTTCCGGGTCCTGGCCGTATCCGAGACTCAGACAGCTCGGATCCCACTCGTAGGTTCGGATCGTGGCTCGCCCGCTATTGCCCGCGGTTCCGGCCGCGACCTCGTCGAGCGCCATCTGTAGCGGTCCCGGTCTGCGTTCCTCGCGAATCACCCGCCAGTCGACGTCGGGCGCGGTCATGCTCGCTCTTTGATCGGCGACCCGAAAGCGATTGTGTTCGGCGCACGATCTCGCACTTTTGATATCGCAGCATGCGATTCATGTTTTGATCTCGTCCGACGCGGGTCGCTTTTACGAATCGGCGGAGTAGGGGCTCTCATGGTCAGAAACGTCGCCGAGGACATGGCGGAGCTCGCGCCCGAGGACTTCTATCTGCTCTCGGGCGTCGAGCAGGGCATGCGTTTCTCCGAGTGGGTGCGCCGCGACAAGCTTCCCGACTACGCCGACTTGACCCGCGAGGAGGTCGACTACCGGCTCGACCGGTGTCTCGACCGCGAGCTGGTCCAGCGGAAGACGATCCAGTACGAGGGGTATCAGCTCACCTTCGAGGGATACGACGCGCTCGCGCTGCGGACGTTCTCGGAGCGGGAGACGATAGACGGTGTCGGGTCGCCCCTCGGGTTCGGCAAGGAGGGCGACGTGTACGAGGTGCAGTCGTTCAAGCCGCTCGCGTTGAAGTACCACCGGGAGGGGTACACCAACTTCCGGGAGGTGAACCGCGGGCGGGAGTACACTGCCGACCGGGACCACGTCTCCTGGCTGTACACCGCACGCAAGGCGGCCGAGCGCGAGTACCGGGCGATGGAGTCGTTGTACCCCGACGTGAGCGTTCCACGACCGGTCGATCACAACCGCCATGCGATCGTGATGGACAAGTTCGATGGCGTCGAGCTCGCTCGCGCGACGCTCGAACCCGAACAGGCGGTCGGCGTTCTCGATCTCGTGTTCCGCGAGCTCGCGATTACCCACGAGCTCGGCTGGGTTCACGCCGACATGTCCGAACACAACGTCGCCGTCGCCGAAAGCGGGATCACGATATTCGACTGGCCCCAAGCGGTCCGGGTCGACCACGAGAACGCTCGCGAGTTCCTCGAACGTGACGTGGGCAACCTCCTGCGGTACTTCGCCCGGAAGCATCCTCACGAAGTCCCGCGAGACGCCGATACCGACGCTATCGCCGCCGCTATCGCCGATGGCTCGTTCGAGACGATCCGTGCGTTTGAGGATCCATAAATGAAATGTAGCGATACGAAACTCTCGGCGGTCGTCACCGCTCGCCGATCGGGTCGTAACGACTAGGACCCACGGTGACGAGGGGGCGTGTATGCAAGCGCGTGACCTGATGGTGACCGACGTGAAAACGGTCTCACCCGATGACGACGTCTCCGACGTGTTCCGGAAGTTCGCCCGATACTCCTTTTCGGGGTTTCCGGTCGTCGACGAGGACGATCGCGTCATCGGGGTCGTCACCGAGTCCGACCTGGTGGACCTGTTCGAACCCGACGAGGAGACGCTGTGGATCCCGATCGGGCTTCCGCCGTTCGTCGACACGCTCACGTATCAGGTGAAACCGCCGTGGGCGGACCTCGATCTCGGCATCGATCTCGTTCGCAACGCGGATCGACCGATCTCGGAGGTCATGACCGTCGATGCCGCGACGGTGGATCCCGACGCCGGAATCGACGAGATACTGGCGCTGCTCTCCGGTGACGACCCGGACATCAACCGCGTGCCGGTCGTCGACGACGACGGGATCCTGGTCGGGCTCATCGCCCGTCAGGACGTGATCCGCGCGTTCAGGGACGCACGTGTCTGAGATCGTCAGGAACGAAGAACCGGAGACGGGCGATCACTCGGCGTCGAGTCGAACGAGATCGGCTTCCACGTCCTCGATGAACGCGCCCGGACCGCCCACGGAGACGGTCCCTTCGTCGGTCTCGATATCGAGCGAGTGTTGCACCGGGAACTCGTTGTTCGTCGGCTCGACGGTCCCCTGTTTGACGTCGACGACCCGGCCGGAGATCTCCGCGTCGGTCTCGTCACCGGTCCACCGCCCGGCGACGGTCGCGGCGATCGTCGTTTCGCTCCGAAGGTGGAGCGTCGCCTGGAACACCGCCTCCCGGAAGTTCTCGTACGCCGCCGGCAACGCGGCCGGCTCGGCGATCGACGCCTCCGTTGCGACGGGCCAGTAGTTCCCGAGGAACGAGCCGACGATGACGGGGGCGAGCTGCTCTTGGGTGAACGCGATCGCCTGTCGGTCCGAGACACCCCCTCGGACCAGCTCGGGCGGCGCGACGATCCCGACCGACGAATCGACGGTGAGAAGCGTCGGCATCGCCTCGCTCCAGGTCCGAACGACGCTGGCCGTCCCGCCGAGACCGGGAGAGTCGTGTGTGTCGCCGTCGATGCCAGCTCCGTCGAGTCCGACGGCGGGGTCGACGTCCGAGACGACGAGCAACACGAACACGTCGCGATCGACCGCGCTCGCGAGCGAGTCACGAAGCTCCGGGAGGCGGTTCGCGGTGATCGCTAGCGTGATCTCCGACTCGGCGGTGGCGAGAAACGATCGAGCCCGCTTGATCACGGTCGCGCGCGACTTGATCACTTCGAACTGTTCCGTTTCGGCCTCGACCCGGGAGAACCGTTCCTCGAGACCGGGTCGGATCGCCTCCACGTCGGACCGAAGTCGGTCGATGACGTCCACCGGCGGGTTCGCTCGGATCGTCGTCGGCACGGCGTGGTCGCGTACCTCGACGAGTCCGCGGTCAGCCAACGACTCACTCACGCTGTACACGTAGCGTTTCGAGACGCCGGCGGCGTCGGCGACGGTGCTCGCCTTCGCCTCGCCGTGTTCCAACAGCGTGAGATACGTGTCGACCTCCTTCTCGGAGAGCCCGAACCGCCGGAGGTGGTCCGTTAGCGTCCGGTCGTCCATATGGGGGAGCACTGGGGGTGATCACTTATAGCGGTCGATGAACGTAGCGGACGACGGGTACCGATCGCGGCGTGTCGGGTTCGAGGTATCGATCGCGGCGCGCCGACGCCGCGTTCACGCCGCGTCCACCCCGACAGCTCCCCTCCTCCCCTCCACCGACGGCTCACCCGCCAATGCTCCGTTCGACCGGCAGCTCACCGGAGGACCGCGACGCTCTCGACGACGACCTGGCCGTCGCGAACCGGAGCCCCCGTCTCGTGCTCGAGATCGTCGTCGAACAGATCCACGGTCACCCACTCAGGAACCGACACCGTGGCCGGCTCCGCGGCGAAGTTGATGACGACGAGGAGCCGATCCCCCGGGCCGTGGTCCGAGGTGCTCCCGCTGACGTCGTCCGCGGACGTCCGCACATATGCGGTCACACGTTCCTCGTCGCCGTCGACGGTCTCGACGGCTGCGGCCGCGCCGCCGAAGTCGACGCGGTCAGCACGGAGGAGCGGCTCGGCGTCCCGGAGCACTGAGAGCCGTCGGTGGAACTCGGTGAGCGCGGTGTCGCCGTCGTGCCATCGGAACGGGCCGCGGGTCGTCTCGTTGCCGCGCTCTCCTCCCGCGTAGATCATCGGGGAACCCGGAAGGGTGAACGCCACGGCGGTCGCCGCTCGTGCCGCCGCATCGCCGTACTCGGCGCGATAGCGGTCCTCGTCGTGATTCTCGACGTAGCGCATCTGCGCGCGCGGGTCGTCGAAGCCGAGCCACTCGGCGCGGTCAAGGGCGTCGGCGACCGCGTCGGCGGGCTCGTCGCCCGCGCCGATCCGTTTCAGCGTCTCGTACAGCGAGGTGTCGTAGTGGAGATGGAACTCGCCCTCCCCGTAGAACGGGTCGTGTGGCAGCGTCTCGTCGAGGAGGAGGACGTCGTCGGGGACGCGGTCCGCGACTTCCTTCCAGAACCCGTGTGGGATCCCCCATGCGACGTCCGCCCGGAACCCGTCGACGACGTCCGCCCAGTCGTCGATAACGCCGAGCAGCCACTCGCGAACGGTCTGCGAGTCGAAGTTCAGGTTCGGAATGTGCTGCCAGTCGAAGTAGTACTCCGGCATGTCGCCCCCCTCGATCTCGGCCCAGTCGGTTCCGGTCACGTCGAACGCGCCGTCCGCCCGCCGGTAGTGGTCGCGATACGCCGTCACCCCGGCCGCGTGCATCTGGAACGCCGGGTGATCGCGGGAGGTGTGGTTGATCACGAGATCGAAGACGACGCGGATCCCGGCGTCGTGACAGCTCTCGACGAGCGACTCGAACGCCGCACGCGAACCCAGATCCTCGGCGGTTTCGGCGTAATCGGTGACGTGGTAGCCGTGTTCGGTCGGCGAGGCCAACACCGGCGTTAGCCAGAGCACGTCGATCCCGAGACTCTCGACGTACGGTACCCGGAGCTCGATCTCGGCGAACGTCGTCGGGAGCGTGTCCCCCGCGAACGACCTCACGTACACCTCGTATATCGTGGCCGAATCCGCCCACTCCGGTCGGGCGTGTGGATCCGTGATCCGGACCGGCCGCTCCGCGTGCGCTCCGTTCCCGTCGTCCGCGTGCGCTCCGTTCCCGTCGTCCGCGTGCGCTCCGTTCCCGTCGTCCGCCCCCGGTTCCACGCGAACCGTCGCCATCGCGCCGTGTCGTTCGGCGTACGGAACCGCGTGGATCCGGACCCCGCTTGGTACGCCATCCACCGACCGGAGCGTCTCGAGCGGCACCGCCAGCCGGTGGTTCTCCGCGCGCGCCTCGATCCGCGCGATCGTCTCGGGATCGACGTCACGGTCGTCGACCAGAAACGCCACGCCGACGTCTGCCGGCTCCGTCGTCGATCCCGGCGGGACCGCCACGTCGGCGTTGACGACGAGCGAGTCACCCGATCCCGTTTCGGAGCGTTCGACGCGAGCGTCGAGGGAGAGTCGCGGGCGTCCGGGACCGGGAACTTCGTGTACCCGGCCGTGGCCGGTCGCGCGGTCGTCGTTCGCGAGGAACCGCACTCCGTGACGACCCGGGGGTATCCGCGTCCGGAGGACCCACTCGTTGCCCTCGCGCTTCGGGCGGTCTCGTGCGAGAAGGCGTTCGTTGTGCCGCCAGCTCACGCTCACGCGATCCACTTCATCGTCCGGGGCCGGAAGATCACTCGCGGGCACCCTGACCTCGGTCTCGCGTCGCTCGTCGGGGAAGACCCGCACCCGCTGTCGGTGGATCCCGTCCGGCGCGTCGAGGCTCACGACGTACGTCCCCGGAACGTCCGGATCGAGACGGACGATCGGCGCGTCGTCCCGACTCGTCTCGCCCGGCTCGAGGACGTCGCCGTCACTACCGTCCGGGACGTCTCGGAGCGCCCACGCGTATCGACCCGTCGGATCCGGATCCCGCGGCGCCAACTCTACGGGCCGGCCGACGCTCGTCGCCCGTGGTGGTCCTGGTTCGTGCATAGCTCGTTCCCGGCGGCGAACCGCTTGAGCGTTTTCGTCACAAAGTATGAACGAACATTACACCAAACGTTCTTTACTCACGCCCGCGTCGACTGGACAAGATGCAACTACGTGACGCGCTGGACGACTACAAACGGACGACCGGCCATGGCCGGCTTTTCTCCGGGGAGCGGCGGACGGTTACGGGTCGTTTCACCGGCGGCGACGGGCGACTCATCCACGTCGATTCGGACGGCGGCCTGCGCGACTTCGGGTATCCGCTCACGGGACGAACCGGGCTCGTCCGGTCGCGGTTCGGGATCGAGACCGGTGAGGACGTGATCTGGTTCGACGAGGCCGAAACCACGCAGCGATACGTCGACGACACGACTCTCGTCGAGACGATCCACCGGACCGACGTGGCAACCGTCCGTCGCCACGACGTCGCGATCGGCGAGGCACACCTCACGCACGCGACGGTCGAGCCCGCGGACGACACGGCACTCGCACCCGACGACTTCGCGCTCGTGGCGTACGCCACGTTCGCCCCTGACGGCCGGGACGACCGGGTGGGCCAGCTCCGATTCGAGGACGCCATCGAGGTGTACCACGCCGACGAGCACGACTTCCTCGCGAGCGCAACCGGGTTCGCCGAGCTCCGGGGACAGCTCCCGGCCACCTTCCCCGAGCTCCTCGACGATTCGCCGACGGACCTGCCTCGCGACCGCGACGGGGCTCGGTACGAGGAGGAGCGACTCTCCGGGCAGGTCATCGTCGACGCCCCGTTCGTCGACGGCGAAACGATCGTCGGCACGCTTCTGATCGATGCCGCCGAGACGGGCCGCGACGCGGCTCGCGATCACCTCTCCACCCTGTTCGACGAGCTCGACACCCCCGAGGCGCTGACTGACGCGGCGGCTTCCACGATCCCGACCGTCCCCGACGCGGTTCCGTCGCGCGAATCGGTCGTCGCGGACCTCCGTGTGATGTCGTTGCTGTCGGCGGAGACGGGGTTACGGATCGCCGGCCCCGACTTCGATCCGTACTATCAGCACTCCGGCGGCTACGGCTACACTTGGTTCCGCGACGACGCGGAGATCTCGACGTTCCTCCTCGACTCCGACCACCGCCTCGGGCTCGGTCTCGACGCGTGGCACGAACGCTCCGCACGGATGTACGTCGCCACACAGCGCGAGGACGGGGCGTGGCCACATCGCGTCTGGCCCCGCAACGGCGCGCTCGCGCCCGGATGGGCCAACGCACGGATCGAGGACGGCCCTGACGTGAACTACCAGGCCGACCAGACCGGCAGCGTCATCGCGTTCCTCGCGCGTGCTCGGGCCGCCGGCGTCGATGTCGACGGACTCGATGAGACCCTCGTCGACGCGCTCGCCAGCCTGGACGGGACGCTCGCCGAGGACGGCCGACCAGTCGTCTGTCAGAACGCTTGGGAGGACTCCGCGGGACGGTTCACGCACACGACCGCAACGTTCCTCGAGGCCTACAGCGAGCTCGCGCTTCACGGCGAGGGGCTGGCGACCGGCGCCGGCCCCGTCGATCACGACGGTCCCGTCGATTTCGCCGACCACGCCCGTGTCCGAGCCCGACAGGTGTACGACGCGCTCGACGACGTCTGGGTTCCGGAGCGTGGCTGTTACGCGCTTCGGGAGACGCCTCACGGCGCGATCGATGACCGGCTCGACTCCGCGACGCTAGCGCTCGCGAGTGCCCACCGCGCGTACGACGCCCTCGAGGCGAACGGTGCGGTCGACGACGACCGGCTCGACCGGCTCGTCTCACACGTCGAGACCGTCGTCGACGGTCTCAGCCATGAAACGGACGAGATCGCCGGTCTGATCCGGTACGAGGGGGACGGTTGGCGGCGCGGCGATCAGCCCTCGGAGAAAGTGTGGACCGTCTCGACCGCGTGGGGCGCGAACGCCTGCGGCGAGCTCGCGATCCTCCTCGCCGCTCACGACGACGAGCGAGCGGAGGAGATGGCCGAGCGTGCCCGCGACCTGCTCCAACACGTCTCGCCGGACGGGTCGTTGTGTGAGCCCACCGGCTACCTCCCCGAACAGTTCTTCGACGACGGCACCCCGGACAGCGCGACGCCGCTCGGATGGCCTCACGCGATCCGGCTCGCGACGGTCGCGCTGCTCGACGAGCACGGGTACCTGTCGACGACGCCCTCCGCCACCGCCGACGACTGAGCCGACGCACGGCCGCCCGTCGCAGAACGTACGAATCGACGAGCAACACCGACTCCGGTCTCATCCGCTCACGTATTACAGTACGTCGTATATTCCGTATCGAACTCTCGTGGCGGTGGTTGCTGGAATCGTGAACCCATCTCGTTCGATGTATAGGGGTTTTCCAACACGGACAGTAGCTCGTTGAATTCGGAGAGCATCCCAGTTTCGAGATACTCCTCCAGTGCTTCTTCAACCAGGTAGTTGCGGGGAACGTACCGTGGATTGGCTTCCTGCATCAACTCCTGATCCAAGCCGACAGCAGCCAGTTCGTCTCTAAGCTGGTCGAATTCTACAGTTGCAAACGCTGGATCATCAAACGTACCGGGGGTCTCTAATTCGAGGAACGTATTGGTATAGTCTGCGTTCGACTCGCGGAGCCATTCCAGGAACTCATCGACGAGTGCTTCCTCGGTATCCGAGGTGATCCCCAGCTTCTTTCGCATCATCGTGTAGTACTGGGCATCGAATCGATCGTCGAATTCGTCCAGTTTACGTTCGAGTTCATCATTCGTGAGCGAAGTTCGTGTACACAGCGGTTGGAGCGCCTCTGCGAGACGTTCGAGATTCCACCGCAAAATGGGTCGCTGGTTGCCGAACGCGTATCGCCCATGGTCGTCGATCGAGCTGAAGACCGCCTCCTCATCGTAGTAATTCATGAACGCACAGGGTCCGTAATCAAACGTTTCTCCATCGATACTCATGTTGTCCGTATTCATTACGCCATGGACGAATCCGACACGAAGCCAGTCGACAACCATCTCGATCGACGACTGCATGACCGCGTCGAAGAACTCGAGGTATGGACGATCCGTTGCAGTTAGCTGTGGATAGTGTCTGTCGATCACGTAGTCCGTGAATCGCTGTAGTTCGTCGGCTTCTCGGCGTGCAACATACTGGAAGGTCCCGTATCGAATGTGGCTGTTCATCACCCGGACGAGAATGGCCCCAGGTTCCATCCGTCGTCGTCGGATCGTTTCGTCAGTTTCGACGACCGCCAGCGTTCTCGACGTTTTGATCCGTAGATTCTGCATTGCATATGAATACAGGTACTCCCTGAGCATCGAGCTGACAGTTGCGTTGCCGTCGCCTCGCCCCGAGTACGGCGTTCGACCGGACCCCTTCAGTTGAATATCGTATCTACGACCGTCGTGTACGTGTTCCCCGAGTAGCATCGCTCTCCCGTCGCCTAGGACGGTAAAACTCCCGTACTGATGGCCTGCATATGCCTGCGCGATCGGTTCTTCCAAGAGGTCTTGGCCTGCCAGCATGGCGGCATTGAGCTCCGCCGGATCCAATCCGAGATCAGCACAGAGCCCGTGATTACGAACCAAAACTTCTGGATCAGCGATGTTTTTGGGCGTTACTCTCGAATAGAGGGTTGAGTTCAGATCTTTGTAACTGGTGTCGAATGAAAAACTCATTTCGGCTTATGCAGTGTTACGTCGTCATCTTAATAAACATGTTCTTAAGAATGTTAAGGTGAGGTCAGTTGCGAGCTGTTTCTGATCTACGCGGCCCGGCTCCGGCGATCTCACCGCCACTCGTCGCTCGGTACGCAGTCCGTCGCCCGGACCGTGATCCAGCGGGTCGTTCGATCGTCCGGATCGCGGTCCGGCTCGAAGAACGTCACCTCGTCGTCCGCGGACCCGTCCTCCGACCGACGGCAGACGAGCTCCGGCGGCTCCGCGTGGACACGCATGGGAGACGTGGACATACACGAGGATTCGTCTCCCATCGGATAATAGGTGTTGGTTTCGATCTCGTGTCCCACCGTGCCATCGAAACCGATGAGAGTTTACTCGGCGCCGAGTTCGGTCTACAACCGGATCGGGACGCCACGATCGTCGAGGTACGCCTTCGTCTCTTCGATGGAGTAGTCGCCGAAGTGGAAGATGGAGGCGGCGAGGCCGGCGTCCGCGTTCGCCTCGGTGAACACCTCGTACATGTCCTCCGGGCTCCCACAGCCCGACGAGGCGATGACGGGCGTCGAGACGGCATCACAGACCGCTTTCATCAGCGGGATGTCGTAGCCGTCTTTCGTCCCATCCATGTCGATGGAGTTGACGAACAGCTCGCCAGCGCCGCGCTCCTCCGCCTCCTTCGCCCACGAGACGGCGTCGATGCCGGTGCCCTCGCGCCCGCCCTTCTTCGTGCACTCGAACCAGACCTCCTCGCCGTCGTCGTCCTCGTAGAAGTGCTCGCCTGCGTCGTCGTGACGGCGGCGCGCGTCGACGGAGATGACGATACACTGGCTGCCGAACGCGGCCGCACCCTCCTCGATGAGCGCCGGGCGCTCGAGCGCGCCGGTCGTGATCGACACCTTGTCCGCGCCCGCCCGCAACGTCTCCTTGATGTCGGCTTTGGTGCGGATCCCGCCGCCGACGGTGAGCGGGATGAAACACTCGTCCGCGACCGCGTTGACGACGTCGAGCATCGTCTCGCGACCCTCCGCGCTCGCGGTGATGTCGAGGAAGACGAACTCGTCGGCTCCGGCCGCGTTGTACTTCTTCGCCAGTTCGACGGGGTCGCCGGTGTACTCCAGGTTCTCGAAGTTGACCCCCGTGTAGACGGCGGCGTCACCGTCATCGTCCAAGTCGACGTCGATACAGGGGATGATCCGCTTCGTGAGTCCCATTCGTTGTGGCCGATTGGCGGCGGCGGGAATTAAAAGGCGCGGGGACGTCGTCGGGGATCAATCGAAGCCGTTCTCGGATCCGTCGCCCGGAGCACGGGCGTAGACGGCGTACAACACGACGGCCGCGATGGCGAAATCGAGGGTGTGCTCGACGTAGTGATGGGCCGGCATCGGAACGTAGCCAAGCACGGTCCCCGCCCCGACGATCGAACGCATCCACAGCGCGCCGACGGCGACGCTCACGAGGAGGAACCGCCGCCCCCCACGTCTGGCGTACGCGACCACGCTCACGGCGAAGAGGACGCCGGTGCCGATCCCGGCGACGAGAACCACGGCCAGAAGCGGCGTCGATCCCTCGACGGTCCACCAGTCGGATCCGATGGCGGCGGCGGCGAACGGGAACACGGATGTCACCGATCCCGTATCAGGGTGGTAGGGATATGAACCCTCCCCACGCGGTCGGAATCCTCCGACGGGTTTTATTTCGTCGACACGAAGGCTTCTACGAACATGGCCGCAACGCGCGAGCGGATCCGCCGGTACGTTCAGGAAACCCCCGGCGTCCACTTCAATCGACTCGGTCGCGACCTGGAGCTGGCGACCGGGCAGGTCCAGTACCATCTCCGTCGTCTGATCCGGAACGAGACCCTCGTCGTGGAGTCCATCGGGGGTCGGACCCACTACTTTCCTCCGGAGTACGACCCCTGGGAGCGACGACTGATCGCGTACCTCCGGCGCGAGACGTCCCGAGCGATACTGCTCCGGCTCCACGCCAACGGCCCCGCCCGTCCGGTCGACCTCGCCGACGAGCTCGACGTCGCTCGGAGCACGGTCGCCTATCACGTCTCCAACCTCGTCGACGCGGGGGCGATCGTCCGATCGGCGGACGAGCCCATGCACGTGTCGCTCGCGAGGCCGGAACGCACCGCCGAGCTGCTGGGTGCGGTCTCCCCGTCGCTTCCGGACCGGATCGTCGATCGGTTCGTTCGGACCGTCGACCGCCTGTTCGACTGACGAGTTACCGTCTTCGGCGGTCACTCCCGTCGATCGTACTTCGCAACCGCCCGATCCGCACGTTTCGAGATCCCGTTCGGGTTCCGTGCCGGACTTCGATCCCGTGCCCGTGCGACCAATCCGTCGGCGGTACCGCTCCCGACGCCGAACACCACGTCCCGACCGTTCCCGATCCATCCCGAGGGGGTCGCCTCCCCGTCGAGAACGTCGCGAGCGACCGACCCGGCGTCCGCGAGCGCGTGTCTCGCCGTCCGCCCGACGACCGTGGGTCGGATCCCGTAGTTCTTCAACAGCCGGTAGGAGAGCGCCCGGTACTTCCACTTCCAGTCGCGGCCGGCACGGCCGCCATCGGCCGCCCGCCGATTCGGCGGCTCCTTGCGGACCGCCACGTCCACGTTCCATCCGACGGCGCGATCCATGTGTGCGAGGCGGTGGGCGGCGTCGCGCGCGCCGCCGGTGTGGAGGTACTCGTCGAACCCGTCGAGGTCGCGAAGCGTCTCACGGGTGAACACCACGTTCCCGCCCGTGAAGTACGTCACGTCGCGCCCCGCGATCCGACGACGCTCGGGGGTCCGCTCCGTCTCGTCGACGGCGTCGTCGCCACCGCCGTGACTGCCATTACTCCCGTCGTCAGCATCGCCCGGATCGGCATCGTCCTTCCGGCCCGGTTCGATCGGCGTCACCGGACCGGTCACCACGTCTGCTCGCCCCAGTTCGTCGGTCACGCCGTCGGCCCACGTGGGCCCGATCCGGTTGTCGTAATCGACGAGGGCGATGGCGTCGCCGGTCGCCACCTCGATGCCGGCGTTCCGAGCGACGTTGACGGTCCGATCGGAGATCTCTACGAGCACGTCGACGTCGTTCCGGTCCCGAACCATTCCGGTGGTGCCGTCGGCGGAGGGGCCGTTGACGACGATCACTTCCGCGTCGGATGCGTGCGCTCCCAACGCATCGAGACAGGCGGCTAAGCGGTCTCGACCGTTGAGCGTCGGGACGACGACCGACAGGTCCATACGACCGAAGATCGGCCCGTGGATATAAAAAGGACACCGTGGCGGGCGCTACGAACGTCAACGGTTCGGCTTCGCGGGAGAACTACGGCGGATGACGACGTGACGGCTCCGAGGCGTGCGGTTCGGATCGATCGGGCCGAGCAGGCCGGACTAAGCGGAGTTGGCAAAGCCGAACCGGGATCCTCCCGTCGTTTCGTGTATTACGTCGTCAGGTAGTACACCTGCTTGCGAGCGTCCTTGAAACTGTAGCGGGAATCGACGAGGCCCTCCTCCTCCAGACGATTGAGTGCGTAGCGGACGGTACGGTCGGGGAGCAGCGACTCGTCAGCCAACCCCCCCTGTGAGAGCGGCGAGTCGCCCTCGAGCACCTTCGCCACGAGTTTCGCGCTGGGCGGGAGCTCGCGGAGGCGGTCACGGTATTCGCTTTCGGAAAGGCGGTCCTGTTCGGCTGTCCCCACGGGACTGGTACTCATACGTCATGAGGAGCCTCCGCCTATTGGTAAAGGTTGGCTACATATGGGGGAATTCACTCGTAATTATATTAGGTGTTAATATCTCAATTCATATATCCGTCATACCCGATCGATCGGGATGGTTTTGTGGTCACAGCGCGAAGGTCCGGAGGTGATTCCCGAGTCCCACGTCGACGTGTTCGAATCGGAATCGTTCGCTCATCTCGCGACGCTACTTCCGGACGGAACGCCACACGTGACGCCCGTCTGGGTCGATCACGAGGACCGCGAGTACGTATTGGTGAACACTGCGCGCGGTCGTCGCAAGGAACGGAACGTTCGAGCGAACCCGAAGGTGGGCGTCAGCGTGCTCGATCCCGAGGACCCGTACCGGTACGTCTCGGTCCGCGGCGAGGCGGAACTGACCGAGGAAGGTGCCAGAGAGCACATCGACGAACTGGCGGCGCGCTACTTCGGCGTCGACGAGTACCCACACCACGGCGAGGAGTCGGGGCCACGGGTGTTGATCCGTATCCCGACGACTCACGTCTCGACCAGTGGCTGATCCGTGCTCGACCCTCTCGGACCCTCGTCTGCGAGGTCGCTCCCGAGCGCATCCAGTACGGTTTTAATCGTTCGGTGTTCACCAGCAGTAACGTGAAGGGACAGGACTGGTATCAGGCCGACGCAGTCGCCGAGGAGTACGATGACGTCCGGTTCTCGGGTGGCGGCGCCCTCATCGACCGGCGCGAGAAGGAGGCGGTGCTCTCGGCGCTCGGGCCGATAGAGGAGGGACACCGCGTCCTGGAGGTCGCCTGCGGAACCGGCCGGTTCACGACGATGCTGGCGGACCAGGGTGCTGACATCGTCGGGCTGGACATCTCTCGCGAGATGCTCGAACAGGGCCGCACCAAGGCTGCCGACGCCGGCCTCTCTGACACCGTCGAGTTCATGCGCGGGGACGCGTCACGGCTCCCGTTTCCCGACGACCACTTCGATACGGTCGTCGCGATGCGTTTTTTCCACCTGATGGACGAACCACTCCAGTTCATGACGGAGCTCCGTCGGGTGAGCAACGACCAGGTGTTCTTCGACACGTTCAACTCGCGCAGCCTCCGGACGCTGTATACGTGGTTGCTTCCGATGGGGTCGCGACTCTACTCGGAGCATCAGGTCGCGGAGCTGTTGCGTGCGGCCGAGTTAACGCTCGCCGGGGAGGAGCACGATTTCGTGTTACCCTACGGCTTCTATCGTGAGCTACCTGGACCCATCGCGCGGCCGTTCCGGTTCCTCGATGAACTGATAGGGAACACGATCCCGGGCGATTACGTCGCGTCCGTCTCCTACTGGGACGCCCGGATCCCGGACGACGCGTAGCGCGTCCGCGTCGATGCGGGCAGCCGTCGGGGACGACGGCCCCGCCGTGAGCGTGTCACACGTCGTTTTCGATGACGTTGCCCACCGCGAAGTTCGATTTTACTTCCGTCACTTCGATCTTCACGCGCTCACCGACGTCCGTGTCCGGAACGATGATAACGTATCCTCGCTCGACGCGGGCGATACCGTCCCCCTGCTTGCCGAGGTCCTCGATCTCGACGTACCGCATTTCGCCCGGCTCGACGGGGGGCTGTGGACCGTCGGTGCCGGTTGACGTAGCGTCGCCGCTCTCGTCGAGGGTCGTGTTACCGCCCCCGTCACGCTTGATGAGCGCAACCCGGTACGTCTCCCCTGGATCCAGTGATCCGGTCTCTATCTCCCGTTCCGGGACCTCGACCACGTACTCGTCGTCCTCCTCACGAACGTCGGCGCTGAACAGACAAAGGAGCTTCTCGGAGATTTCCATGATATACTCCATCGGATCGTCGGGACGCCCCGACATAGTTGTACCGCCGGTATCGGTGCCCGCCGTCCATCGTCGTACCGTCCGTGACGGGTCGTTCCCGCCGATCAGCATCTTTCGAGGCGGAGCCCCTGCCTCAAGTCGTGCGGGACCTCGGTCCCACACTACCCTCACCGAGCAAGGTCCCAAGACCGAGCGAAGTAGGGAGGGGTCGGTTACCCGCTGTCCACGTCGTGCGCGTCCCGGTCGTCGGTGTTCCCGAGATCATGGTTTTCTACGGAGCCGTCATCGATCCGTGTTCCGTCGAGACGCTTCGGCCCTTCCGAATCGAAAACGACCGGGCCGTCGACACGACTTCGGGCGGTGGGATCGTATCCATCTCGAACCCTGACCGCCTCCCGCAGCTCCCGAACCACCCGCTCCTTCAGTGCCGCCGCGAGCGCCTCCGCGTCCGCCCGATCGATGTCGCGGCCGAGCCCCTCACACTCGTGGGCCCGCACCATTCCCTCGGCATCGACCGCCTCGCCCATCGGCTGACTCGTCCCGCCGAGCGCGACGCTGAACGGATAGGTCCGACAGATCAGTGGCCGGGCGTCGTGGACGGTACACGCTCCCTGCCGGTCCGTCTCCTCGTAGAAGGTACAGTCGCCACAGTCGTCGGTCGCGAGCGCCCACTCGAAGGTCTCGCCCGTGAGGTCACCATCGTCGCCCTCGACGAGCCCGTACGGCATCGGTCGAGCCACGTCACGCCAGTCGTACGCCTCGTCGAACCGCTCTTCGGCGGCGGCGGCGACGTCTCGAACCTCGTCCGGGAACACGGTCGCGGTATGTGGCTCCCGCGTCGCGCCGCCGTGACAGTCGCGTTGGGGTTCGCGGTTGTCGTCGTGGTCCGTCTCGTCCCGCCCCTCACCAGTCGGTGCGCCGCCCGGCTCGTCCGGGGCGTATCCCGTACAGCAGCCGCCACAGCGCGTACACTCGAACCCGATGGCCTCGATGGCGTCCGCGAGCACCGACACGTCGAGGTCACGAGCACGGACGAGCTCGGCTTCGAGCGACTCCATGGACTCGCTTCGTACCGCAACGGGTTTATCTCGTTCGTTCGCGTCGATCGCGTCCGTCCGGCGAGGTCGCTGGCGGGACGACGCCTCGAGCTCCCGGAGCGAAGGAGCAAAGTGCGAATACCGCGTATTTCACGGCCGTGAAGGAGTACGAACGCAAAGGGCTCCTCGAACGGGTGAACCGCGAGGCGGCGACGGTCGGCGCGTCGATCCCGGACGAGATCGAGGTCCAGGGGGAGCCGATCGAGCTGCGGTCGTTCGTCTTCGAGATCGAGCGTCGCGACACGATCCCCCCGGGTGAGCGGGACCGCGTCGAGCGGGCAAAGCGGAACCTCCGTCGTGAGCGACTGGAACGGGTGGAGCTGATCGAGGAGAACGAGGTGAGCTACGAGCAGGGCGAGACGCTGGCGACGTCGATCATCGGGATCGATCGCGCGCTTGAGGCGCTCGATGGACTCGACGCGCCGGACCCGGAAACGGAGGCGAAACGCCAGCAGGCGGCCGACCGAAAGCGCTGGATGAACTTTCTGCAGAAGGCGCTCGGCCGCAACGAGGGCGGTGCTGGTGGGTCGCGCACCCGTTTTTAACTCCCGGTAAAGTCGATCCGTGAGCCGCTCCCGTCGCCCTCGCGGCTGGCGGGGCCGAGCCTGACGAACTCGTAGGCGTCGTCGTCGAGAAACACCGCGTCGTCCGCGACTGCCACGTCGACTCCCTCCAACACCGCGCCCTCACACGGGCCGAAGTTACAGTACCCCGAATCGGCCTCGAACGTCGCACCGTGTTTCTGACAGAACACCTCGCCGTTCCGGACGAACGCGCCGTCGTCCTTGTCGAGCCGCACGTCGGTCCAGTGTTGACAGTAGTTGCGAAAGGCGGCCACCTCGCCGGCCGCGCGGGTGAGGATCGCCTCCGCTTCGGGATGCCCGTCCTCGGATTCGCCGACGTCACCCTCGCTCTCGTCGACCGCGTTCTCGTCGACCGGCCGTAACGTGACGAGCAACGTCCCGTCGTCCGGCACCTCTTCGACGCTCGCGATCCGCCGATCCGCGTCCATACGCTCCGATCACGCGGACCGGCTTTCAACGTTCCGTGTCCGAGCGACCGGGGTGAGCGATGACGTCGAGCTTACGGACGTTCACCGCCGTAGTACCGTTCCTCTACACGACGGTCGAACAGCCGTGTGAGCAGCGTCGTGAGCGGACCGGCGACGCCGTCGCCGTCGCCGTCGACGGCCATCCCGTCGACCCGTGTCACGGGTCGCACCTCCCACGTCGAGTTGGTGAGAAACACCTCGTCGGCCCGACGCACGTCGCTCGGGGTGTAGGTACCCTCCTGCACCGGGATCCCCTCCGATTCGGCGATCTCGATGACGACCTCGCGGGTGATCCCGGGGAGCACCGGTCCATCGAGAGATGGGGTTTTGAGGGCGGTGCCGTCGGCAAAAAAGAGGTTCGCGGTCGCGCCCTCGGCGACGTGGCCGTCCGGGTCGAGGATCAGCGCCTCGTCCGCGCCCGTCACGCGGAGCTCGAGTCTGGCGAGGATCCCGTTGAGGTAGTTGTGGGTCTTCGCGGCCGCCGGGATCGCGCGGTCGGGAACCTTCCGCGTCTTCGTCGTCTGCACCGTCGCGGGGCCGTCGTGTACGGGGTCCGACCCGACCCCGCCACGCGGGAGGGGTTTGGCGATCACGACGACGGTCGGGTCGATCTCGGGTTGTGGGTCGAGCGTTCCCGGCTGGCGGCCACGGGTTATCGAGCATTTGACATAGGCGTCCGTGAGCCCGTTTGCGGCGAGCGTCTCGTCGATCCGGTTTTTCAGGTCCGCGTCGGACAGCCCGTGGTCCAGCGCGAGCGTCTCACAGGTGTCGGCGAGCCGATCGGCGTGTGCCTGCCACCGGAACACCTCGCCGCCGTATGCTCGCAGCGTCTCGAACGCGGCGTCGCCGTAGGCGAATCCCCGGTCCTCGACGTGGACGGTTGCCTCGGACGCTGGAACGAGCGCGCCGTCGACGTGGTACTGTCGGTCGGTCGTCGTCTCCGGCGCGCTCGCGTCCGTAGCCGACGAACGTTCCGACGGATCACTCATGTCGATCACACAGGTCGACGAAGTTCCGCACCATCCGGCTCCCCTCCGGCGTGAGAATGCTCTCGGGGTGGAACTGTACGCCTATGTGTGGCTTCTCACGATGGCGCACGCCCATCACCACCTCTCGTTCGTCCTCGGTGCGGGCGGTCTCGACCAGCTCCGCCGGGAGGTCGTCGCGTTCCACACACAGCGAGTGGTATCGACCGACGCGCATTCGGTCGGGGAGTCCCGCGAAGACGCCCGCTCCGTCGTGGCTGATCGTGGAGGGTTTCCCGTGGACGACCTCCGGCGCGTGACCCACGCGACTCCCCCGACTGGCACACAGCGCTTGGTGGCCGAGACAGACGCCGAACACGGGACAGTCGAGCGCAAACGTGTCGATGGACACCCCGGCGGACTGGGGAGTCCCCGGCCCGGGAGAAACGACGACCCCGTCGGGATCGAGCCGCCGAATCGCCGCGATATCGACCGCGTCGTTCCGGCGAACCGCGACCGCGCCGGCAACTGCGCCGACGTACTGAACGAGGTTGTACGCGAACGAATCGTAGTTGTCGACCACGAGTACCCGGGCGTCCGCGTCGCCGGCACCGGCGCGCCAGTCCGCCGCCTCGCTCGAGTCGGTTCGGTTCGTCACGTCGTCGGTTCGGTTCATCACGTCGTCAGTTCCGCTCATTCCGTCTCATCCTCCGTCCCGGTCTGGTCGGTGACATCGAGGGCTCCTTCCGAGAGCGCCTCGTCGATGGCGGTCACGAGCGCCCGCCCCTTCGCGAGGGTCTCCTCGTACTCCGCGTTCGGTTCGGAGTCGTGGACGATCCCTGCGCCGACCCGAAGGTGGTACTCCTCGGCGTGACGAACCAGCGTCCGAATGACGATGTTGGCGGTCAGCCGACCGTCGAACCCCGCAGCGAACATCGATCCCGTGTAGGGTCCCCGGCGGGTCTCCTCCAGCTCGTCGATGATCTCCATCGTTCGCGGTTTCGGCGCTCCGGTGATCGTTCCGCCGGGAAAACACGCCGCCAGCGCGTCGGCGAGGCCCACGTCGGAACGGGACTCGCCCTCGATGAGGCTCACGAGGTGCATCACTTCGGAGTAGCGGTCCACACGCCGGTATTCCGCGACGTCGACCGTCCCGAACCGCGACACCTTCCCGAGATCGTTGCGTTCGAGATCGACGAGCATCGCGTGTTCGGCGCGTTCCTTCGCGTCATCGGTCAGCTCCGCCTCCAGTGCGGCGTCGGCCTCGGGGTTCGCCCCCCGCGGCCTGGTGCCGGCGATGGGTTCCGTGAGGAGCCGTGCGCCACGCTCCGGGTCGTCGCTCGGGACGCGCTCCAAGAGGAGCTCCGGGCTCGCGCTCACGAGGTCGGCTCCCAACCCGTCACGTTCGAACTCCAATAGGCCGGAGTAAGGTGCCGGGTTCACGCGCCGGAGCGCGTCGTACGCCGCAACCGGGTGGACGGTCGCGGGTGCCCGGAGCCGTTGGGAGACGTTCGCCTGGAAGGTGTCGCCGTCGCGAACGTATTCCTTGACGCGTCGAACCGCGCCCGCGTACGTCTCCCGTCCCGTGTCGCTCTCGAAAGTCGCCGAGACCTCCGAGCCCCGGTTCCCGTCTCGACTTCCGGGTGCCCCCGTCGGCGGCGGTCCAACCGTCGGATCGCCGGTCCGGACCCGTTCTATCAGCTTTCGGGCGCGAGCGACCGCCGAATCGAAGGCGTCGTCGAGTCGCTCGGGGGTCCGGTCCGCGGGCAACACCGGACAGGCGGTCACCTGGAGGTCGACCCCCGCGTCACTCCCGACCCCGCTCGGACACGTCCAGGAGGCGACTCGATCGAACCGGGCCGCCTGCAGCCGTGGGAGCCCGCGGTCGTCGACCGCCCCCGGTCCCTCCGGGAACGATTCCAGCTCGCGGGCGACGTCGTAGGAGAGCCAGCCGAAGACGCCACACGGGTACGGAACGGTGCAGTCGCCACGGACGAGAGTCTCGCCGTCGACGACGCCTTCGAGGGCCGCGAGCGTCGGAGCGGGCCGACGATAGTCGCCGGTCGCACCGGCGTCCCGCTCCTCGTCGCCGGCCACGGTCGCTCGCCCGGAGACGGTCAGTCGATCGGTCGGGTCGACTCCGAAGTAGCCTCGACCGGACTGACCACCGGTCGTTTCATAAAAGAATCCTCCGGGCCCGGAACGGGCCCGTCGAAACGCGTCGAACGGGTCGTCGACGGTGACGCGGAGCTCGACCGGGACGCGGGACGAGGGTGGTGCCGCCGCGGCGACCTCGCGGAACCGCTCCCGGTCAGTGTGAACGGTGCCGTCCATGGGATACGCTTTGCCGGCACGGGTGAAACCGTTGCGGTCGCCGGTTCCGTTCGTGTCTCAGAACTCTCCCGCCCGATCGATCCACGTCGAGGCTCGCTTCTCGCTTACCTTCACACCCTCGGCCACGTCGGCAGGGTCGGCGGCAGCGAGGTCCGCGACCGACCGGATCCCTATCTCCGCGAGCCGCTCGCCGTACGCCGGCCCGATCCCCTTGATCTCCTCGACCGGTTCGCCGGTCTCGTCGTCCGGTTCTGCCACGGTCTCGTCGTCCGGTTCTGCCACGGTCCCGTCGTCCGGTTCTGCCACGGTCCCGTCGTCCTCGATGGTTCCGTCATCCGCGCCCTCCTCGACGTCCTGCTCTTCGGTTTCGGTGGACTCCTCGTCCTCCTCGACGGGCTCCTCTACCGTCTCCGGGCTCGTCTCGGCGGTCCGTTCCGTATCGGTCGATTCGTCGTCGACTGCCTCCGTCTCGGCCCCGTCCTTCTCGACGGTCACCGTCGTCTCGCCAGTGTCGTGATCGTTCGAGCCGGTTCCGAACCCGAGCTTCTCCTTGATCTTCTTCAGTAGTGCCATTGGCGACGAATAAACGCGCGGGATATTTAAACACCGGCGACGGGAGCGAGCATACGGCGACCCTCGCCGTCACCGATCCTCTCGCCGATTCCACTGATTTATAAGAGTCACCGTTCCGTACGCGTGGTATGTCGATCGTTCATGCCGTGATGTGGTCCTTGCATATCGGATTCGCGGTCCTGTGGACGGGGAGCGTGCTGTTCGTCTCGATCGCCGTCGTTCCGCCCGCGACTCGCGGCGACGTCGGGCGGGAGCTACTCGCCTCGGTCGTCGGGCGGCTCCGGTGGATAACCCGGATCGGCGCGCTCGCGTTCGTCGCTACGGGCGGACACATGGCGGGACAGCTGTACACGGTCGACACGCTCACCAGCACCGATGACGGCCATCTCGTCCTGACGATGATCGCCCTCTGGTTCGGCATCACTGGCCTCGTCGAGGTCGGCGGCTCGAAGGCCGTAGCCGGCCTCGACGGTGATGTCGCCGCCGCAGCCGCCGCCGCGAAGCCGTTCCTGTACGCGGCCGCCGGGCTCTCCGTCCCGCTGATCGTCACGGCAGGGCTGTTAGCGAACCCGTTCGGAATATAATCGCCGTGGAGGCTGATCGAAGCCATTTATAAGGGATGTCGCGGGCGGTCGAAGCCATTTATAAGGGACGTCGCGGCCGAGTGGAGAACTCATAAGCGGTCGCGAAGCGCGCGGTTCATGACCTCCACCGGCGCGTCCCGACCGGTCCAGCGCTCGAACGCCTCGACGCCCTGGAACAACAGCATCCACGCGCCGTCGACGGTCGTCGCGCCCGCGGCCGCGGCGTCCGCGAGGAGTCGCGTCTCGATCGGCGCGTACACCGCGTCGAGCACGGCCAGATCCGCATGGAGCGCCTCGACCGGCACCGGCGTCACGTCCTCCTCCATGCCCACGGTCGTCGCGTTGACCAGGACGTCGGCGGTAGCCACCCGCGTCACGAGGTCGTCGAGCCCGCCGCCGGTCGCGTCGGGAACGTCGCCCGCGAGCTCGACCGCTCGCTCGGTCGTCCGATTCGCGACGTGGACGCTCGCGCCGGCGTCCGCGAGCGCGAACGCCGCCGCACGGCCGGCTCCGCCCGCACCGACGACGATCGCGTCCGTCCCGTCAAGCGCGACGTCGTGGTGCTCGAACGCTCGCCGGATGCCCGCGGCGTCGGTGTTGTACCCCCGAGGTCGGTCGGCGTCTCCCGATCGAACCGGCCCGAAGTCGACCGTGTTCACCGCGCCGATCCGCTCGGCGAGGGGGTCGGGATCGACCGCGTCGAGCACGTCACGTTTGAACGGCACGGTGACGTTGAGCCCCGCCACGCCGAGCGCTGCTGCGCCCCGGATCGCGGCGATGGCGTCGCCGACGTCGGGTTCGAAGGTGACGTAGCGCGCGTCGATCCCGAGCGCCTCGTAGCCGGCCTCGTGGAGCGGCGGCGACAACGAGTGTTCCACCGGATTACCGATCAGCCCGTAAACCTGCATGGTCGGCTACGCGAGCGCCACCGTCGAAAAGCCGTCGGGTGCGGCAGACCGGGACATTACTCGCCGTCCGGGTCGCCGTCGGCCTCGATGACCTCCTCCAAGGTCTCCGTTCCCACGTCGCTCGCGAGCTTTACGCCGACCAGCGACACGACCACCCCGACGAGAATGAACGCCGCGAGCCGCTGGCCCGGGGCGACGACGATCCCCGCCACCCGGATCGGGTCGATCATCGACTCCTGTGCCAGGAAGTAGCCCGCGAACCCACGAACGACGAGCCCCACGGCGACGATAACGAACGGGAGATTGAGATACGGCGTCCGGATCCCCTCGTCGCGGATCAGCTCGTCCAGGAGCCGCCCGACCGCCGCCGTCACGCCGGCGACGACGAGCCACGGAACCGCGGCGTACGTGAACTCCATGACTTCGACGGCGACGGTCGCCCCCTCCAGTTCGGAGGCCGCCAACACGCCGAAGAACCCGCCGACGAGCGAGAGACCGCCGGCAACGACGTAGGTGACGACCGACACTTGGCCGGCGTATAACGCCTCTCGGACCCGCTCGGGCATCCCGGCGACGAAGCGGTCCACTCCCAACCCCTTATAAAGGAGGGCCGCGCCGAACAGCCCGGCGACCGTCGCGAGCGCGACCGCCGGCGAGAACTGGACGAAGAGCACGGGCAACAGGAGCAGTGCGACGCCGATCGGGACGAGCACGGTCGATCGGAGCTGTTCGTCGGCGAGAAACTGCTTCAACAGGTAGTAGGTGGATTCGAGGTCGTGTGCCTGCCGGACGACGACCCTGTCGACGCCGTCGACGGGCATCCGCGACTCGACGATGGGGAGAACGCGTTCGTCTTCCGCGGAGTCGACGACGACGATCGCGGCGCTCGGATCGTACCGATCCACGAGGTCGTCGAGCTGGGCGGCGATCGACCGATCGGAGCCGACGGCCGTGTCGCTCTCGGCGGAGACGACGGCGACGACCGCCTCCTCGCGCTCGTCGCGGAGGTCGCGGGCGACACGGAGCGCCTCGAGCAGGCAGTTGACGCTCGCGTCTTCGGGATCCGCGAGCCCGGCATCGGTGACGAGCGATCGGACGGCCTCCCAGCCGGCGACGGGCATCGGGACGTTCGTGGCCCGCCCGATCGCCCCCGAGCGGTCCACGCAGATCACCAGCGTCGTCACGGTTCCATCCACACCCCCGCGGAACAAAAACCCTCCCCGTTCGGTGATCGTCTTCGACACCGACCCGGGAGACGACGGGTTGTGGGCGGGTCACCCCGGTCGGATCGACCTATCGGAGTTCGATCTCGACGTCGCGGCCGTCGCCCGCGAACACGCTGGCGACGCCGTTTCCGGCCGCGAACGCGACGCGCTCCGCGCCGATCCCCAACCGCTCCGCCAGCCCGCGGTCGGGGCTGAACTCGCGAACGTCCACGTCCGCGCCTATCCGTTCGGCGAGCGCGTCCTCGACGTCCTCCTGGGTTCCCAGCTCGTCGACGAGCCCCAGCTCGGCCGCGTCGGGACCGAGGTAGACGCGCGCTTCGGTGTCCCGGATCGTCTCGGGATCCATCTCGCGGCCCTCGCTGACCGTCTCGACGAACTGCTCGTAGTAGCCGTCGATCAGCGACTGGAGGTACTCGCGCTCGTCGTCCTCGATCTCTCGGAGCGGGACGCCGGCGTCCTTGTACTCGCCGGCCGTGAACTGCTCGTAGGATATCCCGAGCTTGTCGGCGAGGCCCGCGGCGTTCGGCCGCGAGCCGATCACGCCGATGGACCCGACGAGGCTCCCGTTGCGCGCCCACACCTCGTCACAGCCGCTGGCGATCCAGTAGCCACCGGAGGCACATAGATCCGTCGCGTACCCGACGGTCGGGCCGTCGAACTCGACGGCCGCCCGCCGAACGTCGTCGCTCGGAACGACCTCGCCGCCGGGCGTGTTGAGCTCGATGAGCAGTGCCTCCACGTCCTCGTCGTCGTCGGCAGCCTCGATCTGTTCGACCACCTCGTCCGCGGTCGTGCCGGTGGCGCCCGACAGCGGCGACGGTCGCCCGCGATCTCGGGAGATCGGACCCGAGACCGACACCTTCGCCGTATTGTACTCCGCCGCGTCCCCGAGACGGCCGCGCGTGAGCCTCGCGACCAGCCGTCGTCCGGCGAACACCGTCGTGACTGCCGCCACGACGAGTCCGAGAAGCGCTGCGCGTCCCGCCGACCGAGGCGTATCGTCCATATCCTCGATTAGCGTTCCATCGGTTTATATGCTCAACCTTCGGTGGCGACGACGGAGACGACCGTTCGATCCGTCGTCGTCACTCCACGGTCGGCATCGAACGGGATAGAAGAACCGCGTCGTCGCCGGCTTACAGGAGGCCGGTCTTCTGCAGCTTCATCAGGTCCTCGGTGTCGAGGGTCTCGCCCTCCTTGAACTTCTGGTAGATCTCCTCGGCTTCCTCCTTCTCCTCCTCGCGTTTCGCGGAGCGCTCGTCCTTGCGCTCCTCCTCCTCCTTCTTGTCGAGCTCGCGCAGGCGCTTCTGGACGCGAACGAAGTCCTCGTGGTGGCGGTCGGCCGCCTCCTGTGCTTCGACGAAGAGGTCGTGCATCTCGTCGGCCTCGTCACGGATGTCGTCGGCCTCGCGGTACGCCTCGATCATCCGGTTGTGGTGCTCTTGGGCCTCGTCGGCGAGCTCGGTGACCTTCTGGTGGTGTTTCGACGCCTCCGAGCGGACCTCCTCGGCCTTCTCGACGAGGTCGTCGAGCTCGCTCGTATCGTCGATCTTCTCCTTCTTTTCCGCGAGTTTCTCGCGCTTATCGTCGATCTTCTCGATGAGCTCGCGCTCGTCTTCCGCATCGAGCACCTCCGTCTGTTGGCGGAACTCCAGGTCCTCGATCTCCTCTTTGAGCTCCTCGATGGACTTCCCGGAGCCGAGCTCCATGTCCTGTTTGAGCTCCTCGACCTCGTCGAACAGTTCGTTAGCCTCAGCGTTGAGCTCGTTGCGGCTGTCCTTGTGTTCTTGGACCTGCTCGTTGAGCTCGTCGCGTTTCTCGCGGTGTTCCTGGGCCTCGTCGACCTTCTCGCGCGTCTTCGCGTTGAGGTCGTCGCGCTTGG
>LFFM01000131.1_pt1 | contig 45789 bp, 35 predicted proteins | sample 643131 | NCBI WGS metagenome assembly LFFM01 (sample SAMN03777445, study PRJNA286221) | soda lake metagenome | biome: soda lake; feature: Kulunda steppe; material: water; isolation source: sample Tc-Br brine of Tanatar trona crystallizer | place: Russia: Kulunda steppe | collected 2011-07 | reverse complement strand
TCTTCCTGGACGTCGCTGATGGCGAGACTGACCCCCTCGCGGGAGCAGAACCCGACGATGCCCTGGCCCATCGGAACTCGAAAGTCCATGACTTCGTCGGCTTTCGGGCCTCGGGCAGTGGCGAAATACAATTCCTCACCGCGCACATCGGCAAAGAGGATCGAGCCACTTTCGGCGTCGAGTTTGTCGACCACCATGTCCATGACGATGTCGACGGACTCCTCCATCGACTTTTCGCCCTCGTGGATCTGCTGAATCTCGAGAAATACATCCTCGATGAGGGTCTCTGAGACTTTCTGGTCCGTCTCGTCGCGGCGACCGATTCCGACGGCGCGTTGCTCGGACGTCTTTTGACGCTCCTCGCTGACAACACGACTATCTTCGTCGTCTTCACGCTGCAAGGCCTCGAAGGTCGACGATCCGACCTCCATCTCCCCCGACTCCTGGCGTTCTGACTTGGGCTCTGGTTCCGGCTCTGGTTCCGGCTCTGGTTCCGGCTCTGGTTCCGGCTCTGGCTCTGGCTCCGGTTCTGGCTCCGGTTCTGGCTCTGGTTCTGGCTCCGGTTCCGGCTCTGGCTCTGGTTCCGGCTCTGACTTCGGTTCCGGCTTTGGCTCCGGTTCCGGCTCTGGCTCTGAAGCGGGCGCGGCATCCATCTTCTTGGTCGGTGCCACCGCCGGCTCTTCGGCATCAGATGTAGCGCCGGCCGACTCCTGTGGTGACTCCTCTTCTTCGATTTCGCGGATCTCGAAGACGCGCTGCGATGTGGCATCAGTGACGTGAATCGCGCCGTCACTCTGGATATCAGCCATCACGCTTCGAACCATCGACTCACCGGTGCGCTCCAGTCCAGTTTTGAGTGCTTTTGTCCAGTTTTTGGCCTCCACGCGTACCGTAATATCAAATCCGTCTTCATCTTCGGACGGAATGAAAACCTCATAGAGCATCGGAGTCTCCTAAACTACAATAACAGTCGGGATTGCCGGAAGTATTCGCAGATCAATTCACAGCGCATCGGGCTGATGCACACCGCAGTCTTTGCCGCGACAACCGCGTTGCGTGCCGCAGTCATCGTCATCGCCGTCGATGATATATCCCATCTCGACAACCCTCTGGGTCGAGACCTGACGCAACCGGTCCGTGTCGACGGGATGTTCACAGTGAAGACAGACGTCGCGCAGTGTATCACCGTCGAGTTGCCGTGCTGTCAATACGTCGCGGTCACAACGCCGGCAATCGGCGACCCGGAAGCCGGTGCCGATAGGGCCCGACCGCCCTGAGTGGTCCCCGGAGGTCGTATCGTCGCCGCCGTCGTCCATCGTCGCTTTGCCCGGTCCGAAAAATTGAGCGTCCTCTGTGCGCACACGGCCGTAATGATAGTCATGGGCGGCGCTGCGAGGCAAGGTTCGACTGCCACAGTTCAACCACTGATGGCCCCCGACGCCTCTCATCAGCCCTCGCGCAAGGCCATCTCTCGGGCGATGGACTGCATGATGCTATCGAGTTCGGCGACGACCACCGGATCCCGTCGAAGTTGTTGCGTGATTTCGTCGCGGTAGTTTTCCCCCTCCGGGATCTCCCCGCGCTCGATCCGGTCATCGACGACGACGTCGATGACCGCCGCCATCACGTCATCGGACTCTGTCGTCTCTCCGTCGACAACCTCCACGACAATCGACTCCAGTTGGGCGCGCAAATCGGCGCCGACTTCATCGACGGCCCGCTCCCGTTGGGTAGTGCCGTCGGCCGACGAAACCCCCTGGCTGTCGCCGGCTTCAGCCTCTCGATGAGCATTCTCAATCCGCTCCGGCATCGACGCCGCGAGATCGGCAGCGACGTCGGCGGGCTTCATGTTGCTGGCTGATCCAATATCCATCGAAAATCCCCGTCATTGCTGGTGGTTGGTATCTGGCGATGGTGCGCCGATCGGAATCCGCAACGGCTGCACCTTCTGGTCGTCTTCGCTTCGCTGCTCCCAGTTGTGGCGCAACTGGGCGGCAAAATCTCGCCACGGGCTCTCGTCGAGCGCATGGGAGTCAATGCCGTCGAGCACTTTCCACCCCCGGCGGACACGGCCTGCGAAAAAACAGGCCTCGGCCAAATACAGTGCAGTCAGGATTGCGTCTTCGCGCTTTCGATGCAAGGGCATTAAGAGTTGTAACGCCCTCTGGGGTCGGCCGCTGGCCGTCAAAATGGCGCCCCGCAAGGTGTCGGCGACAAGTCGATCATCGGCGCGTTGGGCGGCCACATTGCAGGCCTCGATGGCCTCTTCGAAATAGCCGCAATTCATGGCTACGTAGGCTCGTTTGAGCAGCTGGCGGGACGTCGACTCCTCGACGTTGTTCAGTCGTTGCCTCGGCATACCGGTCCTCCCTGGTGTTCCGAATCATGGGACGTCAGCAGGCGGCCAACGCCCGTCATACGTGCATGTTATTGATCGCCGACTTCGCCGTATCGTGGCGCGCCTTCATCAGATTACTGAGCGTCGAAAATTCTCGGTTATCCTGCTGTATCTGATTTTGTAACTCCAGGTACTGTACATTGAAGGCCTGACTCTGCTGTTGCTGATCAAACATCTGCTGGATTTGATCGTCGCCGGCACCGGGCATGGAATCGGGCGCCGCCCCGTTGAGTCCTCGAAGGCCATCGGCGGCCATGCCCACCAATTCACCGCCCGGAATCGCCGGCGCCACCGCCGAGACGCCGCGAAGCGCTCCATCAGCGACACGGGACATGACGTCACCGAATCCACTGCCGTCACCGTCGTCTGCCGGGGTGTCGTGACTCGAGTGCTGTGTCGACACCGTATTCGTTCCCACTCCATCAATTGAAGACATCGCTGGTCCTCGGTCATTGGTCAGATGATTGCCATCGGCCCCGCGCTTTGTGTCGGCGGGGCGTCGGCACGGGCTCTATCTATTATTGTCGACCGATGGGACCCCGATTTTTCGTACTTTTCTCTAATCGATCTCTAGGAAACGCCAAAAAACCACCGTTTCACCAAGCATCTATGCGCCTGTTCGCCCCATTTCACCAATCCTGTCCGGCGCTGCGATCGCCGCTCAACTCTGTTTTGCGTTCCAGCCGATCGGAGCTCGTCGCCATCGCCTCATCGGATTTCGCGGCGACAGCCGGAGAAGTGACGCTCGGAATTGCACGCCCCCGCGTCCCCCGCGATACCTGCTTGTCGAGTTCGGCGTACGCGGCGTATACTTCTTCTGTGCCAACCCTCACATGGAGCGACGGGAATGGTGCACACTGCCAACTGCGTTATCTTCGACGAACCGGCACTCTTTCGACGGCCGCCAGATGAGTGACAGCAAACTCAAAATTGACGCCGATGCACTGACCGTGACCCTGGAGGGCACACCGGAGAATATCGCCGATGCCTACGAGGCATTGCGGCCCAATATCATCGACCGATTCGAAGGTGCACTCGATGATGATACACCGTCGGATGTCGACTGCGACAACGGGGCCTCAACGCGGACCGTCGATAACGCAAAGACAGACCCGTTGTTCAACGTCGATGCCGTCGAACAACAGCTGGCGGCCGGCAAAGAGCTGGCCGATGTACAGCTTCAACTCGTCGTCTGCACCGACCTGTACTACCGCGTCGCCGCATTGTCTCGACAGAATTTTCGCAACAGCATCTTCGGATCGATTTTCGATTCCAAGGCTTTGGACTCCATCTTCTTTTCTGAAGGTGCTGCTCAACGCATGAAAAACCAACTCCAATTCGGCACCACGCTGTGGCGAGAGTTGACCGATGCCGGCAAAGCCGCCGTCCACGGTGACTCGTCATGAACTCCATCGACATCAGCGTCGGCAATCACTGGGAGGATGACGTCCGACACATCCACTCTCTGCGCGCACGCCGACCGGCCGACAGCAGCCTCGACCTGCTGGAGTTGCGCGACATCATCGATATCGTCATCGACGGAACAAATCTCACGGCGTCGATCTCCGAAGAGGCGATTTTCGGACTCGTCGGAAATATTCTGACAGCCCTCGTGGAGTTGACAGAGGGCGAGCGCCACAAAGCGATCATCGAATTTCATCACAAACCCTGGGAATTGGTCTTGGTCCCGGACGCCGCGTCGCTGCAGTTGAGCCTGTACAGTGTCGATCGGCGCCGCAACGTTGTCGCCCGCGATCTTCGCATCGATGCCCGGGATTTCGTCGACGCGATCTGCGAGGTCGCCGAGGACATGCTGACCGGGCTCTTTCGAATTTCGGAGCACTTTTCATCGGATCAGCAGGTCCGGCAGATTTCGCAGGCATTGGCGACACTCAAGCGGACGTCGCCCCTCCAATTTCCCCCGCGGACGATCGCCGACGACGGTGGCGACATCGGGGTTCGCGTCGGCTCCACATCATCGTCCGGCGGGCTGACGCTGGGCTACCACTTCGACGGCGACGACGTTGCACTGCGCCGCTACGGCGGTGAAGACGTATTCGACCTTCACGCGCTGCTCGTGGACGGAAAATTGGTTGCCGAGTTCGACGATCAGACGCTGGTGTTGAGTGAGCGCTATCCATTTTTCGCGATGGCCGACCTCCTGGATCGCACTCGGCAACTCTTCAATCAATTGGAGGGCCAGCCCGACGCGTCGTTTTGCATCGACGAGTCCCTGCCCTACCTGGATGTCACCGTCGAGGGCCAACAGCGCCACTGGTCACTGCGACTCGGCGATGTCGACGGCAATCTCGAACGGACCTGGATGGCGACCCCGGCGCAATGCCTGGATGCTCTGGTATCGGTGGCCGAACTCTTTGTTCAGGACCTGGTCGATACCAATCCCAATCTGGAGGTCAATCAGCGCTATCTGGACATCTGCCGAGAAGTTGAAAAGCTGCGCGACTGGCACCGCGATCTGTGCGGAGACAATCAATATCACGACCGGCCCGAGGATTACCTGCGCCAGCAGGGACATCTGGAACCGCAGTCAACCACTGCGCCACAAGCCCCCTCGGTGGCCTGGCCGCTATCGGATATCCACACGTTATTTCCCCATCGGATGTGGAATTTCCGGGCTACCACCATCGACTTTTCGACGCTGACGTTAACCGCCTATGGACTGGTCGTCCCCACCTCGGAGGCCCTGTTGTGTCTGGACCCGAGCAGTGGCGAGAGTCGATGGCGCTTTGAGTTCGACGACATCGGTGGCCCCGGCGGTGCGGTGGCGCTCGCCGGTGACCACCTGGCGGTCTGCCACGGCGCCGAGAGCTTGTCCGTCGTCGACATCTCCAATGGCGCCGTCGGGACCCGACTGGACTCGCGACCGGCGGAACTTCGACGCCTCATCGGCGCCGCCCGATACGCTCCCCGTGGACTGACCGTCGTTGCTGGCCATCGCGGCACAATCGTCGGCTTCGAACCGGGAGATGCCACTCCGCGATGGACGCGAGAAACCGGTCCCGGGACCATCCACAGCGCCGTATTCGAAGGCCCTCTTGTCTGCATTCAGTCCACGGAGGGAGTGTTGACGACACTCAATCCGGAGTCGGGCCAGACGCTGTGGAAAGTCCGCCTCGGCGGAACTCCGGAATTGGCCGTTGCCACCCACCAGGGACGACTCTACTCCTTTACACACGACCCGCTTCACGGCGGCTCCACCATCCATGCCCTGTACCCGCTGACTGGCCACAGCATCTGGCAACAGCGGCTGGACGGTGTAATCTGCGGGACGCCGACATTTGTCGGCCAGTGGATGCTGTGTCCCGTCGAACAACGCGGTCAGATTCAACTGGCGGCCATCGACCTGGAGGCCATCGCCCCAAAGATCAACTGGCGCCTGGAGTTATCGAGCGCCGGCATCGACGAGCCGACACCGGTGTTGGCCACCGAAATCAACGATCGCCCTCACGGATTGATCCGCACCGACCGCGCCGAGTTGACCTGTTTTTCCGTCGCCGACGGCGCCGTGCGTTGGCAATCGATGCCGGCCGATCAAACGCTGTTGTTGCACGGCAATCTCCCCCTATTCCGCATCGGCGATGCCGTCATCAATGTATCGAATACCTTCGACCTCCGAGAACTGGCGACTGGCCGACTCCTGCATTCGTTTTCGGCCATCGAAGCCCCGGAATTCAGCTTTCTGGCCGCCCCGTTTCGACTGATCGTTGGAGAACGGGCCCCTGACGACGACGAGGCCCATCAACTGACGGCCTACTCCGTCGAGCACTTTTTGGCCCTCGTTGACGATTGAGTACCGGGATATTCTAAATCGCTGATCGAGATAGTCCAACTACTTGCACCTTCTCTAATAACGCCTTGAGGCGAAGTTGACGGTAGCAGACGGCAATCTCGAGATTGCGATGGACAACGGGCGGCGACGAAACGATGCCCAAGGTTGTGTCGAGCGAGTCCCAACGTAGATCCAGCACAGTCTCGATGCACCAGATGCGCTGTCTACGAGTGCTCGAAGGCCGACTGGGGCCGCCTTCGACCGCAACACCCCACCGGTTTTACGCCGGTGGTGAATCAGTTTGATGACGTAGTGCCGGCCTGGGCCGCCTTCGACCGCAAGACCCCACCGGTTTTATGCCGGTGGTGAATCAGTTTGATGACATAGCGCCGGCTTGGGCCGCCTTCGACCGCAAGACCCCACCGGTTTTATGCCGGTGGTGAATCAGTTCGATGACATAGCGCCGGCTTGGGCCGCCTTCGACCGCAAGACCCCACCGGTTTTATGCCGGTGGTGAATCAGTTTGAGAACATAGAGTCCATTGGCACCATGTCTCGGAGGCCATTTTCTGTCGATTCTGTCTCTCCAGAGCGATCGACTAAGAAGCGGTCAAAAAAAGGGACCGAGCACTCCAAGAGTATTCGGTCGCTACGCTCCCAGCGCTCGGCGAGATGATTTGTTTGGCCTCAAAGCGATCAAAAGTAGCCCTATCCAGAGGATAAGGCGAGGCTTGAGCACCCCAAGGGCACTCGGTCGCGTTGCTCCCAGCGCGCGAAGAGGCCGGGCAAATCAGCCGGCGAATGCCGATGGGAGACTTTTTTGACCGCTTCTAACTCGAACGCCTATTTAGATGCCGAAAAAAAGCCGCTTGGCGAAGTCGCTCGACAACTCAGACTCGAAGATCTTTCGTGCCGCGGCCCGCACATCGTAGTCGAGGCGATGAAATTCAAATGTCTGGGCGTCGGTATCGAGCAGTCCATAACAGGCGCGGTTGTCGTTGTCGCGAGGCTGGCCGACACTTCCGGCGGTGACGACGTACTTCTTGTTGTCGTCGAACTCCAGAGTCGGGCCGAAGAGTTCGATGGCGCCCTCTTCTTCGTCGAGACTGTAGGACTTCGTCAGGTGGGAGTGACCGATGAAGGTCAGCCAGGGAAGCTCGTCCCAGTGGTCGATCAACTCGTTGGCCTGCTGGAGATTGAAGACGTACTCGAATTCCTCGAGATTGATCGGCGAGCCGTGGCAAAAGGCAATGTCGTCGTGATCTTCGCGGTAGTCCAGCGACTTCAGCCACTCGTGGTGTTCGTCGCGCAGCCGGTTGGCGTGCCAATCCAGCGCATTGCGGGCCGCATCGTAGTAGTAAGAGTAATCCATGCGACCGCATACGGCGGCATCGTGATTTCCGACCACCGTCGTCGCGTCGAGTTCGCGCACCAGATCACAGCACTCATTGGGACGTGCTCCGTATCCGACGACATCGCCGAGACAGACGTATTTGTCGATCGCGGGTTCGTGTTCTCGATAAGCCTCGACGACCGGCTTGAGGGCGTCGATATTGGCGTGAACGTCACTGAAAATTGCGATGAGCATCGAGTCAGTCCCGGTCAAAAATGGCGCGAATCTGTTAATGAGTTCCTCTGGCGCACCGTCGCGGGCGGTCGCTTGTACTCCCCTTCGAAACGACGCCGGGGCCACCCATGTACTTCCGGCGGCCAGCACTATGCCCCCGTATCAGGCGGTTGTAAACCGAAGAGATCGGCGGCCGTCGATCAACTCACCTCCTCGACATCGACGTCGCCGCCCACGGCGTCGAGTTGCTGGTGCCCCCCTTCTTCGTCGACGACCTCTTCGTACTCCTCGGCGCGCTCGAGACTGGCCTCCGCCAACTCAATGACCTCCGGATCGGGGGTGACATTCCGAGCTTCGGCCAATTCGATGAGATCTGCCCAGTTTTCCCACTGCTCGATGGGATCGAGGTCATTGCGCCGGAGTCCGACACAGACCTCGGCAAAATTCGACAGCAGACGCTGTACCAGACTGGTGTCGTCGACAATTATCGATTGGTCGATGGCAACATTTCGAAGCGCGGGACCGATGGCAATTCCCCAGTGGAGTGCCTGGCGAACGACGCGCTGCTGAATCTGGTGAAAGGACTCCAGTGGAAAGGAGCGATTGCCGATCAGGTAGTCCAGCTGCTCGTCCTCCGACCAGTATCCGACAATGCTGACGGCCAGCGCGACGTCAGAGGCCCCGTCAAAATTGACGAAACTCTGGGTGTCGAAGGGATGGCGCATCGAACCGACGAGCTCCGTATCGGCGTCAATCAGTGATTCGGCGACTGCCCGTCGCGTATCATCATCGCCTCCGTCGTCGGACCAGGCGTCGAGCCGACTGCGAGCCCACTCGATATTGCTTCGAATCGGCGCTCCAGCCTCCCAACCGGCCAGGGCTTGACCGTCCTCGCCGTACACTACGAGATGGACGTGCAAGTCGCGCTGTAATTGCTCCATCACCGCCGAATTGTGGTCGTCCCCACTCTCCAGTGGTGCGGCGATGGCGTCGACGCAGTTTTGCTCGTCATCAAAAAGGGCCAGCGTCAGTGTTATGATGGGAACGCCGTCGACGTCGTGGCATTGAAATAAAAACTCCGGCTCTCCGTCGGCAAATCGCAGCGCTCGTTCGTCGCTGATGCGAAACCCGGCGACGACCAGATCATCGGTGGTCTCGACGAGACGCGATAAGAGCCCGGAGTCGCCGAGTGCAGCGACCTCGTAGTCCGGTCCGGGCTCCCAGTCGACGATGGTAAACCCCGTCGGCTCTGGTCGATTGGCGGCCGACAATTCGGCGAGCCCGGCACCGGTTTGTGGGCGCTCGACCTCCGGCTGACGAGAGCTGGGCTCCGGCCCGGGCGCCGGCGACGGCTCGGAATCATCACCGCCGGCATCAACGACTTCCACAAATTGGTCGTCCGTCACCACCTGCGTGCCCTGCGAGTCGCCGTCGTCCTGTGACTCCTCGTCCTGTTGGGGCGCCTGCAACTCGCGCTGCTCAAGATTGAGTTCGCGCACCTGAAGTCGTCGCTCCTTCTCCTCCAGTTTCTGGCGCCGGTGTTCCAGCTCTGCGCGCTCCCCCTCGACTTCCTCGCGGGCCTCATCGACGCGGAGACTGTCGCGCTCGACGCGATCGGCGACTTCCTCGAGTTGTTCTTCGCGCCGGTCGAGCTCGTCGGCGCGCTCCTTGAGTTCCGCCTGTCGCTCCTCCAGTGCCTCGATGTCATCGCCATCGGGGCCGTTGTCGCGAAGGCGCTGGAGTTCCGATTTGTATTCGTCGATCTGGGACATCGCATCATCGAGCTCGGACTGCAATTTGTCGCGTTCCGAGCGCAGCTTTTGAAGTTGCTGATCCTGCTGTTGTTGCTCGATGTCCCGTTCGGACTCCAACTCCTCGACCCGGCGCTCCAGAAGTTCTACTTCCTCCTGTCGATCCTGAAGTTGCCGGTGCAGTTGGTGTGGACTCTCATCGCCATCGGCGGCCTCCATCGTTGCCGCCCGCTGCTCTTCGAGTTCCTCGAGCTGAGACGGTGCAAAGACGACGTCGAATTGACGCATATAGTCGGGAACAATCCCGCGACGCTCCTCGATTCGGCTCAATAGTCGGCGCCGGAAGCGAAACTCCTCGTGGCGCAGACGCTCCGGGATGACCAGCGCAAAAAGCTCCAGGTCTCGGTGGTGATAAATGACCGGCACAGCCGGATGGTAGTTGCGCTGTTCGTCGAAGGGCGACTCCACCTCGTTGAGTCTGCCCTCCAGAAGTGCCTGGCGTAGCTCGGGGTCTTTGGTGGCGTCGATTCCCGTGTAGACCGTCGCCGGGAATAGACGCCCGTCATCGGCACTGAGCTGAATCGACGAGGTCGTTGTGCTGCCCACCGGCGATTCGTCGGATTCTACACGGGATGAGGCGGCCATCAGTGGCTCCTTGATCGAACGCGGAATAACTCGAGGTGTTGTTCACTTTCCTCCATGCCATACCACGGCGTTTGATCGGCGTTCAAGCGCGCAGCCCGCCGAAACGCGCCCCCGGGGGCGGAGCTTCGGGGGTGACGAAACGCCGGGTATCAATTAGGTTTGGCGCAACAATTCCGCGCCGCCCCCGAGTTGCCCTCAAGATGTCGAGTATCGCCATGGCTCCCTTGCGCATTGCCCCCTCCATCCTCGCCAGTGACTTTGCTCATCTCGCCGATGAGTGTCGCGCCGTCCTCGACGCCGGCGCCGACGCCCTTCACATCGACGTCATGGACGGCCATTACGTGCCGAATATCACCATCGGGCTGCCAGTCGTCGAGAGTCTGCGCGACTCATTTCCCGACGCCGTTCTCGACGTCCACGTCATGATCGACAATCCCGACGAGATGGCGAGTAAATTTGTCGACGCCGGCGCCGATCTGGTGAGCTTTCACCCCGAGGCAAGCCGACACCCCCATCGAACGGTCCAGAAGATTCACAATGCCGGCGGCCGCGCCGGCCTCGCGATCAATCCCGCCACCCCCCTGGACTGGATCGAATACCTGGCGGTGGACCTCGACCTGGTTCTTCTGATGAGCGTCAACCCCGGATTCGGCGGTCAATCCTTTATCGAGACCACATTGCGCAAATTGCGAACGGTCGACGAGATGCTCCACCGACTCGGCGCGGACTGCGACGTCGAAGTCGACGGCGGCGTCAAACCGCACAATGCCTCCGCAATCACAGCCGCCGGTGCCAATATTCTGGTCGCCGGAAGCGCAATCTTCGGGGCCGACGACTACGAAACAGCGATCCAACGGTTGCGCACCGAAGCCGAAGGGATTGAAATATGAGTGACCACCAGACCTTGCTGGCGATTGATTTGGGCCTTCGATGCGGCATCGCCGTCTTCAATGACTCCGGCCAACTCGAGCGCTACCGCTCCACGAATTTCGGCAAGCGAAGGCGCCTCAAACAAGCGGCCTACCGACTGGTTCGCGACGCCGGCCCGCCGACCTATCTGGTCGTCGAAGGCGACCGCGAACTCGGCGAAATCTGGAGCAAGGCCGCCGAAAAACAGGGGGTGAAGACCATCCGCGTCGCCCCCGAGACCTGGCGGCACGACCTTCTCGATCGGCGCCAGCGACGCACCGGCTCCGATGCCAAGGAGGCCGCCGACGAGTTGGCGCGACAGGTCATCGATCGCACCGGCGCCGACAAACCGACATCGCTTCGCCACGATGCCGCAGAAGCGATTCTCATCGGCTGGTGGGCTCTACAGGAGGTCGACTGGCGTCGCTAGCGCCGAACCTCGAACCCCATAAACGCCCCCTGATAGTCCTCTTCGACCATCTCGACGTCGTCGACCCGCGCCTTCGGCGGCCCGTGGTGTGCCCATTCAACGAGGTCGGCGACGGCCTGTGCAGGCCCCTCCACAAGGGTCTCCACCGATCCGTCGCTGCGATTTTTCACCCATCCCGTCACGCCCAGCTCCTGGGCCTTTTCACGGGTCGAAGCCCGGAAGAACACGCCCTGGACGCGGCCGAAGATTTCGAGCCGAACTCGCTGTTGTGATGCCATTGTTCGCACTCCATTGTTACAAAACCGTTGGCGGGGCTGATGATCGGCGATGGCGATCGTAGGTCGACATCGCCGCCAGGCGCAAAGCGCTCAAAAGGCGGTCAAACAAAGCGGACCGAGCAGCCCAAGACTACTCGGTCGCGTCGCTCCCAGCGCCCCCAAGAGTACTTCTTTGCTTTGCTCAGGGCGCGCATAGAAGCCGGACAAATCAGCCGGCGAGTGCCGATGGGAGGCTTTCTTGACTGCTTCTAAGAGGGACAGACAACGGTGGTGGGCTGGCAGGTTCCGTTGCAGCATTGGGCGAACCCACCGCAGTCGTCATCATCGCTGCACTGATCGCCGTCAGCGACACATTGACCACTCTGACAGGTTTCGTCGCTGTCACAGGACCCACAACTTCCGCCGCAGCCATCATCTCCGCATTCGTCGCCGTCGCAGTCCGGAACACAGAGGCACTGACCCTCCTCACAGCTACCGTCTTCGCAGAGTGAACAATCGTCGTAGACGGTTTGCTCGTCGGTCTCCTGGTAGTTGCATTCGGTGCCGTCGCAATAGTACTCTCGCAGGACCTGATCCTGGCAGATGCAGCGCTCGTCGCCGTCGCAGCAGTCGTAGGGGTCGTCGACCTCAACCCATCCATCCTGTTCGGTGCAATCCGTACACTCGTCACAGCCGCATTCGGTATTCGAGCCCTGGCAGACGGGAACCGAGACACATTCGCCGTCCTCGCAGCTCCCCTCGGGTTGTACACACTGCGTGTCGTCGCCGATATCGTCGCAGGCCCGACCGTCATCGACGTCGACAAACCGCTCCGAATCGCGGTCGGAGTCGCAGACCGAGCACGATTGTTCGGGATTGGACTGCCCGTCGTCGTAGCAGTCACCGTCGATCTCGCAGTCACAGTCCTCGCCGGTATTTCCCGACTCGTTGCCGTCATCATTGTCGTCATCGCCGTTTGTGTCGGCATCGTTGTTCTCGTCGAGGTCCCAGCTGCCGTCTTCGCAGACAAGGCCCTGCTGTTGGGTACCCTCTTCGTCACAGCTCTCGCCCTGGACGGGTGCTGCCGGATCTCCACTGCATCCTGCAAGCGCCATCGCTCCCACCAGAGCCAGCACAGCGACAACCCTCGTGACGAGCCGAATAGATCGGTTCTTCAACATGACAATCCTCCCGTATTGCAATTGCGCAATGACTGCATCCAAATATGATCGAAAAACTGTGGCGCCCGCCGCCAACATTCCCTGCTTTTCGAGCGGACCTGTAATGATAGGAGAATTCAGCGTTTTTTTCATCTACTGTTCACCGCCGGATCGGACTTCAGAGGACAGAGTCAACGCTCAGCGGCCTCCTCAACTGCGATGCCCGCACCGTTTTCGGAGGGCGTGCTCGGGCCGCAGACGAAACGAGTCTGGAATGCGACCAATTCGCCGACTCCGACCGCCGACATCGCCCAATCGCAACCGGTGCCCTTTTCGGTAACCGCGACGACAATTAGTCTCCTGACGATGCGGTTTCGCCCGCTTATCTTCGTACTCATCGACCAGGACCGGCCATGACCGCCACCGCCGACGACATTTTTGCCTTGCTGGAAGAGCAACCGATCGATGTCGATCAACTCGAGCAGCGCCTCGACGACGCCTCCGGGGACCGACGCCTGGACGTCATTCGCCGGCTCAAGCCCGACCACCAGCGGCGATTATTCGCCGCCTGCTCCGGGCGCACGGTCCGAACGACGGATCTCGTCCCCGATGATGCCACTCCACTTCAGGAGGTCATTCACCGGGGCCAGAATACGCTGCCCGTATTTCGCTCCTTCCAGAAGCGGTTTTGTCTGCCCAGCAAGGAACATCAACCGGATAACCGCCGCGTGTTGTGGGGCTACAACCATCAGATGTTCTCGGGAATGACCGGCCCCGGGTACTTCGTTGCCTACGATGATGAAGCGACCGACGAGGTCATCATCGACTATCGTGAATTGCCTCCCGAAAAGCCGAACGACTGGCCGACAATCATCGACAATAAAGCCAAACTGGGCCGCTTCGTCTACGCCGGAATGGTCGATCGGCTTCGACGGGTCAGCGACCACGTGACCATCGGTCGCGCCTTTAAATCGGAGCCCATGGATGCCTTCTTTACGCTCCTCCGTTCGTGACGGAAGCAATTGCCCACCGCAATTACCTTGAGTAGAGCTCCCGAATCCCATGGCCGATACTGAAGAGCGCTTCGACATCGAGGCCCGTCTCGAGACCCTGCCGAGCAAGCCGGGCTGTTATCTGATGCGCAACAAGCGGGGGCGCATCATCTATATCGGCAAGGCCAAAGACCTCAACAAGCGGGTCCGCAATTACTTTCAGGAAAGCGGCGATCCCCGGCCGTTTGTGCGCTGGCTTCCCCGGGTCCTGGGCGAAATCGAGACCATCGTCACGGCCAACGAAAAAGAAGCGCTGATCCTGGAAAACAACCTGGTCAAAAAGCACAAGCCAAAATTTAACGTCCAGCTCAAGGACGACAAAAACTTCCTGTCGCTACGAATCAACACCGACGACAAGTGGCCCCGGGTCTATTTTCAGCGCAACAATACCGACGGACCGGGCCGCCATTTCGGCCCCTACCACTCGGCGGGAGCCATCCGCAGGACCCGGAGGCTGTTGGACAAGCACTTTATGTTGCGGACCTGCCCGGACCACGTCATGAAGAATCGCTCCCGGCCCTGTCTGCAGTATCAGATCGACCGCTGCCCGGGTCCCTGCGTCTTCGACGTCGAGCGCGATGACTACATGGAGGATGTGGAGCAGGCGATCATGTTTCTGGAAGGCCGAGGCGACGAATTGGTCGACCAGCTCCGGCAAGACATGGAGCAGGCCAGCCAAGATCTCCAATTTGAGCGCGCCGCCCGCTACCGCGACCAAATCGAAGCCATCGAAGAAGTCCTGGAGCATCAGCAGGCCGTCGGCGAAAAACAGATCGACCAAGATGCCTTTGGGTATTACCGCAAAGGAGATCGGCTGACTGTCCAGGTCGTCATGATTCGCGACGGCCGCATGACGGGAGCTCGCGCCTTCTCATATACGGACCAGGAATTTCCAGATGAGGAGATTCTGTCGAGCTTTCTGAACCTGTACTACAACGCCGGCAATCACGTCCCCCGCGAAGTCCTGTTGCCCTTTGAACTCGACGACGGCGAACGCGAGGGCTTCGAAGAACTGTTGAGTGAACTCGCAGACCAGCGCGTCTACCTCAAGACGCCCCAGCGAGGCGCCAAAAAAGCACTGGTCGACACGGCCAACACCAACGCCGAACACTCCTTTGAGAAAGAGCACGCCGAAGAAGAACGGGTTCGCGATCTCCTCGAAAAACTGCAGCGCCGGCTCCAGCTCGACAATCTTCCGCGCCATATCGAGTGCTACGACATCTCCAATTTTCAGGGCCGTCAGATCGTGGGCTCCCGGGTCGTATTCAAAGACGCCGAACCCGATAAATCGGAGTATCGCCGCTACAAAATGCGGCTCCAGCAGGGACAGGACGACTTCGGCAGTATGCGCGAGATGCTCAAGCGGCGATTCCGAAAGGTCGCCCAGGCCGACGACGATCCCCCGGATCTGGTGGTCATCGACGGCGGCAAGGGCCAACTCGGCCAGGCCGGCGCCGTCCTCGAAGACCTGGGGCTTTACGACATCGACCTCGTCGCCCTCGCCAAGGCCCGCACCGACAAGAGCGGATTCGACGACCGAGAGGTCACCAAAAGCGCAGAGCGCGTCTTTTTGCCGGGGCGAAAAAACCCGGTGGTTCTCAAGCAAAATAGCGCCGAATTGTACCTGCTTCAGCGCCTGCGAGATGCGGCCCACGACTTTGCGATCGGCTATCACAAAAAATTGCGGCGCAAGCAGTCGCTGCGCTCCAGTCTCAATGAAATTCCCGGCGTCGGCCCCAAGACCAAACGCGACCTGTTGCGCCATTTCGGCAGCCTCAAAAAGATCAAAAAGGCCGACGTCGACGAGCTCAAGGAAGTCGACGGCATCGGCGCTACCACAGCGGGCACCATCTACGACTTCTTCAACCCCAACCCCGGTCCCCGGGCGTCGCAACGCGCCGACAGCGCTTCCGACCCCTGACACCTCGTCCACTGACCACGTGGTGCATCATCAGTGCCGATATGTTAGCCCTTTCGATCGAATTTGTTGAAATGACTTTGCCCGATCGCCGGTTAGATTCAAATAAGCGACCCCACCATTGCTCGACGAATCACTGTGCCGATATTCGTCGGCCATCACTTACCCATGGAGAATTGTTCATGTCCACAAGATTCGCTGTACTCGTTATTGGGCTCGTTGTGGCCGCCGGAATATCGCTGAGTGCCTGCTCTTCCTCGGAGCCGGTGCCCGATGAGCAGGACACCGAAACGCCGCAATACGAACCCGCCGAAGGCTCGGAATACGGCGGCTACGGTCCGTCCGAGGAATCGGAGCAATCCCAGAGCGATCCCCAACAAGAGCAGCCCCAACAGCAACAACAGCAACCCCAACAACAACAACAGCAACCCCAACAACAGCCCCAGCAACAACAACAGCAGGAAGGTCCGGCCGAATTGCCCCAGGCCACCGGCCCCGTCGCCACGGTCAACGGCGTCGAAATTGACGCCGACGAGTTCAACGAACAAATGGACATGGTCGAAGAACAGGCCGGCGGCCAACTCCATCAGCTTCCACCGCAATACGTCGAGCAGATGCAGACCGAGGTGTTGGACCAACTTATCCAGCAGCGTCTGATCGAAGATGCCATCGAAGACTCCGATATCGAGGTCACCGACGAAGAAGTCCAGTCTCGACTCGATGAGATCCGCGCCGAATTCGACGAAGCCGCCCAGCAGCAAATGGGCGATGATATGAGCTTTGACGACTACGTCGCCCAGATGGGCATGAGCCCTGATGAACTCGACGAGATCGTCGAAGAGACGGTGGCCATCGAAAAGATGTTGGAGGCCCGCGGCGAGGATATGCCCACCGATGAGGATATCCGCGAGTTCTACGACGACAACCCGGAGATGTTTACCCGGCCCGAATACGTCGAGACCCGTCAATTTATCGTCGATGTCGACCCCACCGCTGGCGATGATGAGTGGACGGAGGCCGAGGAGATCGCCGACGAGATCCGCGATCGCATCGCCGACGGCGAATTGACCTTCGATGAAGCCGAGCAAGAATACGACGACGTCCGTATCCAGGATGCCGACGTCCAGCGACAGCCCGAACAACAGCAGGGGATGGAGGGCATGGGCCAGCAGCCCCCACAGCAACCCGAAGAGCTCGAAGAGGCCGCGTTTGACGACCTCGATGACGGTGATATCTCGGCACCGATCCAGACTGGCGCCGGATGGTTGGTGGTCGAACGCGTCGAGCACCACGAAGAAGACATCGAGGATTTTGACGATGTCCGGGAACAGCTGGAGCGCGATCTGCGCAACCAGGCAATGCAGGAAGCTCTGCAGGGCTTTTTGAATGAACTTGAAGCCGACGCCGAGATCGAGCGTCACACCGAAAATATTGAGTAATCCTCCCTGTCGGCGCCCCTCGCTGGGAGGCGGCGCCGGCAGTTTCTCAAAAAAGGGCTTGGCAGTTTCGCTGCCGTCCGTTATAAAGGTGGATGCGAATGGAGTGTTTCGACGGCTGACGTCATTCCCCCCCAGGCCGTAGTCCGGGCGACGTTCCTACGGGCTCGTTATGTCGAAAGGCTCCGTTCCGCATATTTCTAGACGTACCCGTTGCCGTACCCCGCCTCCAGTTTGACCCTTTTCCCAGCCCCAACCCGGGGGTTGCCGACGCAGCACTTCACCGCCCACACACCCCTCGCAGACTTGACACTGCTGCGCGAAGTGCTTAGTGCTTTGCGTCGCTACAACAGATTGAAATCACTCTCCGTCCCCCCCTTTCGTTTCGAGGAGTTTTTATGAGCTCTCCCGTCCGCATTGCCGTCACCGGAGCCGCCGGCTCCATCAGCTACTCGCTTTTGTTTCGCATCGCCGCCGGCGAGATGTTTGGCCCGGACACCCCGGTCGAATTGCAGCTCCTCGAGATCACTCCCGCCATGGAGGCCCTGGAAGGGGTGGCCATGGAGATCGACGACTGCGCCTTTCCCCTGCTCGAAAAGATGACGCTCACCGACGACCCCAAGCAGGGCTTCGACGGTGCCAATGTCGCCGTCCTCGTCGGTGGCAAGCCGCGCGACGCGAGCATGGAGCGCGCCGACCTGATTCGCGGCAATGGGCCGATTTTCACCAAGCAGGGAGAAGCGCTCAATGAGGTGGCCGCCGACGACATCCGTGTCGCCGTCGTCGCCAACCCCTGCAACACCAATGCCCTGATCACCATGAACAACGCTCCCGACATCCCCGACGAGCGCTTTACGGCAATGACTCGACTCGACGAAAATCGAGCCAAAAGCCAGCTGGCGACCAAGGCCGATGTCCCCGTCAAATCAGTCACCAATATGGGCATCTGGGGCAACCATTCCGCCACGATGTACCCCGACTTCTTCAACGCCCAGATCGACGGCGCTCCGGTCACCGACAGCATCGACGAGGGCTGGCTTCGAGACCAGTTCATCCCAACCGTTCAGGGACGGGGCTCGGCGATCATCGAAGCTCGTGGCCAATCGTCGGCCGCCAGCGCCGCCAACGCGGCCCTCGATCACGTCCGAAGCTGGTTTAGCGAAACGCCCGACGACGACTGGCACGCCATGGCCATTCCGTCCACCGGCGACTACGGCGTCAGCGAAGGTCTCATCTTCTCGCTCCCCGTGCGCTGCGACGGTGAAGGCAACTACGATGTGGTCGACGATATCGACCTCAACGAATTTGCCCGCGAAAAGATCGAGACCACCGAAGCGGAACTTCTCGAAGAACGAGAAGTCGTCCAGGACCTGATCTGATCGACAGCTAACACGCCCACGCTGCAGACCAGGCCCGGCGCCACCCCATCGGTGGCGCCGGGCTTTTTTCGTGCTTTCCCAGTGGTTGCGCAGTCGCACTGACAAGTCGTGGAGTCACATTGACAACTGGCGTAATCGACGCCGGTTGTTACGTTTATTTCAGTTCATTCGCCAGCCACCACCAAGGGGGGAGCCGCTGGATGGCGTCGTCGCTCGATCCGGGGTATCCATGACGGGAGCGACGGCCAGGAGACCGCCTCCTCCCGGTTACCTCTCTGACGAGGGCCGGCCCATGCTCACATCCGAAACCCGCTCCCACGCTGTTTCCGAGCTCCAGACGACGCACTCCGAGCACTGGCGGTTTCGCCACGCCGCGATCACCGACGTCGGCCAGCGCCGCTCGGTCAACGAGGACTTCTTTTTGCTCCATCCCGACCGCGATCTCTACGTCATTGCTGACGGAATGGGAGGCCACGCCGCCGGCGATGTGGCCTCGCGGATCGCCGGCGAGACGCTGGCCGCCTATTTCGAGGAGACCGATATGCCGCGCCAGCCCGATAAGGGCAGTGAGGATAGCGAGTCGCTGCCCCACCATCTGGTGCAGGCCGTCAAAATCGCCAATACCGCCATCTTTGAACAAGCAGCCGAACGCGCCGATCGCCAGGGGATGGGCACAACCGTGGTGGTGCTGACGTTCTTCGGGGACCGCGCCTACTGGGCGCACGTCGGCGACAGCCGCCTGTATCGCTACCGCGATGGCACCCTTCGGCAATTGACGCGCGACCACTCCCTATTGGAACAGACCATCGAGCGCCATCAGATGTCTGGCGAAGAGGCCCGGCGTCTGAGCGACCAATTCCCCTACAAAAATGTACTCACCCGCGCCGTCGGTTCCCGATATCTCGTCGATGTCGGCGTCGACTCCGCGCCACTGGAGGATGGCGATCTCTTTGTACTGACCACCGACGGTGTCCACGACACCATCGACGACGGCCAGATCGCCACTGAACTCGAGGCCCATCGCCCAGACTGGGGGCGGGCCCTGGAATCAATCGTCGCCTGCGCAAATGGCACCGGTGGCCCCGATAATATCACCGTCGCCGGCGTCGAAGTCCGCCGTCGATAGCGCCCAATAGACCGACGGTACAGTTGCGAGCGTTGCACAACGGCTCATTGACCGATACAAACCCTCGACAAGTCGAGACGCTCATTTGTGCCATAGCCGTTGTGTGGAGTTGTCATGGGTTACAGGATCTTTATTTGCCGGGCCAATCGACCCGAGCAGGCCTCTCAGGATCCGATCAGTCTGGAGGAATGGAAGTCGGTGGTGCGAGATATCCCCGAGATGAGATTGTACGAGGGTGAAGACGCCCTGCCGCCGCATATCAAAGCTCCGGAGGCCAGCGAGGGAATGGCCCGTTGGGCCGGCCATCCGCGCTTTGAATCGGTGTGGTTTAACCATCAAGACGGCGTGGTCTACGTCGAGGGCTACGACGCCTACGTCAACATGCGCATGCGCGTGCTGGCCAACCGACTCAACGCCACCGTCATGGATAAAAACGGCCGCACATTTTAGGAGATTCTCGCCCTCTGGGGGGCGCGGCTGCAGAAGTACCGTCGACGCTCGTCGGCTGTGCAGTTATGGTAATCGTCGCACGCTCGACGGCTCCACCTCGCCTCTGTACGGCACAGGCTGATCATGAATTCAGCACTCTCAAAGCCGGTGGCCATCATCGGTGCCGGAAGCTCCGGACTGGCCGCTGCCCGCGCCTTCCTCGCCCAGGGATTCGATGTCGAAATTCTGGAGCGCGAGGACGACATCGGCGGCAATTGGAATTACGGAAAACCGAATGCGCGGGTCTATGAATCGACGCACACCGTGTCGTCGAAGCCCTTTACGCAGTATCCCGATTTTCCGATGCCCGACGAGTTTCCGGACTACCCACACCACACCGAGATTCTCCAATACCTGCGTCGGTACTGCGAGCACTTCGGTCTCGGCCAATATATCCAATTTCAGACAGAAGTCGTCGACGTCTCCCGACCCGACGGCGATCGGGGTTGGAAGGTCACAACCCGCGATCGGATCAGTGAGCATACGAAGACAGCGCATTATCGCGCAGTTGTGGTGGCCAATGGCCACAACTGGTCGCCGAAAACCCCGGAGTTTCCCGGCCGCTTCGATGGCGAGATCATCCACTCCTCGGAGTACCGCGAACCGTCGATCCTGGAAGGAAAAAACGTCTGCGTCGTCGGCGCCGGCAATACAGGGTGCGACGTGGTCGTCAAAGCCGCCGAGCACGCCAACCGGGCGCTCCATAGCACGCGTCGCGGCTACTGGTATGCCCCGAAATTTGTCTTCGGCAAACCCGGCGACCAGATCTACGACATGCTGTTGACGCTCCGACTTCCACCGCGAGCAATCCAGTCACTGATGGAGGCCACGGTGCGACTGACCGTCGGCCACCCCACAAAGGCCGGTCTGCCCCGGCCCGACCATCGCTTCCTGGAGACCCATCCGGTGACCAATGAACTTCTGATTCACTACGCCAAACATGGACGCATCGAAGCCCGCCACAACATCGCCGAATTCGACGGCAGCGATGTGGTCTTCGAAGACGGCCGGCGCGACGCGGTGGACCTGGTGGTATTGTGCACCGGCTATCACATCGCCCTGCCCTTTCTGGACCGCGACTACTTCGACGTCCAATACGACCGGCCTCGGACCTACCTCAATGTCTTTGCCCCCGATGAGGACGACCTCTTTTTCGTGGGCTTTATCCAGCCCGACAGCGGTCAGTTCAAACTTGTGCATTGGCAATCGGTGGCCGCCGCTCGCTACCTTCGCAGTAAGGCCATCGATCCCGAGGCCGCCCAGCAATTCGAGGAGCGACGCAACCGCCACATTGGCGACCGCGCTGACGGCGGCATCGACTACAAGGGCTCGTCGCGCCACTTTCTGGAAGTCCAGCATATGGACTACCTCCGGGAATTGGCAGACGCCATCGAGACGCTCGGGAATCACCGCCGATAACAACCGCGCTGTGCTCCGTCCCGCGCTGTTAGAAGCGGTCAAAAAAAGCAGACCGAGGCTCGGCGAGATGATTTGTTTGGCATCAAAGCGATCAAACGTAGCCCTATCCGTAGGATAAGGTGAGGCTTGAGCGCGAAGAAGCCGGACCAATCAGCCGGCGAATGCCGATGGGAGACTTTTTTGACCGCTTTTTCGATCGAACTTCTGTTGTTGTGAGCCATTCGATGATGAACCTATTTTCGCTGCCGACGCCGGATATCGACGTATTGCGCCCCCTGGAGTGGATTGCTCCCCCGAAACCGGTGTCTCGAGAAGTGCTACATGTCAGTGCCGACTCCGATGCCGGCGACGGCGCCGGATCGCCACCGCCGCTGCTATTCGTCCACGGGGCATCGATGGGCGCCTGGGCCTGGCGTGAATACTGGATGCCGGAAGCAGCATCGCGCGGCTACGACACCTACGCCGTCAGCCTCCGCGGTCACGGCCGCAGTGATGGACACCGACGCCGCAACCGATGGATGATGCGCGACTACGTCCACGACGTCCTGCAGACGATCGTCGAGCTTCCGGCGCCGCCGGTGCTTATCGGTCATTCGATGGGCAGTGTGGTCGTGGAGCGCGTCGCCGCTCGCTACCCGGCAGCGGCGGCCGTGTTGATGGCGCCTGCCGGTGATCGAAATGGGCTTCGAGCCGCGGCACGTATCGCCCTCCGTCACCCCACAGACGTCCTGAAAAGCCTGGTGGGCCAATCAATCCCACCGCGCCACGAGTACCTTTTTTCGCGACACACGGATCGCCACCAGACGCGCTCAAAGCGGGCTCAGACACGAGCTCCCACGGCACTTAACCAGTACGAATTGCTCGCCCCCAAGCGGCGTCCGGCGGTCCAGTGCCCACTGATTGTGGTCGGCATGGAGTGCGACGCGTTGGTCTCTGCCGGCACCGTGGAATCCTTTGCCCGGCGGCGCAACACGGAGGCCATCATCATTCCCCGCGCCGGCCACACACCGCATCTCGAACCCCAATTTTGGCGCCCGGCCCTCGATATTGTTCTGGCCGCCGTTGAATCGACGCTCGACCAGGTCGTAAACTGCTCGCGATAGTGCTGATTTGTACCCAGTCTCGCCTCGCGGTAGTCTGCGATAAGACGCGTTGGAACTCGCCGTATCTGCAGGATATCTCTCTATGCAATTGTCTGACCCTGAGTTTCAACTCGGTCAACTGGCCCTTGCACGGGGTATGATCGATCTGAACCGCCTGCTCGATTGCGCCTGCCGTGCCGGAGCCCACGGCTCGGCATCGCTCGACGAATTACTCGTGGAGTCCGGCATACTGAAACCATCGCAGGTCGAACGACTGCACCGAGACCTCGGTCAGATGGACGACGCCGAGCTTCAATCCGTTTTCGACCAGGGCGATACTATCGCTCTGGAGTCGGTGGCCGAAAATAGCCGCCGACACTCCCGAACCTTGATCGACCAATACGCGGACTCCATCGCCGTCGCTCAAACCGTTCAGACCCCGCCGCCATCGGAGCAATCCGACGACGCCGCCGGAACAGATACCCAGACGGTCATCTCCGCCCTTCGCGACCCCACACGGCGCTACGACATCATCGACGAACTTGGCCGCGGCGGTATGGGCAAGATTTTGCGGGCTCACGACCAGCTTCTGGACCGCCAGATCGCGCTGAAGACACTCCTGCCGGATACATCGGTCCAAAATCCCAAGCAGCGGCTGGTCGCCGAAGCCCGTCTGACAGGTCGACTCGAACACCCCAGTATCGTCCCGGTCTACGAACTCGGCGATCTGCCCGGAGAAGAGCCCTATTACACCATGCGCGTCGTCCCGGAGCACAGCCTCCGGGCGACCATCGACGAATTGGGCGACGACGACGGCGATGCCCCGTCGATGCTACGGCTCGCCCAGATCCTCCGCCAGGTCTGTCTCGCCGTTCAATTCGCCCACGAAAAAGGCGTCGTCCACCGCGACCTCAAACCCGAGAATATCCTGCTCGGAAAGTACGGCGAGGTCTTCGTCATCGACTGGGGTATCGCCAAGGTCCTATCCCGCGCCGAAGGCGTACCGAGCCCGACGACGGCTGACGAAAACGCCGCCGGCTCCGTCGTTGGAACGCCGCAGTATATGGCGCCGGAACAGGCCCGTGGCGACCACGACAACATCGACGAACGCGCCGATATCTACGCGCTGGGAGCCATTCTCTACGAATTGCTGACGCTGACCCCCGTATTCTCCTCCAAGCACGTCATGGGTCTGCTTCTGTCGACGATCCAGGACCCCCCTGACCCTCCGTCGGAACGGGCGCCCCGACGTTCGATCCCGGAACCACTCGAAGAGATCTGCCTGCAGGCGATCTCCAAAGAGCCCGCCGACCGCTACCCATCGGCGAAGGCGCTGGCCGACGAATTGGGCCTTTATATCGAAGGTGTCAAAGACCGGGAGCGCAACGAAGAGCGGGCCCGCGAACTCATCGACGAAGCCCGCCGGGCCCGCGACGACTACCGACAGAGTAAACGGCGACTCGAACAGGCCGTCGAGGAGCGCAATGAATTGCGGACGTCGACCCCTGGCTGGGCCGACGAAGAACAGCGATCTGAACTGTGGGAACTGGAGGACCGAGTCGAGGATTTGGAAATCGAAGTGGAGCGCGAATTCGGCCGCACCACCCGGCTCCTCGGCCAGAGCCTCGGCCACCACCCGCTCGACGAGGCCCACGACGCACTGGCCTCGATGTACTGGCAGCGCTTCGTGCAAGCTGAGCGGCGCGGCGACCGCCAGATGGCGGCCCACTTCGAAAACCTGGTTCGCCAACACGACACCGGCGCCTTCGTCGATCGGCTCGACGGCCGCGCCCACCTTTGCATTGAAGCCGACCCTGGTCACACCGAATTGAGGCTGACGCGCATCGAAGAACACCACCGCAGGCTGGTGGAGCAGCAGGCCGTGGCCACCTCCCGCAATACACTGAGCATCGAGGGGTTGCCCCACGGGCGGTACCGCATCAACGCCGAAGCTGATGGCTACGTCCCACTGCAACTGCCCGTCGAACTGGAGCGACTCGAAGATCGCACCATCGAACTCAAAATGTGGCCTCGCGACGCCGTCCCCGAGGATCTCGTCGTCATTCCCGCCGGCCCCTTTCGCACCGGCCCCCCCGACGAATTCGGGATGGAGAGCCAAACCGAGGAATTGCCGAGTTTCGCCATCCAGCGCACGCCGGTGACCTGCGGCGAATATCTGGAATTCCTCAACGATCTGGCCGCCGACGACCTCGCTCACGCCCGCCAATACGCCCCGCGGACTCGTGACGACGCGGAATCGTACTTCCCAATCGAAGACGGGCAATTTACCCTTCCCGAATCCGACCCGGAGGGCGACGCCTGGGAGATGGACTGGCCGATCTTCATCGTCAATTACCACGACGCCAAGGCCTACGCTCAGTGGCGGTCGCAACGCGACGGCCACGATTACCGCCTGCCGACCAATCTGGAATGGGAAAAAGCGGCTCGCGGTACTGACGGTCGGCTCTACCCCTGGGGCTCGCACTTCGATCCCTCGTTTTGCCGGATGCGCGACTCCAACGCCGACAAACCGATCCCCGCCCCGGTCGGCGACTATGATGCCGATTTTTCTCCTTATGGCGTCTACGACATGGCGGGCAATATCTGTGAGTGGACATGTTCACGGGATTTTGATTCACCTGAGGACTATATCCTCTGTGGTGGCTCCTACGACTCGATCGCACTCGCTTGCCGACTTCACTGGTATCAAAGCAGCCCCCCTTTATTTCGACACGGTCATTATGGTTTTCGACTCGCCCTCGATCTCGGTGACCGCGACTGATCACTCGGACTCCACAAAATTGAAAACCAAATTTCCGTACGCTAGGGTTTTGACGTACTCAACCCCAATTGACTCTCCACTGATGAGAGATTCCGATGATGATTCGCCGCCTCCAAGTCAATCTCGCCCGTGCCACAAGACTCGCCGCAGCCGCCCTGCTCGTTTTGGCTCTCGCATCCTGTGCCGACGACGACCGCAACGGCGAGCCGACCGTCGAAAACGACAATGACAACGGCGGTGCCGTCAACACCGGAAATTCCCAGGCCAATGGTAATAATGACGTGACCGACTGGGACGGAACTCCCCCGTGCATCTTCAATACCGACGCCAACGAATGCGACGCGCCGGCGTCACTGGAAGCCGGCGACGGGGAATTTATCGACGACTCCTTCGTCGGACTGCCGAAATGCACCGAACAGTCGTTTTGGTTGTGGTACGATCTCGATGAACAAGACAGCGAATTATTTGGAGACAATACGGAAGTCGTCTACGTCGCTCCCAAGGCCCGTGCGGACCGCACTGTCGAAATCGACGAGATGCCCACTGGACCCGACACCGGAGAAGTAGGCGAAACACCGTCCAATCCCGTCTCGATCGATGAATTGGACGTCGACTCCGACACACCGACCATTGTCTCGCTGCTGCCCGGCACTCATCGGCTCGACCGCAACCTCGAGCTCGACGGTCCCCTCATCTTTTCGGGCGGCTGTGCGGAATCGACGACGCTGAATATCGCCGATTCGGGGTCTCTGCATCTGCGTGACGGTCCCATGACCGTCGTATCGGGACTGACTATCGGCGCCGCGGACACTGACGGTCCGGCTCTGCACATCGAAGGCGCCTCCACGGCGGTCGTCACCAATAGTCGCATCGAAGGCGATGGCTCCTCTGCGGGCCTCGCCCTCACTGATGTCGATCAGGCAACCGTACTGCACTCGATCATCGCCGATTCCAGCGACGGACTGGTCGTCGATCAGGCCGACACCGTCATTCGGCAGACCGTCTTTCGCGACAACACGCGCCACGGCCTGCATCTGAAGCCGAATTCTGGGCTGGCCGATTCCTTCGCCAATTCCGTCGTCGTTGACACCTCGATCTTCGACGCTCGACAAGCCTCGGCGGACGACGCCTCCGTGGGCATTCGCGCCGAAGCCTCGTTGCTGGGTCTCCGGGACTCCACAATTCGCGAACACCGGCGTGACTCGTCGGAGCAAGTCGCCGCCGGAATTGCGGCCTCCGCAAGCTACCTCCGCGTCCACGGCCATTCCACCATCGAATCTACCGATGGGCCTGGAGTGTGGACCGAGGAGAGCCGGCTTTGGGTTTCGGATGACACACGAATCTCGGAGAATATCCGTGGAATTGTGACACGGCGAAATCACGCAAGCCTCGACGAATACTTTGAATCTTCTTCTACCGATTTTTCCGACGAAAACCCTCTCTTTGCCCCCTCCCTTTCACTCCGCGAAGCAGTACCAACAGACGCTAACTTGGCCTTAGAAGACGATACACTGTTCCCCGGCGATTCATTGATCCCTGGTGGCACGTGGATTCCCGGTGGCACATGGATCCCCGGTGGCACATGGATTCCCGGTGGCACATGGATCCCAGGAGACGTCCTCTTTGGACCAGAGGCGACCCTCGATGAACAGGACCTCTTTCCCGACGAATACTACGACGCCGACGATTACAGTTCGCGGTTCAATGGCGATGTTTCAATTCCCGGTGGCACCTGGGTGGAAGGAAACACAACATTCCCCGGCGGTTCCGCCGGGCCATTCTCGCCGGCCGCTCGCGACATCGACGACGCCGACGTCTGGTCCGTCGCCGCCGTCACCGGCGATGTCGAAATCACCAATAATATGGAGGCCGGAATCGATGCCGAGAATACGGGACTGGTCATCCACGGAGCGACCATTGAGGATTCCCAGCCAATCAGTGGCGGCCCGACGGCCATGACACTTCCCGAGCCCGCCCACGGCATCGCCGCTGAAGAGCCACCCTTTATGCATATCAGCCACAGCGATATCGAGGACAACGCCGGCGCCGGAATTTTTGCCACTGATCTACCGGAGCCGGTCTCCGATCCCGATACACCCCCCTCCGGTCTACTGCTCTACGAGACATTGGTGGCTGGAAACGACAACGCCGGCTCGATTCTCTGGAACGCCGAAGAAGTCGGCGGCGGCTCCGTGCTGTCGTCGTACTTTATTCTCAACAAGTCGGCGGGGATGGCCGCCTCGACTCAGCGGCTGGTCATTGCAGACTCCGATTTCACCCACAATTTCGCCACCACTGATGATACGGACGACGAACTCCCGATGGCTGACGGACTCCAACTCAACAACTTTACGGGATCGGCCTTCGATAATTTCTTTTATGCCAACGGACGCTACGGCTGTTTGCTGACCGAAAGCAGCAGCTTGGCCGGCGAAGAAATCAACAGCCTTGCAGTCAACAACGAGTGGAATCTCGACGATAGCAACGAAGGCCTCGGCGGCCTTCGCCTCCGCTCGGAGCTGGAAGGTACTACTCCGGCCTTGACCGATGGAGACCGAGACGACCTGAAGCTGTCTCCACTTCCGGCTCCTTAAACGACCAGCAGCTATCGGGCTTCACCGACACAAGGTAGTGCGCCGACGGCGAGTTTCGACTCGCCGTCGGCCCTGACGCTATCCGATCTCAACACAGATTTTCCCCAGGTGGGACCCACTGGCCATGTATTCGAAGGCCTGTGAAACGTCGTCGAGCGAAAACACCTCATCGACGACGGGACGCATCTCGGTGTGGGCGATGGCGCGGTTCATGCGCTGAAACATCTCGCCGTGGCCGACGATCACGCCCTGGATGCGGATATTCTGCATCAAAACCGGGATGATATTGAACTCCTCAACACCGCCGGAGAGTACGCCGATAAGGCTTATCTGACCGCCGATGCGGACCGCGCGAACCGACTTCTGGAGCGTCTGGGCGCCGCCGACTTCCACCACCAGATCCGCCCCCCGTCCGCCGGTGAGCTCGTTGACGGTTTCGCCCCAGCTTTCGTCGTCGGCGTAGTTGATGACCTCATCGGCACCGAGTTCGCGGGCGATTTCCAACTTATCGTCACTACTGGAGGTCACGATGACCCGGGCGCCGATCATGGCACCGAATTGGACGGCAAACGTCGAGACCCCACCGGTCCCCAGTGTCAGAAGCGTATCACCGGCTGTCAGCCCTCCCTGTTCGACGACGGCATTCCAGGCCGTCACCGCCGCACAGGGCAGCGCGGCCGCCTCGGCATCGGTCAAGTGCTCCGGGACTTCGACCACGGACTCCGAATCGACGACCATCTCTTCGGCCAGCGTCCCATCCAAGGGACCGCCGAGGGTGGTCTTTAATTTGGACTTTGTCGGTTCTCCGGACTGCCAGCCCTGGGCAAAGCTCGGCGCCACCCGCTTGCCGATCCACTTGTCGTCGACACCATCTCCGACATCGACGACCTCGCCGACGCCATCGGAGCACGGAATCAGTGGAAGCTCCTGATTGGGATTGTACATCCCCTGGATCATCAGGTAGTCGCGAAAATTCAGCGACGCGGCCTTCATCTTCAACTTCAATTGACCGGGCCCCGCCGACGGCGACGGCCGCTCCACACAACGGAGATGTTCCAGGCCGAATTCATGTTCGATAACCATTGCTTTCATCAGTTGACCTCGATGCACGTAATTTCAATGATATCTCAACGGTGCCAAAATTCGGCGGCCATCGCAGGGCGCCACAGACACCACAGCTTGTCAGCAGCCAGAATGTGAAAACTTTATAGGATGCTCAATCGCCGAATGTTTCCCCTCGGGGAGCCTTCAACTACCAACCAGGGAGATCCCATCGATGAGTACCCGAACCCTGACGCTGGACGACCAACTATATTCCTATCTTCAGGGCAACTCGCTGCGCGAGCCGCCCGCCTTTCGGCGCTGTCGGCTCGACACCGCAGAATTGCCGATGAGCAATATGCAGATTGCTCCCGAACAGGGGCAATTCTTACACTTTCAACTAAAACTACTGGGCGCTCAAAACGCCATTGAACTGGGCTCATTTACCGGCTACAGCGGATTGTGGCTCGCCTCCGCCCTCCCCAGTGACGGCTGCCTTCTGGCCTGTGACATCAATGAAGAGTGGACCTCCAGAGCGCGCCACTACTGGGAGGATGCCGGCGTGATGGATCGCGTCGAATTGCGTCTGGCGCCGGCCATCGAGACCCTCGACGAATTGGTGGCCAGCGAGGCGTCAGACCACTTCGACTTCGTATTTATCGACGCCGACAAGGAGATGTACGACAACTACTACGAACGAGCCCTGACACTGCTTCGCCCCGGAGGTCTTATCGCCATCGACAATGTATTGTGGAATGGCAAGGTCGCCGACGGCTCCGTCGACGACCCCGATACCGCCGCCATCCGCCAGCTCAACGAAAAGATCCACAACGATGATCGCGTCGATCTGTCGCTGGTGCCCGTCGGTGACGGTTTGACATTGTGCCGAAAACGCCCGTGATCACTGGTCGCTTTCGCTGGACTCGCCGTCACCACCGTCTTCCGGTTTGACGAAGCGCAGTGTCATTCGGTCGCTTTCCCCGATGTCTTCGTAGTGCTGAGCCTCTTCAGCTCCGCCGCGAAGCGTGGGGGGAAGCGTCCACACGCCCTCTTCGTAGTCCGCGGTATCATCGGGATTGGCGTTGATCTCAGAAGCTTCATCGAGCACAAAACCGGCGGCCTCGACCTCTTCGATCACAAAGTCCTCGGCGAGATACCCGTCATCGGCCGTCTCGTCGGGGTCGGCCCCCTCCGGCGCCCGGTGTTGAACAACGCCGAGCACTCCGCCGGGCTCGAGCACATCGTAAAATGCCTCCAGTGCATCTTCGAGCACATCGGAGCCATACATATTGTGGAGATTGCGAAACGTCAGCACCATCTGTACTGATTCCGGTTCGCCGAGTTCGATCACTTCCACCGGTGCGAAGGTCCCGGTCTGGACATCTCCGAGAATCTCGCGTTGGTCATCCAGAAAGTCCAGATAACTGGTGGTGATGCGAGTCCGATAATCCTCCGGGTCATCTTCGTCGATCTCGAAGATACCGGCCGTCAGCGAACCATCCTGGGAGACCACCGGTGCCAGAACTTCGGTATACCAACCACCGCCGGGCCAGACCTCGACGACATCGAGTTCCGGTTCTACGCCGAAAAACGTCAGCGTCTCCACCGGGTTCCGGTGCTGGTTGCGAGCGATATTTTCTTCCGAGCGGTGCTCGCCGTCGGCGGCCTCGCGGAGCAATGTCTCCGCATCTTTGGCCTCATCGTCATACTCATCGTCATACTCATCGTCATACTCATCATCGTACTCATCGTCATCAACGGCGTCGTCGAGATCGTGCTCGGATTCCGAGATTTCCTCGGCGGACTCCGTCTCCAACTCGTCATCACCAGTGGTCTGCGGGCTGGCACAACCGGCAGCCAACGCGGTGGCCAATAGGGCGACTAAAATCGATCGATACTGGATAGTCACTTGTCACTCCTGTTCTCGTTCGTAATCTTGCGTCGAACAACTGTCCTTCGATGACCTGTCTGTAGCAAAATCCGCTACGGCAACCAACATCACAGCCTGTTACGTCGTATATTCCACCGACTGGAGTTCGAAGATCATGGAACGCAGTAATGATATTTTGTCCTATTGGTTTGGCTCTCCGAACACCGTCCACAACGGCGATATCGAAAAAGAAACCCTGTCTCGGTGGTTCACCGGCGGCAGCGAAGTCGACCGTCAGATAGAGGAGCGATTTCAACCCGATCTGCAGCGGGCTGCAGCCGGTGAATACGCCGAATGGACCGACGCCCCGGAGACCATGCTGGCGCTGATCATCGCCCTCGATCAATTCAGTCGGAATATTCACCGCGGTACTTCCCAGGCCTTCGCCCACGACGATCAGGCGTTGGAACACGCGCTGGATGCAATCGATATGGGACACGACCAACAGGTCGCTCCCATTGCGCGGGTCTTCTTCTACATGCCACTGGAACATGCCGAACAACTCGGCCATCAGCAGCGCTGCGTGGCGCTGATGGAAGCACTCATCGACGAGGCGCCCGACGGACAACAGGACCTCTTTGAGGAATTTGCTGACTACGCCCGTCAACACCGCGATGTCATTGATCGGTTTGGCCGCTTTCCGCACCGCAATCAAATACTGGGTCGGGAATCGACGGACGAGGAGTTGACCTACCTTGAAAACACAGATCACGCCTTTGCCAGCAACTAAAATAATGCGGGCCAAAGACCGGCTCCGGACAGGTTGTGTCGTATGCTGTTGATCACAACCAACAAGCAGCAATCAGGGGCTACGCCTCGCCGCTGCCGTCGTCGTCCCGTTGGGTAGCGACCAAATCTCTGGCCCATTCGACGATTTGTTCGGGGGCACTCTGGCGGGCCAGTTCGAGACTGGTCTGGAACATGGATTCCATGTCCGGAGCCTGAACGCCGTGTGCGCGTACGTATTCTTCGACGACCGTTGCTCTGGCACACCATTCATCCCAATCGCCACGCGCCGCCGCACAGGGCATGGAAGCCAGCGCCAGGTAGACGGTCTGTCGGTTCGCGGCCCGCTCCTCGAGATACTCCTCGACTCGGCCCAAGACATCGGCGGCTTCCCCATAGCGCTGTTGTTCCACCAGCGCCATTGCCAGATTCAGGCGCGCTGTCGGAGTCAATGACGGGCGGTGGCGCTCTGTGATTTCAATGGACGCACCGTACGCCGCCGTGGCATTCTCCCATCGTTGCTGGCGTCGATAGACTTCGCCGAGGTTGTTGTGAAGTCGGCTCATAGGAACCGCCCCCAAATCGACGTCGGAATTGACGAGGCCCAGCAAAATAGCTTCCGCCGCCTCCGTATCGCCTTTTCGCATCAGCACCGAAGCCTCGCCGCGCAACGCCTCGGCGCGCCCCATCTCGTCATCGAGTTCATCGAATAGCTCGCAGGCCCGTCGATAGGTCTGAATCGAATCATCGAGCTCACCGATTTCTCGTTGACGCGAGCCGCGACGCAATTCGGTGCGCGCCAGCCCGCGTCGATCCCCATGAGTTTGATGGTGCTCTCGCGCCCGCTCCAAATGGACCTTCACGGCCGACATATCGCCGCCCCGAAATGCCAGCCCACCTTTTAGCCACAGGATAGGACCCAACAACTCCGCCTCGTCTTCGGCCCGAAGGTGCTCCTCGACGTAGTTGACTTTTCGCCGAGCCGCCTCTCGATCACCGAGTGCGTGCAGCGCCCAGGCTTCGCGCAACACACCTCGTAGTCTTCGCGGATCCGATGTCTCCAGGTCCAGCTGATCGCAGGCCTTCGTATAGCGCGACTGCAAGACCAGAACCTGTCGGATGTCATCGTGGTTTCCACGACGCCGACTACCTATGAGCAGCGGCTCCAGGGCCTCTTCGAAGTCTCCGGCCTCAAAACGATGAATTCCGACCCGTTCCGGAGCGATCGCCTGTGCTGGCGCGTCGGCCTGCTGTTCGTCGATGACGGCACCGCACACTCTGTGGACCCGCTGAATCCGCTGTTGCTGACGACATTGTCGCAGCAGTGCCTCGCGAAACGAACTTTGATTGAAGACAAAACCGTCGGCCCGCGCCAACTCGTCGGCCGCCCCATGAGCAAATAATCCGCGGACCAACAGTCGCGGGATCTGAATCTCGAGTCGATGGCAAACTCGCTCCCATTCGTCGAATACCACTTCCGTTCCCAGTACAGCCGCGACCTCCAGAGCCCGGAGCGCTCGCTGACGCCGCCGGGGCCCGAATTGCGAGACGAAATGCTCGACACTTCGCTCCCCGAGCTCGGTCAATCCAGCAGGCAGCTGCACATCCCTTTCGTCACTCAACGCCAGACGGCCGGATTCATTGTCCGACCACATCAATTCCTCTCGCTCAATCCAATCGCGCAGAAGCTGCACCGCAAAGAGCGGATTGCCCGCTGCCCGCCGGGCAATCTCGTGAGACAACCGCTGTTCGAGAGGGGCCAATCGGTCGATCAGCTCCAGCATCGATGGCTTGTTCATCGGCTCGATCCGAAGTTGCTCCACGTCATCCCGTTCACTCAACTGATCGAGTTGAACCCTCTCAATCGGTCGGTCCACCAATGCTTCTCGATGAACTTCGACGACCACCAGCACTGGCAAGTCCAGCGGCGTCGACAACACCGCTTCACACCAATCCAGAGTCGCACTGGCCCAGTGTCCGTCGCCGACCCGCAAGATCAGGGGCCGGCGTCGGCACAGATGCTTGAGCATGTCGATTCCGACGACATCATCATCGGGGACTTCCACATCGATATCGTCGTCGGCAGTCAGCCAACCGGACCACTGATCGATGGCCTCGTCGTCGACGTCCATACCCCGGACATCGAAGTAATTTACAATACCGGCCCGGCATGCCGATAGCGGGTTCGATGAACAGCCGAAATGCCGACCGAACATCGCCGCCGGCCCATCCGCCGGGCCCGGCATCGAGCTATGCGTTGCTCGAAGCACACCTGCCAGTCCCTGCTCAAGGGCCCGGCGCTCCAGCCAGGTCGCCAGTCGACCGCCGCCCAACCCACGGGCGCCATCGATGACAACCCCGCGAGCCTTACCGGTTGCGTGAACACTGTGAAGGGCGCCCCACAACTGCTGGCGAATGTCTTCACGCCCGGTCATTGGCGGCGTTCGAAATCGATACAGATTCGAATAGCGCCACCACATCTCGGAGACGTGGCTGTCGTCGGGTTCGGCGGCCCGCGGATCGACGGGCATCGACACACTTCGGCGACAAGCCCCGCTACCTCCACCCTCAATACTCTCCAGCGCCGCCCGCGCGTCAGCTGCCAATTCGAAACGATCTGCTGGATCGGCATTCGTGCTCAATGCGATCCAGTCCCGGATCTCGCCCTCCAGATCTAGCTGCTCGATGACACCGGCCGGTCCATCCTCCGCCGACTGCCGCTCAAGCCACTGCTCTGTCAGCACTCCCAGACTGTAAACATCGCTCCACGCCCCGATCTCGGAGGGTCGACCATACCGAACTTCTGGTGACTGAAACGCAGCTCGACCGTCGATCTTTAGGTCTGACGACAGCATCCCAAATTCGTGAACACGAAGCCTCCGTTCGCTGCCGTCGAGGCGGTGAACCGTAAGTCGGTCCGCGTCGATGCCGGTGTGAAATAGGTCATGAGCATGGCCGTGACCTACCAATTCCAGCGCCCGGCCAAGTAATTTTGAGAACTCTCGCCAATCTAGCCTGTCCAGTACCGACGACAACGCCACTTCGCCCTCGACACGATGGCTGACGATGTAAAAGTGATTCTCATCCTCTATCCATCCTGCATCGAGCACCGGTACAATACCGATGTCGCTGAGACCTGCGACCTGTCGAACTCGCTCTCGATAGTCATCAGCATCACAATGACTCAACGGAATTTTCCGCAATCGAATTGGCGTCTCCGTCTGTTCGTCAAACCCCTTCCACAGCAACTTTGAGTCTGGATTGGACGACGGTTCCAATTTGTACGACTTGAATTTCACGTTGACGCTCTCCTGGGTACTGACCGTAGCTGATTATTTCCTATGCCAATTCGGCGTTCGAGGAGGCTCGCCGCCAGTTTAGTTGAATAAGAAGCGCTCAAAAAAGCGGACCGATCACCCCAAAAGTATTCGGTCGCTACGCCCCAAGGGCACTTCTTCGCTTTGCTCAGGGCGCATCAAGAAGCCGGACAAATCAGCCGGCGAATGCCGATGGGAGGCGTTTTGACCGCTTCTAAAAAATCGTATCCTATTTTGAGCAGTAGTCGACGTCGCCCCAAGACACACAACACAGGAGTTGCGTTCCATTATTCTACGTCCGATCGGTCACCAACGACCGCACTGACGATGATCGACCTGTGAAGCACCGAATTGACGTCCCTATACTTCACGGTATACCGTCAGCCCACCTTTTTTGATAGTATCCCCCTTTCTCGACTTCAACTCTGGGAGCATATCATGAGCTCAACACAAGAATTGATCGATCGCCTCAATACTGCGATGGCCTGGGAGCTGGCAGGGTCGATCCAGTACTTGCAGGCCGCCGTCATGGTCACCGGCGATGCCCGTGAGATCTACGGCGAATTCTTCCAGGAATCCAGTGAAGAAGCGCGGGAACACGCCGAACTGGTGGGCAATAAGATCAGCGCCCTCGGTGGAGTTCCCACCGTAGAACCGGAGCGAATTCGGCAATCCGCCGACATCGACGGCATGCTCGAGGCAGCGCTGAAGCTCGAACGCGACGCCCTCGAGGCCTGGGAAGCAGCCCATGAAGTCGCCGACGCCGCCAATGCCGGCACACTCTTTTGGATCGAGGAGCACGTCGCCGAGGAACAGGACCACGTCGACCACCTCGAGAAGTTGACCGAAGAGATCGAATTTGCTTCTTCTGATATCGACGATTCCTCGAAGAAATCCGGCTGAACCAGTTCCACGCGGGCCGTACCTGCGGTGACCTGTCAACGACAGTGACGGTACGGCCCAGCTCACTATTTTTTTGGTTTCCCTTGACCAGAAAATGAAATCCATTATCAATATCGTTGAAAATGCGTATCAACACCATGTTTTCGCGACAACGCCCTGAGCCGGAGTTGACGGTAGTAAGCTGTAGCATCGAGGGCACATTGGGCACGCGCCTCACGGCAGCTCCAGCGCGTTCTCAATGCATCAGACACACCGTCAACGACTGCTCCAGGTGTCGTACTTCAGACGAGTGAGGCCACATGACCTTTGAAAAACACCTCGGAAACCTACTCGGCGCCGACGACGATTCGCGAGTTCAACTCGTCCAGGTCGGCGACTCCGGCGATACCCCGACCCTGGAGCTTCGTCTGGAACACCATGCCGGCGAGCTCGGCTGGCAGACCCATCGACGTATTCGGCTCGCCCCCGGACAAATCGGAGCCCTGCGCGATGCCCTGAATCTCATGGACCCCGATGCCCGCGACTCCCGGCATCCGGGCCCAACAGAAGACAGCTTTCCGGACGATAATGTCATCGAATTGACGACTCTCAGAAGACATGGCTCGTGACCAAACCCACCCATTTTTCACCGTCATCATGGCCTGGGAGTGATGTAGGAAGCACGACAACCCACAAAAAAACGCGCCCCGAAACGAGGCGCGTTCCATTGCGACGACGGGTACATCATTCAATAAATCTTGTTGCCGTCCTCGTCCTTGGGCGGACATTCCTCCCCTCGGATATCCGTCGCGTAAATCGGAAATTTGAGACTGGCCGATGAATCTGCAAAGCGAGTCATTTTCCCGTCTTCCCAGTACAGATCGTAGACCGTGAGTTTGAACTGATACTCTCCGGCCTCGCCGAGGGGCACGACGGCACACTCCTTGGCCGTCGAATTGTCATCCAAGAGGTACTCATCGTAGTCCTCGAAGTCACAGCTTCCGTCACAAAACGAATGGGGATCACTGGTCTGGATTTCGGTCAAGAGCTCCGGTCCTCCGATGTGCTTCCACTCAAATTCGATGGGATCGCCGTCGGGATCGCTGGCCGTGGCGCAGACCTTGACCTCCGTGCATTCGTGCTGGAATTTGTCGAGTTTCATGCTGTCGATAGTCGGCGGATGATTCAGCGATGCCACGACATCGAGAGAGCCCCTCTCTTCACCAGAACACTGGCTGATCAGAAGGACCTCCGTAGTCTCTCCATCGCTGACTTCAACCCCCTTGGCGGAGGCCACATCACAATCCGATGAGGCATTATCGTATTTGTCAACTGGCTGGACCTCGACGTCGTAACAGCCAGCGGGAAGTGTGGTGAAATAGTCAGCAAATAAGTGGCTGGATCCCTCATCAAACGGATCGTTTTCGAATTCGGGAATCATCCCCGGTAGTGTCAGGTCCTCCAACTCCTTGATCTTGTGGGCCACCACTTCCGGATCTTCGCTTTTGTAGGACCCTTTGCACTCGGAAATGGTGTATTCAAATCCCGCGACGTCGGTGTCGCCCTGAAAGTCGACGACCAGTTGTGCACCGGTCTCGTCCTGTTGGTCATCCGGCAATGTGTCATCGTCGACGTCACTGCATCCGGTCACGACCAGCGCAACCGCAACCACCGCGAGCATACTGTATCTCGTCATCGTCATGATATTCCCCCCTGAAAATCTTCGCTAACAAGGCGGAACCGGAGTCCTCCGATTGAAGCTCCCTCCGTTCCGCCACCACCTTATTTACCAGCGCTCTTCGCCCAGTTCGCGCCCCTCCGATTCGTATTTCGATGAATCGATATCTCCGCAGCGCGGATAGACGGTTTCCGGCTTAAACTCCCCGTCCGGGCAGGTATATTCGGTCTCGTCCCAGTGATAATCCGAGCAGTAGTATTCCTCGGGCCAAATCGGAATGCATTGCTCGCCGTCCTGGGAGGCCCGTTCAACTTCGCGCACCCCTTTGAAATGGTGAAATAGACCGGTCTCTTCGTCGTAGCATTCCAATTCAATATCCCAGTTGGAATACAGGGGAAACGTCATCGTATCGCTCGAGTCTCCACCGCTGAGTTCGTCGACGCGAAGCGTTTGACCGTCGTCGTGAAATTGATCGTAGACCGACACCTCGAATTCGTAGTCGTCGTTCCACAGTGGAACAGCGCGCATGCAACTGGTGGCGCGCTTCCCATCGATCTCGGGCTCCGTAACCTCCAGATCGAAGCGCAACTGCTGGCCGGCCGTCTGTTCAAACTCAAACTCCATCGGATCTCCGTCGGGATCGTAGGCGGTTACGCAGATGTAGGCCGCTTCGCATTCGTGAACAAATTTCGACGGCTCGTAGTCGATGGATTCGATGACCGGCGGCTGGTTGAGAGCGGCGATGACGTCGCCCGCTCCCATTTTCGTGCCATCACACTTGCTGGAGAGCACGACTTCCGTCGTCTTATCGGAGACAACGAAGACCTCTGAAGCGGAGACCCCCGAGCAATCCGCCGATGGAGCTTCGGAGTCGGTGACCGGCCTCACTTCGATGTCGTAACACCCCTCTGGCACCTCCTGAAAATGCTCGACGAATTGGTGATCCGATGCATCGCCAACCGATACATCGACCAACTCCGGCGCCTCACCTGTCACCTCCGATTCTCCGACTGAACTCGAGACCTCGGCGACCACCTGATCATCTTCGCAATCTCGAAACGCATAGTCGAATCCCTCCACATCCATTACGTCGTCGAAACTGACAACCACGGTCACCCCGGTCTCTTCTTGCGGTTCGGGATCCGGCTCCTCGTCCGATGCCCCCTGCCCGCAACCGGTCCAGATTAGTAGTCCAACCATTACCACAACGCCCCCCAATTTTTTGCACATCGATATTCCTCCCTGGTGTTGAATTCCGCACATCGGGGAAGACCTGAACCCACACATTGCTCTGTGGCAACACTTCCCCCGTGCAACGTACCGCCGATTATTCATGACCCGTCGTTTCCAGCTCATCAGCGTCGGGTTCTCGCCATCTCAACTCTCCGTTCGTGCCCGACAGCACTCCACTACTTCACCTCGGCACGTCGCTGACCGGGCACTGACCGCCGGTCACCTATACCATTCTGGATCTCAACGCTGACTTCGCTTCGCGACGCGACATCACGAATAGACCGGATTGTGGCTGCATAGAAACCTAAACCGCGAATTGTATGGATCAATAAGAACAGTGGGAATTCTAAGTCCGTGATCGCCCCGCTTTTTGATAGCTTTTCACTCCACAAAAAAAGCCCACCTCCGGATTGGAAGTGGGCTCGCTCGTTGAACATTCGCGACCGGCTAGCAGCGGTCACGATGGAAGCAGTTTACCGCTTACAGGGCCTCCTCGAATTGTGAACAGATGCCGGGACCGATCTCACCGGTATTATACCAGTACAGCAATTGGGCCAGGTCCTTGGCTCGAACGGCATTACTGCCGCGCAACCCGTCACTGTCCAGCAGGGCTTCAGCTTCTGCCAGAGCATCGTCGACGGATTGCGTCGACTCCGCACCGACCTCGATATTGAGGTTGGCGACGACGTATTGCTGGGCGAGTTTAATCCATCCCGCCTTTTTGCTGACATTCGATTCCACCACTTCAATCCAGGTGTAATCGCCCAACATGGTCTCCTCGTCGACCGGCCAATCCGCAACATGGCCGGCGTCGTCAGCGTCGGCGTGGAAGGTCCGCCAGAACATCACCGGCAACGTGCAATTCTCGACCTCACCGAGTACTTCCTCCACCGCTTTATCATCGTACGGGTCAGATTTTTTGAACTCGCCGAGTACATCCTCGTCGACATCGACAAATTCTTTTTTCTCCTTTTCGTCGTCCTCGACCTCGCCGAGAACCTCTTCTTCCTCCTTGTCGGCGTACTCCTCTTCGGTCTTTTCGTCGTCCTCGACCTCGCCGAGAACCTCTTCTTCCTCCTTGTCGGCGTACTCCTCTTCGGTCTTTTCGTCGTCCTCGACCTCGCCGAGCACCTCTTCTTCCTCCTTATCAGCGTACTCCTCTTCGGTCTTTTCGTCGTCCTCGACCTCGCCGAGAACCTCTTCTTCCTCCTTGTCGGCGTACTCCTCTTCGGTCTTTTCGTCATCTTCGACCTCGCCGAGCACCTCTTCTTCCTCCTTGTCAGCGTACTCCTCTTCGGTCTTTTCGTCGTCTTCGACCTCGCCGAGAACCTCTTCTTCCTCTTTGTCGGCGTACTCCTCTTCGGTCTTTTCGTCGTCTTCGACCTCGCCCAACACATCTTCCGGCGGGTCTTCGCAGACCGCGTGCACCGGGAAGCTCAGTGACGACCGAGAATCGAAGTCCTCGTCCAGATCGTCGACTCGAACCAACTCCCCGTCATCGTCTTCCATCAAGTCGTAGGCGCTGACTTCAAATTCGTAGCTCGCGGTCCATCCCGGCGTCATTTCAATGCACTCTGCAAATTCGCCGTTGTCCTCCGTGGACGACACGACTTCCGGAGCGCTCTGCGGGGTCGGCCCATCCAGTTGCTCCCACTCAAACTCCACAGGGTCGCCATCGCTGTCGACGGCAGTCGCGCAGACCTGGACCGATTCACAGTCGACGACTTTCGAGGGATCGAACTCAAGGACGGTCAGTGTCGGCGCGAAATTGATCACGCCGAGGACATCGAGACCACCCTGGATATCACCGCCACATTGACTGACCATGACGATTTCTGTGGTCTCGCCGGCTTCGACTTCGATTTCCTCTGCGGTGGCAGGGATGCATTGGTCGAGCGCGTCGCCGTCTGCATCGAGGGGGACAATCTGAACATCGTAGCAGCCGGCTTCCAAAGAGGCGAAGTAGTCGGCGAAATCGACAGAACCCTCGACGTCGAGGTCCAAATTCTCGTCGAACTCCAGTTCCGATACGTCGCGCTCCTCACTGATGACTTGCTCGCCGTCGCAGGTCTCGACGTCGAACTGGAGCCTGTCGACGCTGGCCATTTCCCGAGCATCCATGGTCACGGCGATGCCCGACTCCTCGGTATCGTCCGGATTATCCGGTGCCAAATCGAACCCACACCCGCTCAGCGCGACAGCGCCCGCGCAGGCAATCGCTAACCCCAAGTTGCTGTTCATCTGATACCTCCAAGACTTCTCCCGGCACGGCCACATCGCGCATCAAGCGCCGATGTGAGCCGGAATTGATGGACGGTCCGACCGCCCTGGACCTCGAAACCACGAGATCAACCCGGCCAAACCTGATGATCGGAGTGCCGCGGTCCCCGCCGGGAACCACAACCTTCCGTTTCGTTCCAAACCGCTGAATCGACGTGACATCGCGCCCCATCGATCTCAGGCGATCCTCCGGAGGATCACATGCTGCATTCGAGGTCGGACCCGAGAACTCGAGTCGTCGCCTCTCGTCGGATCTGGAAACTAATCATTGGGCGCAAAGCCCAAAATCATCGTCGCCATCTCCACCGATTGCGCCGGTCGATATCAGGGGGCATCACAGCCGGTCCGCAGCCGCGCTTCGATGTCGTCGGTGTCGCTGAATAATACGGTGGCACCGCCGTTCGTCGTCTCCGCCCTCGCCGGATAGGCCGACAGATGGATATCCAGGGTTGGATGGCCGTCCACAGCCCAGCGCACACAATCGACGCGGTGAAGGCTCGGTTGCTCTGAAGTCGTGGTCTCCGGCCAGGGGCCGACTTCGCGGGGGGTGGCGTAATCCCAGTAGGTCGCCACCTCCGAGCCCTCGCCGTAGATCGTTGCGCAGATGTCGACGGACTCCGCGCAGTCTCTCCGTGACGGCGACGGTCGAAATTCGAGCATCTCAACCTGGAGTCCGGAGACGGCGTCGCAGCGGCTGAACAACAGAACCTCGACGACCTCGCCGGAGCCGACCTCGATGTCCCGGCCCGTCGCCCTGGTACACGCCGCGGCGTCCGAGCCATCGGCATCGAGCAACTCCACATCGATGTCGTAACAGCCGGGTGTGACGTCGCGAAAATCCTCAAGTAATACATCGCCGTCGACCGACGACGATGCGGCGCTGTCGGGCCACGCATCGAGGCTCGACTCCTCGCTGACAATCGGGTGGTCCCTGTCCTCACAGCCCGTCACCGTCAGTCGCGCCGCCTCCACATCGGCATCGGCATCGCCATCGACGACAATATGCAATCCCCCCTCGTCGCCGACATCGTCTCCGCCATCGTCATCGGCGGAACCACAACTGACGACACCGACCAATAGTGTGATCACCACGAAACAGGCCCCATCCAACGGTCTTGCCATCTCCCCCCCTCTCAGAAGCGGTCATCGTCATCGGCTGTGGTACCGGCACAACGCGTTGGTACCCTCTACCCAATGAACCTAAGCAACTCGACGGTTGCCGACAGCCGACTCCATGCAGTATCCAAGGCGCTCGTAGCCAACGGCGGTGACGATGTCGCCCGGTTTGCAACAATTTCCCCCGTGGCTTACGATGGCGCCCAGCCGATCTTCGAGAGGCGCTCAACAGAGTCGACCGTCGATATTCGACGGCCGATGTTGGGACCGCTTCGGAATCGCCCCGAGGATTTCGCTCGGGAATGATTCGATCGACATTTTCCTTGTGTACCATGCCGGTCCGAAGCCACCGGGTGCCCGTCGAACTCAAGTTTCTGGAGCTGCATCCCCCATGAATGAGCGCGAACATGCCGTCCTCTCCCTCTTTTACGATGAGGGACACCGGGAAGTTACTCCATCGCTTCTGGCGTACCGAATGCGGATGAGTACCGGTGACGCCACCAAATTGCTCGACGGCATGGTCAAACAGGACATTCTCGATCTGAATTTCGACGACGAAGGCCATATCAGCTACCGGCTCCCGCCGTCAGAGCGCCATCGCATCGGCGAGCGACGCCAGCAACAACAGCAGCAGCAGCAGTCGCCGCCGCACCGGCCGCAACAACCACAGCAAGGGCCGTCGAATCGGCCACAATCACAGCCCGGTGGTCCATCGTCGACGTCGTCGAAGCACCGGCACCAGCCGACAGCAGGCCAGGCGTCGCCTCAAGGAACGGATGCCACCGCCGGCCCGGGACCGCAGCGCTCATCATCGCACGCCGCCACCCGTCAGGGCGGCCCCGATGGCACTGACGGATCTGTTAACGCCGGGTTCCGTCCCTCCAGCGATGCCCGTCCCTACCAGTCACCATCCAATCGCGGTCCTGCACCGCAGGAGTCGAACCAACCCTACGGCGACTGGTATGATGATCAGTCACCGAAGGGACGCCAACAGCCACAGGGCCGACAACAACATCCTCACAACGCTCAGCAAGGGCCCCACGGCCGCCCCCAACAACCGCATGGCCCTCAGCAGCGACCACCTGGCGGACACTACGAACAACAACAGCCGCCGCCACAACAGCGCTCCAACCAGCCCCAGACCGTCGGCCCGGAAGGCCGGCAATTTAGCGTCGACTTCGAGGGACAACAATACGGTTCGATGTCCAACCGGCAGGCCCTCGCCCCCTACCAGTCCCAGCATCCTGCCACAGAGGGCCGAGTCGGTCCCCGTAGACAGCGCATCCCCGTACTCGCCGGCGCCTTAAGCCTGCTGATCCCCGGACTCGGCCAGTTTTATAACGGCGAGATCGGCAAGGGCGTGATGTTGCTCTTTAGTTATATGTTTTTGTGGGTCTTCTGGCTGTTCTGGATCGTCCACATCTGGTCGATCATCGATGCCTATATGGTCGCCGAGCAATCGAGTCAGCACAATCTGCCCGACGACTCCAATAACTCCTCTGGCCAGCGCCCTCGTCTCCCGGATACCGCCCCCCAAAACCACAGCTCCAACGCCGCGTAAAAATACCGTCGAAGTCTCGCTGCCCCACCCATCGTGCGGTCTGCTGATCCGCCTTTTTCTGCGGAGTTGAACGGAATGACCCGTTTTTACCGAGCCTTTCGCGCTGTTCTTCGATACGCCGTCGGGATTTACTTTTACGACATTCAGGCCGTCGGCCAGGAGGACATCCCCGACGAAGGGCCCCTTATCTTTGCGGCCAATCATCCCAATTCGATCATGGACTCCGTGGTACTGGGCGCCCAGACCGAACGCCAGATCCAGTACATGGCTCGCAGCGGGCTGTTTCGAAATCCCATCGTCAAGGCGCTGTTCAACCAGGTCGGGGTGATCCCCATCTATCGCGCCGATGAACGCGACCAGTCCAATCCGGACAGCAATTTCGACAGTTTTGAGCGGGCCTACGAAACACTGGAGGAGGGCGGCTGCATCGGCATTTTTCCGGAAGGACGAAACTCTCCGGACCGCAAAGTCCAGACGATCAAGACCGGCACCGCCCGTATTGCACTGGCGACCGAGGAGCGCAACGACTTCCAGTGTGGTGTGCGCATTCAACCGGTGGGACTGAACTTCGACGAACGAGACCGGTTTTTGTCCAGTGTTTTGATTCGCTTCGGTGAACCCGTCGATGTGCGCGAATACGCCGCCCAATACGCCGACGACAACCGCGCGGCGGTCCGGGAGTTGACCGACCGGATTGGCACCGATCTGCGCGATCTGGCGACCCACATCGAAGACGACCGAAACCACCAGCTGGTTTTGGACATTCACAAAATCTTCGGGAATCAACTCCAGCGCGAACTCATCGGTGATATCGACGCCGATCTCGATCTCCGCTCGATGCGCAGCAAATTGCTCGACCGGGCGCGCTCGACGAGCACCGGCGGCCGGCGCGACCTGGAGGACCGCTTTAATATCGAGCAATTCATCGCCGATGCCGTCGACCACGGCATGCAACATCAACCCGATGAAGTCGCCCGACTTCGCATCGATATTCGGCGCTACCGCGATCACCTCCGCCAGGTCCGACTGCGCAACGAATTGCTCGAAGAGGGACTCGAGCCCAGCGGTCGCCGCCTGGAGGCCATCAAAATGACGGCCTATGCCGTATTGCTCGGCCCGGTCGCCATCTGGGGCTTTATCAACAACGCCATTCCCTACCTGCTGACCCGCCCGGTGGTCCGGCGCCAAAAGGACGAGGCCATGGTCACCTTCGCCGGCTTCGCCTCCGGCCTCATCGCCTTTCCCCTATTTTACTTTCTGCAAAGCTGGGCGCTGTGGACACTGACCGATCACTCCGTGGTGGTCGTCACCATCTATTTGATGTCGCTTCCGGTGGCCGGATTCTTCTTTCTTCGGTGGTGGCGCCAACTGCTGGCCTACCGCGACCGCATCCTGTCGCGAACCATCTTTCGAACCCAGAAAAATCTCTTGCAGACACTGGAGCGCGAACGCCTCCAGTTGATCTCGACCTTTGGCGACATCAAGGATCGCTACCTTGAGGCCCGCGACGTCAGCGTCGAACACTACGAAGAGGTCCCCGAGGAGCGCCGGGCGGTCACCGAGGAGGCGTCCTGAGCCGCAATGGGCCTTTTGCCTGCCGACGGGGAATAGCGCCCTTTCATCCTCGGTTGTTCCTTCGCTATGGTCCCCTGGAATACTCGCGCTGAATTTATCTTCGGCCCTACCCCAAAGAATTTCATGAGCCCCGACACGAAGTCTGATCAGGCCCTTCGCACCATTGGAACCGAGGGCAATTTTCGAATTCTCATCGCCTCCACGACCCGAACCGTCCAGGGTGTCCTCGACGCCCAGCAGCCCACCGACGATGAACGGCCCATGCTC